>SNQX01000025.1_pt1 | contig 105586 bp, 98 predicted proteins | sample 2580501 | NCBI WGS metagenome assembly SNQX01 (sample SAMN10953784, study PRJNA522744) | food fermentation metagenome | isolation source: 48-hour incubation of native-enriched microbial consortia from nixtamalized... | place: Mexico | collected 2017-09-24 | reverse complement strand
ATCAACTTTACTGTTGAAAAGAGTCAAACCACTACTGCTTCTGTTACCGCTAAGAATAGCTTAACGAAGGGCGCTGTGGAATTAACGAAAGTCGATGACATCGACGGCTCTACTCTTGAAGGAGCTATCTTTAAAATCGTTGATATGAACGGCAATGACGTTCGCACTGATTTAACTACTGATAAAGATGGCAAGATTTCTGTTTCTGATTTACGTCCGGGAGACTATCAGTTTATTGAAACGAAAGCTCCTACTGGATACGATTTAAACGCTAAGCCAATTCCTTTCACTATTACGAAAGGACAATCTCAAGTTACTTCTGTGACTGCTTTAAATAGTTTAACAACAGGTTCAATAGAATTAACTAAAGTTGATATGGATCACAATGGAACACTTGAGGGTGCCATTTTCAATATTTTAGATCAAGATGGAAAAGTAGTACGAGAAGGCTTAAAAACAGATGGTCATGGTAAATTAATCATAAATGATTTGAAACCTGGCAATTATCAACTAGTGGAAACAAAAGCTCCTGAAGGCTATCAATTAGATGCATCACCAATAAGCTTTACAATTGAAAAAGCCCAAGCTGCACCACTACAAATTACAGTTTCAAATAAAAAGATTGAATCTTCATCAGGTGGAGATAATGAATCAATTACTCCTCCGAATAAAGAAGAGAAACCAGGTAAGGAAACTTCCGAAGAACTAGAAAAAGAAAATCCTGAAACACCTGGTACAGAAACTTCTGAAGAACTAGAAAAAGGTAATCCTGAAGCACACGGTAAAGGAACTTCCGAAGAACTAGAAAAAGGTAACCCTGAAACACAAATAAACAAACAGCAAGATGACCGAAATACGGGTAAAGAACTTCCAAATACAGGTCACAAAAAAGATTCTACTCAAACAGTAGGTATCTTACTTCTACTAGCTGGTTTGTTAAGTATTTTAGTTACAAAACGAAAAAAATATTATTAATAGTTTTTCACACCCAATCAAGTGAACATTTGATTGGGTGTTTTTTTATACAAAAAAGGACGATACATAGAGTATCGTCCTTTTAACGGGGTGAGGCTGTCCAAAAGTACGGAAAACCTTTGAACAGCCTCGTATTTTCATATGGATGCCTTACATATATCACTGATGATAATTATGAAATGCGGAAACATATTTATCATCACATGATTCAAACACGAGAAAAGAAACCCTACAGTGGATTCTTTTCTCTACATAATCTAAAGTTTGGGTACACTAGATTCATGCAATGTAGGAGCTTTCCAAATAGAAAGCGAACCTTCGTTTAAAATGATAGCATACATATCTCCGTCAAAAATATGCAAATGTGCATATAGCGTTTTTTATTTCTCAATGTCAGAATATTGAAAAAACAATAAAGATAAGGGTAAAATGAAGTCGTTATCCGTCTTCTTTTGTCAGTCAGAGAGAATAGAAGAATAGGAGAGGAAAATATGAAAAAATCTTTGAAACAAAAAATAGTAAGCTCTTTGCTTGCTGTATCACTCGCTGTTAGCATAGCTCCAGTCGGACAAGCCAAAGCTGATTCCACGTCAGAAATCACACAAACTTCACCTATCACAAAACAAGTTGATGCAAGCCGCGCTATCGAACACATCCGTTTCTTATCCGAAACAATTGGCCCTCGCCCTGGTGGAACAAAATCAGAAGAATGGGCTTCTCGCTACGTTGGTATGCAGCTTAAATCAATGGGCTATGAAGTAGAATATCAACCATTCCAAGTGCCGGATCAATACGTTGGATTTATTGAATCACCATTATCCACAAAGCGTAATTGGCAAGCTGGTGCTGCTCCTAACGCACTAATTTCTACAGAGGCTGTTACGGCTCCTCTTATCTTTGTTCAAGGTGGGACAAAATTAGAGGATATCCCAAATGAAGTAAATGGAAAAATTGTTCTATTCGAAAGAGGAACAACAGTAGCTGACTATAATAAACAAGTTGAAAATGCCGTTAGCAAAGGAGCAAAAGGTGTTCTTTTATACAGTTTAATTGGTGGTCGTGGAAACTACGGACAAACTTTCAATCCCCGCCTAACGAAAAAGCAATCTATCCCTGTCTTTGGTCTTGCTTATGCGCAAGGAAATGCATTTAAAGAAGAAATCGCTAAAAAAGGGACAACAATTCTTTCCCTAAAAGCGAGACATGAATCTAATTTAACGTCATTAAACGTCATTGCTAAAAAGAAGCCAAAAAATAGTACAGGTAATGAAAAAGCTGTCGTTGTAAGTTCACACTACGATAGTGTCGTTGGAGCACCTGGAGCAAATGACAATGCTTCTGGTACAGGGTTAGTATTAGAGTTAGCACGCGCTTTTCAAAATGTAGAAACTGATAAAGAAATTCGTTTTATTGCTTTCGGTTCTGAAGAGACTGGCCTACTTGGTTCCGATCATTACGTTAATAGTCTATCCCAAAAAGAACGTGACCGGATTTTAGGTGTCTTTAACGCAGACATGGTTGCAACAAATTACGATAAGGCGAAGAATTTATATGCTATGACGCCTAACGGTTCTCCAAATCTTGTAACAGACGCAGCCTTACAAGCAGGTAAACAATTAAATAATGACCTCGTTCTGCAAGGGAAATTTGGCTCTAGTGATCACGTACCGTTTGCTGAAGTTGGTATTCCTGCGGCTCTATTTATCTGGATGGGTGTCGATAGTTGGAATCCATTAATCTACCATATCGAAAAGGTATATCACACACCTCAAGATAACGTATTTGAGAATATTTCACCTGAACGTATGAAAATGGCATTAGAGGTTATTGGAACAGGAGTTTATAATACACTTCAAAAACCTGTCGCTCAAACTGAACAAAAAGCTGCTTAGTCATTTAAAAGACCACCGATTTTTATCAGTGGTCTTTTATTGAGAAAAAATATATATGCATAAAAGCATATTTTCTCCTACTCATTATCGTATACAATATTAACTGTAACAAAAATGATTACAACAATTAAGGAGGCTTTTCTACTATGAAAAAAATGATTATAGCCGGTGCATTAACTTTAGCAGGAATTACTGGTGCTACCGCGTTTATTCCTGAAACAAAGGCCGCTGCCGCTACTCAAGAACAAAGCTTTACAAAATTTTATTCTTTGCAAACTGGAAGTAGTTCTGAACAAGAACCTGTTTTCCTTCAAAAGGGACAAGAGTTAACAATTCAACCTAACAGTAAAACCCCTAGTTACAGTGTTTATGACTCAAATCATAACCTTATTGGACGTTATTCTGATGGCTATGGCCGAATTTTCACTGCAAAAGCAGATGGGAATATGTACGTTCAATTTCATGCACCTTATGTTTACTATAGTCCTGTTAGCTTTTCGGTTACGTATACAATCCGATAAAATAAAGGGCCCTTCCCAAGGGCCTTTATTTTGTTTCCCAATTCACTTTTACAAAACCATCTTTCACCATTAAACCACTTATACTAAATACATACTTTTCATTCGCTTTCAATGTAGCTTTAAAAGTACCTTTTTTCGATTCACAGATCTCTTTTAACTCTCTTATACCTTCTCCTTGCCTTTCATACAAGCTAAAGCATAAATTCCCACGTTTTGCATCCGTCTCATAAGAAAATGTTACTTCTGTATCTTTTGCATACTCAAGTTCAATATCTTTCTCAGCAATATCCCATGATGAGAATTTTGCCTCGTAACTTGTCTCTCCTTGCTTCTCATTTTCTAAATATACATCTCCTGCTCTCCAGGTATCATCTAACGTCTGTGCAAAAGTAAAGCCACTAAGTAATACAAACATTGTACTTGCCAATATCGCAACTAATGTTACCTTCTGCTTTTTAACAAAATTCATCCTATATTCTCCTTCAACTTTCTTTTTACTTCTTCTCACCATATATAATAAAAATCCAATAAAGAATGGTAATATAACTGCTAAAACACTCCACCCTTTACTCATTTGATGTGCTTTCGCATCTGTATATACCCATGATGCAACACATATTAACAGTGCTATAAAAGCTAAAAGCATTGTCACTCCAGCTACTTCAAATATTACAAACGGGTTAGCGAACTCTATCATGTAATTTATACTCCTTCTTTAAAAACGACTGTATGACAACATATATAGGAATGTATAGGTGCATCGTAATAACAACTGCTATAATAATTGGAATTTTGTTATCTAAATGAGTAACAAATTGTTCTATAACAACTGTTAATAAAACAATCCAAATGGCGTGAATATAAATCATCCATCTCTTCTCTAACTTCTGAGCCTTTCGCACGCCCTGCTTCGTGTTATCTATCAGCTCTTCGCTTGGAGTTATCTCTTCTGCTAAGCTACTCTTTATCTTCTGTTCAAATTTATCTTCCTTCATAAACGAACCCCTCCAAATGTTCTCGCATTTGCTTCTTCGCATAATTAAGGCGGTATTTCACCGTACCAATTGGTATATTTAATATTTCACTCATTTCTTTGTAAGAATATTGTTCATAGTAGTAGAGTACGAGCACTGTTTTATATTTTTCATTTAATAACTGTATAACTTCTCGTATCATTTCTGCTTCGACTTTTTGAATAAATTCTTCTGATATATTCACATCGTCTGCATGCTCAATTTCTCCGCCATCTTCTTTATGAAATAAATCCAATACACGATCTTTCCATCTTTTCTTTTTGCGATAAAAATCATAAAATGTACGAACACAAATTGTAGTAATCCACTTTTTATAATTCTCCACGTAAGAAAGTTGGTGCCGCGATGAAAAAACTTTTATCCACGTCTCTTGAAAAATATCTTCCGCGTCTTCTTTCGTCTTCGCTAACTTATAGCATAAGGAATATATTTGCTGCTTATATATATCAATTAATTCTTCTACCTTTTCTTCCATCGGAAACCTCCAGTCATTTATATAAGACGACGCAAATTCTCCTTTTGTTTGATAAAATTTTATTTTTTTATTATTTCCATACAAAAAGGCAATCACAACATCGTGTGATTGCCTTTTACTGAAAGCGAAAAATCGGCTCCGCTTTTCTTTATGTCTAGCTCTGCCTCCTAGCCCCTTCCGTCTAAGAACCTTCCCCACGAGAAGATAAAATGCATCTTCTGTGGGAAAGAACCTTAGCCTTCGGGACTAAACAGTCGGCTCCGCTTTTCTTTATTGTCCAGCTCCAGCGGCTAGAATACTCGGTGGCTTCGCGCCTTCCTCCGAGGCAAAGTACGCCTCTCTGTCAGGAGCTCCATCCCCCTCCTATTCTGAACGAGCCGCTTCCGCTTTTCTTAATTACATTTTTTCTGGTGCAGATACTCCTACGATTGCTAATGCGTTTTGAAGTGTAGTGCGTACTGCTTTCATTAACTCGTAGCGAGCTTTACTTAATTCTAAGTTATCTTGGTTTAATACTTTTTCTGCATTGTAGAAGCTGTGTAATGTTGCTGCTAATTCAAATGCATAGTTTGTAATGCGGTGTGGTAGACGTTTTTGTGCTGCATCCGCAACTACTGCTGGGAATTCACCAAGTTTTTTCAGTAACTCTACTTCTTTCTCAGAAGTAACAAGTTTGTAGTTCACATCTCCGCCTGTAGCTAATCCTAACTCTTCACCTTGACGAAGGATACTGCATACACGAGCATGTGCATATTGTGCATAGTATACTGGGTTTTCGTTAGATTTTGATACAGCTAAGTCCATATCGAAATCTAAATGAGAATCACCGCTACGCATTGCGAAGAAGTAACGCATTGCGTCCACGCCTACTTCTTCCATAAGCTCACGAAGTGTAACTGCTTTACCTGTACGCTTACTCATTTTCATTTTCTCACCATTTTGATACAGTTGTACCATTTGGATGATTTCTACTTCTAATGTTTCTTTATCGTAACCTAGCGCTTGAATAGCAGCTTTCATACGTGGAATGTAACCGTGGTGATCAGCACCCCAAATGTTGATTAACTTATCGAAACCACGCTCTAATTTATCACGGTGATACGCGATATCTGGCGTTAAGTACGTGTAAGAACCGTCGTTTTTAATTAATACACGGTTTTTATCATCACCGTAAGTCATTGAGCGGAACCAAGTTGCACCGTCTTCTTCAAAAATCTCGTCGCGCTCTTTTAATACAGCAAGAGCTTGATCGATTTTTCCGTTTTTGTATAATGATGTTTCTGAGAACCATACATCAAATTTAACACGGAAACTTTCTAAGTCTTTTTGAAGTTTTGCTAACTCATATTTTAAACCGTACTCACGGTAGAATTCATAGCTTTCTTTTTCATCAGCTTTCGCATAACGATCCCCAAACTCTTCAGCTAAACGCTTACCAATTGCAATGATGTCCGCACCATGGTATCCGTCTTCTGGCATTTCTTTCTCTAAGCCTAAAGCTTGCATGTAACGAGCTTCAACAGAAAGAGCTAAGTTATGGATTTGGTTACCAGCATCATTAATGTAGTACTCACGAGATACATCATATCCTGCTTTTGCTAATAGGTTACATAACGTGTCACCTACTGCTGCACCACGTGCATGTCCTAAGTGAAGGTCACCTGTTGGATTCGCAGATACGAACTCAACTTGTACTTTTTCACCTTTACCAGTATTCGTTTCACCGTAAGCTTCACCAGCATTAACGATCGTTGGGATTAAGTCTGTTAAGTAGCTATTATCCATGTAGAAGTTAATGAAACCAGGACCTGCGATTTCAATCTTTTCAATAGAAGCTTTTGCTTTATCGAAGTTTGCAACTAATTCTTCTGCAATCATACGAGGTGCTTTTTTCGCAACACGTGCAAGTTGCATTGCCATATTTGTAGAGAAGTCACCATTTGTTTTATCTTTTGGAGATTCTAATACTACATTTGGAATCTGTTCTTCTGTCGCTAATTCTGCCTTTAATACAGCAGCTTGAATTTCTTCTTTAATTAATCCTTTTACTTGTTCTAAAGAATTCATTATTTTGCCTCCTTCAAATTAATCGTAATTGTATATCTGCCAGCTTCTTGTTCACTTAGAAGCAATGCGTACGTTAAGAAGAGTTGTCCTTTTTTCTTTTCATCCGACCATTTAAAAAGAACGTTATCAGTCTTTGTTTGCAATGCAAACGTACCAAGTTCACTCGTGTACGTACCAGTTGTCCATTCACCTTTCACATGCGTTTGACGCATCGAAACAGCACCTGAACGCATAATGAGAACTTGTTCATCTTGGATTTTAATAATTGTTTTCACTTCGCCTTGTTCGTTCGGCTCTTGGAATGTTACGTATGTACCTTGACCTTTTACATAGTATTGACCATTTGCTTCAAAAGCAACGGTTTCCTTCCTCGCCCCTTCACGGATTTCTGTTACGAAATGAACGTGTACCGGCAAGCCTGCAAGTTGTTTCTCCACGTCTTGCACACCTTTCAAATGTTATAGATATTAAATACTACTTATAATAAATCACTTTTCCTATCATATCAAAAAAAACCTCTGTCTGTCTGCTGAAAAATCAGGAAAACTCCATTTCAAAACATAATTCACTCTCACTTTATTTCATATGATAAAATGTTTTTTAAATCTAAATATTCTTTCATTTAAAGGGGTGAATGAAGTGCTACCAACAAAATTGAAAAAAGGTGATGAAATTAGAGTTATTTCACCATCTTGTAGTTTAAGTATTGTCTCAACTGAAAACAGGAAGCTTGCTGTAAAAAGGTTAACCGAAATGGGCTTTCACGTTACATTTTCAACATATTCTGATGAGATAGACAGATTTGCTTCCTCTTCTATTTCTTCACGCGTTCAAGACCTTCACGAAGCATTTAAAGATCCGAATGTAAAAGCCATTTTGACGACACTTGGAGGATACAATTCTAATGGCTTATTAAAACATCTCGATTACGATTTAATTCGAGAAAACCCGAAATTTTTCTGTGGCTATTCGGATATCACTGCACTAAATAATGCAATTTACACTAAAACAGGACTTGTTACATATTCAGGTCCCCATTTCTCTTCATTTGGAATGGAGAAAGGGCTCGAGTATACAACAGATTACTTTTTAAAATGCGTAACTTCTAATGAGCCGATTGAAGTCCTACCATCTGAAACATGGAGTGATGATTCTTGGTACATTGATCAGGAAAATCGAGAGTTTATTAAGAATGAAGGATACGTTTCGATTCACGAAGGAGAAGCTACGGGAGATATTATCGGTGGTAATATGAGCACATTGAACTTACTGCAAGGTACACCATATATGCCAAACTTAAAGGATAAAATTTTATTTCTTGAAGAGGACAGTTTAACTGGGAGAGCTACTCTTAAAACTTTTGATCGATATTTACATTCTCTTATGCAGCAGCAAGATTTTGAACATGTAAAAGGCATCGTTATAGGAAAGATGCAAAAAGGCGCAGAATGTACGATAGAAGACGTGCAAGAAATGATTGCTTCAAAGCCTGAGCTTGCACATATCCCTATCATTGCAAACGCAAGTTTCGGTCATACAACCCCGATTTTCACTTTCCCAATTGGCGGACGTGCAACAATCATTTCTAACAAAGAAAAAACATCTATCACTATTTTAACGCACTAAAAAAGGAGCGAATGAGTCGCTCCTTTTATCGTTTTTATCGTTTTTCTATTTTTTCCAACGCTTTTTGCGGAATTGATTCTTTCGGGATTTCAGCCCATCCTTTTCCTTGCATACCTTTTGCATAAATTTTTATAAAAGCACCCGTATGCAATTCACGGTTCATCATTCTTTTAATAACCTGTAACTTTCCGTCTTCTGTATACCCTTTAAAAGTATACAAGTATTCTCCGTCTTTTTTCTCACCTTTATCTATAACCGCATAATAATCTTGTATTTCTTTATTTGAAAAGAAGTTGTCTACAAAAGCATGTACACCTTCTGTTTTTGTGTTCAAATAATACGCTGTTCCACCTAGAATAATGGCGAATACAGCTAAAACTTTAATTACCAATTTCATACATGAACCTCCTGTTTGCACTTCTTTTTCCCTAGTCATATATCTATACTTGTATTATACGAAAAATGGCATACTATACTCTATCTAAAAGTCTTACACTTTCCTTACATTATTGTAAGGGATTTTTTCTTGCAGCAAGTTCCCAAGAAAAAATTTTTCCGTTTCATACACTTTTATATTATTATTGAATGATACGAATTTTTATTACAAAAATCAAAGGAGACAGTTTTCAAATGGCTATCTTGCAAGGTTTAGCACTATTACTTGTTGTACTTTGTCTATTTACACTTTTTAGTTACCGTGCTCCTTACGGCATGAAAGCAATGGGTGCTTTAGCTAATGCAGCAATCGCAAGTTTTCTTATTGAAGCATTTCATCGTTATATAGGTGGAGAAATGTTTCATAATGACTTTTTACAATCAGTAGGAGAAGCTTCCGGTAGTATGAGCGGTGTCGCAGCAGCGATTTTAGTCGCATTAGCAATCGGTGTTTCCCCCGTATATGCTGTTTTAATCGGTATCGCTACTAGTGGATTTGGTATTTTACCAGGATTTTTCGCTGGATACGTTTGTGCCTTCGTCGTGAAATTTCTCGAAAAGAAATTACCGGCTGGTGTAGAGTTTTTAGCAATTTTATTTATCGCTGCACCAATCTCACGCGGAATGGCAATGCTTATGGATCCGCTCGTTAACGCAACACTCGGTAAAATCGGTTCTATGATTTCAGTTGCAACTACAGAAAGCCCTATTATCATGGGTATTATGCTCGGTGGATTAATAACAGTTATTTCTACCTCTCCACTGAGTTCTATGGCACTAACTGCAATGCTCGGATTAACAGGTTTACCAATGGCAATTGGTAGTCTTGCCGTAGCAGCCTCAGCCCCAATGAACTTTATTTTCTTTAAACGACTAAAGATTTGTTCAAAGAAAGACACAATCGCTGTAGCAATCGAGCCTTTAACACAAGCCGATGTTGTTTCAGCAAATCCAATTCCTATTTATGCGACAAACTTCGTTGGCGGTGCACTTGCTGGTATTATTACATCACTATTCCAGCTCGTTAATAACGCACCAGGAACAGCATCACCAATCCCAGGACTTCTTGTTTTATTCGGATTTAATGACGTTGTAAAAGTAACGATTGCTGCTGTATTATGTGGAATCGTTACCACGATTGTTGGATACATCGGATCAATCGTGTTCCGTAAATATCCAATTCGTTCTGCTGATGAAATTCGCGGCATTACTTCGGAAGAAAAGGTTGCATAAGAAAAAGAGCTATTCTGAAGTGACCCCTAAAAGTTAGACACGGTTATTTCATTAGGCAGCTTGATAAAAGTGAGTCCGGTATTGTACCGGGCTCATTTTTAATTTTGCCTTAATCCGTTTCGTATTATAATAATCTATATATTTTTCTAATTCTATTTTAAAATGATCTACACTTTCAAACTCTTTTATGTAGAGGAACTCCGACTTCATAATCCCAAAGAAATTCTCTATTACTGCGTTGTCGTAACAGTTGCCTTTTCGAGACATACTCTGTACGATCCCCCTTGATTCAAGTGTACGGACGTATTGTCTCATTTGATAATGCCATCCTTAATCCGAATGCATTAATAGTTGATGGTTTTCAGGTAAACGTTTTAATGCATTCTCTAACATCTCTGAAACAAGTGAATATGTCGGTCTAGAACCAATTGTATAGGTAATAATTTCACCATTATACAAGTCTAATACAGGTGATACATACAGTTTCTCTCCAAACAATTTAAACTCTGTGATATCGGTTACCCATTTTTGATTTGGGGCATCTGTATAAAAATTACGCTCTAAAATATTAGGTGCAATTTTACCGACTTTCCCTTTATAGGATTTATATTTCTTCATACGCACAACACACTTTAATCCAAGCTCTTTCATAATGCGCTGAATCTTCTTGTGATTCACTTTTTGGCCACGATTCGTTAACTCATCACGAATGCGACGGTAGCCATAACGACCTTCATTTTCCTCATAAATTGCTTTAATTTCAGCTTTCAAATCGGCATCTTGATCCGGACGATTCATTTTCTTTACTAAATCATAATACGTACTCCGTGGAATACCAGCTAGCTCCACGAGTGCCTTCACCGAATATTTATGCCTTAATTCATAGACTACTTGTGCCTTGTCTTGTTTCGTGATTTTTCCTTGTTTTGAACTAAGGCATTCAACTTTTTTAAGTACTCATTTTCCATTTCAAGCTGTTGAATACGTGCTTCAAGTGCTTCGACTGACCCTTCAGCTAAAGCTTGTTTTACTTGTTTATTTGAATCTTTTTTCATGGATGGACGCCCCTTTTTCTTAGATTGAAGGGCATCAATTCCTTGTGTTTCGAGCTGTTTTTTCCAAACAGAAATCGTTGAAGGGGCAGGAATGTTAAAGATAGCTGCCGTCTCAAATAAGGACATACCGTTTTCAATCATAAAGTTTAGTACGTCTAGTTTAAATTGTTGTGTGTAATTTGTACATCGTTTTAGAAAAGCTTCCATACCATTCTGTTTATATTGGTTTACCCAATTCAAAATAATTGTGTCACTTATACCAATCGATTTACCCATTTCTCGATAACTTTCATTTCCGTTCAAATAACGTAGAACGATTTGTATTTTTTCATCAGCTGTAAATTTAGCCATAGAAAAACTGCACCTCCAATTGTTAGACTGTGTCTAACAATTGGGGTGCAGTTCATTCCCGTTGTTTGGGAATAGCTCTTTTTTGTGTTGCGTGATGGTAAATAAAATTATATCGGCGATTTTTTAAATATATCAGCGCAACTCGAATTATATCGGCGATTTTTCAAATATATCGACCGTAACTCGAATTATATCAGCGATTTTTCAAATATATCGACTTACCGACACATATCGACAAAATAAGGGCCCCCTATTCATATAGGGGGCCCTTGTTTTATCCAGCTACAGCAGCTAGAATCTCCGGCCATTTCACACTCTCGATCGAGCGTTCCAATGACCTGCGATTCTGAGCGAGCCGCTTCCGCTTTTACTACTATCCAGTTACGCCTCCTAGACCCTTGCGTCTAAGAACCTTCCCTGCCAAAAGGTAAAAAGCACCTTTTGCAGGAAAGAACCTTAGTCACCGGGTCTAAACATTCGGCTTCACTTTTATTTTACCCAACCGAGCAGCATTTCCCGCACGAATTTGCTTGCTGCGACTGGTGTTTGATCACTATGGTCGTAGACAGGAGCTACTTCTACTAAGTCTGCTCCAACTACATTTATATTTGAATTTGCAATTGCTACGATGGAATCTAATAATTCTTTAGATGTGATACCACCAGCTTCTAACGTTCCTGTTCCTGGAGCGTGAGCTGGGTCTAATACATCAATGTCGATTGTGACATAGACTGGGCGTCCTGCAAGTTTCGGTAATACTTCTTTTAACGGTTCTAATACGTCAAATTTATATAAGTTCATACCTACTTCTTTCGCCCATTCAAATTCTTCCTTCATTCCAGAACGAATTCCGAAAGAATATACGTTTTCCGGACCAATTAAATCACACACTTTACGAATTGGTGTAGAGTGGGATAAAGGCTCCCCTTCATACGATTCACGTAAATCAGTATGAGCATCCATATGGATGATTGCTAAATCCGGATATTTTTTTGCCATTGCCTTAAAAATTGGCCAAGACACTAAGTGCTCACCGCCGAGACCTAGTGGAAACTTATCGGCATCTAAAAGTTTTGATACATATTCTTCAATCATGTCTAAGCTGCGCTGTGCGTTTCCGAATGGTAATGGGATATCACCCGCATCAAAATATTTTATCTCTTCTAGTTCACGATCTAAATACGGACTATATTCTTCAAGACCGATTGATACTTCACGAATACGTGCAGGGCCAAAACGAGATCCCGGACGGTAACTTACTGTCCAATCCATAGGCATCCCATAAATAACTACCTTTGACTCTTCAAAACTTGGATGACTTTTAATAAATACTTTACCTGAATAAGCTTCATCAAAACGCATATTCTTTTCCTCCTTATGTGGAACTTAAGGTATCCCAACCTTTCATTATTTCTCAAATTTGGAGCGAGTTGCTCCTCTTTCTCGATTTACCGGGTCTTCTATTTCATACAAAGAAGACAATTTTCTTTACAGAAGTGTAAATAGCTAGCATGTTCAAGTCTTCTGGACAAACACCTTAAATGAGCTATTTACACTTTATTTGTTCCGTGCGATTCTCTTACTTAATTAAATCGCCAACAAATTTCGGTAATGCGAATGCTGCATTGTGTAATTCTTTTGTGTAGTATTTCGTTTCAATTTCGTGGAAACGCTCTTCACTTACTTGTAATGGATCATGTTTTTTAGATCCGATTGTGAACGTCCAAAGACCGCTTGGGTAAGTTGGAATGTTCGCTGTGTATAAACGAGTAATTGGGAAAATCTCTTTTACATCTTTAAACACAGTTGTAATTAGTTCTGGCGTAAACCAAGGGTTGTCCGTTTGTGCAACGAAAATACCATCTTCTTTTAACGCTTTTGAAATTCCAGCGTAGAAGCCTTTTGTAAATAGGTTTACTGCTGGTCCTACTGGCTCAGTAGAATCTACCATAATTACGTCATATTCATTTTCGCTTTCTGCGATATGTAGGAAACCATCTCCTACTTTTACTTCTACACGCTCATTATCTAATGCACCTGCAATTGATGGTAAGTACTGTTTAGAGTACTCAATTACTTTTCCATCGATTTCAACAAGAGTTGCTTTCTTTACGCTTGGGTGTTTTAACACTTCACGAATAACACCGCCATCGCCGCCACCTACAACTAATACGTTTTCAGGGTTTGGGTGTGTAAATAAAGGTACGTGCGCTACCATTTCATGATAAACGAACTCATCTTTTTCTGTTGTCATAACCATGCCATCTAAAATAAGCATGTTTCCGAACTCTTCCGTTTCGACCATATCTAGTTTTTGGAATTCTGTTTGCTCCGTATGTAATGTGCGGTTAATACGCGCCGTAATCCCAAAATGTTTTGTTTGTTTTTCAGTGAACCATAGTTCCATCGTACAATCACGCCTTTCAATGCAAATTTATAATAGGGACATCATTAATGTCCCCTAACAAAAATAAAACAAAACATCCAAAATGTATAGTTAAAAGTACAAAAATACCGAAAATATATTTTAGTCAGAGGGTTCTAACATATGTGCAGGAAGGGTTTGCACCGTAAAAGGAAAGAAAACCCTTTCTTAAGAAAGGGCCTTTGTCTCTATTTCTACTGGTTTACGAATTGGAATTAGGATCATAATACAACCAACTAACACCACGATTCCACCTACTAAAAACGGACTTTGTGGTGAAACAGTATGACCGATAATTCCTGATAAAATTGGAGCAATTGCGCCACCTAACCAACGAACGAAGTTATAAACACCAGATGTAACAGATCTTTCATAAGGTGAAATATCCATTACATAACTTGTAAATAATGCATTATTTAATCCTGATGCTAATCCTGATAGAACAATTAATACAATTTGTAACCACATAATTTTCACGAAGAATAGTGCAATTAAGAACAGCGCAAATACGAGTAAACTGCCTTTCAACAATGTTTTCGGCTCATATTTCCCTTCTAGCTTATGTGCTAAAATTGCAGAACCGTAAGCTAACGCGAGTCCCCATCCACAAAATACAAAACCTAATTGAATAGCAGATAAATGCATAATAAGTGGTGAATATGCTAACACAACGAAAAATCCGTAGTAGTATAACATTCCTGAAATGGCGCCTTGCATAAACGGCTTATACTTCACCAGATTAAGTAATTCCCCTACGCCTGCCGCTTTACGCTTCACTTTTCGCTCTGGTTCTTTCACAAAGAAGAAAACTAAAATAAATGCTAAGAAAATTAAAATACTCGTCGCAAAAAATGGGTAACGCCAAGAATGTCCACCTAATATCCCGCCTAATAATGGTCCACCTGCCATTCCTAAACCGATAGCTGCTTCATATAACCCTACTGCTTCATGAACTTCTTTACTTAATGCAATCAATAAAGTCATCGCCGTTGCGAAGAACATCGCATTCCCTAATCCCCATCCAGCGCGGAAAAGAGATAACTGAGCAATCGTTTGCGATATACCGCATATAAACGCAAATACAGTCACGATCGCAAGACCGATTGTCATCATTCGTTTATCACCAAATCTCGATGCAAATATTCCAGCTGGTAACATCATAATTGCCATCGTCAAAATATACGCTGTAAATAACATCTCTACTTGCCAATGCGATGCACCAATCTTTTCAGCAATAATTGGCAAAATTGGATCGACTACCCCTATACCTGAAAAGGCAAGGAAAGTAGCCAACACTGTAATCAATCTCCCTAGTTTTTGTTTGCTCTCCATTTTGATTACTCTCCTTTTGTATTCTCTAAAAATGTCACTGCACGATGTAAGCTGTCTTCAAGTTCTCCCTTTACACGCTGCATTTGCTCCATTTTCTCGTCTAGCGTTTGCACTTGTTTTTCAAGCATCTCTTTAATTTCTTGAATCACTTCACGATCACGGGGATTCTCACTATTTCTTCTTTGCTCCATTCTTTCTTTTAACGATAAAAAATGTTGCATTTCTTGAAGCGTAATCCCTAACACTTCTTTCGCTTCCACAATTCTTTTAATTCTAGCGATATCTTCATCTGTATACAGGCGAATGTTCCCCTCACTACGTTCTGGGGGATGAATTAAACCAATTTCCTCATAATAACGAAGTGTACGTTTTGTTAAACCAACTTGCTTTGTAACTTCATCAATCTTATACATGTTTATTCCTCCCTTCACTCGATTATTACATTTTACGTTAACGTTAACTTTTGCGCAACTGTTAGACTTTTGTAAATGTTTGTCATATTAAATTGTATTTTTTCAAAAGCAGTTTCATAATGAAAGAAAAGAAATGATAAGGAGAATTTCACATGAGTAAACCACTTATTTTCGCTCATCGCGGCGTAAAAGGAACACATCCAGAAAATACGATGATTGCCTTCCAAGAAGCTGAACGCATCGGCGCCCATGGCATTGAACTTGATGTCCACCTATCAAAAGATGGTGAACTTGTCGTAATTCACGATGAAACAGTCGATCGTACAACGAATGATGTAGGTCTTGTCTCTGAAAAAACGGTAGAAGAGTTACAAGCTTTAGATGCCGGCAGCCATAAAGATCCTTCTTTCCATGAAGCAAAAATCCCAACGTTACGCGAAGTATTCATTTGGTTATCTACAACAAAGTTACAGCTCAACATTGAGTTAAAGACAGATGTCATTCACTATCCAAACATTGAAGAAAAAGTTGTTGCTCTCGTTCGAGAATATCATCTTTCTAATCAAATTGTATTCTCTTCATTTAATCACGACTCTGTTTCATTATTAGCAGAAATTGCTCCTGAAATCCCAAGAGCAATTTTATATGACACACCACTTGCTGATCCTATCGCTGAAGCAAAAACTAGAGAAGCAACTGGTTTACATCCAAACTTTGAACTACTAACAAAGGAATTTGTTCAACTCGCACAAAAGCAAGGGTATGTTTTCCGCCCTTATACAATTAACGAATACAAAGATTTACAAACTATGATTGATTATGGCGTAGATGTCATTATTACTGATTGGCCAGCACGTGCATTTGAGCTCCTTTCTTAATTGAAGGAGCTCTTTATTTTCGAAATTTCATTGTTTAAAATAATCGAAAACCCTCAATACTAATACAATAATGTTTGTATGAATGAGGGGCTGAAAAAGATGGATCAAACTATGAATCCAAAACTTAAAAAATATAAACGTCTTTTCTTCACCGTAATGTTTTCTTCTGTTCTTTTTTTCGTTTTTTCCTTTTTTGTTATTATTATAGTTGCAAAAATTATGGGACCTCCTCCTGTCGCTGTCCCGCAAACAAGTGTCTTTTATGCTAATGATGACACTGTTATAGGACAAAGTAATGAGATGCAAAAACGATACAATGTATCTCTCAATGAAATTTCTCCTTATGTAAAAGAGGCAACACTTTCTATCGAAGATCAAAGATTCTACAAACATCATGGCTTTGATATGAAGCGTATCGCTGGTGCCATTGTTGCTGATTTAAAAGCGATGGCAAAAGTCCAAGGCGCTAGTACGATTACACAACAGTATGCCCGTAACCTATACTTAGATCATGATAAAACGTGGAAACGTAAACTATTAGAAGCAATGTACACAATCCGTCTTGAAGTGAATTATAATAAAAATCATATTTTAGAAGGATATTTAAATACAATTTATTACGGGCATGGTGCTTATGGAATCGAAGCTGCGTCCCGTCTATATTTTGATAAAACAGCAAAAGAATTAACATTAGCGGAAGCTAGTATGCTCGCGGGTATACCAAAAGGACCTAGTGTCTACTCTCCCTTTTTAAAAAAAGAGCGTGCGAAAGAACGACAATCTCTTATATTAGATGAAATGGTAGAACAAGGCTATATTACGAAGAAACAAGCAGCTTCAGCAAAGAAAGAATCACTAACTTTCGCTTCATTAGATACGAAAAAAGTCGCAGAGGTTGCGCCTTATTTCCAAGATGCTGTACAAGCTTCTCTTCTTCGTGATATCGGATTAGATGAGCAAGCCTTACAAAAAGGCGGCTTGCGTATTTATACAACGCTAGACCCAAAATTACAATCAGTTGCAGAACAAGCTGTAAAAGACCACATACCTGACACGACAAACATACAAACTGCGCTCGTCTCTATGAATCCAAAAACAGGTGAAGTAGCTGCCCTTGTTGGTGGAACTGATTATAATACAAGTCAATTTAACAGGGCTACACAGGCCGCTCGCCAGCCTGGATCTACATTTAAGCCATTTCTATATTATGCGGCATTAGAACGAGGATTCACCCCTGCTACACGCTTAAAAAGCGAATACACCGTGTTCACTTTAGGTGACGGTGTTTCAAAGTATAAACCAAAAAACTATAAAGACTATTATGCAGACGATTTTGTAACAATGGCGCAAGCTCTTGCGGTCTCTGATAACGTATATGCCGTGAAGACCAATTTATTTTTAGGCGAAGACATTCTTACAAAAACGGCGAAGCAATTCGGCATTAAAAGTGCATTAAAAGATGTCCCTTCCCTCGCGCTCGGTACATCTCCTGTAAAACCAATTGAAATGGTTAACGCTTATAGCATGTTCGCAAACGGGGGAAAAGAAGTAAAACCTATTTTCATTCGCCGCATTATGGATCATGAAGGAAATATTTTATACGATGCTCATTTGGAGAGTAAACAAGTTCTTGATAAGAGCAAAGCATTTGTGATGGAAGAAATGATGACAGGCATGTTTAATAAAAAACTAAGCAGTTATGCTGCTGTAACTGGTCAATCAATATTATCTAAACTATCAAGAACCTATGCCGGAAAATCTGGTTCTACTGAAACAGATAGTTGGATGATTGGGTTTACCCCGCAACTCGTAACTGGCGTATGGGTTGGATATGATCAACCTAAATCAATTTCAAACGTAGCAGAACAAGGCTATGCGAAAAGAATATGGACTGATACGATGGAGAAAGGCTTAGATGGACAACCTAAAAAAGAGTTTAAACAACCAAGTGACGTCGTTGCAGTCGATATTAACCCTGAAAACGGGAAAATCGCTACAAAAAATTGTCCAATTTCAGTGAAAATGTATTTTGCAAAAGGTACAGAACCAACTGAATATTGTATGGATCACGTTGATGATAAAGAGGAATTTGAAAAGACAACTGAAGAAAAGAAAAAAACAAGTTGGTGGAAAAAATATCTTCCTTGGTAGAATATCCGGCTATTTCACTGAACGTGGAATAGCCTCCTTGTCGAATTGTTGATATATTTTCATACAACAAGCCAAAATAAAAAGGATGTCTCACTAGTCAACAATCGACTAGTGAGACATCCTTTTCTTTTATTCACTTAATAATGCACGGCGCAATTCTTCGCTAGACTCGTTCCAAATCGCTTCATTATGTTCTTTTAAGAATGTACCAAGTACTTTTTTAGATGATTCGTCCATATGTTCAACCATAATGTGACGCTTCAATGATTTATCCATTTTGTTTACGTGCTCTGGAAGTGACTTATATCCGCGGCGAATTTCACGGTCAACTGTCATTTCACAAGCTGTTACACCTGCATAATACGCACCTGTTGCTGTTCTTTCAATCGTTACCCATACAAGCCAGTATGGTTTTCCGTTTGGAACTTCATCTTTATTTGTTAAAAACTTAATACCTTTTTCTACTGTACTACGTGCATGCATCGCACCAATATCAACAAATGCTGTTTTCTCTAGTACATCGACAAATACAGGTGAAATGTTTTCTAGACTTAATGCCCCAACGCCAAAACCACCATGTCCATCTGTTGAATCATTTTTCACGATATTAAAACCGATTTTTTTCTTTTTCTCTGTCATATGTAAATTCCTCCTCACTTAATGATTATAAAAGGCCAAAGATAGGCGCAATAATACTGTTTAAAAATGCAAATACGTATGGAATGACAACATTAAAAATAGGTTGGATTGTGTAATTGCTAAGCGGTGTAATAACTAGAATTAATAAAGCAATTGCCCCGTATTTTTCATACTGTGTCATTTTCGCACGAATATTTGTTGGTGCTAAATCCTCCACTACGCGATATCCATCAAGTGGCGGGATTGGTAATAAGTTAAAGACAAGTAAAACGATATTCAACATAATAAAAATCCGGAAAAATTGAGCTAGCGTATCTGCTACTGCAAATGGAATTGAGTCTAATACACCAAATGTTAATAAGCTATACCAAATAATTAAACCGATTGCGCTTAAAATCAAGTTACTAATCGGTCCTGCAATTGAAACTAATATACCTGCAAGACGAGGTCTTTTAAAGTTATATGGGTTAACAGGAACTGGTCTCGCCCAACCAAAACCAAGAATTAATACAGCAATCATCCCGATAGGATCTAAATGTGCCATCGGCGATAAAGTTAAGCGCCCTTGTCTCTTTGCTGTATCGTCTCCAAATTTATATGCTACATATGCATGCGCAAATTCATGCACTGATAATGCGATAATAATGGCCATTGCTACCAAAGGAATTTGGTGCAACGGGTATCTAAATAACTGATCCATATTTCATCTCCTCTTCCATATGTCAAAAAAGAAATTATTTGTTTTTTCGATTGTTCTTCCACATAATCCGCTATAATAAGAGTGTAACTTACATAAAAGGAGCGATTATATATGCCATACGTAACAGTGAAAATGCTAGAAGGACGCACAGAGGAACAAAAGAAAGCTCTTGCTGAGAAAGTAACAGCAGCAGTAAGCGAAACAACTGGTGCTCCTGAAGAAAACATCGTTGTTTTCATCGAAGAAATGTCTAAAAACCATTATGCAGTTGGCGGAAAACGCTTAAGCGACAAATAATTTCAAGTTTTTTCATAAGAAGCAGCCATTAGCTGCTTCTTATTTTTTTCCTTCTAGTAACTCGATGATTCTCTCTTTATATTTTCCTTTTCTTCCATCTTCATAGATTAAATCATGCGGGTAGAATAGCTTTTGATCCCTTCTCTTCTTACCAGTAATCGCCTCAACAATATCCGATTCACGTGAGAGCTCTCTAAGCTCTCCATTTGGCATAAGAAGTAAGATTGGCAGACGTTCTTCTTCTTCACCAGCACGGTAAAAGTCGTACGGTAAGTCTGATGTTGAATCAACTACTAAATAATATTCGGGATCAAGTCCAATCTTTTTGAATAAGCTACTTAATTCCATCCAATTATCTAAACCGTGCTTATCTGTAAACTCTACATATTTAAATAGGTTTCGATTCATAAAACGACGGCATAGATCGCTTAAAATTGGATCTTCTTCGTCTTGCCATACTTGGAAGTAATAATACATAACGTTCTCGTCTAACTTTAAATAATCCTCTACTGTCACTTCTTCTTCAAATAAAGAATAGAAATGAACAGGGTGATTTTTAAATGTATAGTACTTCTCATGCAATGATTTTGCACGGTGTAAAATCTTCGTTAAAATAACTTCAGCACTGCGCGTTACTGGATGGAAATATACTTGCCAATACATTTGATAACGACTCATAATATAATGCTCAACAGCATGCATACCACTATTTTTAATAACTACTTGATTCCCGTACGGACGCATAACACGCAGTATACGTTCCATATCAAAGTTTCCATATTTTACGCCAGTAAAGTACGCATCCCTTAATAAATAGTCCATGCGATCTGCATCAATTTGACTAGAAATCATGCTAATCGCTAATTTATTAGTAGATGTTTTCGCAATTACATCGGCTACCTTTTGTGGGAAATCTTTATCCACACGACTTAATACACGATTAATTTCTGTATCTCCAACGATAATCTTTTGCGTGAATTTCTCATGGTCTAATGAAAATACTTTCTCAAACGAATGAGAAAACGGACCGTGACCGACATCATGAAGTAATGCCGCACATAAGCATAACAATCTATCTTCAGCATTCCAGTTCGGTCTGCCATCAAACACATCATCAATCATACGACGAATAATTTCATATACACCTAACGAATGAGTAAAGCGACTATGCTCTGCACCGTGAAATGTAAAAAATGTCGTTCCAAGCTGCTTAATACGGCGCAAGCGTTGAAATTCTTTCGTTCCGATTAAATCCCAAATAACACGATCGCGCACGTGCACATATTTATGTACCGGGTCTTTAAACACTTTTGTTTCGCTGAGTTTGTCGTTTAAATATACCACTTTCCGACATCCCCCTTTCTTTACTGCATTCTTACTATATATTATAAACGAAATAGGAAACAGAAAGAAATGAAAGACTATATTAATTGCCCTTATATAAAGAAAAAATCACTTTTACCGGAGTAAAAGTGATCTCTTTTTATATATTATTTCCCTAAAACGAACTCAGCAACTTCATCTAAGATCATTTCTTTACCTAGCGGGAAGTAACCTTTGTTTAAGTCTTCGTTTTTAATTGTAAATACGTGGTTATTTTTAACAGCGTTCATATTTTTCCAAATTGATTCTTCTTGGAATTCTTTTAGACGCTGAGAACCGTCACCAGTCGTAAATACGAATAAGTAATCTGGGTTGTAATCGATTAAAGCTTCTTTTTGTACTTGTACTAAAGGTTTATCAGTTGGTGTACCTTTAACTGCTGGTAATTTTAAATCATTAAAGATTACGCTACCGTAACCGTAGTCACCGTATACGCGGAAAGCGTTTGGATATGCAGCCATTTTCATGAATTTAGCATCGCCAGTTTTCGCAACGATTTTATCATGTAATTTGCTTGCTTTTTCATCATACTGTTTGAACCATTCTTTTGTTTCTTTCTCTTTACCGAAGATTTGACCTACTTCTTCGAATTTTGGACGCCATTGGTCTAATGGAGTTTTTAACATAACTGTAGGTGCGATTTTAGATAATTGATCATAAATCTTTTCTTGACGATTATTTACAAGAATTAAGTCTGGTTTTGCAGCAGCTACTGCTTCGATATTAATTTTATCTCCCCAAGCAGAACCAACTGGTTTTACGTCTTTTAATTTCTTTTCAATATGTGCATCAATTTTTTCTTGAGATGTATTAGCAGTAATAATTGGTTTCATACCAAAGATTAATAATTCTTCTGTTGAACCACTAAGGTCAGCAATTTTCTTGGGATTTGCAGGGATTTTAATTTCCCCTTTTGCATGTTGTACAGTGCGCTCTTCAGTCTTCGCATCTTTCGCATCTGCTTTTTTCTCTTCTTTGTTAGAACAAGCTGCAAATAGTACAGAAGTAACGACTAGTACCATTGCTAATAACGCCATTTTAAAATTCTTCATGTTCCCACTCCTTCTAGCTGTATTTCTCTTATAAGTTACAGTGAACTATAAGAAACAAGGTTAACAATTAATAAATATATATTGATTAATTGTTGCTTATGCCCCGTTCTAACGGGTGTTCAACTTCCTATTTACGAATAAGAAATAAGAAGCTCAACGTCCATTAGAAGCCCCCCTCTTTACGAGGGGGATTCTACTTATGCTTTTTTACGCAATTGATTACTAATCATCGCTAAATCATACGTTAAACAAATTGGCTTACAGTTTACTGGACATGGAACAATTTGAGCTTCAATCTCAAATACACTGCGAAGCGTTTCACTTGTCATCACTTCGTCTGGCGTTCCTTGTTTCATTAACTTACCAGCCTTTAATGCAATCATATGATCTGAGAAACGAGAAGCATGGTTTAAGTCATGGATAACCATAACAATCGTTCTACCTTCTTCTTCATTTAACTTTTTCAATAAGTTTAATACTTCTAATTGATGAGCCATATCTAAGTACGTTGTCGGTTCATCTAATACGAGTAATTCTGTCCCTTGTGCAAGAGCCATCGCAATCCATACGCGTTGACGTTGCCCACCTGATAATGCCTCTGCTGGACGATTTGCGAATTCTGTCATTCCCGTCACTTCAAGTGCCCAATGAATGTAGCGATAATCCTCTTCTTTCAACGTTCCAAATCCTTTTTGATGAGGAAAGCGTCCATATGAAACGAGTTCAAATACAGTAAGGCCAGTTGGTACTTCTGCAGTCTGTGGTAAAATTGCCATTTTCTTTGCGATTTCTTTCGTTGGCTGTTTCTCGATTGCTTTTCCGTCAAGATAAACCGTACCCTTTTTCGCCTTCAAAATACGAGAAGCCGTTTTTAATAATGTGGACTTCCCACAACCATTTGGTCCAATAATTGTTGTAATTTTCCCTTCCGGAATTTCAACTGTTAATCCATCAATAATTAACCCTTCATTATAGCCAACAGATACCGCATCAACTGCTAAAGTTGCCATACAAAAAGCCTCCCTTTATTTTGTCCTCATAAGTAAGTATATGAAATACGGTGCACCAATTACAGAGATAACAAGACCGACCGGTATTTCTGAAGTTGTTAACACACTTCTTGAAATTACGTCTGCGAATAAAAGTAAAAACGTTCCTATTAGTGCAGCCGTAGGCAGCATAATTTGATGTTTACCACCAACAAGGCGCCTCGCTAAATGCGGAGCCATTAAACCGATAAAACCAATTCCTCCGGCAACAGCGACAGATGCACCAGCTAAACAAACTGCAATAAATAATAATTTACGTCTTTCTTTTTCTACATTTACACCAAGGCCAACTGCTGTGGAATCGCCTAGGTTCATTACGTTTAATATGTGAGCTTTACTAATGGCAAGTGGCATGAAAATAACCATCCACGGAAGTACACTTAGTACAAACTTCCAATCTGTGCCCCATAGACTTCCTGCTAACCAAATCGTAGCAAAACGGAAATCGTTAGATGTCATCTTCATAGAAAAAATTAAACTAACAGCACCAAACCCGGCTGCAACAGCGATACCAACCAGTATCAATCGAGTCGATGAAACACCATCTTTCCATGCTAGTAAATAAATAATAACAGCTGCTAATATCGCTCCAACTAGTGCGAAGAATGGAAGAATGAATACAGATAAAAATGTACCAGTTCCTACTTTCCCGAAGAAAAAGTAGACAAAGATAACAACTGTTAATCCCGCTCCAGCGTTAATACCGATAATACCTGGATCAGCAAGTGGATTTCGTGATAACCCTTGCAAAATCGCACCTGACATCGCTAAAGCAGATCCAACTAATATAGCAATGACCATACGCGGCATACGGAATTCAAATAAAATAACAGACTGATCTTCAGCCCCGAGTCCAACCAATGACTTTAATACGTCCATTGGCGGTATTTTAAATGTCCCTGTATTTAAACTCACTAAAAATACAGTAACGATTAATCCTACTAAAATTGTTAAAACCGAAATGTTCTTTTTTGTTAAGGCACTTGTCCTCACATTTTTCCTCTCCCTTCGTTACGTGCTAAGTAGAGGAAGAATGGAACCCCAATTAGCGCTGTAATTGCTCCAATTGGCGTTTCAAACGGCGGATTAATAACGCGAGATAACATATCTGCACATTCAATTAACAGCCCGCCTAAGACCGCAGAACATGGAATAACCCACCTATAGTCTGAGCCTACAAGGAAACGAGTCATATGTGGGATGACAAGGCCAACAAATCCAACCGATCCTGCCATAGAAACTGCCGAACCTGTTAACACAAGAACAAGTACTGTCCCGATAAATTTAATTAATGTCGTATTTTGACCAAGTCCAATCGCAATTTCTTCACCGAAGCTTAAAATTGTAATATACCTCGACATCATAATTGCAATGAAGAGACAAACTAGACCAATCGGTACTAACATATTAATACTTTCCCATTTCACTCCAGCAACTCCGCCTGCATTCCACATACTTACCTCTTGGGCAAGATTGAAATATAGCGCAATTCCAGATGAAATGGCCCCTAATAAAGCACTAATCGCGGCACCCGCTAAAGCTAATTTCACAGGCGTTAATCCACCTGGTGAAGAAGATCCAATTCCATATACAATGCTCGCTCCAAACGCAGCACCAATAAAAGATGCGATAACGAACATTAAATAAGGTGAATTAGGGAAGAATGCATACATAATTGCAATTCCAAATACAGCCCCATCTGTAATCCCCATTAACGATGGTGATGCAAGTGGATTTCGCGTCATACCTTGCATAATTGCTCCTGATACCGCTAAAAAGGCACCTGCTACTACGCCCCCTATTGCTCTAGGCATGCGAAGTTCTTGAATTACATTATGATGCGTAATAGAACCGTCAAACTGAAATACAGCTTGCCATACAGTCTTTAAACTAATATCTGCAGCACCAAACGAAATAGACAGTGCCATGCTTAAAGCTAACAAAATTGTACCTGCTACTAAAATAATAGAAGCAATGAGCGGCCTGCTCTTAATCTCTTTAACATTCACATCTTGCTGTTCTATACTCCTTGCGCTCGCTTCCATCCCTCAACCATCCTAACCAACAACATATGTTTAATTTAATGAAATGAAATTTATTCTCAAATAGCAATAAAAAAATTAAATGAATCGGCCCTTTTCTGATAATGATTCTCAGAATCAGACACCTTCTATTCTACCTATCGCTTCAAAAGACTGTCAACCATTATTTTGAAATACAAATTCATATAGGTCGAGACCTTAATAAATAGATAATGCCTATCTGTCATGAACTATTATCATCACCAGTTAAGCTTTCTCAGAATAGATTCTTCCTCTTATGGGCATAAAAAAAAGAAGAGTAATCTGTTCACTCTTCTTTTCCTTACTTATTTAACTTTGCCTCAATTTTTACAATTAATTCGTCTTCTGTTGGCGCTGCAACTGGACGATTATTTACAAATGCGAATGATTTTTTACGGCCAGGGCCACAGTAAGACTGACATCCAACTTCAATCGTTGCACATGAATCTACTTTTTTTAGCTTTGGAATCAGCGTTTTAACGTTCGTTGCCTGACAATCATCACACACACGAAATTCGTTTCCCATTATATAACACTTCCTCTATTTTAAACTTTTCTCAAGTACATTTAAAAATAAACACTAAATGGTATTTTACCGCTCTTTGAAGCTCGTTGCAAGTTTCCTTTCGACGCTCTTTCCTCATATAATGCTACATATTTATATGTTTTCCTACAGCACCTTCCATCATTCTTGGCAAAATTTATCCCGCTTTAATGGGCAGTAAGATCCCCACCTTAAAATTCAGCGAAAGCAAAGAAGTTAGGTGGGGGATGAAGAACCTCCCCACTGATTAAAGTTTCACTTTATACCTCTCATCGAAATCTACCATATTTTTAAAAGCTTTGTATAAAAGCTCACTTTTTTGCCCATTATAAAAATAGGAAGTTCATAAAAAGAAAGGGAGTTGAATCTATGAAAGTAAGACAAGATGCTTGGACGGATGAGGATGATTTATTACTTGCTGAAACTGTACTTCGTCACGTTCGAGAAGGAAGTACCCAATTAAATGCATTTGAAGAAGTAGGAGACAGATTAAATCGTACATCGGCTGCCTGTGGTTTCCGTTGGAATGCTGTTGTTCGCTATAGCTATGAACAAGCTCTTCAACTAGCAAAAAAACATCGTAAAGATAAAATGCGTGCTGCAAGTGGTGAACAAGCGAAAAAACGTTTACTTTATACACCACCAGCTTCAGATTCGATAACTAATTATGAAGAGTTCGTACAAGAGGAATCAATTGTACAATATAAAGAAGCTACTCCATATCAAGAAACTACCGTTCCTACTGCAAAAGGCTCTATGACAATGCAAGATGTTATTTATTTTTTACAAACAGTCGGATCTTCAAATATAAAAGTGACAGCTCTTGAAAACGAGAATACGAGATTGAAACAAGAAATTAAATCACAAATCCTTCGAAATGAAGAACTAGAAAAGAAACTGGAAAAATTAGAAAAACAATCTCATACTGTACAAGAAGATTACGAAACACTTATGAACATTATGAACCGCGCTCGTAAGTTGGCAGTCATGGATGAAGAAGAACGTTCTCAAACATCTTTCCGAATGGATCGAAATGGTAATTTAGAAAAAATTGCAGAATAAAAAGGATGCATTACATGCATCCTTTTTATTATTTCACTTCAACCATATGTGCTTCTTCTACTTTAGAATCCCTCTTTATATCTGGGAAAATCTTTTCCTTTGGATTCTCTTTAAAGGATGCTAAACCAATTGTTTTTACCGGTTCACTTATTTTTGCATATTCTGCATCACTAACAACTGCATACATATCTGTATATTTACGCGCATCACCAATTACTACATTGCCTTCGTACTTCATTTTCTTTCCATCAATTACTACATCTTTTTGTTCCTCTTTAGCAAATACAATTCCAGCTTCATCAGAAATAGCCGGCAATGCTTTAATAGGTTCTACATCTTCTTTCACTACTTTTTTCAGCATGTTTTCCTTTACCATCTTCTCAGCCGTTGTTTTATTCATAATTAAAACCTTTTTCTCATTAACAGTACCTAGTTTAGCTTCAAATTTATTTTGAGATTCAATTTTATCTTTATATTGATCCATTGTTTGTTGAACGCCTGTTTCATCTCCGTACATAACAACACCCGTTGCTTGTGGTGCAATCATATCCATAATAGAACAGCCACTAAATACAGCAGCTGACATAATCGCTACGATTCCTAATTTAACATTTTTCATTTGTATGCCTCCTAAAATCAATAATTACATCTCTTAGTTTAGCCATCTTAGATCATTTAACCAATTCACTTTCCTTACAACAACCTTACAATTCAGGAAGGTTTTCTCTTAAAAACTACTTTCATTATTTTTTGCTATAATAGAGATTGTCATTTTAAAGATAAGGGGTTAGTTATATGAGCAATTCCCGTTCCATTTTATCTCAGCCAGAGTGGCGTATTGTAGATCAGTCTAGTTTGGGACCAACATTCCATGCATTGCAGTCATTCGCAATGGACGACACATTATGCACAAGTATCGGAAATGGTCAATCAGCTGCAACAATGCGTTCTTGGGTTCATCACAATACAATTGTTCTTGGCATTCAAGATTCACGCCTACCGCACTTGGAAGAAGGAATTTCCTTTTTAAAAGAAAACAACTTCAATGTTATCGTTCGTAATTCTGGCGGACTTGCAGTCGTACTTGATGAAGGTGTGTTAAACGTATCGCTTTTATTCCAAGAGACGGAAAAAGGTATCGATATTGATCTTGGATACGATACAATGTGGCATTTAATTCAGGAAATGTTAAAGGATTACGATGTTACAATTGAGGCAAAAGAAATCGTTGGTTCTTACTGCCCTGGTAGCTACGATTTAAGTATTCGCGATCAAAAATTTGCTGGTATTTCACAGCGCCGTATTCGCGGTGGTGTCGCTGTCCAAATTTATCTCTGTGCTACAGGAAGTGGCTCTGAACGTGCCGCACTCGTTCGTGATTTCTACAACCTAGCCATTCAAGGAGAAGAAACACGCTTTACTTATCCTGAAATTGTACCGAGTACGATGGCTTCACTTTCAGAATTACTTGGCGAAACCATTACAGTACAAGATTTAATGATGCGCCTTTTAAAAACATTGCAGCAATTCGCTCCAAAGTTAACACCATCTCAATTAACAATAGATGAAATACCTTTATATGAGACGAATTTACAACGTATTATTGATCGTAACAATAAAGCACTTGGCTTAGAAAAATAAAGACCGTCGCTATTTTAGCGACGGTCTTTATTTCAATTCGTTATAGAATTAAAGTGCTTGAGCTGCTGTAATTAAAGCTAACTTGTACACTTCTTCTTCGTTACATCCACGAGATAGGTCGTTTACAGGCATGTTTAAACCTTGTAAGATTGGTCCTACTGCTTCGAAGTTACCTAAACGTTGAGCGATTTTGTAGCCGATATTACCAGCTTCTAAGCTTGGGAATACGAATACGTTAGCATCACCTTTAATTGTAGAACCTGGAGCTTTTTTCTCAGCTACAGATGGTACGAATGCAGCATCGAATTGGAATTCTCCATCTAGAGCTAATTCTGGAGCCATTTCTTTTGCAATGCGAGTTGCTTCTACAACTTTTTCTGTTTCTGGAGATTTCGCAGAACCTTTTGTAGAGAAGCTTAACATAGCAACGCGTGGATCAATGCCGAATAGTTCAGCAGTTTTCGCACTTTCGATACCAATTTCAGCTAAATCTTGGCTATTTGGTGCAATGTTAATTGCACAATCAGCGAATACATATTTCTCTTCTTCACGTACCATGATGAATACGCCAGAAGTTTTTGTAACGCCTGGTTTTGTTTTAATGATTTGAAGTGCTGGACGAACTGTATCAGCTGTAGAGTGAGCTGCACCACTTACTAAACCGTGTGCTTTGCCCATGTATACAAGCATTGTACCGAAGTAGTTTTCGTCTTTAAGGATTTTGCGAGCGTCTTCTTCAGTTGCTTTACCTTTACGGCGTTCAACGAAAGATGCTACCATTGCATCCATTTCTTCGTATGTAGCTGGATCGTAAATATCAACGCCTGCTAATGTTAAATTCATGCTAGCAGCTTTTGCGCTAATTTCTTCTTTATTACCAACTAAGATTGGTTTTACTAACTCTTCTTTTGCTAAACGCTCTGCAGCGCCTAAAATTCTTTCATCAGTTCCTTCAGGAAGTACGATAGAAATGCCTTTTCCTTGAACTTTTTCTTTTACTGTTGTAAATAAGTTGCTCACGAATAAACCCTCCTACATATGTTAAAAAACTCTATCTTTAAGAATACTTCTTTTCCTCTATATTTTAAACTTATAGCTCCCAAAAAATAGATAAAATAAAAATGATTATATTTTCATAAAATTCAGCCGTTAAATTCACCTTGCTTAAACACTTAAATGTGACAATTTTATGCGCCAAGGTTTTATATAGATGATTTTAAAACTATATATGCTATAGTTAACGTGTAAAACTATCATTAACTGAGGTGAATAGAATGAGTGAAGCAACAACAACGTTAGATGGCTGGTATTGTTTACATGATTTACGTTCTATTGATTGGGCTGCATGGAAAACATTATCTAGCGACGAACGCGGACAAGCTGTGTCTGAATTTTTAAATGTCGTTGAAAAATGGAACGACGTAGCTGCTGCAAAAAAGGGCAGTCACGCAATGTATACAGTTGTTGGCCAAAAAGCTGATATTATGCTTATGATTTTACGTCCAACAATGGAAGAGTTAAATGAAATTGAGACAGAATTGAATAAAACAACTTTAGCTGAATATATGGTTCCTGCATACTCTTACGTATCTGTTGTTGAACTAAGCAACTACCTTCCAGCTGATGAAGATCCATACCAAAATCCACAAATCTTAGCTCGCTTATATCCTGAGTTACCGAAAGCAAATCATATTTGCTTCTATCCAATGGACAAGCGTCGCCAAGGTGATGACAACTGGTACATGCTTCCGATGGAGGAACGTAAGAAAATGATGTACAGTCATAGTAAAATTGGTCGCCAGTATGCAGGTAAAGTACGCCAAGTTATTTCAGGATCTGTTGGATTCGACGATTTTGAGTGGGGCGTAACATTATTCGCTGACGATGTTCTTCAATTTAAAAAGCTTATATATGAAATGCGCTTCGATGAAGTAAGTGCTCGTTATGGTGAATTCGGAACATTTTTCGTCGGAAACATTTTACCAGACGAAAAGGTAGAGAAATTTTTACACATATAAAGTGAAACTTTAATCAGTGGGGATTTTGTTCATCCCCACTGATTATTAGTTGAACCAATCGGGCTTTTACGGGCAGTTGATCGCCTACCTAATCCTTGCTTTTGCTTAATTTTGAGGTGGGGATCTTACTGTCCGTTAATGCGGGGTAAATCGTGAAAAAGGAACGAAATTCGTTCCTTTTTTGATTCCCCTCTATATTTCTCCTCAAAAAACTTCTTTTTTCCGCAAATTTGAACAAAAATCGACAAACCCCTTTTAAATACCTTACAAAATTGTAACCTTTCTATATCCAAATTTATGCTAAAATGGTACGAGCTATATGCTAATAACGATGCGAAGGTGATAATGTATATGAAGAAAATCTTTTCTATTTTACTAGTGTTCCTATTGTCAATTTCTTCCTTAGGAGTAACAACATCCCATGCGGAAGAAAAAATACACATTGAGGCAGCTGCTGCACTTCTATTTGATGCAGATACAGGAAAAATACTGCATGAACAAAATCCAGATGAATTACTAGCTATCGCTAGTATGTCAAAATTAATTGTTGTTTATGCCGTGTTAGAAGCAATTAAAGAAGGAAAAATCACTTGGGATACAAAGGTAAATATTTCCGATTACGCTTATGAAGTTTCACGTAATAATGAATTCTCTAACGTGCCGTTCGAAAAAGGACGTCAATATACTGTAAGAGAACTATATCATTCTATCGTTATCTTCTCTGCAAACGGATCTAGTATTGCCTTAGCAGAACTTCTTGCAGGAAGTGAGAAAAACTTCTTAAATCTTGCAAATGAACATGCAAAAAAACTAGGGTTAAAGAAATATAAATTTGTAAACGCTACTGGTTTAAATAACGCTGACTTAAAAGGAAAACATCCTGAGGGTACTGATCCAAATGCAGAAAACTCTATGTCAGCTCGCGATATGGGTATACTTTCAAAAGCAATGATTACAAAGTATCCAGAAATGCTAGAGGATACAAAACAAAGATTTAGAAACTTCCCAGATAATCATCCGAAACCAATTCGTATGGAAAACTGGAACTGGATGTTACCAGGAGCTGCTTTCGCTTATGAAGGTACTGATGGTTTAAAAACCGGAAGTTCTGATACAGCTGGGTACGGATTTACTATTACTGCTAAACGTGGTGATGTACGTCTTATTTCGGTTATTATTAAAACAAAATCAATGGACGAGCGCTTCACGGAATCTCGTGAGTTAATCGAATACGGGTTTAATAACTTCGAAAAACAAAAACTAAAGGTCGATAAAAACAATACACTCTCTGTAGTACAAGGGAAAGAAGACCAAGTCACTGTTGCACCGGAAAAAGAAATAACCGTAATTGCGAAAAAAGGTAGCAAAGATCCTTATAAAATTGGAACTGAAGTTGATAAATCTCTTGCTGAAGATGGTCATTTAGTTGCTCCTATTAAGAAAGGTGCCAAAGTAGGATCGATTACTTTAGAATCAACTGATAAATATGGTTTCTTAGACGGTAGTAAAAGTATGAAAGTTACCGCAAAAACGACAGAAGAAGTTGAAAAAGCAAACTGGTTTGTGTTATCAATGCGCTCTATTGGAGATTTCTTCTCAAACTTATGGTCTAAAGTATTTTAATGATGAAAAGCTAGCTCACGCTAGCTTTTTTTATATTCCCCTCTCAATGTAAAACTTCGTTTGGTTGTCATATCTGAGTCCTTTTTCTCATACGTATGAACTAGTAATTGTTACACACTTCATCTAGAGATAAACCTCTTTCCAAAAGGTATTCCAAAAACAGAGGTGACACATAATGGGTGTTATTGCTTATAACGAAGAAGATGTTAAGTTATTAGCTAGATTGATGCGTGCTGAAGCTGAAGGAGAAGGACAACAGGGGATGTTAATGGTCGGAAATGTTGGGGTAAATCGTGTCCGCGGAAATTGTTTAGATTTTAAAAAAATACGTAATTTACGTCAAATGGTGTATCAAAACCCTGGTGGTTTTGAGGCAACACAAAAAGGATATTTTTATCAACGAGCAAGGGAGCAAGATATCGCCTTAGCAAGGCGAACGATTCAAGGACAACGTTTCTGGCCTGCCAACTTTGCCTTATGGTTTTTTAGGCCTGAAGGTGCATGTCCACCAACTTGGTATAACCAGCAAAACTCTGGTCGCTTCAAGAAGCACTGCTTCTTCCAGCCAAATGCTGGGGATTGCCCTAGCATATATTAAGGAATGAAAACAAGGAGGGATTTTTAAATGGCACAGCAACAAAATCCGTATTACGGAACAGGTTTCTATCAACCATCTGGAACATATGTACAACCGCAACAAATGACGCAACAGCAACAGCAACAACAGCAAGCAATGCAACAACAAGCTGCGCAAGCTCAATATGCTGTTTCTCAAGGTATGTTACCTCTAGAACAGTCATATATTGAAAATATTCTCCGCTTGAACAAAGGCAAGCAAGCCACAGTTGTAATGACTTATGAACGTGGTAGCTCACTTGGTACACAATCGTACACGGGTATTATCGAAGCTGCTGGTCGTGATCATATTGTAATTAGTGAGCCACAATCAGGGAAACGTTATTTACTACTAATGATTTACTTAGATTATGTGGAATTCCCAGAAGAAATTACGTATTTACCTAGTCAACAAGCTACTTATGCTCCAAGACCATAAAAAAAGCTGGCATATGCCAGCTTTTGTTTTTATAATCCTTTTACAACTGCAGTTCCGACTAAGATCCATGCCACAATAAACGCCACACCACCAAGAGGTGTAATTGGGCCAAAGAACTTAATACCCGTCGTACTTAATGCATACAAACTACCTGAAAACATAATAATCCCGGCTACCATAAGCCAGCCAGCAGTAGTTAAAAGTGATGATTGAATTTTATCCATCAATAAAGCAACTACAAATAGTCCACCTGCATGAAACATTTGATATGTAACACCTGTTTTCCAAACCTCTAACATTTTTGCAGAAACTTTATTTTCTAAACCGTGTGCTCCGAAAGCCCCTAACGCAACAGATAGCCCCGCTGCAATACAACCTAGTAAAAAGAAAATTTTCATCTTAATTCCCCTTTTTTACTTTTATCATAAGCAATTTTTTCATATAAGCCAAACGATTTATCCTCTAAAAATCAAATAAAGAATTACCGTTTGCATCACTTTCTTTTATATATACTGGCTCATTAGAAACCGGTGCAATTGGTTGCATCGTGATTGGTTTTGATCCAATTATTTGTGATTGAACTTGTGGCTCTCTATACGTAGAAGATTCAACTTGCTCATCTAATAATAAATCACATAAAGCACGCACAACTAATACATGTTCTTTTGACTTTTGTCCTTCACTACTTTTTGCCTTTGCAATTTCATTCGCCATTTTATTTAAAATCTTATCGCTTGATATTTGCATCCCTTATCACCTCGTACTTTGTAGTTCTTTCTCAAATTGTCCCAGCTTCTCTACTGAACCAAATACTATTATCATATCATGTTCTTGCAACTTTTCCTGCCCCGTTGGATTATGTATAACATTCCCATTTCTCAAAATCGCTAAAATTGTTACATCAAATTGATTTCTAACATCACTCTCTAATAATGATTTATTAGCTAAAATAGAGCCCTCACCGACTGCAATTTCTTCAATTACAAATGACTGCTCCACGCCATACAGTACTGTATCAATATAATGAACTGTTAGCGGATTCGCAATACCTTTTGCAATATGAATCCCTGCCATACTAGATGGATTAATCACCTTATTTGCACCAGCCCTCTTTAATTTGTCTTCGGTTTCTGGTTTTTCTGCTCTTGCCACAATTTTAATTGCATCGTTTAATCCTCTTGCAGTTAACGTAATAAATACATTTTCAGCGTCATTTGCTACGATAGCAACTAAACCAGCTGCCTTTGAAATCCCAGCATGATGTAACACTTGGTCTTCTGTTGCATCTCCATGTACATATAAAAGCTTTTCCTTCTCTAATATGCTTTCATCCTTATCCACGACGACAAATGGAATTTTCTTTTCTTGCAATTCATGTACAACTTGAAGCCCTACTCTACCGCAACCACATACGATAATATGATTTTGTAACTGTGCTATTTGTTTATCCATCTTCTTCCTCCGTACTGCATGAAATAGGTTCCCTTCAATAATCATAGCTGCCACTACACCGATTGCATATGTAACGATACCGACTCCAATCGGTATGATAAGGAGCGCAAAAACTTTTCCTGCCTGTGTTACAGGAATGGCATCTCCGTATCCAACAGTTAATACAGTAATCATCGTCATCCAAAATGCTTGAAACAAACTAATCTCTTCAATCGTCATAAATCCTAGCGTTCCTAAAATTACAACAAAAGTCATACATATAACTGCTATCCATAATTGCTTACGTGCATTCATATCATGTTTCAACTCTTTTCTCTATCTACAATCTTTGCCAGTGGAAATGAAATACATATATACTAGATACGGAATCTATGAAAGAGGTTGATATAATGAAAACATTTCTTTCCGCCTTACAATGGGCACTATTTATTTTAGCTGGGAGTCTTATTGTACCAATTAGCGTTGCAACTAGTTATGGTCTTGATGGCGCTGAAGCTATCGCATTCGTACAAAGAACATTATTTGTTCTAGGCTTTGCTGGTCTACTGCAAGCTATATTTGGGCATAAACTTCCTATTCAAGAAGGTCCTGCTGGCCTTTGGTGGGGAATTTTCTCCCTATATGCAAGTTTAGGTGTCGTATTATTTGGATCAAACAATGAGACACTTAAAGTTCTTCAATATGCTTTCTTATTAAGCGGTATCATTTGTATTATTCTTAGCGTTTTTGGACTTATCGATAAACTCGTTCGCTATTTTACACCGACAGTCATTGGAACGTACTTATTTCTTCTTGTTGCACAACTTAGTGGTTCCTTCTTAAAAGGAATGTTCGGCCTGGATGGAAAACATACAGAAGTACAACCTAACGTATTTATTCTTTCACTCATTGTTATTTTACTATCCTTTTTCATCATGAAGCTACCTATTATCGGACAATATTCTGTTCTTTTCAGTATCGTCTGTGGCTGGATATTATTCGCATGCTTCGGATTATCTAATCCAATAACACCAGTGACAGATATAATCCGTTTTCCATCCTTATTTGTTTTCGGAATGCCTCGTGTTGAATGGAACATGGTAATTACGGTCATTTTCGTTACACTCTTACTTCTAACAAATATGTTAGCAAGTATTCGCGTTGTACAAAAGGTTGTCTCTAAATATGAAGAAAATGCTGCATCAGATCGTTTTAAACAGGCCGGTATTATAACAGGAATCAATCAATTACTAGGCGGCCTGTTTTCGGCTATCGGACCTGTCGCTATTTCTGGATCAGCAGGTTTTATTGCAACGACTAATATTTATAAACGCCTCCCATTTATATTAGGGTCAAGCTTTATTATTGTCGTTAGTATATTCCCAAAGATCACTTCATTCTTTGCGGCAATCCCAGTTGCAGTTGGTTATGCTGCCATTTATCCTGTATTTGCAAGCATGATCGGTCTCGCCTTTCGAGAATACGAAACGGTACAGGATAAAGAACGATTATTTAAAGTAGCAGGTCTGTCAATCTTCACAGGAATTGGGGTTATGTTCGTTCCAGCAGAAGCATATTCCACGCTTCCACCATTTCTAGCTTCATTCCTAAGTAATGGTCTCGTTCTTGGGGCTGTAATGGCAATCTTACTAGAAATACTATTTTCTCGTTCGACAACAAAACAAGTATCGTAAATTGGAAAACTTCCATTATTGCACTCTACCTTTAGAGTTGTTACGATAAAGTAAAACTTTAATCATTGGGGTTTTGTCCATCCCCAATGATTATTAATTAATATGATGAGAAAAACACTCATAAAAATGAATCTACCTCTTTTTAAAGAGGTTCGATGTCTTACTATTATTTCTTACATCTCCATGAACATATATTTGATTTAAATAAAGAAGGGAATTTTCAATATGACTTATAAAATGATTGTTTTAGATTTAGATGATACTTTATTACGTGACGACCATACTATTTCACCTCGTACGAAAGAAGCACTAATGACTGCACAAGAACAAGGTGTAAAAGTTGTACTTGCTTCCGGACGTCCAACGTTTGGTATGCGCAATGTAGCGAAAGAACTTCGTTTAGAAGAATACGGCAGTTTCATTCTATCTTTTAATGGCGCAAAAATTATTAACTGTAAAACAAACGAAGAAATCTTTAGTAGTACGCTATCTCCTGAAATCGTTCACAACCTATTTGAAATTAGTAAAACTGAAGATGTATGGATTCATACTTATATGGGCGATGATATCGTAACAGAAGAAAATAATCCTTATACTGAAATTGAGGGCGATATTACTGGTATGCCAATTGTTGTAGTAGATGACTTTAAAGCTGCTGTTAAAGAGCCTGTAGTAAAAGTATTAATGAATAAAGAAGCTGAACGCCTTGTTGAAGTAGAAAAGAAATTACAAAAACAACTAGAAGGACAATTAAGCGTTATGCGTTCTAAACCATTCTTCTTAGAATTTACTGAAGCCGGTGTTACAAAAGGAACGAGCTTAAACCAATTAATCCAAAAACTTGGCATTAAGCGCGAAGAAGTTATCGCAATGGGCGATAGCTATAACGATCAGGCGATGATTGAATTCGCCGGTCTTGGTGTTGCAATGGGCAATGCACCTGATGATATTAAGGAAATTGCAAACTATGTAACAGATACAAATATGAACGATGGTGTAGCAAAGGTTGTAGAGAAGTTCGTACTAAAAAAAGAAGCACTTGTTTAATATTTCCACTCATAAAACCTATTTGAAGTCAAACACTTCAAATAGGTTTTTATTTAAATTACCATGCTTTTGTGACTATATTTTGAACTTTACACTATTCTCGTAGTGTAAAGTTTCTTTTTGTATATAATGAAACAAAATAGACTATTTTATTTTAAAAAAGAATACAAATTTACTATAAACAAGCATACGTTAAGGGAGGCTATTTTACATGTTATCTACACCAATCGGACGATTAAGAGCAATTGGACTTATTGAGGGGATTTCTTTTCTACTACTATTATTTGTAGCAATGCCATTAAAATATTTCGCAGGATTTGCAACAGCTGTTAAAATTACAGGCATGGCTCACGGTGTTTTATTTATTTTATTTATCTTCGCAGTAATTCAAGTAACAATCGTACACCGTAAATCAATTTTATGGGCACTTGGGGCATTCGTTTCATCAGTTATCCCATTTGGCACGTTTGTACTAGATGCAAAATTAAAGAACGAGCAACAATAATGAAAAGGTAGTTAACGACTGTTAACTACCTTTTTTATTTACAAATTTGGAATTTCCCAATCAATTTCCCTCTCGCCCATATTAGCTAAAATCGTATTTACTTTAGAGTATGGCTTACTTCCGAAGAAACCACGTCTTGCTGATAGTGGGCTTGGATGTACAGATTCGATAATGTGGTGCTTCGTATTTGTAATTAATTTTTTCTTCGCCTGTGCATGGCGTCCCCACAATATGAAAATAACTGGCTTTTCACGTTCATTTAATAGCTCAATTACGCGATCTGTGAAATGCTCCCATCCTTTTCCCTTATGAGAATTTGCTTCACCTTGTCGAACTGTTAATACAGTATTTAATAATAAAACGCCTTGCTCTGCCCACTTTACTAAATAACCGTTATTTGGAATATCATACCCATATTCATCTCGAAGTTCTTTATACATATTTAACAACGACGGTGGCGTTTTAATACCGGGTTGCACAGAAAAGCTTAAACCATGCGCTTGATTCGGTCCATGATATGGATCTTGTCCTAAAATAACGACCTTTGTATTTTCATAACTTGTATACTCTAGAGCGTTAAAAATATCTTCTTTCTTTGGGTAAACAACATGTGTACTGTACTCTTCTTTCAAAAAATCAGCTAGCTTACGATAATATTCTTTCTCAAATTCTGGTGCCAATAATGGCCCCCAATCATTTTTTAAAACATTTTCCATGCTTTCACTTCCCATCTAATTAATTCACCATATCCTGTTTTGTAAATACTACAAATGAAATGATAAGGGAAACAACTGCCCAAACCGTTAAATTCATTAAAGAAAACTCCATCGATAAACCTTGTAATGCAGGTAGTTTTCCTGATAGATAATCTGTTAATGATAAATTCACACTAAAAATATATTTCGCACCTTCCCAAGATGTTGCGAACGAGCTTAAAATACCGCCTGCAATTAATGCAGCTAGCATAACGCCCATACCAGCTGGTGTATTACGAATTAAAACAGAGACCATAAATGATATAGTTCCGACAACGATAGCAACAAACCAGGCTAGTCCATACGCCATTAGGATGTATTGCCACTGCGGAATAAGATGTACAAAATTCGTATTTAACGTTTCCTTATCAATAACAAATCCAGTTAAAACAGGTAAATTCCATCCCGAGTATCCAAATACAAGCCCTGATAATACGTAAGCAAACACACCTACAAGGAGCAGTATGAGCGAAATGAAAAATAACATCGTTACGTATTTACTAAGGAGTATTTTCCAGCGCCGAATCGGCCGCGTAAGTAACATCTTCATCGTTCCATCACTTCGTTCTCCTGAAACAATATCAATGGCGACAATCATTACGAGAAGTGGAATAAATAATGTAATTCCTTGCTCAATAAACGCCCTTACAAAAGTTGGTGCGCCCGGTGCCATCGGGTTAATATCATGATCTAAATAATATTGTTGCTGCTCAACTCTTACCTTTAACCAATCACGCCATTCTTCTGGCAACCTAGAATTGTTCAAACGGTTTTGAGAATCAACGATTTGTTGCTGCAGCGAAACTTTCCAATCCGTTGTACCTAGCCTTTTTTGTGTTGTTTCTATTTCACGATACTGCGCATACACGAAGAGCGGGATTAAGATTGCTAAAATAAGCATAACAACAAAAATACGCTTCTTACGATAAATCTTCTCCGATTCGTTTAAAACTAGATTCGCAAATTCACGCATGCTGCTCACCCCTTGTGAGTTCAATAAATAAATCTTCTAGCGTAAATACAAGTTCCTTAACACTATGTACATCTATCCCGTTTTCTACAAAATGTTTATTCCAATTACTTATAGATGCGATATTCATGCGGCATAGTAATCGATCACCTTCTATACTCACTTCTCTTACTTCCTCAGCATCTTCTAGCATATCTTTTGCCTTCCCAATCGGCGTAACAATCCATTCTACGCGGTCACTTGCTGTTTTAATTAATTCTTCAACCTTGGCAACTGTTATCATCTTTCCTTTATGAATAATAGCAACGCGATCGCATATCATTTGCACTTCACTTAGCAAATGACTTGAAATAAACACGCTCATATTTTCTTCTTTCACAAGCTTATGTATAAATTCCCTAAGTTCCCTAATCCCTGCTGGATCTAAACCATTCGTTGGCTCATCTAATATGAGCAATTTTGGATTCCCAAGGAGCGCCTGCGCAATTCCAAGTCGTTGTTTCATACCAAGTGAGTACGTTTTTACCTTGTCATGAATTCTTTCATCCAAATGAACCATTTCAGCAATTTCAATAATACGTTCATCTGATATATCACCTAACATACGAGCAAATTGCTTTAAATTTTCCCATCCCGTTAAATATGTATACAACTCTGGGTTTTCAACGATACTCCCAATTTGACGCATCGCTTCTCTAAAATTTTCCTTAATCGAATAACCACCGATAGAAATCGTACCTTCTGTCGCCTTAATCAATCCGACTAACATTCGAATGGTAGTCGTCTTTCCAGCACCATTTGGTCCTAAGAACCCGAACACTTCTCCTTGCTTTACATCAAAGGAAATATTCTCTACAAGAGTCTTCTTTCCAATTACCTTCTTCAAGTCTCGTACGGAAAGTATCGTCGTCATTTTACCCCTCCTTGTTCTAGTTTTAATTTACTTGCTACATTTTGAACTAATCGGTCCGCCATATATGTATACCCTACTTCATTCGGATGAAAATGATCGGAGTATAATAAATCTTTCCCACGGTTTTGGAATAAATCAAATGTCGGTGTAATATACACATTTTTATTATTTATCGCCAATTTTTCTAAAGATGCATTCCAGTCTACAACAATGTTTGAAGACCCTTTTAAATCTTCTACATCTTCAAAAGGATTATATAAACCTAGCCAAAAAATTGGGCTATCTGTATTTAACTTACGAACTTCTTCTATAATTTTCTTCGCTTCATTTTGGAATGTTTCTGTATCAGGACGGTATGTTTCTAAATCTATCTTTCCAAGCGAGTCCCAACCTGGAAATAAATCATTTCCTCCAATCGTTAAAACGATTACATCTGCTTGCTTAATTGAATATTGAGCGCCACTACTCTCAATTTGTTTTAATAAGTCAGGCATTTTCGCACCACTAACCGCTAAGTTAGTTAAAGCAACCTTTTGCTTATAATCTTTTTGTAAATCTTCTTTCATCCGTCCAACATAACCAATTCCTTCTTTATCACCAACACCGCGTGTTAATGAATCACCTAAACTAACGATTTGTAATGTTCCCGTTTTCTTTTTCTCTTTTGCCACTACATCGGTCTTTTTAATTAAATTTGAAGCTTTCGGATTTAATACATCATTTACACCTGAAACAAAGCCATATGCAAATAAACAGAAAGATGCAATTGTAATGAGTAGAATTATTTTTACTACGTTTGATCTCATATCAAAACCCCTTTTAGCCCTCATAGATTGTCCATAATTATACCAAACGCCATTTTGAAAAGCGATTTTCACACCTTATCTATTATGTTGTTTCCCTATGTACTAATTCTGGAAATAACTCTACGTGCTTTACGTCTATTTGCTCATCATTAATCTTGTCATATAATAATTCAAATGCCGTTGCGCCGACATTTTTACTACAATATGAAATTGTCGTAATACCTAAAATATCTGCCACATCTTGATCATCACAACCGATAATTGTAATATCTTCTGGAATACGAATGCCTCGTTTTTTCGCTTCCGTTACCATTCCCGCTGCAATATGGTTGCAAGATACAAGAAACGCTGTTGGTTTTACTAACATACGGGTCCATTCCCTAATTACATTCCGCCCATCTTCCACCGTAAAACAGCCTTTAAACTTCCAGTCCTCTATTGGTGTTACAGCAATTGTTTGAAGCGCATCCTCATATGCTTGTTTTCTTCTCTGGCTATTAATGCTATTACTTCTTCCAATGCAATACCCAATACTTGTATGGCCGGCATCTATTAAGCTCTTCATCCCGCGCGAAAACACTTTATAGTAATCAATATGCACACTCGAAATGAAATTCGATTCGATTTCTTCGCACATAACAATCGGACCGAATTTCGTATATTCTTCAAGCTTTTCCTTACTATTTGCCCGCGAACATATAATAACCCCATCAAGCTTTTTCATTTTTAACATGTTCAAAATTTCTAATTCTCTTTCCTCACTATAATTCGTCTGACAAAGCATCATATTATAATTATTTTTTGCTGTTTCTTTTGATATCCCCTCGATAATGGCGCTATAATATTGATCATTTACGTGCGGTAATAAAACGCCAATGACATTCGTTTTTCCTTTCACTAAATGAATTGCATTCACATTTTGCGTATAATTTAATTCTTCTATAATTGCTAAAATTTCTTTTCGTTTCTGTTCATTCACATATGGATGATGATTTAGTACACGTGAAACAGTTGAAACAGATACCCCAGCAAGCTCAGCAATCTTTCTTATATTCGTCATCTCATTTTCCCCTTCCCTGCAAAAAATTCTCCCTTGACCTGGTAAGCTTTCCACAATATATCCTTTCCTAGCAAATACATTTTGAAAGGATATACAACTATGCTTCGATTCAAATTAGAACATATATTTTTCATTAGCGGTCTACTCATTCTCGCCATCGGCATTAATATGATGACGACAATTACTTCCTTTGGACTTAGCCCTTATGATTCCTTCTTTATTGCACTATATCAAAATTTCGGGATAAGTATCGGTTTTTGGATTTTCATGATTAACTTTGCTTTTACCCTTATCGTACTCTTTTGGAATAAAAAACAAATTACGATCGGTACAATTGTAACAATGGTTCTTATTTCTCTTTTTGTTGATTGGATCGGTTCCATTACAACTATTATGGACGCTATCCGTTCTCTTCCAAAATATATAACACTTATTTGCGGAAATCTATTCGTTGGAGCTGGAATTGGTCTTTACGTCTCTACAAATCTTTGCGCAGCACCTCAAGAAGCCTTCGTTTTAACAGTTGCTGAGAAAAAGAAATGGACATTTAGAAGAACGGAAATTTCGTTAGCATTCTTATTTTTAACATTAAGCTTCTTATTAGATGGACCTATCTATTTTGGGACAATCATTTTATCCTTTACAACAGGCTGGATTATACAAGCATTTATTCAAGTTGGTACGCACATTTTAAATAGAAAAAAACCTATTAAGCAAGCCGCTTAATAGGTTTTTTATTAGTGGAGATACTACTTTGCATCCCCTTCAATTCGATAGTTTGCTTTCAAACAATCTATTTCTTCATAACCTTGCAACGTATGTAGAATATAATCATAATCAGCAAGAGAAGCACGATGCGTTACAATTACAATTTCAGCTTTTCCTTTCTCTTCAAGTGGCATTTGAATAATTTTTTCAAAGCTAACACCACGCTCAGAGAATAACGAAGTAATTTTTGCAAATACACCAATTTCATCTTTCACATGAAGTCTTAAAAATTTCTTCACAACAATTTCGTCTGGCTCTTTTAATACTTTTTGATATTGCGGGACTACAGCACTATTTCCTGTTACCCCTAATCTAATATTTTGCATTACAGCTACTAAATCAGAAACAACAGCGGTTGCTGTCGGTAAACTTCCTGCACCTGGTCCATAAAACATCGTTTCTCCAACTGCTTCACCATACACATATACAGCGTTATATTCATTTTGCACGGCCGCAAGAGGATGTGTATTTGGAAGTAAAGTCGGTTCAACTGTAACCTCTAATTTTTCACCATCTCGCTTCGCAAGACCGATTAGTTTAATCGTGTAACCTAAACTCTTACTGTATTCGATATCTTCCTCTGTAATAGAAGTAATCCCTTTTACCTTGACATCTCCAAGCTCTACATTTGTAGAGAAACCAAGGGTAGCCAAAATTGTCATTTTTCTTGCTGCATCTAAACCTTCTACATCTGATGTTGGATCCGCTTCTGCAAATCCAAGTTGCTGGGCTTCTTTTAACACGTCGTTATATGCTCTCCCTTCATCTGACATTTTCGTCAAAATAAAATTTGTCGTTCCATTTACAATTCCCATTACTTTCGTAATAAGATCTGAAGAAAGTCCCTCTACAATACTTCGTAAAATCGGAATCCCTCCGGCTACACTTGCTTCATAAAACAAATCTGCTTTATTATCTTTTGCTACCGCTAATAGTTCCGCTCCATGTAACGCCATTAAATCTTTATTAGCAGTCACAACATGCTTCCCGCTTTGTAAAGCTTGCAAAATATATGCTTTTGCATCATCAATGCCACCCATTACTTCGATGACAACGTCGATGTTTGGATTGTCTAAAATTTCATTTGCATTTTGCGTTAATAGAGTAGAAGGTACCTCTACTTCTCTCTCTTTTTCAATATTTTGTACTAGCACTTTCGTTACTTTTACAGGACAACCTACTTGGTGTATAAGTCGCTCTTGGTGATCTGTAATGATACGAACTACACCGCTACCAACTGTCCCAAGACCTAATAAGCCAACTTGAATTTCTTTCATAATACTGTCCACCCCTCAAAAATTGTGTTTAGATGAAATTATATGAGCAAAAAATCTGAAAAACAATGTTTTTAGAACATTCGGAAAAATAAAAGTTAATCTTTACAAAGAAAACGTTGCCACGTGCGACACAATCTTTTTTTATAATACATAAGGGGTTTCTTGATACACGTAATAATTTAGCCAATTAGAGAATAATAGATTTCCATGGCTTCTCCACCTTACAAGCGGCTTCTCATTTGGATTATCATGCTTAAAATAGTTTTTCGGCACATCAATATTTAACCCTTTGTCACGATCTCGTTCGTATTCTTGCTTTAACGTATCACAACTATATTCACTATGACCGAGCGCAAACACTTGTCTTCCTTCCTGCCCAATAACAAGATGAACGCCCGCTTCCTCAGAGTTGGCTAATAACGTTAACTCCTTCACTTCTCTAATGTCACTCTCTCGTACTTCCGTATGACGAGAATGCGGGGCAAAAAATAACTCATCAAACCCTTGTAACAATTTCACATGTTGCTCACGAACTTCATGTTCAAATACACCAAACATTTTTTCCTTAAGAGGATACTTTTGAACGCCATAATGATGATACAAACCAGCCTGTGCCCCCCAGCAAATATGAAGCGTAGATGTTACATTCGTTTTTGAATACTCCATAATACGTTTAAGCTCTTCCCAATAATCTACCTCTTCAAAAGAAAGGGTTTCAACTGGTGCTCCTGTAATAATGAGTCCATCAAATTTCTCATTCTCAATATCACGGAATGTTTTATAGAAACTCGTTAAATGTTCCTGTGCAACATTACGAGACAAATGCGATTCCATATGAAGTAAATGAACATCTAATTGCAACGGTGTATTTCCAATTAAACGAAGTAATTGCGCTTCTGTTTCTTGCTTTGTAGGCATTAAATTTAATATAGCAATTTTCAATGCCCGGATATCTTGTGTTTCTGCTCGCTCTTTTGTCATTACAAAAATATTTTCCTCCTGCAACACTTTGCGAGCTGGCAAATCTTTATCAATTATGATCGGCATGTTGTTTGCCTCCGACTAACGCTGCTTCTAAATCGGCAATAATATCCGAAACATCTTCTATACCAACCGATAAACGAATTAAATCTGATGTGACGCCAGCTAAGCGCTGATCTTCAGCACTTAATTGTCTATGCGTTGTACTAGCGGGATGTATAACGCAAGTTCGCGCATCAGCTACATGTGTTACGAGAGTTGCTAGTTTTACATTTGCGATAAATTCTTTCGCTGCTTCTAATCCTCCCTTAATGCCGAATGTTAAAACACCACTAGCACCTTTCTTCAAATACTTTTGTGCTAACGAATAATTTTCATTACTATCTAATCCCGGATAATTCACCCATTCAATACGATCGTGGTTAGCAAGCCACTTAGCAACTGCAAGAGCATTTTCACTATGACGCTCCATTCGTAAATGCAATGTTTCTAAGCCGATATTGCTAATATACGCATTAAATGGGCTCATACAGTTTCCGTAGTCCCTTAATAATTGAACACGTGCCTTCACAATATAAGCTGCTGCACCAAAATTTTGAACGTAACTTACGCCGTGATAACTTGGATCCGGTTCAACTAGTTCAGGATATTTCCCGTTTGTCCAATCGAAGTTCCCTCCGTCAATTACAATGCCACCTAACGAACTTGCATGACCATCAATATATTTCGTCGTAGAATGAACGATAATATTTGCTCCATGTTCAAATGCTTGGCATAAATAAGGAGTTGCTAATGTATTATCCACGATAAAAGGTACTTCCAACTCTTTCGCTGCATCTGAAAGTTCTTTGAAATTTAAAACGTTCATCGCCGGATTTCCTAGCGATTCTGCATAAACGAGTTTCGTCTTATCATTAGCAAGGGCCACAATTTCATCAGCAGTTAAATTCGGATTAAAGAATGTAACATCGATACCAAGTTTACGCAAACTCACTCCAAATAAATTAAACGTCCCGCCATAAACTGTGGAAGAACAAAGCAAGTGGTCTCCGCTACTACAAATATTTAAAACAGCAAGCATAATAGCAGCCTGCCCAGAGGCCGTTGCAACAGCTCCTACACCGCCTTCTAAATCCGCCAGCTTTTGCTCAAATGCAGCTAAAGTAGGATTACCAATACGCGTATATATATATCCTTCTGCCTCTAAATTAAATAACGCTGCTAAATCATCCGAAGTATCGTATTTATACGTTGTACTTTGATAAAGCGGTAAAACACGCGGTTCTCCATTCTTTGGCGTATAGCCACCTTGCACACAAATCGTTCCTTTCCCCCATGATTCTCCCATTTCTCATTCTCCTTTCTTTTATACAAAATAAAAACTGCCCCTTTCCTGAAAACAAGAAAGGAGCAGTTTGAAAACACGCTCTAAAGGCTCTTTCTTATCTTTCAGGATTATTACCTGCAGGATTTGGCACAATTCCGTTATACGGCTGTTGCCAAGGTTTCATCGGGCCTGTCCCTCCACCTTTTCTTGATAAGACTATGCAATTACCGTTGATTTTATAGCAATAATTTCCTAATGTCAATTAGTTTTTCTGAATGTTCTAAATTAAATACAAAGAATTTGACATGCATAACAAAAGAAATATATTCCATATCCATTTAAAAAAGACCTTTTAAAACCTACGATTACTATATAGAATTAAGTAAGTGGTTTAACTGTATACATTTCAAATTCTCACGAGACCCCAATATATTGAATAAGCCAACCTCTCAAAAAGATACTATACATATTCATTTCACAGTAGCATATTTAATCCTTTCGACATTACAACTTACATTAACGGAGGTATAACATGACAAACATAAAGGACATGCACTATATACTCGTCCTATACGGCATTCTTTTAGGCTCTATAGTAGGAGCAACAGTCTGGTTATTTTTAGTTACAATAAATATCGGCATTCACTTTATTTGGGAATACTTACCTACTATTTTCGCTTCTCCCCCTTACTACACTATTTGCGTCACAACTATCGGTGGTATTCTCGTTGGTTTAACTCAAAAGTATTTCGGTACATATCCACGTCTTATGCCAGAAGTGATGGGTGAATATAAAAAAACAGGTAGAATTGAATACCGCTTTGTACATAAAGCTACTTTAACTGCGATTATCGTTTTAATCTTTGGAGCCAGTTTAGGTCCCGAGGCAGCACTTGTTGGCATTATCGGTGGACTTTGTACATGGGTAGGGGATCGTTTTACATTCGCATTAAAGGGGATGAATGAACTAACAGAGGTTGGAATTGGTGCTACTTTAAGCGTAATTTTTAACGCGCCATTATTCGGTTATTTAGCTCCAAATGAAAATGAGGGTGACCAAATTAACGAATTTTCTAAAGGAAAAAAAGCAATTGTATATTTAGCTACTACTTTCGCTGGTTTTTCCATTTATTTATTACTTAGTAAATTCGATAATCGCGGATCCTTTATCGTTGATTTCGGAGAAGGTTCTCTTTCTCTTAACGAATGGATTGCCTTTCTCCCACTTGCTAGTATTGGCGCTATAGTTGGATTCTTTTATTTCAAATTAGAATTCACATTAGAGAAATTACTCCATCCCTTAAAAGAATACAAACTATCACTTGGTATTATCGGTGGTATTTTATTAGGAATTACAGGAACTTTTCTCCCGTACACGTTATTTTCAGGAGAACACCAATTAAAAGATTTAGTTGTTGAATGGACCCACTTATCCTTCTGGGTATTACTTCTTTCAGGAATTTTAAAATTATGCATTACTGCCGTTTGTTTAAATACAGGTTGGCGCGGCGGACATATTTTCCCAATCATATTTGCTGGATCTAGTATCGGATATGCTATAGCTTCCATTATCCCGATAGATCCAATCGCTTCGGTAGCCATCGTAACGACAGCAATTTCAAGCTATGCATTAAGAAAACCAATTGCTATAACATTACTATTACTCATGTTTTTCCCGCTCAATTTACTCTTACCGATGCTTGGAGCGGCAGCGATTGGCAATGCATTTCCACTTCCTAAAAACAACGAAGCTACAAACGAATAAAAATAGGCAGTAGGGACAAAAGTTCCACTGCCTATTTTTATTACACATGTTGCTTCAATAGTGCGTGTAATTCCTCAAAATTTTGCACTTCATACGTTGGCACAATCTCGCTATGATTGGATTTTTTTTCTGGATTAAACCAACAAGTATCAATTCCCGCTACATATCCACCTTTCATATCAGCGCTTAACGAATCCCCAATAATGAGCCCTTCTTCAGGAGCAAAATTAGGAATCCTTTCAAAAACATAATCAAAATACTCTTTCATCGGCTTTTGATAACCTGTATCTTCAGAAACGAAAATATCTTGAAACAAGGCATGTAACCCTGCATTACGTAATCGTTTATCTTGCGTCTTAGAAATACCGTTTGTCACTATATATAAATCGTACTCACTTTGAATTTGATTTATAAATTGTAAAGCACCTTCCATGAGCTGATTTCCTTCTTCTAAGTAACTGCGATAATTATTTTCGAATAATATCCCATCTACTTCTTCCCCGTATTCTTTAAACAAAATTGAAAATCGTGTATTTACAACTTCATCACGATTTATTTCACCTTCTTCAAAAGCAGTCCAAAGACTTTTATTAATTTTTTTATATTGCGCTTCAATCTCGCTAGTTAGAGACATCCCTTTCTCTTCAAAAAGCATACGTAATGCCGATTTTTCTGCCTTTTGAAAATCCAACAATGTATCATCTACATCGAATAATAATGTTTTATATTTTTTCATAAGCCCTTCACACTCTCTTTTCTACAAAAACAAATTTACGTAAATCGTATCATTCTTTCTTGTAAAAATAATAGGAGATATCTCATACTAAATATGAGGTGAAAACATGAAAGTCAGCAGAAATAGCGAAGAAATCTCTCATTACATACAAACTTACAAATTCCATACTCTTTTTTCTTTTGATATCTTACCGTATGCTGAACTACATTCCTTTCAGAAGAGAGAAAAGATATGTAATGAAGGGGTCGATGTTCCTTATCTTTATTACTTAATTTCTGGGAAAGCAAAAATATATATGAGTCACAAAAACGGAAAGGTCTCCTTGATTAACTTTATTCAGGCACCTTCGTTCATTGGGGAATTAGGATTAATTGGCGTAGAATCTGTTACGAAAACGGTGGAAGTAATTGAAGAGTGTATATGCTTAGCGCTTCCTCTTAAAGATTGTCAGCATCTTTTGTTACAAGATGCTACCTTTCTACAGAAACTATGCAAATTTATCGGTGAGAAAACCATTACCCGAACAGAAAGTTATGCTAAAAATAATAGTTATCCGTTCGAAAATCGATTAGCGGCGTTTATTCTATTAACAGAACAAAATAACAGTTATATAGAAAAACATACTGAGGTTTCGGAATACTTAAATGTTAGCTACCGTCACCTTTTATATGTATTAAACCAATTTTGCCAACAAAATTACTTAAAGAAAGATGGAAGAACCTATTACATACAAGATCGAATTCAGTTAGAAAAACTAGCTGACGAACTTAAAATATAAAAAAGTAGCATTAACGTTTATCTGTTAATGCTACTTTTTTGAGTGACGATTCTATTTTCAATTAAAATTTACTTGCTACTTTAGCTGCTTCTTCAAGACCAGCTGTAATGATTTCTTCTGCTTTATCTGGGAATTGGTTATGTCCTTCAATAACTACTGTTTCCATGTTTGTTGCGCCGAAGAAGCCCATCATGCTTGCTACATATTTAACAGCCATTTCTACTTCTGCTGCTGGACCTTCAGAATATACACCGCCGCGCGCGTTTAATAATGCAATCTTCTTATCTCCAATTAGACCAACTGGACCTTCTGGCGTATATTTAAACGTTTTACCAGCACGGTTTAAATAATCAATATATGTGTGTAGTACAGCTGGAATCGTTAAGTTCCATAATGGGAAACCGAAAACGACTTTATCAGCTTCTAGGAATTGATTTAAATACTTATCAGCAACTGCTACTGCTTTTGCTTCCTCTTCAGTTAAATCAAACCCTTTACCAGCTTTGAATGTACCATTAATCATATCTACGCCTACATATGGTAATTCTTCTTTATATAAATCAAGTTCTACTACTGTATCGTTTGGATGCGCTTCTTTGTAACTTGCTAAAAACGCTTCATATAATTTTACACTAACTGCTTGTTCCGCTGGACGGTTGTTTGCTTTTACGAATAAAACTTTTGTCATTATGTTTTCCTCCTAGTACTAACTCTTCTGTTGTTATATGCTTTCAAAAAAGGTATCCCTTGTAATTGTTGTTTTGTTGCTTACAAACATATTTTATCTTTATATCAAGACAATTTCGTCCTCACATAGACGTATTTTTCCATAAAAAAAGTCCACCTTCTAAAGGCGAACTAGGTCTTACGACTTTCGTCTTATACAATTCCATTTTTTACTGCATATAATGCCGCTTGCGTGCGATCAGATAAATGCAACTTACTCAAAATACTACTTACATGAGCTTTTACTGTTTTTTCTGTAATAACTAAAACAGAAGCGATTTCTTTATTACTCATCCCTTTCGCTAATAGCTGCAATACTTCATTTTCTCTCGCTGTTAACACATCCACTTGAATAGAAGGCTCTTCTTCCTTTTCTTCTACAGGTAATGTTTGAGAGAGAAGAGCATTTGCTATATCAGGATGTAATTGAATATTACCTTTATATGCACTTCGAATAGCCTCAACAAGCTGATCCGGTTCTACATCTTTTAAAATATACCCGCTTGCTCCAGCCCTTAATGCTGGTAACACATGCGCCTGATCAGAAAAGCTAGTTAATACAATTACTTTCACATCCGGATATTCTTTTTTAATACACGCTGTCGCCTCAACACCATCCATTTCGGGCATATATAAATCCATTAGTACAACATCAGGATTCGTCTCCCCTACTTTCATTAGTGCCTCTTTCCCATTACTTGCTTCTCCAACTAACTCTATATCTTCCTGTGTACTTAAGAAAAATGCTAATCCTTTTAAAACGACTGTATGATCATCAACTAACAATACTTTTATTTTCACAAACTTCCCTCATTTTCACATCATAATGGTACGTTTACTTTTACACTTGTCCTTTTCTTATCACTTACAATTTTAATTGTTCCACCGACTAATTCTACTCTTTCTCGCATCGTAGTCATGCCAAGTGATTTCTTCTCTTTTATATCCTTTTCTACGAAGCCGGTTCCTTGATCGACTATTTCTAATGATACATTCTTCTCCGTCACTTTGAAATAAATCGTCGCTTCTCTAACATTTGCATGCTTACTTACATTATTTAAAGCTTCTTGTCCAATTCTCCATAGCGCTTCCTCTACTACGCGTGGCAAATCACGGACACCTGTAACTTGTTCTCGAATTTTCAATCCCAAACTTTCACCATATTGCTTTAAAGCTGGTAATAATCCTTTCTCCAAACCCGCTGGACGTAATTGCCAAATTAACGTCCTCATTTCTTTTAAAGCTCCTTGTGCTAGTTCACGCATGTCATGCAAAGATCGATCCACTTTTTCGTTTTGACCTTTTAAAACCGCCTCAGCGCCTTTGGTCATAAAGGTTAACGAAAATAACTTTTGTGAAACAGAGTCATGTAAGTCCCTTGCTAATCGATTTCTTTCTTCCATTCGTACGAGTTCACGTCGTTGCTCATTTAACCTTAAATTTTCTATCACGAAAGAAATATGATTTGTTATTGCTTGAAGTACATCTAACGTATTTACATCAAATTCACCATTATTTGAACTAACACATAAAACACCAAATATGTGAGTTTGAATCTGTATTGGGGTGGCGATAACCGTCCTATTAGAGGCAATCTTATGACTGATTTGATCGTTTAATAAAATAGGTTCACCTTTTTCTAACGCTTCTTTCGCTGCTTCTTTTATATCCTCCTGCCATTCTTCCTGGCAATAAGATGCCCGCAAGGATAATTCTTTCTCTTCCCTAATAAAGAACGCGACTTGATTCCACTGAAACACTTCACCTAATTGATCTACAACTTTTTCAGGTAATATATTAAATTGATGAATCGTTCTTAAAACTTGAATAAATCGTTCTAATTTCACATAATAATGCGCTCTTCGCTTTTCATTTTCATATAACTTTGCTCGTTTTAAAGCCGTTCCAATTTGGAAGGCAACTGATTGAAGCAATACTAATTCTTCTTCTGAAAAATGTGTTTTACCTGGGCTTGCCACATTTAACAAACCAAATTTCTCTCCCCCAGCCTTTAAAGGAACAGTAGCATGATGAAGAATTCCTTCTGTATCTCCCCAATTATATTCAATTGCATTATTAATTCTTTTACATTCAATAATATTAACAGCTCGCTCTAGTTTTCCTTCCACAAAGCCACGTAAACACCAACATTCCCCTTCACACATCGGGCGTTTGTTTTCATATGTAAGTGCCTCTGGTAATTGATAATCAATTAATTTTGTATATCTACCATTTTCATCCGCAAGAAATATCCATCCTGTCGTTAAACCTGTTACACTAAGTAATTTTTCTAGCACTGCTTGCAATACATGGTATGTATCATTTGATGTATTTAGCGTTTCTGCAATTTCTTTTAATATAACTAATTCATTTGTACGATTCTCTTGAAACATAATTCGTCTCCTACATACAAGATTTTACATAGTTCCTAACATAAATCATCTACTTTTCACTTTGTACTTATTCATAACATTGATATAATGGTGAAAACATAGTTTTCATTATATCACCTGAGGGGGCTTTTCATAATGACATTAAATAAAGCACTTACTATCGCTGGTTCTGACACAAGTGGCGGTGCTGGTATACAAGCAGATTTAAAAACATTCCAAGAACTTGGTGTATACGGAATGACATCACTTACGACAATCGTAACGATGGATCCACATAACGGTTGGGCCCATAACGTATTCCCAATCCCAGCTTCTACATTAAAACCACAATTAGAAACGACAATTGAGGGTGTTGGCGTAGATGCTTTAAAAACAGGTATGCTTGGATCGGTAGAAATTATTGAAATGGTTGCAGAAACAATCGAAAAACATAATTTCAAAAATGTAGTAGTTGACCCTGTTATGGTATGTAAAGGTGCTGATGAAGCATTACACCCTGAAACGAATGATTGCTTACGTGACGTTCTTGTTCCAAAGGCATTAGTTGTAACACCAAACTTATTTGAAGCTTACCAATTAAGTGGCGTAAAGATTAATTCTCTTGAAGACATGAAAGAAGCAGCGAAAAAGATCCACGCTTTAGGTGCAAAATACGTCCTAATTAAAGGCGGTAGCAAGCTTGGTACCGAAACTGCAATCGACGTCCTATATGATGGAGAGACATTCGACATTCTAGAATCAGAAAAAATTGATACGACAAATACACACGGCGCAGGTTGCACATATTCTGCTGCAATTACAGCAGAACTTGCAAAAGGAAAACCTGTGAAAGAAGCAGTAAAAACTGCTAAAGAATTTATCACAGCTGCTATCCGTTATTCATTCAAGATCAACGAATACGTAGGCCCAACACATCACGGTGCATATCGTAAATTCGTTGTATCAAAAGAGCTTGTCTAACCTATAAATAAAAACACCCACAGAGTGTGTATTTTCCCTCCCTGTGGGTGTTTTTATTTATAAGCTCTTCTGGTCATCTTATCTTTAAGATGCAGAACTAACCTGATTTCTACCATTTCTTTTGGAGTAATATAATGCATCATCAGCAGCTTGAATAAATTGCTCTGGTGATTGTTCATATACTGAAATCCCTACTGAAACTGTAATTTTTATTTTTGTTCCATCTAACAATTGGAATGAATGTTTTTCAACAGCTGCGCGAACTTTTTCCCCCATACGCATTCCGTAAGCTAATCCCTTCTGCGGTATAAGAAGCGCGAACTCCTCTCCACCCTTTCGAAAAGCCAAATCTGGAAACGTTGAAACTTCTCGTAAAATACGCCCTATTTGTTTTAATACTTCATCTCCTGCAGGATGCCCGTACGTATCGTTTACAGACTTAAAATGATCAATATCTATAAGTAGTAAACAAAGTGAATCATTTTTCATGCGCTTATTACCAATATGATGATTCATTTCTAAATCAAACTGCCTTACGTTTCCTAACCCTGTCAATGCATCTATCGTTGCATATTGCTTCATCTTTTGAAATAACTCATTGGATTGCAATACATAATTCGCGCTTATAAATGTGATATATGCTGCAACACTACTACAAACTAAATATAATGCTACTATAGACATATCCTTAAACAGCATAGAAAGTGGCACCGCTAAAATAAATAAACTATATACATTAAACCAGGTCCATCTTGTAAACATAGAAACTTTCATCCGCCAAATGAAAGTAACCCCAATACCTATCAATACAATAGTATAACAAGCCAATTCAGAGGCTAAAGAGTACTCGGTTAAAAATAATCGGGTAATTAAAATAATCGTAACTGTTATACTACTAGCTATCGGCCCTCCGATTATAATTGCCAAAATAACTGCTAAATAACGTAGATCCAACATAATATTTTCAATATGTACACCAAAATACATCAACAGTACACTTAATATTCCAGTAAGAATACCAACTACACATTTCTGCCAAAAAGAGAACTCTTCTTTTAACGGTTTATCTCTTAAAAGCTGACCTCCAATAAAAATAAAGGAAAGAATAATTGTTGTATTTACAAATAAGTCCCTTAACATAAAATAATCTCCCTACTTTTCTATCTATCCCTTTCCTTATTTTATTGTATACGAAATGCCTATAATTCCCAAAGTTTTTTATATATTTTTTTGCTGTTCCACGTGAAACAGCAAAAAAATAAAAAGGACGCAAATTCGTCCTTCTCATTAACAACAGCGTGATATTTTTCCACCCTTTGCATTAAATCTAGCTTCTTGCGCTTCTGCAAAAAATTGTTTTTGACATACAACTTCTTCTTCTGGATGATGCTTTTTCATATGCTCTACATATGTTTCATAGCTTGGTACCCCAACAAGTAAGCTAATAAAGTGTTTCCTTTGTCCCCATACTTGCCGTAGTCTTTTAAGCATAGTTCCTCGACTCACTTTCATCTTTAGGGATATATGGTGCCTCTTTTAGCGGCATCGGCTTATTTCTTAATACTTGAATCCAAATTCGAATTGCAGAAATTAATACAGCGATTACAACGATCATAAAAATTCCACAAAGTGCCGCATCAATATAATCATTGAAAATAATTTGCTTCATTTGGGCAACATTTTTAGCTGGCGCTAACACTTTCCCTTCATCTAACGCTCCTTGAAACACCTTTGCGTGGGATAGAAATCCTATTTTTGGGTTTTCATGAAATAGCTTTTGATACCCCGCTGTCATCGTTACAATAAGCAATCCGATAGTTGGAATAAGCGTCACCCAAACATATGCCTTTTTTCCCATTTTGAATAAAATTGTCGTTCCAAGTAATAATGCAATACCTGCTAACATTTGATTTGCAATACCGAAAAGTGGCCATAATGTATTAATTCCACCAAGCGGATCAACTACCCCTTGATATAAGAAATAACCCCATCCTAATACACATAACGTTGTAGCTATTACATTCGCTAATGTAGAATCCGTTTTCCCAAATGGCTTATATACATGCCCTAAAATATCTTGAATCATAAATCGGCCGACACGCGTTCCAGCATCAATTGTTGTTAAAATGAATAGTGCTTCAAAGAGAATCGCAAAATGATACCAAAATGCCATCATGGCCGTTCCACCTATTACTTGTGAGAAAATATATGCCATACCTATCGCTAACGTTGGCGCACCACCTGTACGTGATAAAATCGTTTGCTCTCCAACGTTTACGGCGAGATCTTTTAGTTCATTTGGTGTAATAGCAAATCCCCATGAGGAAATAACTTGAGCTGCCTGCGAGACATCTGTACCGATAAGTGCTGCAGGACTATTAATTGCAAAATACGTTCCCGGTGTTAATACACAAGCTGCAATCATCGCCATGGCTGCTACAAACGACTCCATTAACATTGCTCCATAACCGATTGGCTGTGCGTGTCCCTCTTGCTCAATCATCTTCGGCGTCGTACCTGATGAAACAAGAGCATGGAATCCAGACACTGCACCACAAGCAATAGTAATAAATAAGAACGGGAATAAGTTTCCAGAGAACACAGGACCAGTTCCATCAATAAATTTTGAAACTGCTGGCATTTGTAAATCTGGTGCTACAATTAAAATACCGATTGCTAATCCTACAATTGTTCCGACTTTTAAAAATGTACTTAAATAATCACGTGGTGCTAAAAGCATCCAAACTGGTAATGCCGATGCGATAAATCCATATACAATAAGCATTATAGCAATTGTTTCTCCGCTAAACGTGAACATGCTTGCAAGCGCTGGATTTTCCGCTACATACTGCCCTCCAATAAGAGACAGTATAAGTAGGATAATTCCAATTACTGACCCTTCACCAACCCGTCCAGGCCTAATGTAGCGCATATATACTCCCATTAAAATAGCAATAGGAATCGTTGCTGCTATCGTAAACATTCCCCAAGGGCTTCCGACAAGCGCCTTTACTACTACTAATGCTAATACTGCTAATAAAATAATCATAATGCCTAAAATACCAATCATTGCAATAAGTCCTGTAACAGGACCAATCTCATCTTTAATCATTTCACCGAGAGATTTACCATTACGTCTCATCGAAGCAAATAAAATGACAAAATCTTGCACAGCTCCAGCGACAACTACCCCTACAATAATCCATATTGTCCCTGGCAAATATCCCATTTGTGCCGCCAAAATCGGTCCTACTAAAGGACCAGCCCCAGCGATTGCTGCAAAATGATGCCCAAATAATACCCATTTATTTGTCGGAACATAATCTTTTCCATCATTTAATGTATGAGCTGGCGTTTGTCGATTATTATCTAAACCGAATACCTTTCTCGCTATAAATCTACTATAAAAGCGATAAGCAACTGCATACACACATACCGCAGCAACTAAGAGCCATACAGCATTAATAGTTTCACCTTGTGATAAAGCTATTACACCAAAAGCCCCGGCTCCTACTGCTGCAATAACTCCCCAAAGTAAAATCGACTTCAATGTTCTCACATACAATCCCCCCAATACTATTTCTTAGTGGGATTGTACTAAATTTTCTGAATATTTAACTTGAATCCTCCCTATCATGAAGGATTTTTAGTTTATCATGTTAAAAAATTCGCATTATCTGCTATAATTCAATTTTATTTCGAAGTCGTTTCACATAATTACGACTTACTGGAATCGGTTGCTCATCATATTTATCTAAATACAGATTATATGTGCCATTATAGTAAGGCTTTAACTCTTGTACATATGACATATTAATTAAATAACTTTTATGCACACGTAAAAAATCATATGCATTTAGCTTATTTTCTAGCTCCTGGAGTGTATATGTTGAAATATACTGATTATTTGTTGTATAAATTGAAACTGTTTTGTTTTCCTTATTTTTGCTTACATATACAATATCTTCAGGGAAAATATACCGAATTCCCTCTTGACCTTCTATCGGTAGTTTACGCAAATAGCTCTTTGCTTTCTCACCTTGCTCTTTAGCCATTCTATATAAAAGGAATTGCAAATCTTCCTCGCGAAATGGGCGTAGTAAATAATAAACTGCTTGAAAACGAAATGCTGTAATGGACTCTTCTATATCTTCACCCATAAAAATAAATTTCGTATAACAATTTACTTCCCGTAATAAACTCGCATATTCAAAACCCGTTCCATCTAGTAATTTTGAATTTAAAAAAACAAAATCTGGTGTATGCTTCTTCATCATAAATAATGATTCTGTTCCTGTATTTGCTTCAAAACATTCTACATTCCTTATATTTTCAGTAAATTTTTCAACTAAACTTCTTCGCTCTTCTGCATCTTCCATGATCAGTAAAATTTTCATTTCTTCAACCACCTAATTCTTTTGTCCGTATGTCCTGTTGTATACATTCGCTTTTATAAGGAACATTCCCTTTTTCTTACTATACCATTATTTATCTAAAAAAACAGAAAAAAGGGAACCATCATGGTTCCCCTGCCCTTTTTTCCGTTATTTGTAGGCAGTAAAACCCACTGAATGAGAAAACATGGGCTCTTGGTTTTACTACTCTAAAACATAATTGGTACGGACCAATAATTGAGATCACTTACCGATTAAAGTTTTACCTTATACTAATTCTCGTTGTTTCGTTTCTTGCCCAAGTATAATTACAGCAAATACGCCTATTAAAATTGATCCACAGAAAATCGTAAATATTAGTGATAGTGAAGCCTGTAAAGCAACTAAATATCCTACTAATAGCGGTCCAAGAATACCACCAATACGACCGAATGCTGCCGCCATCCCTGCACCTGTACCACGAATAACTGTTGGGTATTGTTCAGGTGTATAAGCATATAATGCACCCCAAGCACCTAAATTAAAGAATGATAGTAACATGCCTGCTACGATTAATACCGTTAATGACTCTGCCACTCCAAATAAGTAAGCACTGCAAGCTGTACCAATTAAATACGTAACTAAAACAAACTTACGACCAAGACGTTCAATAAACCAAGCAGCTGTGAAATAACCTGGTAATTGAGCTAACGTCATAATAAGTACGTATTGGAAACTTTTTATTAAACTAAATCCTTTTAATACCATTACACTAGGTAACCAAAGGAACATGCCATAATAGGAGAAGACAACAGAAAACCATAAAATCCATAACATAATTGTTGCCTTACGATATTCCCCAGACCAAACTGACTTTATATTTTCGATAACGGATGGCCTTTTTTCAACCTTTTGGAATCTTGGAGAATCCGGTAAATTCCATCTTAAATATAAAGCATATAGTGCCGGAACCGCACTCAATATCATCGCAACTTCCCAACCATATTTCGGTATAACAAAATACGAGATAAGAGCTGCGATTAGCCATCCACCTGCCCAAAAACTTTCTAATAGCACAACTATTTTGCCACGTTCATGTGCTTCAACACTCTCCGATACTAATGTAGAAGCAACTGGAAGTTCTCCACCAAGCCCCATACCAATTAAAAATCGTAAAACAAGGAACATAGCAAGTGTCGTCGTTAAAGCCGTTAAACCACTACCGATAGAAAATAATAATAATGTAATAATAAAGACTGATTTCCGCCCTATTTTATCTGATAGGATTCCAAAAACGAGCGCCCCGACCGCCATACCAATTGAATTAATGCTGCCTATCCAGCCCATTTCTTGGGTACTTAATCCCCAATCTTTTTGCAGCACTACCATTACAAATGAAAGCATTCCAACATCCATTGCATCAAATAACCATCCAAGTCCCGCTATACCAAGTAGCTTTCGCTTCGAAATTTCTTTCACCTTGCCCACAAGAAGTCCTCCTTACACAGCTGTCTTTACACATCATTTTACATGTGTGAATTGTATAAGTAAAATACTTTCGTGTAAAAAAATTCTCCTTCATCATTCCCAAAAAGTAAAATACTTATCCGACTATTTGAGGGCAGTAAAACCCCTCACCTCAAAATTCAGCTGAAGCAAAGAGAGATAGATAAGAAAACATGGCCATTAAACGCCCGATTAGTGAGTGTCCGCAATCGGTAGTAGATGAATAAAAACGCACTTTATTAAAAATGGACAAATAAAAAAGTAGCGATAGAACGCTACTTTTTTGAACGCATGACTTCTTTTAAAAATTCCGCTAATACTAACTGACGACGCCAACGCGTTGGATTGCTACACAATCTATAAAACCACTCTAAATGGATCGCTTGAATCCATTTTGGTGCACGTTTTACCTCTCCAGCCCATACATCTAAACTTCCGCCTACTCCAACGGCCATTTTCGTTTCTAAACGATGCTTATTCGTTTGGATAAAGTTCTCTTGTCTCGGGAAACCAAGTGCAACAAGCAATAAGTCTGGTTTTGCCTTTTGAATACGAGAAACAATATTCTCTTCTTCTTCTTGTTTAAAATACCCATCTTGTATACCCACAATAGATACAGCTGAATACGTCTTCGTTAAATGATCTGCTGCAGCTTGTACAACATGCGGTTTTGCACCTAATAAGAAAACTGATACTGGTTTATTGTCTTCTGATAACGCCGCAAGTAAATTACACATTAAATCAAAACCTGCTACACGTTCCTTTACAGGTGTACCTAACATACCACTTGCTTTTACGACTCCAATACCATCAGGTGTAATTAAATCTGCATTTAATAATGTTTGATGGAATGCTTCATCCTTTTTTGCACACATAACAATTTCAGGATTTGCTGTTACTACCTGAAAAGTATGTGTTCGCTCCACTTCTAGTTGTTCTTTTAAATATTGGACCGTTTCATCCATTGTCATTGTAGAAAAAGGAACGCCTAGAATATCAACTGTTTGTACTGCCATAGTTAACTATCCTCTCTATCATTACAAGTTTTTCGCTATTAATTGCTTATATGTTTCCTTTGTATCTTCATATAGTTTTTGAAGTGAGAAGTTCATAATAGCATGCTCATAAATATGTTTCCCCATTGCTGCTAATTCTCCAGTTTTCCACTTATCATACGCTTCTTCTAAAGCTAATGCTAATGCCCTTCCATCATCTGTTGGCACAATCCATCCATACGTTTCATCTACAATTAATGGTTCAATCTCTCCAGCCCTAGTCACAATTGATGGTACGCGTTGATTTGCCGCTTCTAATAAAACTAGTGGGAACCCTTCACTATGGGAGGTTAATAAATTCACATGTGACGACGCAAATAATTGTTTTACATCTTGACGATGCCCTAAAAACTCAACTTTATTATTAATCCCTTTTTCAGTAGCCAATGACTTTAGATTTTCTTCTAACGGGCCATCGCCAACTAACAATACTTTAATTTTCTCTAATTTTGTTCGTTGTAACGCATCAAATAGAACTTCATGTCCTTTCACAGGATGCAATCGTGCTACTTGGATTGCCGTAAATACATCTTCATCAATATTGAACATTTCTTTTTTATTATAGCCTTCTGCTTTTTCCTTATCGTATTCAATTCCATTATAAATAACATGCATCTTTTCATTAGAAATACCTAAAGCAGCTAAACTTTTCTTTAATCTATTTGTTACAACAAAAAATAAATCTATATTTTTTAAGGCTTTCAAATTCAATTTCGTAAAAATCCAACCTTTTAAGCCTTGTTTAGTAAAGTCTTCAAATGGATCACTATGAATAGTCGTTACCCATTTTGCCGTTATTCTCTTTTTCATTAAAGAAACATAGAAATTAGCCCTAGGACCATGCGTATGAACTATATCAAATTTTTCATTATTAATGAATTCGCTTATATTCTTTAAAATAGATAAATCATAGCGGGATTTTTGTGAAAACACATGGACTTTTATCCCTAACTCTCTTGCTTCTTTCGCAACAATTCCATCTCCAAATACCGCTAATTCTACTTCACCAGTTGGAAACTGATCGAGAAGTGAAATAATATGTGTTTTCCCTCCCCCATCTTCTGCTCCTGCATTCATATGCAATATCCTCATATTTTTTCCTCCTTTAAATCCTCGCCACATTTCCATCTATCTTTATTTTACTGTACTAAAAAATAAAAGCTAACAAAAGTTAGCTTTTATTTTAATCATTCAATTTCTAAGTCTACAATTAGATAAGCTAACACCACTACAAAGTAGATCCCAACTCCTGGTGCTGTTAAAATATGTCCTGCAATATAAGCAATACCTAATGCTAACAATAAGCTTGCTGCAATCATTCCATATTTTATATTAAATATCTCTTTAAACCTTGTAATAAATACTAGTAGGATTCTTAAGCCGTAATAAATAAATGGAATCATTAGTAATGCAAAACCAATAATCCCAAAGTCATAAAACCAATCATGGAAGTCCATTTCAATTAGCTTTGGATCTGGCTGCTTTTGTTCATTATATTTAAAATTACCTGCATAACCCATTCCTAATAACTTTTGTGACGTTGGCGCTTCTTTAAAGAACTGCTTATGTCTTTCTTCATATACTTGACGTCCGCTGAAAATAAGATTTTCTTGATTTTCTTTCTTTTGCTCTTTCTCAAGCTCTTTCTTAACTTCCTCTTCTATCTTTGCCTTTTCTTCTGGCTTTTCAACTTTATGATGATTTTCTTCTTTTGCTTTAAGTTCTTGCTCTTTTTTCAGCTTCTCTTTAATTTCTTTTTCTTTTTGACCTTGCTGTGCCACATTTTGCTCTGATAAATAGTTATTGTGAATGCCCATATTTTGTGCTAATGGCGTTTGTTTAAACGTTCCAACTACACCAGCTAATAGGACAATAGCAATTACTGCATTAAACGCAAGGGATTTTTTGTTCGGATTTTTTCTATCAAATAATAATTGTAGTACAATGATCCCGATTGCTGCCGCTAACGTAGCACCAATTGAGCCCATTCCTACTTTCGTACCGACCTGAATTAATGAGTAAATCATTAAAAGCGATGGAATCCAATATAAAACGTGTTTCCAGCTCTTTGTTTTTTGAATAGAATATAGTACCACAATAGGGAAAATAATAGCTAAGATTGAACCTAGTTCATTCCCTGCATAGAACCAACCTCGAGAACCTACCTTCATCCATTCATAACTACCAAAGTCAGTAGATGTTGAAATAGAAATAACCATAATTGCGTTAATGATTAATGTAGAATATACAATACTATTTCGAACCTTATCACTAATATTAACTTTCTTTTTCAATGATTTTAAAGCTAAAATGTATGACCCCAGCATGATATATATATATAATGCTTTCGCAACGAATTTAACTTCTTCACCAAGTACAATAGGATTCTTAACTAGTTTGTTATTAATAAATCCTACCCCTAAAACTCCGGCTAATAATATAAGATAAATTAAAAACTTTCTATTTCCCTTCTCTTTTGCCTGAATTAAAATATAAATGCCACCAACAGCCATAATAAGGAATCTTACTAAAATTCCAACGGTAGCACTTGACTTTAATAAAGTGATGCTAAGAGACGTTAATAAATCTAAAACAGGCTGTAAAATAATAAAAAAGAGCAAAAAACGCTCAAATCTAACCCTAGCTTGATTTGCTAACATTCCAAGACCTCCATACAAAATCTTAACATTATCTTTTAATCATAATTTTTTATCATTCAAACACACCTAGCAATTATAACATAACTCATATTCAAATCGAGAACTATTTTTCCAGCTAAAACTAGCCAGGACAAGTATTAATCAGTAATAGAAATTACTGTTCTTTCGCTATACTCCTTATTTTTACAAAAGCTATCTAACAACCATCCCCTTATTTTTGTCAGTATATACATATTTTTTTATCATTTTATACAGATGTAAACAACATACCTACCATTGTAACATTTTACCAACTAGGTAACACCAAAAAAATGTAAAATTAATCTTTTCATATCTTTTTCAAATTACTTTATAGATATTTTCCAAACATTTTCAAACGCTTTCTTTATGAATTTTATCCGTTTTTCTACATGTAGCGAAAAGTAATTGTTATTTCCAATACTTTAGTGTATATTTTTTCTCTGGAACATCTTTAAGAGGAAGGGATTAAGGCCATGTTATTAATCGATATATTTACGTTTCTTGGCATTATCGCCGCTGCCATTTCTGGTACATTAGTTGGTTTAAAAAAAGATTTAGATTTATTCGGTGTCCTTTGTTTAGCTGTAGCTACTGCGCTCGGCGGCGGTATTATTCGTGATATTATGATCGGTAACCTGCCTCCCGTCGCATTTGTTAAACCCATTTACTTTTTCGTAAGCGTATTATCAGCATTATTTACTTGTATGTTTTTTGAGCGTATCAATAAACTTCAAGTTGTTATTATGCTTTCTGACGCTGTTGGCTTAGGCGTTTTTACAGCTATTGGTGCAAATGCGGCAATGTCACATCATGTTGACGCCTCATTTTTAGTTGTTTCAATGGGAGTCATTACAGGTATTGGAGGCGGTATTTTGCGTGACATTTGCGCTCAAGATATCCCCTACGTCTTCCGAAAAGAAATTTACGCCATCGCTTCTATTTTAGGGGCAATTAGTTTCCTAATCACATATGCAATGGGGGCACACGTATTGGCTTTCTATGTTTGTTTATTAGTAACATTCATTATTCGTGTTGTCACTGTCATATATAATGTACATTTCCCAGTTTTCTTTAAAACACATGCTAAAATTAATAAAGGTCATTAAGAGAATTCTATATGGAATTCTCTTAATTTATATACTATTCTACACACTAACATAGAGTAATTGCATATAAAAATATATAATTATATTAGAACCAAAAAATGAAAACGCTTTACAAACAGGGGGGAAGAACGATGCTTGGGGTTTTTAAAAAACATAACAATAAAACAAACGTAAGTATACTTGAATTAAGTAAGAATCAACAAATCACTTTTAACGTTCCTACTAATTCTGAACTGAAAATTCAAATGGATATGCTACATATTTCAAAAGAAGATTTACAAATCGTAAAGGTACTACAGCCTTTTATTTATGAAGAAATTGATTGGATTACTGAAAAATTCTATTCCAATATTACAAAACAGCCTAATTTAATTACGATTATCGAACGTTATAGCTCTATTCCAAAACTAAAGCAAACTTTAAAAACACATATAAAAGAATTATTTAGCGGAGATATGCATGAAGACTTTATTGAACAACGTGTTAGAATTGCAAAAAGACATGTACAAATTGGGTTACATAGAAAATGGTATACTGCCGCTTATCAAGAATTATTCCGCTCTATCATGAAGATTTTAAAAACGAAAATTACAACAATTGACGATTTTTCTTATTCTATAAACGTAATAAACAAATTACTTACCCTTGAACAAGAACTCGTTATTGCGTCTTATGAATCTGAATATGAAAGAATGCAAAAAGAACTTGAAAAAGAAAAAGAAATAACAGCTATGACCATTACACACATTGCAACAGAACTAGCATCTGTATCTGAAAAAACAAGCGCTTCTATTCAGCAGTTAACCGCTAAATCTGAAACGATTGTAGAAATTGCTAAAACAGGTACGTCATTAGCTACAACATCAGAAGAAAAAGCAAATAAAGGTAAAGAACAATTAAATGAGCAAAATAAACGAATGGAATACATTCAAACGAACATGGAAACGATTATTACAGATACACATGAACTTCTCGATATTTCTAACAAAATTAACGAAATTATAGATATTGTAAAATCAATTGCCGAGCAAACAAATTTACTCGCACTAAACGCTGCAATTGAATCTGCGCGTGCTGGGGAATTTGGCAAAGGCTTTTCTGTTGTAGCTGGAGAAATTAGAAAGTTATCAGAGCAAACGAAAGAATCTATATTTAACGTTACAAAGCTCGTTGAAAAAACAAATGAACAGATTGTTCGTGTCTCTTCTTCCGTGAAACAAATTAGCTCTCTCGTATCTGAAGGAACTGATAGTATGTCTGCAACGGATCAATACTTCCAAGAAATCGTAAAAGACATGTCTAACTCAAAAGAACAGAATAAAAAAATTGAAAATGAGTTAGAAACCATTTCACAAGTAATGAAAGGAATTCAAGATGATTCCTCAAAAATGGCTCTAACAGCTGATAGTTTACAACTAGAACTGAACCGATAGAGCGATTATGTCAGTAGAGATTCTTTATCTCTACTAGCTCTTAGTATTCATCTTCCATCAAAAAAAGAATCCAAATTGGATTCTTTTTATTTTCTAAAGAATATTTTTTGACAATACACATAACTCATATAAACACCAAAGCTTTGCAAAATAAACAATGCTGGCACAATAAGATTGTAATAGGTCATATCTACTTGGAAAAGTCTTAACAATACGTATCCGCTAATTAACAATAAGAACAACATATATCCCTCATTTTGTTGTTTCTTAATAAGAAAGTGTAATAGAGCTATAGTCATAAACAATGTTACCGCTATATATATCAGTTTTTCACATTTGAAAAGAGTAGAATTTATCCCCTCATCTGAAAACTGATTTATCACCGGTTCTAAAAGTTTAAATCTTTCTCCCTCAATCTCTTTTAACTTCTGATCAATATGCTCTGTTACACTTTGATTTTTCGATACTTTTTCCTCACGTTGCGCTTTTCCAATTAAGACAGATTGAACATACGTCTCATTCGAAATCGTATATTGGGACAGTCCCATTGTCTGAATTCCATAATTCACACTAAAATGAGCACTATAAAATAGAATAAGTATCCCTATCATCTTTAGTAACACTTTTTGTTTCGTTGCTGATTGAAACACTTCAATTAATAATACATATATCGTGATAAAAATAGGAAGAAATAGTCCCATTGGGAAAATCATATTACTACATGCAAATAAAACCGCTGAAAACACCCACATATAAGGATGATCTAATCCTTTATATAAAAGTATGTAGCAAGCAAAATAAAATAAAAATATTGCAAGTGACTCAGGAGTTAATACGGAACTCATGAATATATTTGGAATATACAGAGCATAAAATGTGGAAGCAATACGACCGCATTCTTCTCCAAAAACCATTGCCGCAATACGATAAATAAAAAATGCAGTTCCTGCGCAAAATAACACATTAAATAGTTGTAAAGCGAATAATGAATCACCAAATATACGAATAATTACCGACTCATATATAAGAAAAGGCAAATGAGTTACAGTCCCTATATTATTACCAATTGCAATCTGCTTTGCAGACTCATACATCACTTTCATATCACCAATTATTGGAGCATCTACAAATAACAGCATACTAAGTCTCACAACTATAGATATACTTATAAGAAAAATAAGAAATTGTTTGTCTGTAAAACGATATTGTAGAATTGATGCCACTAACAAAATGAGTATGACGAAAATTGCCAATATGATTGTTACACTTGTTGTGCTTCCTCCAAAAAATTGCTTACTTGTCTCAAATGCTGTCCAACAACTATAAACAAAAAACGCAAGCATCGCACCAATCGTAATTTTATTGAAGAAAGATGAAAAATTTGTTTGTATATGATTCATATGTCCATTGCACCTCTATTTCCATTCATAACAAAACGATTCTATCATGAATGGGTACACGGCTGATAGGGAATTTCTATGACAAATACATAGTCATTACTTTTTGCTTGCAATGTAAGCGAATCCTCTTTTACACTACATTTTAGATAAAATAAATTTTCTTTCAGTTACATGAATACAAATACAAAAGTTTAAATAATCCTCTTTTGGAATACGCTTTACTTTATTAAATATCTAATATGAGTAATCCACTTACACATATTATTCTGATTGAAAACAGACTATAGGGGCTGAATATATGGAAAAGAAATTCATGCGAGAATCAAAAGCAATTAAAACAACACGTGTTTTTCCTAACGATTTAAATAATCACCAAACACTGTTTGGAGGGAAATTATTAGCAGAAATTGATAGTATTGCTTCAATTGCGGCTGCAAGACATAGTCGTAAACATTGCGTAACAGCATCTATTGATTCAGTTGATTTTTTAACTCCAATTCACCAAGCTGATTCTGTTTGTTATGAAGCATTTGTATGTTATACAGGGAAATCTTCAATGGAAGTTTTCGTAAAAGTAATCGCAGAAAATTTATTAGCAGGCGAGCGTAGAATTGCCGCCACTTGCTTCATTACATTTGTGGCAATAAAAGATGGAAAACCTTCGTCCGTACCACAAGTACTTCCTGAAACTGAGGAAGAACATTGGTTACACACAACCGGTTCAGAACGCGCGGAAAATAGAAAAAAAGGACGTTTAAAAAGTAAAGAAATGGCTGAGGTTTTAACTTTAAATAAACCTTGGAATATTTAATACGATACTCTTCCATATACATGCATAGGTTCTTTCTTCCTTGCATGTATTTTTTATGCAAAATATTCCCTCTTATCCTTTTATTCTCAATCTGTCCTCTTAAATCATGCACCAGCTTTTCCTTTATTTTGTTATACTGTTAATGGTATATTAAAGAAAGTTCGTTTAAAAATAACCATAATATGATTAAGTATATAAGGGATGGTGCGGTAATGACTATTGAAGTACCAATTTCAATACCAAAAACGTTAATTATTATTCCAGCGTATAACGAGGAAGAGGCAATTGCAGATACATTAACAAGATTATTAAAACTAAAACAGCATTTTACTGGATTAAGTATTTGCGTTATTAATGATGGATCACACGATAAAACAGCTCAAATCGTAAAAGAATTTCCTGTTCACCTTGTGAATTTACCGTATAATCTAGGTATTGGCTCAGCTGTACAAACTGGATATAAATACGCATATGAGAATGGATATGATATTGCGATTCAGTTCGATGCTGATGGACAACATAACCCAGATGATTTATATAAAATTATAAAGCCTATCGCTGAAGATGAATGCGATATGGTACTAGGGTCACGTTTTACAGAAAAAACAGCATATAAAGGTAGTATTTCCAGAAGAATCGGTATTTTTTATTTTACTGCCCTATTGAAAGTACTAACAAAACAAACATTTATGGATCCAACTTCTGGATATCGTGCTATCAATCGAGAAGTAATTAAAATTTTTGCACACAATTATCCAAAAGATTATCCAGAACCAGAAGTTCTTATTCATTTAAAAAAGAAAAAACTTCGCATTAATGAAATATCTGTAAATATGCAAGAGCGACAAGGTGGACAATCTTCTATCACACCTTTTAAATCTGCATATTACATGATTAAGGTAAGTCTTGCTATATTGATGCAAAAAATCGTGAAAGGTTGATAATAAATGCCTATAATTACCTTTTCATTCATCTTTATTTTATTATTATTATTATTAATTATTAATTCTATTCGTCGCGGAACTTTAGAAACGAAATATGCTGTTTTGTGGATTTTTGTTTGTATTGCAATGGCTATTTTAAGTTCTACCGATAAAATTATAAACTGGATTGGAAAACTATTAAAAGTAGAATATCCCCCTTCCATTTTATTTTTATTTGGATTATTATTCTGTTTCATCTTAATTTTTGATCTAACAAGAAAAATTTCTAAACAACATCATCAACTTGTAACATTAACGCAAGATTATGCGTTACTAAAGCAAAAATTACATGCAACTGAGACAGACAAAGATTAACCTAATAGTTCAAAACCAATATAAAAAACCTCTTAATTTATTTCAAAAATTAAGAGGTTTTTTATTCTCAATAATAATTTATTCCCCTTCACAATCGTTACGATAAATATATCCTACTTACTAACTAAGTAAAAATAGTATAAATAAGAATTTATATGCAATAAACATATTAAAGCCGTTTGAAATACGAGAATTAACCATAAGCCACCACCTTTTTAATAGAAAGTTGATTTACAAAGTTTATATGCGTTAAAATTATACAGATGTTCTTGTAATCTTCTTCCTTTCAAAAGGCTTGTATATATGGTGCAAGACATAAAAAACTTGAGGAGATAAAAATTCTATGATGGAACAAAAACAACTTGTTTCTGTTGTCATACCTCTGTATAACACGGAAAAATATATTGAAGAAACGATGCAGTCAATATTAGATCAAACATATAAAAATATCGAAATTGTAATTGTAGATGATGGGAGTAAAGATCAGTCACCTTCTATCGTAAAAAATCTTGCTGAAAAATACCCAGGGCAAGTAAAATACGTTCATCAAAAAAACCAAGGCGTTTCAGTAGCCCGTAATACAGGTATGGAAAATGCTAGCGGAGAATATGTCGCTTTCCTTGATAGCGATGACTTATGGCATCCAACTAAAATTGAGAAGCAAGTCGAAAGTATGCATAAAAACGAAATGGACGCGTGCTATTGTGGTTATATGAATTTCTACGAAGAAACAGGCGGGAAGGTTGAACATACAACAAACTTTATTAAAGGTGATATGACAAAAGCATTCCTAACACATCAAGTTGTTGCTCAAACAAGTACTTGGATTTTCAAAAGATCTATCGTAATAGATCATAACATTCGTTTTACACCAGGATGTAGTTGGGGCGAAGACTTGGAGTTTTTATTTAAACTTATGAGTGTGACAAATGTATGTTATGTCGATGAATACTTAACATATTACAGAATCTTATCAGAAGGAAATCTTTCTTCTAAATATAAAGATTATGAATTAAAAACGGCAAAAGAGCTGGAAGTATTCAATCGTATGAAAGACTGGATACATAATAAATCTCAAGATTTCATTACAAAAGATCCTCAGTCACTTATTGAGATTCTTGAGACTTATTTATTTCCTTATACAGTCATCAATAACTCTTGTATATATATTAAAGAAAACTCTCAATTAGATAAATCACAAGTTCAATTAATCAAAAAAGATATAAAGAAATATTGCCGTAAAATCTATTCAAAGAATGGAAAGCGTAGTAAAAAACTATATGCAATGCTTTGGTTTGTACGAATTAAATTTCTGTTTTCTTAAACTGAAAATATAACGATACTCTCTTTCTGTGAACAAATCAAAATTACAAATAGGACAAGCTAACCGGGTCCTAAAGAATAGAAAGGTCTTTTCTCATGAAAACAAATAAAATTCTAAAAAATGCATCCTACCTCTTTGTAGGAAACATTACTGTTCGTTTTGTACTGGCTATTGCAACAATTCTCTTTGCAAGATATGTTTCACCAGATGAGTACGGGATGTTTACAGTTGCATTAGCAGTTTCCGCTGTCATTTGCTATTTTACGGATGCAGGTTTGACACATACGTTTATGCGTGAAGGAACAAGAAGCAACGCTAACATTAGCGTATTAATAAGCAGTTATTTACGAATTCGTTTAGTATTAGCTATCGTAATTTCTGTGCTCTTCGCCATTTTCGCTCAGTTCTTCTACACTGATGCTTACTTACGTGCCATGGTATATTGGGTCGTACTACCAACTATGTTTGGAGCTACTTTACAAGGGGTCGGGATGGCCTATTTCCAAGTAACAGAGCGTATGCAATTCACGGCGATTATTTCTGTACTACAAGGTGTGACGGCCGCAGCCGCTCTTCTGCTAGGGATGTCATTTAAATGGTCACTTATGATGGTTGCTGCTATGTATGGAATATCTAGCCTTGTAACAGGAGTCATTGCCTTTATAATGACAATCCGCTATACAACAATTCATAAGGGTTGGAATAAAGGCATTTTAGATCAATTACTTATTTTCACAGTCAATGGCGTTATCATTATGCTTTTACCGCAGTTAGGTCCTATTATCTTAGAAAAAGTTTCAACGAAAGCACAAGTTGGATTCTTTGGGGCCGCCTATAAAATACCTGCTGTACTTTACCAAATACCTGGTGTAATTGCAGCAGCCTTTTATCCAAAATTGTTTGCTTTTGGAAACGAAAATAATATTGATGAACATAGAAAGCTATCTCAATTCGAATTAAAGCTTATGTCTTTCTTAGGGATGGGAATTTCTATCCCGTTTATTGCCGATCCAAGTTTTTGGATTGTAACTCTATTAGGTGAAAAATATGCACCAGCTGGTGATGCCCTTGCAATTTTAGCCTTTATGGTCATTTTACAATCTATCAACTATCCGCTTGCTGATAATTTAACAACAGCTGGTCAACAATGGAAACGTGCAACAACTATGGCAATTGGATTGGCTGTCGCTATCATAAGTTACATCATATTAGGTAGCCAATTTGGAATGATGGGAGCTGCTGTAGCTGCTATCCTTACTGAGATTACATTATTAATCGGATTTTCATTATTCGTTCGTAAAGGATTTTCATTGCTATTCAAAGGAATAATATTCAATACACTAGCATTTATAATTAGTTATGCAATATACCGCACAGTATTAATTAGCTTACCACCACTAGTAGCTTTAGTACTTACTGGTATATTGTATGGCATTATTGGCCTTGCAATTGATCCACAAATACGCGGATTAATTTTAGGATTTGTAAATAAAAAGCTAGGTAGATAAACAATAACAAGGCAAGCTTCTAGATTGTAAATAGAAGCTTGTTTTTTTACTTATATACAATTCCCCTTCATAATAAAAGGTTCTAGGTACAACCCCAATATATTTCTCGTACTTCTCTCCACTTAATACAACTGGCTTTTCCGTCAAATATAGTATTTCCACAAATTCTTTCATCTACTTATCAAACAGACCAATGAACTGGATCATTCTTTTTTTACAGTTATTATTCGTTTGGTATATCCCGTTAATTCTCGTATGTGTTAAATCAATTCCTCACCTGTAATGGCACCATAACCTGATATGTTCCAATTTTGTCCATAGGCCTCGTCATGTGAAGCTAATTCAACTATTGCTTTTGCACCATCTGGTGTAAAAATATATTCACGGGCGATCTTTTTATCTCCAATAAAGCTAGACATTTTATTTGCAAGTATTCCTTTTAATGTATGATGGACAAGTGTGTTTTCTGCATTTGGACCATAAAAGTTTGGGAAATGAGCAATAAACATTCGTACATTAGTTTATTTTGAAAATATATACATTTTGAAATGATGGCATTATATGAAAGAATTTAGTATCATGATTCAAGGTACTATTTCAAGTTGGACGGAGGATACTATGAGCTTATTAACAGTTGAAAAATTAGGACATACATTTGGCGATCGTACATTATTTAAAGATGTATCTATGCGATTACTAGCAGGTGAACACGTTGGATTAGTTGGTGCAAACGGTGTTGGTAAATCAACATTTATGAATATCATTACTGGTCAACTTATTCATGACCAAGGTCGTGTAGAATGGACACCGGGCACACATTACGGCTACTTAGATCAGCATACTGTTTTAACGCCTGGACGTACAATTCGTGACGTACTAGCGGATGCATTTTTACCGTTATTCGAAAAGGAAAAAGCTTTAAATGAAGTTACAGAAAAAATGGGAACTGCTACACCAGAAGAGCTAGAAGAACTTCTTGAGCAAATGGCAGAAATACAAGATGCACTTGAAGCAGGTGGTTTCTATTTACTAGATATGAAAATTGAAGAGGCTGCACGTGGTCTTGGAATTGATGCAATTGGTTTAGATCGTGATGTTTCAGCACTAAGCGGTGGACAACGTACAAAAGTATTGCTTGCAAAGCTATTACTTGAACAACCAGAAGTGTTATTACTTGATGAGCCTACTAACTATTTAGACGTTGAACATATTCATTGGTTAACAAATTATTTAAAAGAATACCCACATGCATTCTTATTAATTTCTCATGATACGGAATTTATGAACAAATGTGTTGATGTTATTTTCCATCTGGAATTCACAAAAATGACACGCTATACAGCGACATATGAAAAATTCCTAGAACTAGCAGAAATCAATAAAAATCAACATATAAACGCTTATGAAAAGCAGCGCGAGTTTATCAAAAAGCAAGAAGATTTCATTGCAAAGAACAAAGCCCGTTATTCAACAACAGGTCGTGCAAAGAGTCGTCAAAAACAACTTGATCGCATGGAACTTATTGATCGCCCGGAAACAGCAATTAAACCTGAATTCTCATTTAAAGAAAGTCGTGCAAGTAGTCGCTTCGTCTTTGAAGGTGAAAATGTAGAAATTGGATATACACATCCGCTACTACCAAAGCTATCAATGACAATTGAACGCGGTGAAAAAATTGCTATCGTTGGATGTAATGGTGTTGGTAAATCAACGTTACTAAAAACAATTTTAGGTAAAATTAAACCTTTAAGTGGTAAAACGAGTCTTGGGGACTTCTTAGAGCCAGCATACTTTGAACAAGAAGTTAAAGCTGATAATATAACACCAATTGATGATGTATGGAATACATTCCCTGGCCTAGACCAGCATCAAATTCGTGCGATGTTAGCAAAGTGCGGATTAAAAAATGAACATATTTCTCGTCCATTAAGTCAATTAAGTGGTGGAGAACAAGCAAAAGTTCGTTTATGTAAGCTAATGGGTGAAGAAAGTAACTGGCTACTATTTGATGAGCCGACAAACCATCTTGATGTTACAGCAAAAGCGGAACTTAAGAAGGCTATGAAAGCATATAAAGGAACAATTCTTCTTGTATGTCACGAACCGGACTTTTATGAAGATTGGATTACAAAGGTTTGGAACATAGAAGAATGGGCACAACAAAACTCTTAATTATCTAACCTGCCCTTTATACTGTAACTTAACGTACAAAGGGCAGTTAAGTTGAATCAGTAATATATTTTGATAAGGAGTTTTCAAATATAATGGAAAGTACATTCTCTCTCAAACTTAATACGTTTTTTGTGAAAATTTTATTAGTACTATGTCTAATCATTTCTGGTGCTATCACATGGCATTCGGTAGCAGTGATTAAAGAACATGATGAGACTAGCCTCTTAGTTTTAATACCAGTCCTTATTCTAATAGGTCTTGTATTTTTACTTTTTGGCTACATTTCTAATAAATATATGTCAAAATTGACATTTTCTATCTCACTAATCATTTTGGCTTTTTCTATTCGATTAATTTGGATGCTCAATATTCAAACTCCTGTAGAAACAGACTTTTCAATGATGTACCATAGCGCTATACAAGCTGCTAAAGGAGACTTTAGTTTCGCACAAAATACTTATTATACTTCATGGGTTTACCAACTTGGCTTTACAATGTACCAAGCCTTTATTATTAAGTTATTTGGTGAAGGGACGTTTCTCTTAAAATTTTTAAATATAATCTATTGTACAGGAACAACATTACTAATTTATAAAATAACTTCTTATATATTTAATGAATGGTCTGGACGAATAGCTGGATTACTATATGCATTTTATATCCCAAGTATTGTATTGAGTTCTGTACTAACAAATCAACACCTTGCTGTATTTTTATTTTATCTAGGCTTCTATTTATTAATTACAAAAGGCCTAAGCAATAAATATACGTGGATTTTTATAGGGGCTATCCTAGCTTTAGGAGACATCATGCGTCCACTTGGTGCTATAATCTTAATTGCAATAACTATATATGTCTTTTTGCAAGGTATATTAGGAAAATCAAGAAAAGAGATTTTTACTTCTGTAAAAAAACTTAGTGGCATTTTGATTGTATTTTTCCTTTTACATCAAATTGTAAGTTACTCATTTATATATTCCGGAATTACACAATACCCTCTCTCTAATCGTGATCCACTTTGGAAATTCACGTTAGGATTTAATCATGAAACAAAAGGTAGCTATTCTGGTGCAGATGCGGAATATATTATGTCCCTTAAACTTGGCGAAGAACGAACTGCGGCCCAAAAAAAGCTAATTCAAGAGCGACTATCTGATCCACAGAAAGTTTTATCTTTATTTGGGGATAAATTTGTACTCATGTGGGCAGATTATGACTCCGCACCATTATGGAGCCTAGTAACATTGGAAAAGACAGATAAGGATATGGTATCATTAAAAGAAGATCTTACAAAATATGAAAAGTATATGTATACTGCAGCTATGATATTTGGCACATTATCACTCCTTTATCTCATCCTAACTAAACAAAATAAAACACATTACACTCTATTTTTATTACTAATAATTGGTTACGTAGCTATTCATTTCTTAATCGAATACCAAACAAGGTACCGATACTTCATTATCCCTAGCTTTACAATAATTCAAGGCTACGGAATATATATTTTTTATAGTCTAATATCGAAAAAGAAATTGTCATAAAAAGAAAATAAGAAACTACCTTTCAAAATATTTATAATTGCCCTCAATTTTACTTGTAATTTACATTTTGAGGGCAATTTTTTATGATTAATTTCATTTGAGACTTGAAAATATGGTATAATTTTTATTTGTTGTATATGAATAACACTTCTATATTTTTTGTTTTACTTATATATTATTATAAACATGAGGATATTATTATGGAAAAACTCTTAAAGTTTGGCTTAGTAGGGATCTTTAATACACTCATTACAATTATTAGCTTTTGGATATTATTAAAATTCGGTATGAACTACCTTATTGCGAATACCATTGCCTATTCAATTGGTGTTGCCAATAGCTACTATTGGAATAAAAATTGGGTATTTAAACCTAATAATAAAGGCTCGTCAATGTTCTTTAAATTTCTAACTGTAAATTTAATTGTATATGCTTTTAATACATTATGTTTATTTATATTAGTAAATAAACTTACCTTTAATGCATTAATTGCACAGATCTTCGCAATTGGTTTCGGAATGGTTATAAATTTTGTCCTTAATAAAATTTGGACATTCAACCAAACTAAAAAGGTGACTAATTAAATTTGAACAACTTATTAAAAATACGGAGGATGCAACATGCAAAAATTAATTTCGGTTGTAGTTCCTATGTACTTCGAGGAAGAAGTAGCACAAGAATGTTATAACCGTTTAAAGTCCGTTATGCTTCAAAATAACATTAATTACGAGTTTGTCTTTGTAAACGACGGTAGTACAGATCGCACAATGGAAATCTTATCTGAAATTGCAGCAAATGATTACCGTACAAAAATTGTTAATTTCGCACGTAACTTTGGTCACCAAGTAGCTGTTACAGCTGGTATTGCTGCCGCAAAAGGTGACGCTATTGTAATTATAGATGCAGACTTACAAGATCCACCTGAAGTTATTCCTGAACTTATTGCAAAATGGGAAGAAGGATATGAAGTTGTTTATGCAAAACGTAAGCAACGTAAAGGTGAAACTTGGTTCAAACTTTTAACAGCTAAGTATTTCTATAAATTCTTAAACTATATGTCTGATATCGATATCCCAAAAGATACTGGGGATTTCCGAATCATCGACCGTAAAATAGCTGATGTTTTCAATCAAATGACTGAGCGAAATCGCTTCATCCGCGGTATGATGTCTTGGGTTGGCTTTCGCCAAACATATGTTGAATATGAACGGGATGAGCGCTTTGCTGGTGAAACAAAATATCCATTAAAGAAAATGATTAAATTTGCATCTGACGGCATTATTGCATTTTCGACAAAGCCATTACGCATCGTTATGTCTTTAGGTTTATTATCAGTTCTTATTTCTATAATTGTCTTACTATATACAATTACTGTGAAAGTCTTTGGACATGGCACGCAAACAGGTTGGGCGTCCATTATGGTTGCTATTACATTCTTTAGTGGTATTCAATTACTTGGTCTTGGAATCGTTGGCCAGTATATTGCTCGTATTTATGACGAAAGTAAAAACCGTCCGATTTATATCGTAAAAGAAACAATTAACATTGATGAAGAAGAGACAGCACTGCAAAAAGAAAAAGTGAATGCATAATAAAAAGGTAACAATGAAAACTATCATTGTTACCTTTTTATATTGTAATAGCCCATAAGCCTCAAACGAAATTCTTTTAAAGTTGGATATGCCTCTAAATTAAACAACATCCCTTGGATAACCGGAATTCTTGGATTTTGCATCCTCATTTCTGCCTCCAAAACATCTAATGTAACAAGCAATTCCTCATCTTCTAATTGATCCGCTAAAGTACGTTTAAACACAATAATTTCTTTTAAAAAATGTTCCTTAACCTGCTCCTTAATAAGCTCTGATTTACAAAGAAATTCTCCAAGCTTTTCTTCATGTAATACAGGTTCTTCTGAAGATTCTACCAATCCATCTACTAAATGATCCACTCTTTTCAAAATAAAAGCAGAGACGTAAGATAAGTCTATTTCTGGCGCTTGTAAAATAATTAGTTCTAAATATCCACGGCATATGCCTTCTACCATAATGACTAAATCTAATAAATATGGCATAACCTTATCACCATAAATAGACAGTAAACTATTCCGATAAAATGCGTGAGACTCTAACTTCATCCGCATCATAAATTCTTCTACTTCTTTATTAAAAGGAATCGCATTTTCCCTTGCATGCATAATAATAAATTCTTTATGCTTTTGTATATCATTAAACTGGCAATGCAATTGTTTTGCAAATTTTTCACGTGGCAATAACGACTCTTTTTCAATATCCATCATTTTGTTTTGAATCTTGTCATAGTAATATCGAAGTGTCGCTAATAAAAGTTCCTCTTTTGATTTAAAGTATAAATAAAAGGCTCCCTTAGATATGCCACAAGCTGTCACAATTTCCTGCACCGATGTCGCATTTACACCCTTAGTCGCAAATAACTTCATAGCCATCTCTATAATTAAGCGCTCTTTTTCTTTCATATCATGTCTCTCCTAAATTTAATCTCGCATCTTATTATGAATGTATTATACCATCCCTTTTCATTGACGGCTGACCAATCAGTCAGTTATATTATGTATTAGACTGACCAGTTGGTCAATATAATACAAAGGGAGCGCAAACATGAACAAAATTATTAATTTTTCGTTAAAAAATAAGTTCGCAGTTTGGCTACTAACCATTATCGTTACCATTGCAGGTATTTATTCTGGGCTGAATATGAAGCTGGAAACAATTCCTGATATTACAACACCTGTTGTAACAGTAACCACGGTTTATCCTGGTGCTACACCAGAAGAAGTAGCTGATAAAGTTTCAAAACCGATGGAAGAGCAACTGCAAAATTTAAGTGGTGTAAACGTTGTTAGTTCATCATCTTTTCAAAATGCATCTTCTATTCAGGTAGAATATGATTTTGATAAAAATATGGAAAAGGCTGAAACAGAAATAAAAGAAGCTCTCGCAAATGTGAAACTGCCAGAAGGCGTAAAGGACCCGAAAGTTTCACGTGTAAACTTCAATGCCTTTCCTGTTATTTCATTAAGCGTAGCAAGTAAAAATGAATCTTTAGCTACCTTAACTGAAAATGTAGAAAAAAATGTTGTGCCAGGATTAAAAGGACTTGATGGAGTCGCATCTGTTCAAATTTCAGGTCAACAAGTAGATGAAGTACAACTTGTCTTTAAAAAAGATAAGATGAAAGAATTAGGTTTAAGTGAAGATACTGTAAAAAATGTAATTAAAGGATCGGACGTATCTTTACCACTTGGCCTATATACATTTAAAGACACAGAAAAATCAGTTGTTGTAGATGGAAATATTACAACAATGAAAGCATTAAAAAAATTAAAAATCCCTGCTGTTCCTTCATCAGCAAGCGGTCCAGGTAGTCAAAATGCTGGAGCTAGTACACAAGTGCAGCAAATGAATCCAGCCGCTATGACCGGGATTCCGACAGTTACATTAGACGAAATTGCTGACATTAAGGAAGTCGGAAAAGCGGAATCTATTTCTCGAACAAATGGAAAAGAAGCAATTGGAATTCAAATTGTAAAAGCTGCTGACGCGAACACAGTTGATGTTGTAAATGCAGTGAAAGATAAAGTAAAAGAATTTGAGAAAAAATATAAAGACTTAGAGATTATTTCAACATTCGACCAAGGTGCACCTATTGAGAAATCAGTAGAAACAATGCTAAGTAAAGCCATTTTTGGTGCTATCTTTGCGATTGTTATTATTATGCTGTTCCTACGAAATATCCGAACAACATTAATCTCTGTCGTTTCCATACCACTTTCTTTATTAATTGCTGTATTAGTCATAAAGCAAATGGATATTACACTTAACATTATGACACTTGGAGCAATGACAGTCGCTATCGGGCGCGTTGTGGATGACTCCATTGTTGTTATTGAAAATATTTACCGACGTATGTCGTTATCAGGAGAGAAACTACGCGGGAAAGATTTAATTCGTGAAGCTACGAAAGAAATGTTTATTCCGATTATGTCTTCTACCATTGTAACAATTGCTGTATTTTTACCGCTTGGACTAGTAAAAGGTATGATTGGTGAAATGTTCTTACCATTCGCCTTAACTATCGTCTTCGCTTTATTAGCATCGTTACTAGTAGCAGTTACAATCGTACCGATGCTAGCTCATTCTTTATTTAAGAAAGAGAGCATGAGGGAAAAAGAAGTACATCATGAAGAAAAACCAAGTAAATTAGCAAACGGTTATAAACGTATACTTGCATGGGCTTTAAATCATAAAATCATCACATCAAGTATTGCTGTTCTTCTATTAGTTGGTAGTCTTGCACTTGTTCCAATTATCGGTGTAAGTTTCTTACCATCTGAAGAAGAAAAAATGATTATTGCAACGTACAACCCTGAACCAGGTCAAACGTTAGAAGACGTTGAAAAAATTGCAACGAAAGCTGAGAAGCACTTCCAAGATAATAAAGACGTCAAAACAATTCAATTCTCATTAGGTGGCGAAAACCCAATGAGTCCTGGTCAATCAAATCAGGCAATGTTCTTCGTACAATATGATAACGACACGAAAAACTTCGAAAAAGAGAAAGAACAAGTCGTTAAAGATTTACAGAAAATGTCTGGAAAAGGCGAATGGAAAAACCAAGACTTCGGAGCAAGTAGCGGTAGTAACGAAATCAAGTTATACGTTTACGGAGATAGCTCAGAAGACATTAAGCCTGTCGTAAAAGATATTCAAAACATAATGAAGAAAAACAAAGACTTAAAAGATATAGACTCTAGTATTGCAAAAACATACGCAGAATACACTTTAGTCGCAGATCAGGAAAAGCTAAGTAAAATGGGTCTAACGGCTGCACAAATTGGCATGGGACTTTCTAATCAACATGATCGCCCTGTTCTGACAACAATTAAAAAAGACGGTAAAGATATCAATGTATATGTAGAAGCTGAAAAACAAAATTATGAAACAATCGATGACTTAACAAATCGTAAAATTACAACGCCGCTTGGTAATGAAGTGGCTGTAAAAGATGTGATGACTGTAAAAGAAGGAGAAACTTCGAATACAGTGAAACACCGCGATGGCCGTGTTTATGCGGAAGTAAGTGCAAAACTAACATCTGATGACGTTTCAAAAGCATCCGCCGCGGTTCAAAAAGAAGTAGATAAAATGGATCTTCCTTCTGGCGTAGATGTTTCTATGGGAGGCGTTACAAAAGATATTGAAGAATCATTCAAGCAACTTGGCTTAGCGATGTTAGCTGCGATTGCTATTGTATACTTCGTTCTTGTCGTTACATTTGGCGGTGCTCTTGCACCATTCGCAATTTTATTCTCGCTACCATTTACAATCATTGGAGCCCTTGTTGCCTTATTAATCTCTGGTGAAACGTTAAGTGTCTCTGCAATGATCGGTGCCCTTATGTTAATCGGTATCGTTGTAACAAACGCAATCGTGCTTATCGACCGCGTTATTCATAAAGAAAATGAAGGTCTATCAACACGTGAAGCTTTATTAGAAGCTGGTGCAACACGCCTTCGTCCGATTTTAATGACTGCAATTGCAACAATCGGTGCTCTTATCCCGCTCGCATTAGGATTTGAAGGTAGCGGCTTAATTTCTAAAGGACTTGGTGTAACAGTAATTGGTGGATTAACAAGTTCAACATTATTAACACTTCTTATTGTTCCAATCGTTTATGAAGTATTAAGCAAGTTTAAAAAGAAAAAAGTAAAGTAACAAAAAAATAACCTCGCTAACTGCGAGGTTATTTTTTATTTCCAAACAAGATTAGGAAATCACCATAGCCTTCTTTTTCTAATTCCTCTGTTGGAATAAATCGAAGAGCTGCTGAATTTATACAATAGCGAAGTCCATTTGGTCCTGGGCCATCTGGAAATACGTGGCCGAGATGTGAATCTCCTTCCTTACTTCTCACTTCTGTACGCGTCATATTATGACTCACATCCATTTTTTCCTTCACACTAGCTGACATAACTGGCTTCGTAAAACTAGGCCATCCACATCCACTATCAAATTTATCTAGAGAAGTAAACAAAGGTTCACCTGAAACGATATCTACATAAAGACCTTCTTCTTTATGATTCCAATACTCATTTCGAAATGGTGGTTCTGTACCATTTTCCTGTGTTACATAAAATTGCATCTCATTCAGTTTTTCCTTTAAATGAGCATTATCCTTTGGCCAATGTTGCTTAATAAACGCATCTCGCCCTGAGCCCTTACGGTATAACTCGTAGCGGAATTCATTTTTCTTATGATATCCTTGGTGATATTCCTCTGCGGGATAAAACGTAGCAGCTGGCAATATTTTTGTCGCAATCGGCTTTGAAAAGCGCCCACTCCTTGCAAGCTCTTCTTTTGAAGCCTCTGCTTTTTTATGTTGTTCTTCATTATGATAAAAAATCACTGTTTCGTAAGACTGCCCGCGATCGTGGAATTGCCCACCTACATCAGTCGGATCAATTTGTCTCCAATATATATTTAATAACTCCTCATACGGCATTTTATTTGCATCAAATGTAATTTGTACTGCCTCATAATGTCCCGTCGTTTCTGAACATACTTCTTTATATGTTGGATTCTCTTTATGACCACCTGTATAGCCAGAAACAACCTTTATAATTCCTTCCATCTCTTCAAATGGCGAAACCATACACCAGAAGCACCCTCCAGCAAATGTAGCTAATTCTACCTTTTCATTTACAGCCATTCTTTCACCCCTATTCTATCTTCTCCTTACAGTATGGCATAAGAAACATCATGTTATAAAAGAAAAAGCATCGAACATCGATGCTTTTTTCTCTTCACTTTATTTTTTTCCAGCGTCCTTCTCCATTTCATCACTTGTCACATCTAAGACATCTAATAAGAAAATGAAGATTGGAATACCGATAATTAATCCCCATACACCTAAGAAGTGTTCCGAGAAGATTAATACCATAAACGTATAGAAAATTGGTAAGTTTGTTTTTTGCGACATAAACTTCGGATTTAACACGTAACTTTCAAGCGCATGAATGACTGTTACGATAACTAAAATATAAACAACGTACATAATACCGCCGATATTGTAAGCAATCATACAAAGCGGGAATAACGAAATGATAACCCCAGCTACTGGAATTAAACCAAGTAAGAAGATCATTAACGCTAAACCTAATAATTGTGGGAATCCTAATATCCATAATGCAATAACGGATAAAACGCAGTTAACAACTGCAATTAAAAATTGTGCCTCAATTACTTTTCCGAATGAACGTGCAAATTTCTTACCGAAGTACTCAATTTCAGTATAGAAAATTGCCAGTCTGCTCTCTTTAAATTTTGCAGTAAAAGCAACGATACGAGCTTTCTCCAATAAGAAAAATAAACTTAAAATTAAAGAAAGTAACACTTGAAGGCCAAATTTCCCAACATTCGTAATCGATTTATACAAAATGTCAACGCCTTGTCCTACATACTTCGAAAGTTCCATATGATTAACAGCATTAACTGCATACTTAATTAATTCACTGTCCGGTGGGTTTCTTAAAAATACGTTAAATTGATAAATCAATTGTGAAATTTGTATCGTTAATACTGGTAAATATTTAAATAGCGTAATAGCAATTCCACCAATTAACATGACATATAGAAATGCTATAATGAGTTTTCGATTAATGGGCATGAAATGATCTAATTTGCGGGAAATAAACTTTTGGAATCGATCCATTAAATACGTAAGAATAAACGTAATTAAAATTAAATTCAACATACTTTGCAGCCCGTATAACACGAGGGCAAGTATTACTAATACGAGTAACCTCTGAAATCCTTTGCTTTGAAACAGGTTTTTTATTTGCATAATCGACGAGTACTCTCTCCTGTCCTATAAAGTAAAACGTTAATAAGTAGATTTTTCTCTCTTTTCTACTTTTAATTATTCATTCATATTAAGATTTTTATAAGCTCATTATACGCCTGGCTTAGCAGATCTATAGTAGCTTACTTCTTATTTTACAATACAATGACCTAATTCAAAACGTATTCTACACAGTATTAATGAAGATTTAAGGAAACTTACATTTTGTCACAATAGGTCTTACCACTACTGTAACATAAAAAGCAAGCTATCAGTAGAAATCTGTCCTACAAATAGCTTGCTTTTCTCATTTTTCAAGTAAGTTTTACTATCCAATGAATGGCATGAACATCGGTATGACAACTACCGTTACAACTCCAACTACTGTTACAGCAATACTTGCCATAGCTGCCTCTACTTCACCCATTTCAATTCCTACTGCCACTCCTAATGCATGACCTGCTGTTCCAAGTGCTAAACCTTTTGCAATTGGATGTTTCACTCTAAATGTTTTTAAGAATAACGCTCCTAATGCGTATACGATGACTGCATTAAAGATTACTGCAAATGATGTAATTGCTGGTATACCACCAATACTTTCAGAGATTGGTAATGCAATTGCTGTTGTTGCCGCTTGTGGTAACATTGAATTCATTACTGCTGTATCTAGGCCAATTGCTTTTGCAACAATGAACACGACAATTACTGAACAAATAGATCCAACCACGATAGCTGATAAAATTTGCCACCAATATTTTTTCAACTTATCCACTTGTTTATATAATGGAATTGCAAACGCGATTGTTGCTGGCTCTAAGAAAAAGCTAATCATTTTTCCACCAGTATTATATTCTTCGAAAGTAAAGTTACCTACTTTTAAAAAGACAATCCCTAATACCATCGCTACGAATAATGGTGTGAATAAGAAGAACCCTTTTGAATGCTTGAATAATAATGTTCCGATTCCGTATGCGATTAATGAAACGACGATTCCGAAATATGGAGTCATTGTGCTTGCCATGTTCATTCCCTCCTAACAATATATACTAAAATGGTTACGCAACTTTTCCGTGCTTGCGTCCTTTATTTACTACTTTCAATTCTTTTGTATCTTCTGTTTCTTTTTTATCTTTTCCTAAAATAAATTGTGCAAATAATCCTGTTACAGCGAGTAAAATAACTGTTGCGACAACAATTACAGTTAAAATTTGTACAAAATATTGTCCCATTACACCAAGAGAATTAATAACCGAAATACCTGATGGGACGAAAAGGAATCCGATAATACCTGTTAAAGCTGTTCCAAGTGATTCAACTTGTTCCAATTTAATAACCTTTAAACATAATAGACTAAATAAAATGACTAACCCGATTACCGATGAAGGCATCGGAATTGGTAAATGTGTTGCAATAATATTAGAAATTAACATAATAGCTGAGAATATGAATGCTTGTGATAAGAAACTATATACTTTTTTCGTACTCATTTTGGCCACCTCTTTCGATTTGGTACCTTTATTGTATAGGATATAATCGACTTAGTAAGCGTTTACATAACAGAACGTCAAATATACAGAATCAGTTACAAATATAAAAGGATGAAATACAAAAGCTGCCCCTTAAATACGAAGCAGCTTCTTGAGTTCTTTTGCATATGTACGACTAACAGGTACTTTTGATCCTTCTTTCATAATTAAATTATAAGTAGAATTGAACCACGGCTGGATTTCTGTAATATGATTAATATTTGCAATGAAGCTACGATGTACACGCATAAAACTTGCTTGCGGCAACTTCTTTTCCAAAATCACAAGTGTATCGTGTGTTATATATGTGTCCCTCATTGTTTTTACTGTTACTTTTCCATCCACAAGTCCTACATATATAATATCTTCAATATTCACAAGTACGATTGATTCTTCAATTGGTAATGCTAATTTATGCATATCTGCCGTTACATCTGCCCCTTTTATTTCTTGCTTCGTTTCTATTTGCGACTGCTTTTGTTTTTTATACTTCTTTAATGTTTGTACAATACGTTCTTCATCAAATGGCTTTAAAATATAGTCTAACGCATCTACTTCAAATGCTTGCAACGCGTATTGATCATAGGCAGTCGCAAATACAATGGCAGGTGGATTTTTCATCTTCTTTAATATATTCGCGATTTCAAATCCGTTATCATCAGATAACTGAATATCTAGGAAAACAATATCTGGTTTGTTTTTCATTAGCTCTTCTAATGCGTCCTCTACACAATCAGCCTCACCAATTATCTCAACTTCCTTCGTTCTTTCTAATAAATACTTTAGTTCATCGCGTGCTAACATTTCATCATCAACTACTAGTACTTTTAACAATCTGCTCTTCCTCCCCTACTTTTTTTGGAATAACAAAAGTAATCTCTGTCCCCTCGTTTAATTTACTTTCGATATGAAGCATCGTTTCTTTTCCAAATAGCCCAATAAGACGTTCATTAATATTATATAAAGCTGTTCCAGTCCCTTTCTTGGACGAAACTACCATCTTTCCTAATTGTTCTAAACGTTCTTCCTCAATTCCTTGCCCATTATCTTTTACTTCAAAATGAACCATACCCTCTTTTTCAAAAACATGCACTTCCACTTGGCACACTGGTTGCTTCTTCGGGAAAGCGTGTCGCAACGCATTTTCAACCAATAGTTGAAGAACAAATGGTGGTACTAAAGTTGTCTTTAGCTCATCCTCAATATACACCTTTACTTCATACTTATTTGGAAACCTTGCTTGTTCTAGCGATAAGTATGCCTGTACATGGTTTAATTCTTGTTCTAGTGGAATCAATAACTGACGTGCCCCTTGTAAATTACAACGGAAATACACACTAAGCTGTAATAATAACTTCCTTGCTTTTTCTACATCTGTTCGGCATAAAGCTGATACTGTATTAATCGCATTAAATAAAAAGTGTGGGTTAATTTGTGCTTGTAATGCCTTTATTTCCGCATCTTGCAATAATTTACTTTGCAACTCAGCTTCCCCTAATTCAAGTTGTGTAGAGAATATTTTTGCTAACCCTTCTGCTAATTCCTCTTCCACACGACTTAACTGGTTAGGATTTTTGAAATACAGTTTTAATGTTCCTATCGTATTTCCATGTGAAGTTAGTGGAATAACAATCGCCGCTTGCAAAGGGCATCCTTCATGTTGACAATTAATGACCTCACGTGATTTTGCTTTCATTATTTTTCCTGTGTGTAACACTTCTTTCGACAAACCAGTTATTAAACTATGTGAAGGAATATGGTGATCTGATGCTAATCCAACATGAGCTAATATTTTCTCTGTATCTGTTAAGGATACCGCATCAGTTCCTGTAAAGCGGTGAATAATTTGTGCCACATGCTTACACGATTTTTCTGTTAAGCCTTGGCGAAAATACGGTAACGTTTTATCTGCAATACGTAATACCTTATGAGTCTGAAGTGCCTTTGCATTCTCTTCCTGGCGCAAAATAGCTTGTATCATAGAAAGTAAAATAAAACTTCCAAAGCTATTTACAAGGATCATTGGTATCGCAATTGTTTTCACAATACTCATTCCATCCTCTACAATTAATAAGATCATAATCATTTCTAAAGAAACGATAAACACACTTAAAACCGCTGAAAATTTAGGTGTAATTGTACGATTATACTTTTTGAAAATGTATCCAATATAACCTGTTATAACTCCCGCTAAAATTGAAGAGATTGCACAACTTAGTGCAGTCGTCCCGCCAAGCATATAACGGTGAATACCAGCAATCGATCCTACTCCAATTCCAACGATAGGTCCGCCAAGCAATCCACTAATTCCAACACCCATAATACGTGTATTCGCGATTGTGCTCGATGAAGAAACACCCTGTAGCCAATTTTCATTCATAATCGTATTACCCGCTATTTCAATCCCAGTGTAATTGCTTACAATTGTAAACACCGAAAAAATACAAATAAGCTTAAGCTTATCTACATAACCATCTTGCTTATGAAGAAGACGCCTGAACGTTTTAATATGCGAAAGTAAAAACCCTAAAATAACAATAAGTCCGACACGTTCAATCATCATAAGTACTAAATTTAGCATCTGTGATTCATTCCTTTTTATATGAGTTAGTTTTATTATGGGAAAATAATGAAGTGGACGTCAAGAAGAATGAAATATCTTTTGAAATATTTTACACATAACAATTCCCTCATTATTTGACAATGTAATAGAAGAGTGCTAAAAATAAAGTAATATAATACAGTCCTTTAACCCAACCCCGTGAGGTTGAGAAGGAAGTCGGAATACAATATACGTATGTTCTTTTCTAGGAATACGTATGCTTTTTTGGCCTTCTCATCATATCAGGTGAGAAGGCCTTTTGTTATTCTTCCATAGCGACTGTAGAAGAAAATAAGGAGGAATAATGATGAACGTCACTACTGATGTACAATCAACAACAGAGGAGACGAAAGAGAAAAGATATAAAACACTATTTGGGTCTGCGCTAGGATATGCAGCAGAAGGCTTAGATATGTTGCTCTTATCTTTCGTACTCGTCTACATTTTAAAAGAATTTCATTTAAGCCCTGTTGAAGGTGGAAACTTAACATTAGCCACCACAATAGGAATGCTAATCGGATCTTATTTATTTGGATTTATTGCTGATTTATTTGGTCGTATCCGTACGATGGCCTTCACAATCTTACTATTTTCACTCGCAACAGCACTCATTTATTTCGCAACAGATTATTGGCAATTATTAATTCTTCGCTTTTTAGTTGGAATGGGAGTTGGTGGTGAATTCGGTATTGGAATGGCCATCGTAACTGAAACATGGTCGAAAGAAATGCGCGCAAAGGCAACATCCGTTGTGGCACTTGGATGGCAATTCGGCGTACTAGTCGCTTCACTCCTACCAGCATTTATCGTTCCACACTTTGGATGGAGAGCCGTTTTCTTATTTGGACTCATTCCCGCACTACTAGCTGTCTATGTCCGAAAAAGTTTAAGTGAACCGAAAATATGGGAACAAAAACAACGATACAAAAAAGAATTGTTACAAAAAGAAGCTGAAGGTAATTTAACAACTACTGAGGCAGAGCAACTAAAGCAAATGAAAAAATTCCCACTCCGAAAATTATTTGCAAATAAAAAAGTAACGATAACAACAATTGGTCTTATTATTATGTCATTCATCCAAAACTTCGGATATTATGGAATTTTCACATGGATGCCAACTATTTTAGCGAATAAATATAACTACACATTAGCAAAGGCGAGCGGCTGGATGTTCATCTCTACGATTGGTATGCTAATTGGTATTGCAACTTTTGGTATTCTAGCTGATAAAATTGGTCGCCGTAAAACTTTTACAATCTATTATGTCGGTGGTACTATATACTGTCTCATTTACTTCTTCTTATTCACAGACTCAACATTATTGTTATGGGGAAGTGCATTGCTTGGATTCTTTGCCAATGGCATGATGGGAGGATTCGGGGCAGTTTTAGCTGAAAACTATCCTGCTGAAGCTCGCTCTACAGCAGAAAACTTTATTTTCGGTACAGGACGTGGTTTAGCTGGATTTGGGCCTGTTATTATCGGCTTACTTGCTGCAGGTGGTAATTTAATGGGAGCATTATCCCTCATCTTCATTATCTATCCAATCGGTTTAGTTACGATGTTATTATGTGTTCCAGAGACGAAAGATAAAGTATTAGAATAGATTGAAACTGTATCCTTCAAAAAAATAGGTGGATAAATAGGAAAGAGGAAGTATCTCAAATGAGATGCTTCCTCTTTTTATATAAATACAATTATTTACTTTGATTTACTAGCTTTTTGGAACAAGAAGGAGGTTTTCTCTTCTTCTTTTACAATACCTTGCTTTAAAGCTAATTCCCCCGCAACTTTTGGCGCTAGCCATAGCATTGGGAACAACAGAATGGATACCGGGACAGCTGTTACTACGATAAATGATTGCAGCGCATTAATACTTCCCTCACCCATGTATAAAAGAATCGCTGCAACTGTTCCCATAATAAGCGACCAAAACACTCGTAAGCTAATTCTAGGGTCTCCATCTCCAGTCACTGCCATTGAAATCGAATACGCCATTGAATCCCCTGTTGTTACTACAAATAAAATTGTTAATAAAAGAAATGCCGGTCCAATAATGTGAGAGAGTGGCAGTTGCTCTGTAATTGCAATCATAGCCGCTGGCATACCAGATTCACTTAATGCTGCCGATATAGAACCAGGATTCATTAACTCATAAAACACACCTGATCCTCCCAAAATAGTAAACCAAAACGTTGTAATAATCGGTGCAATAATTCCAATTGCAACGATGATTTCTCGGATTGTTCTTCCTCTTGAAATGCGGCTCACTAAAATTGCCATCATCGGTCCATACCCAATAAACCATCCCCAGAAAAAGATTGTCCACGATCCTAACCAAGTTGTATCACCACGATATGTGCTCATTGGAATAAATTCATTTATATAAAATCCAAACGAAGAAACAAATGAATCAATAATAAATCCACCTGGTCCAAATAGTAATACGAATAGCATTAATAAAACTGCTAACCTAACATTTAAATTACTTATAATTTGAATCCCTTTATCAATTCCTGTTACCGCAGATATAGTAGAAACAGCTACTACACAAACAATAATGGCTAATTGAGTCGTAAACACATCCGGGATGTTAAACAATGCTTGTAGGCCATAACTTGCTTGTAGGCCTAAAAATCCAATTGGACCAATCGTGCCTGCCGCTACCGCAATAATGGCAAATACATCGATCATTGTTCCAAGCCAACTCTTTCGCAATTTCTCTCCAAAAATAGGATATAAAAGCGTTCGAGGTTTTAATGGCATACCTTTATGATAATGCCCATACATCATAACTACCGCACTAATTGTACCTAAAATTGTCCAAGCCAGGAAACCCCAGTGCATATAACTTTGTGCTAAAGCAGGCATTACTGCTTCTTTCGTTCCAGCAGTTATACCTTCATGTATTGGTGGCACCGTCATTAAATGGTACATCGGCTCTGCCGCTGCCCAGAAAACACCACCTCCGGCCAATAATGTAGACATTATAATAGCAAGCCATTTTGTCGTACTAATCTCAGGTTTTTCTAATCCCCCAAGTTTAACTCTTCCATACTTCGAGAACGCCATACACATTGCAACAATAAATGTACCAATTAATAAAACTTGCCAGAAGGCACCAAAATATTTAATTGAAGCTGCAAAACTGCTATTAATGACTCCCTCTACATAATTTTTATTTAAGAAAACCGCAATTACAAATAATAAAAGCGAACCACCACTAATAAGAAATACAGGCCAATCCGTTTTTCGACTCTTCATCCTCATTTACACTTCCTCCTTCCTCAGCAATCTAAAAAAACAACTTTATTATGTTTTATTGTTTACACCCAAAACACAATGATTATATAAGCATAATAATTTATCTATTTCCTACACACTTATGTTGTCCCTAAAAATATGCTAAATCCCTTATTTAAAAGAAAATTTCTATTCCTCTTACATAAAAAAGCAAAATAAAAGACCTTATATTTCTATAAGGTCTTCGAAACAGAAATTTGATTATAACATAAGGAACTCCTTGGTTCAAAAAGCTCCTTCCAAAAATAACCGAGGGTAAAGGCTTCCATTTGCTACGTAACAGTAGTTAAAAAAAAATTATATTTTTACAGAAAATGCCCTATACTACAAACTATTTATGAAAAAAATTCGGCTTCAAAATTTCATTCGGATACGGTTTATGATAAATATGAGTGGTAGCTGGAGATAACGGCGGAATGAGCCACACCCAATTGCCCGTTACAACACGACCACAAGCAGCTTCTTGCTTCTCAAATTGCTGAAATTGTTGCGCCGCAGTATGATGGTCAACAATACTGACTCCTTGTTTTTTAAAAGAATGTAAAACAGCTACGTTTAATTCAACTAATGCCTTATCTTTCCATAACGTACCGTTTCTTGATGTATCCAAATCCATCATTTCCGCAACTGCTGGAAGTAAATTATAGCGATCATGATCCGCTAAGTTACGTGCCCCAATCTCTGTTCCCATATACCATCCATTAAACGGAGCTGCTGTATAGGAAATACCGCCAATTTCTAAGCGCATATCTGAAATCATTGGAACCCCGTACCATTTTGCTCCAAGTGACGAAATTGGGTATTCTGGGTGTTCAATTGGCACCTCTTTTACTTCTTCTTTCGGAATTTCTTTATATATCGGCGCTTTTCCATCTATAGAAAACACAAGTGGCAATACATCGAAATTCGTACCTTCTCCTTGCCAGCCAAGTTCTTGACAAAAATCTGTAAACACAGCGGAATGAGAGTCACCAATCACTCCCATTTCTGTTTTATATCCTGCATACCGAATCAATTGGTGATTATAAATTCGTATATTATTTTCTTCACCTTGATATTGCTTAAAAATTGTAATGGTCGGTTTCACTTTTCCGTTGTTCGTTGCATATTGAATATGATGAATTAATGCATTATATACACCTTCCTCATCATTTACTTCACGTGCATCTAATATGTGCATCTTACTCCAAAATAGTCTTCCGATACATCGATTACTATTGCGCCATGCCATTCGCGATCCGTGAACAAGTTCTTCAAATGTATGTTCATACGTCCCCGTCTTCTCTATTTCAACTCGAATTTCTTTCATGCGTTCTTCTATGAATTGTTCTTTATTAAGCTCTTTATAGCAAATCGTAATAAAATGACTCGCTTCCTCTATTAATTGCTTCGTTTTACTCATAAGCGATCTCCTTCTATTTCAACAAAACGTTACTACTTTACAGTATAAGCAAAAAGAATAAGAGTCACAAACGAAAGTCTAAGTGTTACTTTTATTGTACTATCTTTCAGAAAATTAAGTGATTACTATTGACTTTCATGAAAAATAGGTGTATTTTTTACTCAGGTAAATTATTTTTACCTAGACCAACTTTTAGAGAGAAAGGAGGAAATGTCATGTCTTCATTTCAATTGCCAAAGCTTTCATATGACTATGATGAACTAGAGCCATATATCGATAGCAATACACTTTCTATTCATCATGGAAAGCACCATGCGACATACGTAAATAATTTGAATGCCGCACTAGAAAACTATTCGGAATTACACAATAAATCTTTAGAAGAGTTACTATGTAATTTAGAAGCTTTACCAAAGGACATTGTTACAGCTGTCAGAAATAACGGTGGTGGACATTATTGTCATAGTCTTTTTTGGGAAGTAATGAGCCCACGGGGTGGCGGCGAGCCTAATGGAGACGTTGCAAAAGTAATTGATTATTATTTCAATACCTTTGACAACTTAAAAGATCAACTGTCTAAAGCAGCAATTAGCCGTTTTGGAAGTGGTTATGGATGGCTTGTCCTTGATGGTGAAGAACTTACTGTAATGAGTACACCTAATCAAGATACACCTTTGCAAGAAGGCAAAATTCCATTACTTGTCATTGATGTATGGGAACATGCCTATTATTTAAAGTACCAAAATCGTCGCCCAGAATTTGTTACCAACTGGTGGCATACAGTGAACTGGGACCGGGTAAATGAAAAATATTTACAAGCAATTCAATCAAAAAAACATTAGTCGTGCGTATAAGGTAAGTTTGGTAATGTAAAATTAGTATTGTCGAAATCCTCCAGAATCCCCCGGATTGCCACCGGGGGATTTATGATTATTTCATTGCATGTATGTAATAACGTAATACTTTTTCTATTTCTATTTTCAACCCTCGGAACGGGAATCCTAATTCATTAGCTTTTCCATTATGTAATGTACAATTAGTCAATTCATTATAAGGTGCTACATGATCTCCTACTTCTTGAATGAGTGATTTTATTCCCGTATTTTCTTCTATAAAATGAATAATTTCCCGAGTAGAAACTACCCCGTTGCTACAAGCATTAATTGGCCCTTCTATGTCTTTCATCCCACACCAAGCTAAAAATTCCCCGGCTTCTTCTTCATGTATAAACGACAATTTTCCATCTAGATCATTCACTGCGACAGGTTCTTCTCTCACAATATGTTCAACATAAAATTGTAACCTTTTCGTATAATCGTTTTCTCCAATAACAACCGGAAAACGAACTGCAACAACTGGAAATGTTGCTTGTTGAAATACAACTGCTTCGGCTAATCTCTTTCCTTCACCATAATTGAAGTCATTCCTATCTCCATACGCAATTGCATACTCGTACGGATTGAAGTTCTCTTCTGATAGGTTTAGCGCAGGGGCATAGACGGCCATTGAAGATGTCATAATATACTTCTTCGTTTTGCCTTTCAAAACTTCACATACTATCTTCGCCGCATTCGAGCTATAGCATAAATTATCGTATACGATATCATAATTGTTTCCTTCTAGACAACTTGCTAGTTGTTTTTCGTCTTCCCTATCTACAATAAGTCTTTTTACTGTACCTCCAAAAGAATCTTCCGTAATTCCTCTCGTCGCAATCGTTACATCGTGTCCATCTTTTAAGAGTGCTTCTACTAAATGTTTCCCAAAAAATCTTGTTCCCCCTAGTACCAATACTTTTTTCAACTTTATCATCCCCATTTCGATAAATTGTAAAATACTACCTCTCTATTATAAATGCTAACATATAAAAAGCATGGAACTCGTTTAACGATTCCATGCTTTTCTACAAAAAATATATTAACGTACTCGATATTTATAAATACAATAACAGAAGTATAAAATAGAAATTACAGATACATAAACCCATAATTCATATACGAATCCCTCTCCCCATACTCCCATAAAATAAAAGAGTGAAGGTAACGTCAATGTTACCCATGATTGTACGAAGGCAATCCTTCCAAGATATTGATTGATGTTCTTTTTTTGTGTATTTAATACAAAGAATAAATACCAAAGTAATGCCCACATAAACCACGTTAACGCATTCACAACATCGTGGAATTGAACAAATGAAACAACCATATAGAATAAAGCAATAATTGCTACCCAAATGCAGAACCAACCTAAACCGCTACTATCCATTCCTTTTATAAAAGTAACACCTACATATAAATAGGTTAATCCGAATAAGAAAGTAGCTGCATATGAATATACCGTCCAATTACTTTGATCAGAAATCATGATTAAATAGAACGGGATAATAATTTGTAGTGCACCCACAAATAAATTAAAAACACCTGCACTTTTCATCTCTGCTTTTCCTAATATAACAAGACTATTTAAAAATAAAGCTGCACCCGAAAGTAATAATCCTACGTAACCCATATGTATTCGTGTGAAAGTCTTTCCCTTTCACACTTTTAACCTCCCCACAATATAAAGTGATTCTTTATTATTTTTCTTCCTATTTAAAACTACATACATAATTTTTAATCCAAATAGGTCAGACTTCCTACCTTGAAGAACACCAAATTTAAAACGCTTTCAATCATAAATAACCCTATCAGAACATTAATAGGATTCCTTGATTATAAACGTACTCTAACCATGAAACAAGTATTGATGTTATTTTAAATATTACGTTTTTTATTTCTATAAAAATTAATAGGATAATGCACTTTTTCTATCTTATTCTACTAATTTCTAACATGGAATATTATAAAATGAGCTAGTCAGTAATACATTCATCTTTATAAGATAATCGTATACTGACCTAAACTTTCATAGTCAATATTGATAGTTTCTCATCCCTAATAATTGCTATTTATCATAAATATCATTCGGATTAATTGTAGGAATAAATCCATTTATAGAACTATATTTTTTAGATACGGTATTTGGAGTAACGGTAAACGTTACAATCTTATTACTTTGTTGTTTAAAATAGCGCATCCAATTTTGACTCCATTCATCTTTCGTAATAACTTGTTTATTGAAGTCCTCCCACAATACACCATGTATAAAATTCAAGGATGTATTTTTGATTGTGTCAAATCCCCAATTCTGTATAAGAAGCAAATCAGAATCAACACCTTTTATTTCTTTTAATAAATTTACATATGCTTCGCGAAATTTCCCTTGTGTAACTGGCTGATCATAAAAATAGTCGTCAATATCACCAGCGGTATCTAAAAACACACCGTCTATTCCTTTTCCAATAACTTGCTGTTTCACTTTATTTACAACAATCCGCCGGTAATGTTCATCAGCTAAATTCATAATATATGTATCCCACTGCTCAATCTTCATTTTCTTACCGTCTCGATAATAATAGTCTGATTCAACTACTTGCGATTTATGCCACGATTCTAATTCTAAAACACTAACATACCCAAGGACTACTGTTCCTGATTTTTTTAATTGCTGAACTTGCTCTTTCGAAAATGCATATGGCTCTATAATGACCATGTCATACTTTGAAAGTCCCTCAATTACTTGCTCATTTGCTTCACCATAATAAATTTTATAACTTCGTACATTTTTTAAAACTGGTTCCACGACATTTGCTTGGGCGGATGTACTTGAGGAAAAAATAAAAGAAAATATAGCTAAAAAGCATATGGAACGTTTCCACTCCATAATAATATTCCCCCCCTATAAAACTGTAATTTTTTATCATTTTAAATATTAATACAAGTATAGTAATACAATAACATTTTACATTTTTTCAAGCTCGATATTTAATAAAAATTCCAATAAATACAATACATTAACAAAAATTAGAATTTATTTCACTTGAATTTACTACATCTCTGTTGATAAAATGATTTGGGCTTTATATATTTTAAAATAATTCTTTTAAATTATGTATTTTATTTCAGTGTACTATTCCTCAAAATTAAATTCGCAAACGAAAGAAGGGATTTTTTATGCACTATAGACAATCTAATTTATTACAAAAAATGATTGAACCTACGATTCTCTTTATTGCTCTATTTTTTCTCTCAATACTAACTGATTTTCTAACACCAACGTATGAATACTTCTTACTCTTATTTATTACATTAATTATTTCTAGCCGGTATGGCATATCTATCGCCCTTTTCACCTTTCTAGAAGCAATGATTTATATTTTTGTAAGCGGTATATATAAGGAAGATGATATATTACTGTACTTTTATTCATTAGATTACTGGATTAATTGGATTTTCTTACTTGTTATTAGTTTATGTTGTGGACTAATGAGTACTGCACAAAAGGAACGGTATGAAGATGTACATATGATAAATAATGAGCTAAAAGCCGAAAATAAAGAATTAAAATATGTTGTGAAACAATTGGATGAAACACGTATTACACTACGTTCTCGTGTACTTGAATCAAATAATCACTTATCTAAAATGTATCATATGTTTAAAGCTTTAAATCATACACATCCTGAAATTGTACTCGATGAGGGGATAAATGTATTAAAAATGTATTTCGGAGCAAAAAAAATTGGTATCTATCACGTCGATAACAATAAACAATCACTTCGTATTAAATTAAGAGCAGAAACTGGTAAAAATACATTACCTCAATCCATTTTTGTTAAAAATGCTTCGCTAGTCATCAAAAATGCCCTAGCACATAATCGACCTTTTTTCCGTACAGAAGAGGATTTTCAAGACGCTCCACTTTTAGTTGGTCCCGTCCTATTCCAAGATGATGTACAATACGTCATTATATTAGACGAAATTGAATTTTCAAAAGTAACTTCTGAGCAATTCGAACTTTTCACATGGTATTTACGCTGGATGGGTGATCGTTTACAAAACGCTTCTAATCTTTGGCTATCAAGTCAAGAGGATCGTACATTCCCTAAAACGAGCATTTATTATGAAGATGAATTTGAACATTTACTAAAAATAGAAAAGAAACGTTACGAAACATTATCTTATCCATATTCCTATTTTGAATTTACTGTTCCACAAGATTCCTTAGAAATGATAAATTCTATTTTAAAAGATCATTTGCGTGATATTGATATATTCGGTTATAGCACGCTCGAGCAAAAAGTTATGATTCTATTACCTGGCACTGAAGAAAAATTTTTATTACCAGTCAAAACTCGTATACAAAACGCTCTTTCTTCTAAAGGAGTGGTATTCTAATGATTTTACTCCTTCTTTACTTTATTTATGCTATTTTGGTTTTTCTTTTATTTCGATTTACGAAAGGTTTGATTACTGAAGATAAGAAAGGAATTATTGAGTTTTGCTTAATTATCTCTCTCCTTTTCCCGCTTGTCGGACTTATTGTATCAGCAATCATGTTATTACTGAATATAAGACGCTCCAAGACCGAGTGGTTACAGCAATACTCTGAGTATGTTTCCTTTCAAGTTGATCATTATGAAGATATTTTGGCATCAGCAAAACAAGATATGGACCTAATTTCATTTTCTTCTGGATTAGAACTAGATAAGCCTGAATTACATAAACAACTCATTGTACAGTTAAGCTCCTCCCCTATTTCCAATGAAGGAGGCTTATTGAAAGAAGCCATTCACCATAAAGATCCTGAAACTGTACATTACGCAGCAACTACTATTAATTTACTAAATGAACGGTACGAAAAACAGATTGAATACTTAAATAAGCAATTTCTACAAAATCCACAAAATGAAATTGCAAAAGAATTGGTTTCTAACTATTTAAGATATATAGACAGTGGTCTTCTTTCTAATCAGCAAAAGGAAAAAATAATCGCCGAATTTATGAAATTTATTACACAAAGTGTAGAACTATTCCCTACCGAACCTCTTTACCCTTTCCACCTTGGAAATCTGTTTCTACATACAAAACAATATGCAAAGTCTGAAGAACAATTTTTAAATCTTATTCATTTCTATCCTGAATCATATTACGGTTATGTTGGGTTACTTGAAATATATTATGAGCAAAAGTTATGGGACGAGCTCTATAACTTAATCAATAATCTAGCAGCTGCAAAAAGAGTTCATATACTACCGCGTAAATATCAATTATTTGTAAGGCAGTTTGGAGGCGCACACATTGAAAAAGGGGATTAATATATATATCGGAATTGTTAGTATCATTTTATTTCTCTTAATTATATCTATCCTTATATATCGAACAGAAAATTTCTATCAAAAGTTTTCTGTTCCTAAAACTAAAGAAACAGATATTGTTAAAACACTCAAAGCAAAAGATGTAGCCCAAAATGGACAAAAAATGCAATTATATGTTTTAAAAACGGATAATACATTAGGGCAACAAGTCGAATTTAATACGAAAAAGGCAATGGATTACGCACACCTACACTATAAAAATATTACAGCTAATGAAATTAAGGGACTTACTCCCTCTCCCTATACAGGAATTATTATTACAGGTGAAATAATGGCGCAACTTCCACAAGCTGATATTCAAAATTTTGTACAAATGGGCGGAAGGATTATTATCGCAAACCGACTTGATTCAGATTCTTCCTGGAACACATTATTTGGTATTACAAAAAAAGAAGGCTTCAAAGATGTGAAAGGATTAACCTTTGAAGAAGTTTTATTCCCTGGTTATCCTGATCTCTCAAGTTCTTCTCCATTGTTCACTCATAGCTCAATGAATATTACGCTAGATGAGAATACAACTAATACTTTGATTACTGCAGAAGATACTCCCATCCTTTGGACCAATGACTACGGTGAAGGAAAAGTCTTATATTGGAATACAACAGCATTGAACGATAAATTAGGTAGAGGTATGTTCGTTCAATCACTGGGTACTATTTTCCCGACTTTCGCTACAGTACAACTTGGAGCGGAGATTATGTATATCGATGACTTCCCATCTCCAATTCCAAGTGGAGAACTAAAAAACTTAACAACAGAAAAAATTTCTGTTGAAGAATTTTATAAAAAACATTGGTGGAAAAATATGAAGGATATCTCTGAAGAGCTTGATATTAAATATACAGGGGTTGCAATTGGGACATATCAAAATAAAGTAACGCCACCCTTTGAAAATTTTACAGGTAAAAATAGAAATACCTATTTATTATTTGGGAGAGAATTATTAAGTCACGGTGGAGAAATCGGTATTCATGGCTATAACCATCAACCTTTATTATTACCACCAGACCCAGTAGATAAAGCACTTGAATATGTTCCATGGAATTCAAAAGAGGACATGGAGAGATCCTTAGATGCTTTACAAAAACTCGTGTATAACTTCTTTCCAAACGAAAAACTAAAAACCTATGTACCACCATCCAATATTATAAATACAACTGGATTAAGTGCATTAAACGACGCGGTTCCAACTATGGAAACAGTTGCTTCTCTATATGTGGGAAGTAAAAGTAACGGCAGTTTAATTCAAGAATTTGGACCAGACGAGCACAACAAAAATATTTATCACTTCCCACGTATTACGAGTGGCTATGCTATTTCAGATGAAGAACAATTTATTTTAGCTGATGTTACTGCAAATTTAGGGGTTATCTCACATTTCGTCCATCCAGATGATATCCTTGATGAAAAACGTTCGGGTAATTTAACGTGGGAAGAATTATTTAAAGCTTATAAAACGACAATTAAAGAAATACGAGAAAGATATCCTTATATAAAAAGTATGACACAAAGTGAAGCAACTGCTTCCATGAAAATTTATCAAACCGGTGATTTAGCTGTTTCTTATGAAGATGATGCTGTTCACATTGCATATAAAGGATTACCAAACCACACTGCAACGATTATACGTGTGGAAGAAGGGAAAAAATTGAAAACCGGTTCATTCCCATACGGCACAGTTACAAAGCTAGATTCACAAATTTATAGCGTTATATTAAAACAAGCTAACGCTACAATTCCAATTAAAGGGGTATAGCAGATGAGAATAGGTTTAGTCGTTGAAGGAAGTTATCCTTTTGTCAGTGGCGGAGTAGCAAGTTGGGTACAAATGATTATCCAACAATTTAAAGAACATGAATTCACCATTTTTGCGATCGTACCGCAAATAAAAACAGAAGAGGAATATCAATATGAAATTCCTAACAATGTAAAAGATATCATTATGATTCCCTTACAATCAGAAAGTGACTCAAACCATATAAAAACCAATTTAACGACTGATGAAGTACAAACACTTCAAAAATGGTTTACATTCCAAGCTAACGACACAGAAGCATTACAAATATTAGGGAACAAGCAAAAGCTAGGAACACTACATTCCTTCTTCGAAAGTCGTGAATTTTATGAAATAGTAAAAGAAAGCTATTTGTATGAAGAAAGTAGTGGCTCTTTCTTAAATTACTTTTGGATGTGGAGATCTATGTTCACACCAATCATTCAAATTTTACAAATTGATTTTCCTGAATTAGATCTTATACATTCTGTATCTACAGGCTATGGTGGGCTTCTTGGTGCTGCAATTGGTGCCAAATCTGATATACCATTTATTCTAACGGAGCATGGTATTTATTCCCGGGAACGTGAAGAGGAAATACTCCAATCAACTTGGATACCAATTGAATATAAAAAAAGGTGGGTTTCTTTCTTCCATCATTTATCTCACCAAGCATATGAACAAGCTGCTGATGTGATTACGTTATTCGGACGGAATAGTGCATATCAAAAAGAACTAGGAGCTCCGGCCCATAAACTAAAAATTATTCCAAATGGTGTTACTTTATCTGACTATAAAGGGCTACGTAAGCCAAAACATAATTCAGATAAACTCATTATTTCTGCTATTATACGAGTTGTGCCAATTAAAGACGTAAAAACAATGATTTATGCAGCTAAATTATTATTAGAAAAAGATATTCCGTTTATCTTCTACTTATTAGGTCCTGATACAGAAGAACCAGAGTATGCCCAAGAATGTCGTGATTTAATTCAGCAACTTGGATTAAAAGAACATGTAATAATGACTGGCAGAGTAAACATTAAAGATTACTTAAAACAAACGGATATTCTCGTATTAACTAGCATATCTGAAGGGCAACCACTAGCTATGTTAGAAGGAATGGCATCGGGATTACCATGGGTTGTTACAGACGTTGGTTCTTGTAAGGAGTTAATTTATGGACAAGATGAAGATCCTTACGGCCAATGTGGCTTTGTTGTACCACCTGTATCTCCTGAACAAGTTGCCACCCACTTAGAATGGTATTATCGCCACCCTGAATCCATTCAACAATTCGGAAACAATGGGCGTAATCGTATTGAAGCATATTATCAATTATCAGGTGTTGTTGATAGTTATCGTAAGCTTTATTTAGAAAGGGGTGCGAAAACATGGCAGGTATAGGATTTCGATTACAAAAATTATTTCAGGAAGACTACTATTCTTCAAGGGTAAAAGCTTATGGATTTTCGTTATTTGTTACAGCTGGTCCTTGGTTAGTCGTTATTTTAGCAGTAACAACTATTCGATTCATTTTGAATTTATTTCATTCTATTTCAATTGAAGAACAGCGTCTTTTCACTATTTCAATTTCATATTGCTTTATTTTTTCTCAAATTATTTACGGAGCATTGCAGCTCATTGTAACTAGATATGTAGCTGACCTTTTATACGAACAAAAAGCTGATAAAGTATTTTCTTCATTTTTAGGAATGACGAAGATTACACTTTTTTTAGCTATTATGTTATGGCTTTTGTTTGCATTTTTCACACCGTTAGCTTTATATTATAAAATCGTGATGCTATTTTTATTTTTAGCTTTAAATATCATCTGGATTCAGTCCATTTATTTAACAGCAGCTAAAGATTATCAATCAATTGCACTGGCATTTTTAATTGGATCCATTTTTTCCCTATTAGGAATTATCCTAGTAGCTTACTGGCACCCTACACTTGGGTTAGAACATGGATCTGCCCTATTGCTTTTAATTTCTTTTACACTCGGTACTTTCATTACACTAGTATGGTTAAGTATCGTTATTGTACGAATGTTTCCAAATAGTGATGCTACTGAACAATTTACCTTTCTGTCTTATTTAGATAAATATCCAGAATTATTTTGGTCAAGCCTCTTTTACAATGTGGGTATTTGGGTATGTAATTTTGTTATTTGGTTTGGAGACGGTCGAGGAAATATTGAAAACACATTTATTTATCATCAAATTTATGATACTTCTGTTTTCTGGGCGTATTTAAGTATTATCCCAACCTATATTTTCTTTGTAGTATCCATTGAAACCAGGTTTTATGAAAGATATAAAAAGTTCTTCGGTTCGGTAAATAATGGCGGAACATTACATACGCTTTTACAATTGAAAGATTCCATGAACTTTGTCTTAAAGCAGGAAATGGAACGTATACTTCGTAATCAAGGTATTTTTTCCTTACTTATTATTTTTATAATATGGATGTTTAGTTCGCAATCTGGAAAGACAACACTTAATTACTCTATTCTGCAACTAACTATAGTTGGTGCTTATGCAAATGGAATGGTGCTCGTTATTACATTACTACTCCTATACTTTGAGGATCGTAAAGGGGCATTTCGAACATCAGCTATTTTCTTTTTTGCAAACTTGTTATTAAGCCTTATCCTACTTCCATTTGGATTCAATGGTTACGGCATTAGTTTCGCCGTTGGATCTTCTATTACATTCCTATATGCTATTTCTAGGCTCTTTACTTACATTAAAGATATTGATTATTATACATTTTGCCAGTCAAATATTCCTATAAAACAGCGGACCTTTTTTACCAAATTAGCTAATAAACTTAACGGGAAATAAATACAAAAATGACCTTTGCTCATGCAAAGGTCATTTTTTGTATCTACATATTAAACTTCCAAATAGCCATTTTTATTATTTGATTGCCATCTCCAAGAATCTGCACACATTTCTTCTAATCCACGTTTTGCTTCCCATCCTAGTTCACGTTTTGCCTTTGATGCATCTGCAAAACATATTGCCACATCGCCAGGACGACGCTCTGTAATTTTATAAGGAACTTTTTTTCCTGAAACCCTTTCAAATGCTTCAACCATCTCAAGTACACTATACCCTGTACCTGTGCCCAAATTATAAGCATCTACTCCTGTTGTATTCAGTACTTTCTCTAGCGCTTTTACGTGACCTTTTGCTAAGTCTACAACATGTATGTAGTCACGGATGCCTGTTCCATCTTTCGTTGGGTAGTCATTTCCAAATACACTTAATTCTTTTAGCTTACCTACTGCCACTTGTGTGACATATGGCATTAAGTTATTTGGAATTCCATTTGGATCCTCTCCAATACGTCCACTTTCATGTGCACCAAATGGGTTGAAATAGCGAAGTAACGCGATACTCCATTCTCTATCTGCAAACGCTACATCACGCATAATTTGCTCAATCATTAATTTCGTTTGACCATATGGATTTGTTGCACTTAATGGAAACTCCTCTGTAATCGGTGACGTTTCCGGAATACCATATACAGTTGCGGATGAACTAAAAATCATCTTCTTTACATTATGTTTCTGCATTACTTCACATAGCACTAAAGTGCTCGTAATGTTGTTATGATAATATGTTAATGGAATTGCTACTGATTCCCCTACAGCTTTAAATCCTGCAAAGTGAATAACTGCTTCGATTGCATTTTCTTCAAAAATTGCGTCAAGTGCTTCTTGATTTAAAACATCTTCTTTATA
>SNQX01000024.1_pt1 | contig 114959 bp, 129 predicted proteins | sample 2580501 | NCBI WGS metagenome assembly SNQX01 (sample SAMN10953784, study PRJNA522744) | food fermentation metagenome | isolation source: 48-hour incubation of native-enriched microbial consortia from nixtamalized... | place: Mexico | collected 2017-09-24 | reverse complement strand
GTCTCGGTCGGCGCCCACCACCGCGATGACCCCGCCCCCGCCGCGCCGACCCCGGCACACGCACCGATCCTGGAGACCGCCTGATGCTCACCCGCGCCACCCTGCACCGCGTCGTCGGAGCCGCACTCGAGGAGGACGCGCCGTGGGGCGACCTCACCAGCACCACCCTGCTCCCCGCGGAGACGACCGCCACGGCCGACCTCGTCGCCCGCGAGGACGGGGTCTTCAGCGGCGGCGAGGTCTTCGCCACCGCGTTCCTCCTCACCGATCCCGACGTCACGGTCGACCTGCACGTGGGCGACGGCGATGCCTTCACCGCCTCCGACGTGCTGGCCACCGTGACCGGACCGGCTCGCGCGGTCCTCACCGCCGAGCGCGTCGCCTTGAACTTCGTGCAGCGGATGTCGGGCGTCGCCACCCTCACGGCCGCCTACGTCCGCGAAGTCGAGGGAACGCGGGCGCGCATCGCCGACACCCGCAAGACCACGCCAGGACTGCGGGCGTTCGAGCGGCACGCCGTGGTGTCCGGCGGCGGCCGGAACCACCGATACTCCCTCTCCGACGCGGTCATGGCGAAGGACAACCACCTCGCGGTGCTCCAGCGATCCGGACTCGACCTCGCGACGGCTCTTCGCGAGGCGCTCTCGCGGCTGCCGCACACCGCCCACGTCGTCGTCGAGGTCGACCGTCTCGACCAGATCCCGGCGGTGCTCGACGGCGGTGCGCACACCGTGCTCCTGGACAACTTCTCCCTCGACGACCTGCGCGCCGGTGTGGCCCTCATCGGCGAGCGCGCCACCGTGGAGGCCTCGGGCGGCGTCGACCTGACCACCGTCCGCGCCATCGCCGAGACCGGGGTGGACGTCATCTCGGTCGGAGCCCTCACGCACTCCGCGCGGGCGCTGGACCTCGGACTCGACCTGCGGATCGACTGAGCCCGTGCTGTACCTCGACCACGCCGCGACGTCGCCGGTACGCCCCGAGGTGCGGGCGGCCATGGAGCCCTTCCTCACCGAGGTGTTCGGCAACCCCGCCAGCCATCACACCGCGGGCGAGACGGCGGCGCGCGCGCTGGAGGATGCCCGCACCAGGGTCGCCCGCATCTTCGGGGTGCGGGCGGGTGACGTCGTCTTCACAGGCGGCGGCACGGAGGCGAACAACCTCGCCGTGAAGGGCCTCGCCCTGGGAGCGCTCGCCTCCGGGCGGCAGCGGGTCGTGGTGTCCCCCATCGAGCACGAGTCGATCCGGGAGTCGGCGGCGTACCTCGCGCGGTTCCACGGGGTGACGGTGGCGATGCCCGCGGTCGAGGGAACCGGGCGGATCACGTCGGACGCCCTCGACACGGTGCTCACCGACGACACGGCCGTCGTGTCCGTCGGACACGCGAACAACGAGATCGGCACCGTCCAGGACATCGCGGCACTCCGTGAGGTCGTCCGCGCCCGCCGCGTGCCCCTCCATATCGACGCCGTGCAGTCGGCCGGCTGGCTGCCCCTGCACGAGCTGGATGCCGACGCCGTGTCGATCGCCGGGCACAAGCTCGGTGCTCCCAAGGGCACCGGGGCGCTCGTCGTCCGCGGTCGGCTCCCTCTGGAACCCCTCCTGCACGGCGGCGGTCAGGAGCGCGGACGGCGGTCCGGCACCGTCGACGTCGCGGGAGCGGTGGGCTTGGCGACGGCACTGGAGCTCGCCGAGCGGGAGCGTGAGCACGCGGCGCCGCGGGTGCGGGCCGCCACAGCGCGCTTCATCGCCGAGGTGACCCGACGGGTGCCCGACGCCGCGCTGACAGGGGATCCCGTGCACCGGCTCCCCGGCACCGCGAGCTTCACCATCTCCGGCGTGAGCGGCGAGGCGGTGCTGCTGGAGCTGGAGCGCCGCGGGGTGATCTCGTCCAGCGGCTCCGCCTGCGCGGCCGACAGCGATGAGCCCTCCCCCGTGCTGCTCGCGTGCGGCATCGCCCCCGCGGTCGCCCAGACGGCCGTGCGGTTCACGTTTGGGCGCGCGGCCCTCCCGGCGGACGCTCCCGAGCGCCTCGCCGCACTGGTCGCGGAGGCGGTCGACGCCGTCCGCGGCTGACGACGGCTCTAGACTCGGCGGAGTGACCGCCCCCACCCCGATCGTGACGCTGATCGTGCCAGGACGCGACATCGCCGCGTTCGCCCCCGCCGCTCTCGACTCCCTCCGCGCGCAGACGGACGAGCGGTGGCGTGCCATCCTCATCGACGACGGCTCCACCGACGACACGGGAGCGATCTTCGCCGACGCCGCCGCGAGGGATGCCCGCTTCACCGTGGTGCGGCATGAGGCTTCCATCGGGCTCGGCGCCGCGCGCAATGTCGGCCTCGCACGGGTCGACACGCCCTTCACGGGATTCCTCGACGCGGATGACGAGCTGATGCCGGACGCGCTGGCGACGCTCGTGGGCACGCTCGAGCGCACGGAGAGCGACTTCGCCGCCGGCGCCTACGTGCGGCTGCGCCCCGTGGGGCAAGGATATGTGCCCGGCCGCGTGCAGCCGTGGGTGGCCGCGGCGACGACTCCTGCCCGCCTCGGCACCACCCTCGCGGAGCACCCGCAGGCCGTGTCGAACATCGTCGCCTGGTCCAAGGTGAGCCGCACGGAGATGTGGTCCGATCTGCGGTTCCCGGAAGGGGTGGCCTACGAGGACCAGGTCGTCGCGCAGACGATGTACACCCGGGCACGCGCCTTCGACGTGCTGCCGGACGTCGTGGTGCGCTGGCGCGTCCGAGCGGACGGCACCTCGATCACCCAGAGCAAGGCGCGGCTCCCCGTGCTCCGCGACTACCTCGCCGCGCTCCGCGGCGGGATCCGCGTCCTGCAGGAGGCGGGCGCGCACGCCGCCGTGACCGCCCGGCTCGACCTCATCCTCGCGATGGACGTCGCTCCGCTCCGGGAGATCGCGGACACGCACCCCGACCCCGCCTACGCGGCGGAGGTCTCCGCGTTCCTGGCCGAGCTGCGCGCCCTTCCCGAGTTCGCCGACGCCCGCCCCGACCCCACCCTCGCCGACGCCCTCGCGTGGTGAGCCCCGCCGGAAGGACCCCCGCATGACCGACTACCTCTCCTCGCTGTTCGCGCTCGACGGCCGCACCGCGGTCGTTACCGGCGGCAGCTCGGGCATCGGCCGTGGCATCGCGACGGCGCTCGCCCGGGCCGGCGCGGCGACGGTGATCGTCGCCCGCGGCGCGGAGCGCATCGCCGAGACCGTCGAGGAGCTGAACGCTCAGGGGTACGGGGCCGCGGGCGTCGTCGGCGATCTGAGCACCCGCGACGGCATCCACGAGGTCGCGGAGGCTGCGGCCGTCCCCTTCGGTGAGCCGGACATCCTCGTCAACTCCGCAGGCATCAACATCCGTCCGCCCTACGCCGAGATCACCGAGGCGGACTGGGACGTCACGATGACCGTCAATGCGCTCGCCCCGTTCCTCCTCGGTCAGCGCTGGGCGCAGGGCATGGCGGCGCGCGGGTACGGGCGACTGATCCACATCAGCTCGCAGCAGGCGCACCGCGCGTTCGTGGGCAGCGGGGTCTACGGCGCCTCCAAGGGAGCGGTCGAGTCGCTCATGCGCTCGGAGGCCGAGGCCTGGGGCGGCACCGGCGTGACGAGCAACACCCTCGTCCCGGGATTCGTCCTCACGCCCCTGAACGCCCGTCTGCAGAAGGACCCCGCCACGATCGCGGCCCTCGCGGCCCGCACGATGATCGGACGCAACGGCCTCCCCGAGGACTTCGCCGCAGCCGCGGTCTTCCTCGCCGGTCCGGGTTCGGCCTACGTCACGGGCCAGTCGCTGTTCATCGACGGCGGGCTCTCCGTGCACTGACCCTCGCGGTCGTCACCCGTCGGTCCGGCGCGGCCGGGCGTCGGTGCTCGATGCCGTCGGCAGCGGGACGCCCGTCGTCAGCGCCACGACGGCGTCGGCTGCGGCGGAGTCCTCCGGCTCGCGATCCGCACGGCGCGCGGCGAGGCCGGTCTCGACGCCCTCCTCGACACCGCCCCGGATCGCCGCCTCCTCCTCGGCCTCCGCTTCGATCTCCGCGTCGAGCACGCGGGACGCGGCCACCTGCTGCGCCGCCAGCTCGGCGTAGAGGCCCCCCTGCGCGAGCAGCTCGGCGTGGGTGCCGGATTCCACGATGCGCCCGGCCTCCAGCACGTGGATCACGTCCGCCCCCATGACCGTCGACAGGCGGTGCGCGATCGACAGGGTCGTGCGCCCCTTGGCCGCCTCGTCGAGGGCCTCCTGCACCACGCGCTCGGACACGGTGTCCAGGGCGGAGGTCGCCTCGTCGAGCAGGAGCACCGGCGGGTCCTTCAGCAGCACACGGGCGATCGCGATGCGCTGCTTCTCGCCACCGGAGAGCCGGTACCCGCGCTCCCCCACGACCGTGTCGTAGCCCTTCTCGAAGCCCGCGATGATGTGGTGGATGTTGGCCGCGGTGCAGGCGGCGACCAGCTCCTCGTCCGTCGCGTCGGGCTTCGCGTAGCGGAGGTTCTCCCGGATCGTCGCGTGGAACAGGTAGGTCTCCTGGGAGACGATGCCCACGTCGTCGATGATCGACTCCTGCGTGAGGGTGCGCACGTCGGCCCCCGCGAACAGCACCGCGCCGCCCTTGGCCTCGTACAGGCGCGGTGCGAGGTACAGGATCGTCGTCTTGCCCGCACCGGAGGGGCCGACGAAGGCGACGTGTTGCCCGGGCTCGGCCACGAAGGAAACCCCGTGCAGCGTGGGACGCGAGTCGGCCGCGGCGTCCGGATACCGGAACACGACGTCCTGGAACTCGATGCGTCCGCGCGGACCCGGTGCCCGCGCCACGGCGATCGCATCGGGGGCGTCGGTGATCTCGGGGACGAGGTCGAGGTACTCGAAGATGCGGGCGAACAGCGCGGACGAGGTCTGCAGATCGAGCGAGACCCTCATGAGCCCCATGAGCGGCATGAGCAGCCGCGCCTGCACCGTCGTGAAGGCCACGATCGTCCCCGCGGTGATCGCTCCCGTCCCGCCCGCGATGAGGTATCCGGAGACGAGGTAGATGACGGCAGGGACGCTGGCCATGATGACCTGGACGACCGCGAAGAAGCCCTGACCGCTCATGGCTCGGCGCACCTGGAGGCGCACCTGGTTGCGGTTCTCCTGCTGGTAGCGCTCGGACTCGGTGCGCTGCCGGTTGAACGCCTTGGAGAGCAGCATGCCCGAGACGCTCAGGGTCTCCTGGGTGATCGAGGTCAGCTCGGACAACGACTCCTGGGTCTCCCCCGCGATGCGGGCGCGCACCTGTCCCACGCGTCGCTGCACGAGCACGAGGAATGGCATGAGCACGACGGCGATGAGGGTGAGGCGCCAGTCGATGAGGATCATCGCGACGAGGGAGGCGATCACCGTGACGGCGTTGCCGAGGATGCTGGTGACGGTGTTCGTCAGCACGCCGGAGACGCCGCCGACGTCGTTCTGCAGCCGGGACTGGATCACGCCGGTCTTCGTGCGGGTGAAGAAGCCGAGCTCCATGGCCTGCAGGTGCTCGAACAGCCGCACCCGGAGGTCGCCCGTGACGCTGTTGCCGACCGTGGCGGTGAGCCAGGTCTGCGCGACGCCGAGGACCGCCGAGAAGAGGAAGAGGCCGACCATCGCCCCGACGAGCACGCCGAGCAGCGAGAGGTGGGGGCCGCCGCCGTCGACGGGGAACAGGGCGTCGTCGAAGATGCGCTGCACGAGGAGCGGCGGGATGACCGCGATGCCCGCGCCGAGCACCACGAGGACCCCGGTGAAGAGGATGCGCCACCGGTAGGCGCTGAACAGGGCGACGACCCGGGTGCCGAGTCCGTCGATCTTCGGAGCCTCCGCGTTGAGCCGACGCTGGGCGTCCTCGTCCACGCCGCGGAAACCGCCCCGCGGACCGCCGCCCATCCCGCCCATGCTCATGGCGCCAGCGTACTCACCTCCCACGACACCGGCTCCGCTGTCCCGACGTTCAGCGATATCCCAGATTTCGGAATGAAATGTCCGTCCGACCCGTTACGCTGAATGACTCTCGCGAACTCTCGCACCTTCCTCTTCTCTCCGATGCCCTGGAGGCCGCCCATGTCTGCCGTCGATACCGGCTCCATCACGACGCCCCCCGCATCGAGCGGGGGCATCCCCCGCAAGGACATGCGGGTCATCTGGCTGCTGCTCGTCGCCGCCTTCGTCGCCATCCTCAACGAGACGACGATGGGCATCGCGATCCCGCACCTGAACACCGACCTCGGCATCCCGCCCGAGCTCGGGCAGTGGCTGACGAGTGCGTTCATGCTCACCATGGCGGTGGTCATCCCGACCACCGGCTTCATCCTGCAGCGCTTCACGACGCGGCAGGTCTTCATCGCCGCGATGACGGCGTTCTCGCTCGGCACGCTCGTGGCTCTCGTCGCGCCCGGCTTCTCCGTGCTGCTCGTGGGCCGCGTGATCCAGGCGGCGGGCACCGGCATCATGATGCCGCTGCTGATGACGACGATCATGAACGTCGTGCCCGCGCAGTCGCGCGGCCGCATGATGGGCCGCGTCGGCCTCGTCATCTCGCTCGCGCCAGCCATCGGTCCGACGCTCGCCGGCGCCGTGCTCGACGCGTTCAACTGGCGCGCGCTGTTCGCGATCGTGCTGCCCATCGCCCTGATCTCGCTCGGCATGGGGGCGAAGTGGATGACCAACCTCGGCGAGACCCGTAAGGCTCCGCTGGACGTGCTCTCCATCCCGCTCGCGGCGCTCGGCTTCGGCGGCATCGTCTTCGGCCTCAGCCAGTTCGGCGGCGAGGGAGGTTCGGGTGGAACGACCGGCGTCATCGCCCTGGTCGTCGGCGCCGTCGCGCTCGCGCTGTTCGTCTGGCGGCAGCTCGTGCTGCAGCGGGTGGACGACGCGCTGCTCGACCTGCGTGTGTTCCGCTCGGCGAACTTCTCGCTGGCCGTCATCATCATGACGATCCTGGCGCTGTCGATGTTCGGCACCCTCACGCTGCTGCCGCAGTACCTGCAGAACGTCGCCGGACTCAGCGCCCTGGAGTCGGGCCTCATCCTGCTCCCCGGTTCGGTGCTGATGGGCCTCCTCGGCCCGATCATGGGTCGCGTGTACGACGCGAAGGGCACCCGACCGCTGCTCATCCCTGGCACGATCCTCGTCTCGGCCTCGCTCTTCTTCTACTCGACGGTCGGCGAGCACACCGTGTGGTGGCTGCTGATCATCGTGCAGGCGGCCATGTCGGTCGGCCTCGCGATGTCGTTCACGCCGCTGTTCTCCTCGTCGCTGGGGTCGCTGCACCGCTCGCTGTACTCGCACGGCTCCGCGGTGCTGAACACGCTGCAGCAGGTCGGCGGCGCGGCCGGCGTCGCGCTGCTCACGGTCACGTACTCGGCCATCCTGCACGCCGGCGAGGACGAGGGCCTGTCGCGGGCGGTGGCGGGTGCCCCGGGTGCGCGGACGGCGTTCCTCATCGCGGCGATCATCTCGCTCGCGGCGGTCGCCCTCAGCCCGCTGGTGCGCAAGCCCGCCGACGACATCGGCGACGCGGCGCACGGCGGTCACTGACCGCGCAGAGACACCGACGGCGTCTGCTGCTCACCGCTCCTTGGGGGCGGGGATGTGGCAGACGCCGTTGCTGCAGTAGCCGGCGGCATCGCCGTCGAGCAGCTCGATCGCACCCGGCAGCGGCTGCAGCCCGAGCGGCGCGTCCTGCCCGGTGTTCTCCTGCTTCGATTCGGTCATCCCTCGATCGTACGCCTGCCAGGAGCACCGGGCGCCGCACGCTCTTCTCTGCGACCTCGGAGCGGCGTATCGTTCCCGGCGAGGGGGTGCGCACCCTCGTCCCGCGCCCCCGGAGCCGAGGAGGCGCCATGATCATCCACCCTCCCGAGCGGGCCACCGCGACCGGACACGTCGCCGCGATGTACGAGAGCGACCTCGCCGACGACGGCATCGTGTTCGCACACACCAGGGCCATGGCCGTGAACCCCGAAGCCCACGCCGCCTTCGAGGCGCTCGTCCGTGCGGTCGTCCCGTCCATCGGCGTCCGTGTGTACGAGGCGGCGACCCTCGGGGCGGCGCGGGCCCTCGGATCCGCGCACTGCCTGCTCGCCCACGGCCGCCGCTCCCTCCGCGCCGGCGTCGTCGACGAGGAAGGGCTCGCCGCCTTCGCCGCCGGGGACGACAGCGGTTTCACGGATCAGGAGCAGGTCGTGATCCGCTTCGCCGCGCGCCTGTCGACCGATCCGTCGGCGATGACCGACGCGGAGACGCAGGAGCTGCGCGAGGCGGGGTTCAGCGATCGGCAGATCGTGGACATCACCCTGGCGGCGGCGGCGCGCAACTACTTCAGCAGGGCGCTGCTCGCGCTCGCCGTCCCCGTTGAGGACGTCCCCGGGCTGGATCCCGCACTCGCCGCGGCGCTCACGCACGCCTCCGCGGCCGGCCCGCCAGTCGATCGATAGGCCGCTCCCCTTAATCTGGACGGATGCTCCGACGATTCCTCGCCCGCGTGTACTGGGCCGTCAGCCGGTGGACCCTCGTCGCCGACGCCGCCCCCACGCGTCCGACCGTCCTGATCGGCGCTCCGCACACCTCGAACTGGGACTTCGTGCTCATGCTCGCGATCGCTTGGCGCCTGGGCATCGAGGTGCACTGGCTGGGCAAGAAGAGCCTGTTCCGCGGCTGGCGAGGACCGATCATGCGCGGCCTCGGCGGCATCGCCGTCGACCGGGCGGATCCGGCACGCGTCGTCGGCGAGGTCGTGGACCAGGTGCACGCCGGGACGGTGTTCGGCCTCGTCGTCACCCCCGACGGCACCCGCGGCGGCAACGAGTACTGGAAGAGCGGCTTCTACCGCATCGCGCGTGCCACCGGCATGCCGGTCACCCTCGGCTTCGTCGACCGCCACACGATGACGACCGGCCTCGGGCCGACCCTCGACCTCACGGGCGACGTGGCCGCCGACATGGACCGGATCCGCGCGTTCTACGCAGACAAGCACGGTGTGCGCCCCGAGCGGCGCACGGAGCCGCGGCTGCGCGAGGAGACGGCCGCGCGGCCGGAGGCCTGACGGCTCACTCCTCCGCGGGCGCGTGGTCGCGGGCGTACGCGAGGTCGTCGTCGGACAGCGACTCGATCATCCCGACCACCGCTCCGGTGATCTCCCGGATCTCCTCGCGGACGTCCTCGTCGAGGTGCCGCGAGCCACTGCCGATGACCGCTCGGCGCGCATCGTCGGACAGCTCGGGCCACCATTCGTCGATGGGGGGCAGGGTCATCTCTGTTCCTTTCCTGAGGCCTGTCCGCCGGGCCGCGCAAGGTCCTGGACAGCGGCGGATCGTGCCCACGAGACTATCGCCATGACAGCAGAACCCCGTGGCGCCGCGGACGAGCGCGACGACGGCGACGACGGCCGCGACGAGACCCCGAACGAGCGCGCGGACCGCAACTGGGAAGAGCTGCTGCAGGAGCTCCGGGTGATGCAGACCGGCACGCAGATCCTCACCGGTTTCCTCCTCGCGGTGGCGTTCCAGCCGCGCTTCACCGACATGGACGAGTTCCAGCGTGACCTGTACGTCGTGCTCGTGGCGCTCGCCGCTCTCGCCACCATCCTCGCCCTCGCCCCCGTCGGCATCCACCGCGCCCTGTTCGGCAGCCGGCTGAAGCCGGAGCTCGTCCGGACGGCGGCGCGCCTGGTGAAGATCGACCTCTTCGTGATCGGGGCCCTCACGATCGGCGTCACGACGCTCATCGTCGACTTCACGGTCAGCAGGACCGCCGGGATCATCGCGCTCGTCGCGTCCCTCGTGCTCGTGCTCGTGCTCGGACTCTGGATGGCGTTGCCCGGCCTGCTGCGGCGCGCCCGGTCGCGGGTGCGGGCACACGAAGGACCGCCGCCCCCGTCGGCGTGAGCGCGACGAGGGCGGCGGTCGGACGGCGGGGCGTCAGCGGCCGGCGGGGCTGCGGTTCTCCGCGCTCACCATCCAGGCGAACTGCTCCAGTCGCTCGATCACCGCGTGCAGCAGATCAGCGGACGTCGGATCCTCCTCATCGACGGCATCGTGCACGTCGCGGATCGTCCCCACCGCGGCCTCCAGGCGCGCGGTGACGAGGTCGATGGTCTCCGTCGTGGACACCTCACCGGTCGGGAACTCCGGCAGCGTGGTCGTCTTCGCGATCGTGGCGCTGCGTCCGTCGGGGACGGCATGCAGGGCCCGCATGCGCTCCGCGATGGTGTCGCTGAACGTCCGGGCGTCCTCGATGATCTCGTCGAGCTGACGGTGGGTGTCGCGGAAGTTCCGTCCGACGACATTCCAATGCGCCTGCTTGCCCTGCAGCGAGAGCTCGATCAGATCGACGAGCACGGCCTGCAGGTTCGCCGCGAGGGTCGGGGATGCCGTGAACCCCTTCTCCGCATTCTGCTGGCGCGTGGTCTTGACGCCGGCCTTCGCCGCCCCGTCCTTGCTGTTGGAGCTGCTGGTCTTCTTGGACTTCGTGTCTGCCATGGTGTGACCTCCTCCCGGCACGGTAGCCCGCAGCACGGCCCGTTCCGAGGGGGTTGACACCCGCCGGTCGCACCCCTGAACGTGAGGGAGGCGACAGGGCCATCGAGAAAGGCGGAACAGTGGGAACAGCAGCACAAGAGGATCGGCCCGAGGTGGTCATCGCCCCTCTGACGGCGGCGGATGCCGGCGAGGTGCTCACGATCCAACGGGCGGCCTTCGTGTCGGAGGCGGCGATCTACGGGAGCGTCGACATGCCGCCGCTGACCCAGACGCTCGCCGAGATGGAGGCCGAGCTCACCACGGAGCGCGGTCTCGGCGCCCGGATCGGCGGTCGTCTGGTCGGGGCCATCCGGTTCGTCGAGGACGACGACCTGCTCCTGATCGGACGGATCGCGATCGCCCCCGACATGCAGGGCGAGGGCATCGGCCGGAAGCTCCTCGACGCGGCGGAGCAGGCCTCCGACGCCCGCGAGGCCGAGCTGTTCACCGGAAGCCTCAGCGAGGCGAACATCCGGCTGTACGAGTCCTGCGGCTACGAAGAGCGCGAACGGATCCCACAGGGCGACGGCACCGACCAGGTCTTCCTCCGCAAGCGGCTGCGAGGTTAAGGGCAGCGCCCCGCTCCGCGCAAGGGGGTCGAAGGGATCCAGACGATAGGGAATCGTGGTCCGGACATGCCGCGACCGCGTCATGCCCCAACCGGAAAGGAGAGCTCGTGCTCACCCTCACCGACAACGCCACCGCCATCGTGTCGACCCTCGTGAGTCGGCAGAACGACGCGCCGGCCGCCGGGCTGCGCATCCACACCGCCGAGGCGCAGGACGAGTCGGGCGCGGCCCGGCTCGCCGTCGCCGTCACCGCCGACCCGGAGCCCGCCGATCAGGTCGTCGAGCTGTCGGGCACGCGCCTGTTCCTCGACGAGGCCGCCGCCTCCGCGCTCGACGACAAGATCCTCGACGCGGGCGTCGACGACGAGGGCTCCGTGTCCTTCGCCGTGCTCCCTCAGGTCGCCTGAGACCTCAGACTTCGAACGCCGCGGCCTCCCCGGCCGCGGCGTTCGTCCGTCTCCGGACACGGACCGATAACGGGTACAGTGCCGGCGTCGGCGCCGGCCCCCGAACGCTCTAGCATCGGGATCATGCGACGACTCTCTTCTCTCCTTCTCGCCCTCGCAGCCACCGCGCTCGCCGTGACGGCCTGCGCTCCGGCGACCTCAGCCGAACAGTCTGCGTCCCCTCGTCCCTCGGAGGTCTCCAGCCCGTCGGCGACGCCGACGGAGACCATCTCCGCGCAGATCGTCGTGTCGCTGGACGGCCTGACGGTCACCGGCACCGAGGAGCGGAGCGCCGACTACACGGATTCCGCCGCCCTTCTCGAGCTCCTCCAGGAGGTCACCGGCGAGCTTCCCGAGGCGGAGGGCGTGGAGATCTTCCCCGGCGAGCCCTCCACACTGGAGGCGTACGACTGGGGAGGTCTGCGCGTCCTGGCGGACAGCACGGGCGAGGCCCCGGCCAGCGTCTCCGTCACGGCCGCCGAGGTCGCGGGTCTCCCGGTCGTCACGGAGGACGGATTCCGCGTCGGCAGCACGCGCACCGAGCTCCGCGCCGCCGACGCCTGGGCGCTGACGGATGCGGAGGACCCGGCGACCGCGAACGAGCTCGGGCTCGGCGGGCGCGAGGTCCCCGACACGGAGTCCCTGACCCGCCCCGGCTCCACCGGGATCGTCTACACGATGTTCGTGCTCGACGGCGACACCGTCACGCAGATCATGGTCCCCTCGAACGACTTCAGCGACCTCTGACCCGCGACGTCACCCTCAGTCCCAGTCCAGGTACTCCTCGAGCACGACGGCCGTCTCGATGGGGTGCGTCATCGGGAAGAGGTGATCCCCGCCCTCGACGACCTTGATGCTGGCGCGCTCCGGAGCCGTGACGCGCAGGCTCTCGGCGTTCGCGGGCGGGGTGACCTCGTCGGCCGTCCCCTGGATCAGCAGCACCGGGATCACCGGGGCGAGGGGCGTCTCCACGTCTTCCACGCCGAGCAGTGCGAGACCGTTCACGCGCTCCGGATGAGCCAGCGCGAACGACCGGGCGATCGTGCCGCCGAAGCCGTGTCCGCCGATCCACGTGTCGCCGAGGCCGATGTGGTCGATGACGGCGAGCGCGTCCGCGACGCGGTCCTCGATCGAGGTGTCGGCGTCATCCGCGCGATGGCCGATCCGCACGACGTGGAATCCGGCCTCCTCGGCCAGGTAGTGACCGACCACTCCGAGCACGTCGGCGGCCAGGCCGCGCTCCTGGATGAGCACGAGCTTGACCGGCCCGTCACCCTCGTCAACGAAGGGGATGGCGCGGCCCTCGGGCTCGAAGATCTGGGTGTCGGTCATCGGCGTCGTTCTCCTCAAGCCGTCGGTGTCAGGTTCGCAGGCGTCGTCCGCACCGGGCTCCTGCGACCGGGCACCGGGCGGTGGCGCCTGCGTCCAGCGTAGCCCGCCGGGGGACGAGCCTCCTCCTCGCATCCCCCGGCGGAGTCATCAGGCGGCGGCGAGCTCGCGCCACAGATGCGCGAGAGTCGCGGCGCCGCGAATGAGCATGCGCAGATCGATGCTCTCGTCGCTCGCATGCCAGTGATCCTCGGGCAGCCCCGCGCCCAGGAACACGACCGGCGAACCGAGTTCGCGGGACAGCAGCTCGGCCGGCCCTCCCCCGGCATTGCCCATCCTCCCCTGGACCGAGGAACGCTCCGATCGCGTCCTCCGCGGCTGCCGTCCGATCCCCATGCCCACAGCATGCCCGCTACGCCGCCGAGGAGGGCGGGGGTTGACGGCGCCGCCGCCGACCGGCTAACACCGGCGCGGCGGCTAGGCACCGGACGCCGTGTACGCGCGCAAGCTGCAGGAGGTCCTCGGCGGGCAGTACGGCGAGATCACCGTCGCGCTGCAGTATCAGTTCCAAGCATGGAACATGCACATCCCCGGCAAGTACCGCGACCTGGTCTTCGGTATCGGCGCCGAGGAGATGGGCCACGTCGAGATGCTCGCAGTCATGATCGCGCAGCTCCTCGAGAAGTCCCCGCTCGGCATCACGGAGGACGCCGTGCAGGACGACCCGACGGTCGCCGCGATCGTCGGCGGCACGGATGTGCAGCAGGGCATCGTCGCCGGTGCCGGCGCCCGCCCGGTCGACAGCAACGGCAACCCGTGGCAGGGCTCGTACATCACCGCGAGCGGTAACCTCCTCGCCGACTTCATGGCCAACGCGAACGCCGAGATGCAGGGCCGGGTGCAGGTCGCCCGGCTGTACCACATGACCGACGACCACGGCGTGCGGGATCTGCTGGCGCGCGACACCATGCACCAGAACCAGTGGCTCGCCGCTGCCGAGGAACTGAAGGCCGAGGGCGCCGAGAAGCTGCCCGTGCCCAGCAACTTCCCGCTTTCGAAGGAGCACCGCGACGTGTCGTCCCAGTACCTCAACTTCAGCGACGGTCCTGCTGCCGCCGCGGGCACCTGGGCATCGGGTCCGACGCCGGACGGGCACGGCGAGTTCAGCTACCACGAGGGCCCGACGACCACGGCCGAGATGCCTCCGCCCGCCCACCCCGATGCGCGCTTCTCCGGCACCACCGAGCTGCCGAACGTCGTGGAGAAGGTGGCCGGCGCCGCGCAGGACGCGCTCCACAAGGAGTGAGCAGACCCACCGGTCCCCCGGAACGGGCGGCCGCCGCGCCCCCGCGCACAGCGACCGCCCTACCGGACCCGGTCCCCGCGACGCAACGCCCTCGCGCCCCTTCGACGGGATCGATAGCGTCGGGGCCCTCGGTCTCCGGCAGAAGGGAACTCCATGCTCCTCGGCATCTTCACCTCCTCCTCGGACAGGCACCTCGGGGCCGGGGCGCGCCGATGACGGCGCAGTTCACCATCGAACCGTGGGCCGTCGGCATCGAGAGCGTCGACACGGCCCATCTCGCGCAGGAGGAATCCGTCTTCGGTCTCTCCAACGGCCACATCGGCTGGCGGGGCAATCTCGACGAGGGCGATCCACGGGGTGTCGCCGGCAGCTACCTCAACGGCGTGTTCGAGGAACACCCGATGCCGCATGCCGAGGACGGCTACGGGTACCCCGAGACCGGGCAGACGGTGATCAACGTGCCGAACGGGCAGCTCATCCGCCTGCTGGTCGGCGACGAGCCGTTCGACGTCGAGCATGGGACGGTCCACGCCCACGCCCGCCGCCTCGACCTTCGCGCAGGCACGTTGCACCGGGAGGTCGACTGGGAGTCAGCGGAGGGACGTCGGGTGCACATCACCTCGACCCGTCTGGTCTCCCTCGAACACCGGTCGCTGGCCGCCGTGCGCTACCGCGTGCAGGCAGTGGACGCCCCGCTCGCGATCACCGTGCTGTCGGAGGTGCTCGCGAACGAGCCCCTGCCTGTGACGCATGATGACCCGCGCGTGCAGGAGCTCCTCGCCCGTCCGCTGGAAGCCGTCGCGGCATCGGAGCGCGGCGCGCGGAGCACGCTGCTCCACCGCACCCGGCGCAGCGGTCTGCGTGTGGCGGTGAGCGCGGACCATGCGGTGCGGGTCTCGGGCGAGGCGGCGCCGGAGGTGACGACGGAGGTGGAGGACGATCTGGCGCGCACGCGCATCCGCGTGGACCTCGCGCCCGGCGAGGAGCTCGAGGTCGTCAAGCTCGTCGGACACGAGTGGTCGGTGTCCCTCGCGCCGCAGACGCTGCGTGACCGCGCCGAGGAAGCCGTGGAAGAGGCCGCCCGTCTGGGGTGGGACGCTCTGGCGGCGGGACAGCGCGCGGTCCTCGACCGGTACTGGGAGTGCGGCGACGTCCTCATCGACGGCGATGCACGGTTGCAGCAGGCCGTGCGCTTCGCACTGTTCCAGGTCTTCCAGGCATCGGCGAGAGCCGAATCCCGATCCGTGCCGGGGAAGGGCCTGACCGGCTCCGGCTACGAGGGCCATACCTTCTGGGATTTCGAGGCGTTCGTGCTCCCCGTGCTCACCTCGACCGCTCCGGATGCCGCGCGCCAGGCGCTGCGCTGGCGGCACGCGACGCTCGATCACGCCAGGGAGCGGGCGCGCACGCTCGGCCTGCGCGGCGCGTCCTTCGCCTGGCGCACGATCGACGGTCGGGAGAGCTCCGGATACTGGCCCGCGAGCACGGCGGCCTTCCACATCAACGCCGCGGTCGCGAGTGCCGTCATGCACTACGTCCGGACGACGGGCGACCAGGACTTCGAGCGGGAGGCGGGCACGGAGATCCTCGTGGAGACGGCTCGTCTGTGGGCGTCCCTCGGGCGGTGGGACGAGACCGGCGGCTTCCACATCGACGGTGTCACCGGTCCGGACGAGTACACCGCCGTGGTCGACGATAATGTCTACACCAACCTCTCCGCCCGCCGGAACCTCCGCGGAGCGGTGGCAGCCGTCCGGAGGCATCCGGACGTCGCCGCCCGCCTCGGCGTGGACGACGACGAGATCTCCGCATGGGAGGCCGCCGCCGACGGCATGACCGTGCTCTACGACGAGGAACGGCAGGTGCACCCGCAGTCGGCGGGGTTCACCGCGCACGCCCGGTGGGACTTCGACGCCACCGCGCCCGACGAGTATCCGCTGCACAGCCACTTCCCCTACTTCGATCTGTATCGCAAACAGGTGCTGAAGCAGGCGGACCTCGTGCTGGCGCTGTACACCTCTCACGAGGAGTTCACGTGGGAGGAGAAGGCGAGGGCGTTCGCGTACTACGACGCCCTCACCGTGCGCGATTCCTCCCTCTCCGCGGCGGCGCAGGCCGTGATCGCCGCCGAGGTGGGTCATCTCGAGCTCGCGGCGGCGTACCTCGCGGAACTCGCTGCCCTCGACCTGGACGACCTCCACGGCAACACAGCCGAAGGACTGCACATCGCGGCGCTCGCCGGCATCTGGACGGGAGTCACGGCCGGCTACGGGGGCATGCGGGAGGGCGACGACGGCCTGTCCTTCCGGCCGCAGCTCCCGGACGGCGTCACCCGCCTCGCGTTCGGGGTGCGGCTGCACGGCTGCATCCTGCACGTCGACATCACGCCGGCGGAGACGACGTACCGGCTGAGCGCGGGTAAGCCGGTGACGATCCGGCACGCGGGCGAAGAGCTCGTCCTGCACGCCGGCGTTTCGGCGAGCCTGCCGACGCCGGACCGCGTCGAGCCGATCACCCCGGCCCCGGTGCCGCCGCGCTGGCGGGAGCCGGGACGACCGCGGGCCGGCGACTGAGGCGGTGTTCGGTGCGTGTGCCATATCGAGGCGGGTCAGCGCAAGGCCCGTGGCGATGTCGGCCGCCCGCCGTAGGGTGGAGCCGTGCCTGATTCCCCCCACCCCGCATCGGATGTCCTCTGGGCGTGCGTCGAGGACGGCTTCCATGTCGGAAGCCGCGGCGGAGACTTCCTCGGCTACGTCGACCGTCAGCCCGACGGCCGCTTCGCCGCGTTCTCCGCGTCCGCGCAGCCGCTCGGTCTGCACGTCACGTTGAGCGACGCGACCACGGAGGTCGTCGCCCACGCCGGCCCCTCGGAGGGCGACGCCGCCCTCGGCACCCCGGAGCTGGTGCAGGGGTGACGGCGGTCAGGGCCGACGGCGCGCTCCGCCTCGTCTACACCAGCACGGCGGCGCAGCCGTTCCGTGAGACCGCTCTGGAGCAGCTGCTTGAGCAGTGCCGCCGGTCGAACGCGGCGCGCGACATCACGGGCCTCCTCCTCTACCGCCAGGGACGCTTCCTCCAGGTCCTCGAAGGACCGGTCGAGGCCGTGCGCCGACTGGTCGACACGATCGCCGACGATCCACGACACCGCGCGATGCGCATCCTGTTGGAGACGCCGATCACCGCCCGGCTCTTCTCCGACTGGTCGATGGGCTACCGGTCGTTCCGCACGGGGAGCACCGCCGCCCCCACCGGCTTCCGCGACTCCTTCGACGACCTCGTCGACGGCGCGGACGCCTCCACGATGGAGCGCGCCCTGTTCGAGCTCACCCTGTGGTTCCGCACACGCTCCGGCGCTGCGGTTCCGATTCCGGCCGCGAGCGACGAGGGTTCCTCCCTCCGGGTATGAGCGGGCCCGTGGGCGGACCGGAGCCGTCGCTCATCCAGCAGCGCATGGCGCTGGAACGGCGGCGGAACTGGGGCGTCTACGCGATCGTGTTCTCCTCGGTGATGACGGTCGGCTGGACGGTCGCGTTCCTCCTCGATGCGCCCGCCGGGTTGTGGCGCGTTCTCAGCATCATCGTGTTCGCCGCCGGGATCATCGTCGGTATCGTCGAGACCCACCGCGCGAGGCGCGCGCTCCGTGCGTTCGAGGATCGCCATGGGCCGGACGCGGGTGTACGGCGGTAGTCGCCGTCGGTCAACTTCGTCAGCGTCCGTTGTCTTGCCCGAGTGCTATCGACTTATCCACGAGCCAGTCGCTGATGTGTTCGCTCACCAGCCACGCAGCTGCAGCCGTAGGAGTAGTAGCTTCGTAGATCCCCACCTCGTCGACCCCCGCCGGGAGCACCGAAACGTCGCCGTGCCCAAGCCCGAAGATCACCTCGACCCCTTGGTTCCGAACTTTCAGGGCGGCCGAGAGAAGCGCCTCGCGTTGCTCCTCGGTGACGTTGGCTCGCGTATGCCCTGCGGGGTATATTCCGCCTCCTCGGTGGCACAAGACCACGTCTACCTTGTCCGCCAAGCCCGGCTCCTTAGCCATGCCTTCGAGCGCCGCCGCGAAGACCTCTATTGGGCGATCTTCCCTAGTCGTGACCGTGCTCCTTGCAGGGGATCTCGTTATCCACGGAGACGCAGCGGCAAGTACGCGGTCCACCTCGGTAACCGTCACGCCGGTACGTGTTGTTACTTCGACGATGCGGACGGGGTCGCTCTCAAGATCCACCGCTCCCCAGTCGTTCGCTCCCATATCCGACCAGTCGGTCACAGCGGACGTACCACCGACGCGCGAGGCTACAGCGCTGGCCACGCGCCCGGGTCGCGACGGATCACTCGACACACGCTCTGCCCACGATTTGGTCTTCGACGTCCCCCAGACGATGAGATCCTCGGAGTGCTGAGGTTGCCAGTTGTGATCGTTTCCAAGGCGGTATCGCAACCGCCGTAGGACGATCGCACGTTCCGGCGACACGAGTACCTCCGACGCAGTCAACAGATGGTGCAGACGGATGGTCACCGAGCCCCCCGGTTCGTAACGACGCATATGCCACGAATCCGGGAGCATCTCGGTCGAGACCTGCACCGTGGGTGCCATTGGACCCACCAACATTGCGGTGATCGCTCTGGCCACTGAGAGTTCGTGCTCGTGGACGGCGCTTCGAGCGCTTTCCGCGTAGAAACCCAGTTTGATGGTCAGACGACCGCGGAACGGTATGTGCTCAAGGTCGCTGTGCGCGTACTGTCCGACTGGCTCTGCTTGAAGGAGCGCTTCCCCAGCCGCCCGGCTCCCGGGGTCTTCACTCGTCAACAGTTGCATCGCTGCGTTCGACAGAGCAAAGGAGATGGATCGATACACTATGCGCGAATGGTGGTCGCTAGACATAGTGGTACCTTCTCTCGCCATCGATGCCCTTGAGGGCCCTCGCTGTCCCTGTTATCAGTTGTTGAAGCGGAACTCCACGACGTCCCCGTCCTGCATGACGTAGTCCTTGCCCTCCAGGCGCGCCTTGCCCTTGGCGCGGGCCTCCTGCACAGATCCGGTCTCCACGAGGTCGTCGAACGACACGATCTCGGCCTTGATGAAGCCCTTCTCGAAATCGGTGTGGATGACGCCGGCGGCCTGCGGGGCCTTCGAGCCCTTGGGGATGGTCCAGGCGCGGGCCTCCTTGGGGCCGGCGGTGAGGTAGGTCTGCAGACCGAGGGTGTCGAAGCCGATGCGGGCGAGCTGGTCGAGACCCGACTCGTCCTGCCCTGTCGAGGCGAGGAGCTCGGCGGCGTCCTCGGGGTCGAGGTCCTTGAGCTCGGACTCGATCTTCGCGTCGAGGAAGATCGCCTGCGCCGGCGCGACGAGGGCGGCGAGCTCCGCCTTGCGGGCGTCGTCGGTCAGCACGGACTCGTCGACGTTGAAGACGAAGATGACGGGCTTGACGGTCAGGAGCCCGAGTTCGCGGATCGGCTCGAGGTCGAGGCCGCTCGTGGAGAGCAGGATCCCGCGCTCCAGGGCGTCCTTGGCGGCCTTCGCGGCTTCGAGGACCGACGGGTCGATCTTCTTGCCTCGGACCTCCTTCTCGTACCGAGTGATCGCCTTCTCGACGGTCTGCAGGTCGGCGAGCATGAGCTCCGCGTTGATGGTCTCCATGTCCGACGCCGGGTTCACGGCCCCGTCCACGTGCACCACGTCGTCGTCGGAGAACCCGCGCACCACCTGGGCGATCGCGTCGGCCTCGCGGATGTTCGCGAGGAACTGGTTGCCCAGCCCCTCCCCCTCGCTCGCCCCGCGCACGATGCCGGCGATGTCGACGAACGACACGGCGGCGGGCAGGATGCGCTCGCTCCCGAAGATCTCCGCGAGCTTCTGGAGCCGCGGGTCGGGAAGGTTCACCACGCCGACGTTCGGCTCGATCGTCGCGAACGGATAGTTCGCCGCGAGCACGTCGTTCTTGGTGAGAGCGTTGAAGAGGGTGGACTTGCCGACGTTGGGCAGGCCGACGATTCCGATGGATAAGTTAGGCATGGCTCTATGAGCATAACGCCGCGAGAACTCGGCCTCCGCCGCCTACCGGGCGCAGCAGCCGTCCTCGCAGGTGTCAGGTTCCCGCTCCCCGGTCAGCACAGCCACGGGAGCGGCGCAGCATGCGTCGCCCTTCCACGCTTCGACTCCCTCTCGAACAGCGAACACAGCGATCACCAGCGCGGCTACGGAATCCGCCCATGCCCACCCGAACAGGCTGTTGAGTAACAGGCCCGCCAGGAGCGCGGCCGAGAGATACGTGCAGATGAGGGTCTGCTTCGAGTCGGCGACGGCGGAGGCCGAACCGAGCTCGCGACCGGTGCGGCGCTCGAACCAGCTGAGGAACGGCATCACGAGCAGGCTCAACGCCGCGATTGCGATCCCGACCGGCGAGTGCTCAGGATCCCGCAGGCCGAACAGCGACAGCACGGCGTCGACGCTCACGTACGCGGCGAGACCGAAGAACGAGACTGCGATCACCCGCAGCGCGACCTTTTCTCGCTTCTGCGGGTCAGGCGCCGCGAACTGCCATGCGACCGCCGCTGCCGAGAGCACCTCGACGATCGAGTCCAATCCGAACCCAATGAGCGCCGCGGACGAGGCAACGCCGCCTGCGATGAGCGCGACCACCGCCTCGATGACGTTCCAGGTGATCGTGATCGCAACCACGACCCGGATGCGGCGGCGCAGCACGTCACGGCGCTCAGGTGCGAGCATGAGCGCGGTCATCGGGGCTCCCCTGCGTCGCAGCAGCCGGCAACCGAGCATGCCGGATCGACGCATGGTGCGCTCTCGTCGACCGCCAACGTCACCGACACAAGACTCGCGAGCGCCGCTGCAAGATGCGGATCCGCGATCTCGTAGCGGGTCTGCCGCCCCTCCGGCTCAGCGACGACGATGCCGCAGTCGCGCAGACACGTTAGGTGATTCGAGACGTTCGACCGCGTCAATTCGAGTCCCCGTGACAGAACGGCCGGATAGCTGGGGCCATCCAGCAGCGTGAGGAGAATCCGTGAACGGGTCGGATCGGCCATTGCCCGTCCGAGCCTGTTCATCACGTCGACGCGAGAAGCAATAGTCAGCACACGCTGACTATACAGCGATGGCTGACGCTTTCCAAGCGGGGTTAGACGTTCCCATCACGGACGATGCCGATGCGTAACTGTGACATGAGACTCCGAGCTTACCGCGCGGGGACAGCGCGGCCGGACTAGGCCGCGGTCCGCATCTCGCGCATCCGCGCCCGCCGCTCGGCCCCCTCGCGCACGCGTCGCGCCGTGAGCGGATCGGCGCGGATGCCCTCTGCGGATGAGGCCGCCCGCAGCAGCAGCACGGCGTATCGAACTGGCGTGATCCCCAGCTCGCGGCGGATCCGCTCATCCCGATGGGACGAGTGATGAGGGTGAGCAGATTCGAAGGCAAGGAGCTGTTCAGGCGTCACGATTCCGATCCTCTCCTCGCCCCCCGACACCCGTCGGTACAGTCAGCGTCATGAGCGCAGCGATCGAGCACAAAAGCGTCGACGGCAAGGCCGTCATCACCGATACGCGCCTGATCTACGAGTTTGGTCTTCTCGCTCGCGTTCAGCGGCAGTCGAAGCGCACTGAAATCCCCCTCGACGGAATCACTGAAATCAAGCTGATCCCCGGCACCCCGACCTACTTGCAGGTCGCGGTCGAGGGGTGGACGACGTCGGACGTCCCGAACCTCTCCGGCCTTGCCTTCGCGATCAACAATCGCGACCACGAGCCTTTCGTCGCTGCCCTCCGAGCCGCAACCGGTGTCGAATCGGTGAGTACCGTGGCGGGGTCGCAGAGGTCGGCAAAGCCATCCGCGCTACCGTCGGCGGAGTTCGGTGGCTACAAGCTCCGTGACGGCGTGCTGAAGGGCGGCGGCAAGTCGGTCAGCGTGCAGGGCGCGGAGGCGGAGGCGACGCAGGGCGCCCCCTCTCAGCGCTCCACCCTCACTCGGATGGGGGCAGGCGCACTCATCGCGGGTCCGATCGGCTTCGTCGTCGGAGCTGTCGCGCGGAAGAACACCTCGAAGTGCTACGTGACCATCGGCGTTCCCGACGGAGTGGTTGTAATCGAGAGCAAGGCGAAGGAGTTCCCCGACGCCCTGCGCTTCGCCGACGCGGTGAATCGCGCTGCGCAGCAGCTCGGCGCGGAGTAGGCCCGCCGCGCGTTAGACTCACGTTCTCGGCCGGAGGAAGGATACCCGGCCATGCCAGCACGAGGCCTCTCCCCTGCGGTGAAGCTCAGCATCGCCCTCGACGCGATCTGCTCCCGCAACCGGTACACCACCGACCCGGCAGCCGTGATCGCCGAACTCCGCGCGACCGCCGGCGACCGCGACGACGTGCTCGCCGAAGCCGTCGGCACGTGGGTCGGCTACTTCGAGGACGAGCATGTCGCCGTCCTATGCGCCGCGCTGCGCACGCTTCCGGGCCTCGAACCATGGATCGCTCTCGGCCAGCACCGTCGGTCCCTGCCGAACCCGAGCACACCCGCCGTCCTCGGTCACGGCCAGGCGGCCGCGCTGCCGCTCTACATCACCACGGACCCGGCCGCGCTCGGCTCGCCTTTTGCACGAGCGGCGGTCGGCATGCGAAAGGCCCCCACGGCGCACGGATGCTCGACGGGGACCTAGGCCTAGAAAGCCGCAGATTAGGTCGTGGCGCCCGCGGCGCCAGACACGAGTTCCATTGGACCGTCGCTGACCTCGTCGGTGAGCGAGATGCCGCCGGACGAGCTCGCTTCGATCATCAGCTCCTGCAGCCACTTGGCATTGAGGTCTGGCGTCTCAACGCCCTCGAAGATGAAGCGCAGCGGGATCGACGGGTGCAGCCAGATCGTGGACCGACCGGGGGTGTCGCCGTCGGGGTGTCGCCAGGAGAGCGTGAAGCTCTCGTTGCGACGCAGCTTCGTCGAGATCGCGACCTTGAGGTGCGCGAGGGCACGGTCCTCGATATGGATCTCGCTGCCGCCGCCGTATTGGATAGTTCCCATCCGATGAAGATACCCCACCTGGGTAGTTTTTCCACACCGGGTGATTATTCACGGCCCGGCGGCTCAGAAGCGCGTCAGACTATGGCATTCTTGGAGTCACGAAGAGCGGCCAGTAGGCCAGCTTACAAGCGAGCAACTGAGGATCGGGGACCGTGGGCCGCTTCATCTACGAAGGTGATCAGAAGATCGAAATCGACGATCGCGCCCTCGCTCATCTCCAGCTCGTCATCACCACCAAGCTACGCCGTGGCGAACCGTTCGGGTTCACTTGGAAGCAGGAAGCCAGCGTCGGTGGTGGCCGCACCACGGTCTGGATTCACCCGGGCAGCAACCTCATCTTCAAGTACAGCCAGGCTCGACAGCCCGCAGTCAGCAGAGCATGGGTCGACGCGCTCGCGTTCACTGCGAACTCCCCCACTGGCTTGTACCTCGTCCCGGAGCCGCCCTCCGGGAAGCAGCTCGACCCGTCGACCGGAGCCGCAGAAGTCGGCTAGTGGCCTCAGCTCTAGGCAAACCCCCAGGAGTGGGTTAATCCACGCAAGTAGGTTTGCTGATTGTGAGCTCGTCCCCCCGAGCTTGCAGAGGTCGCCGGGAGGCGAACGTGCTGGGGCCGTGAGCGCGGGGGCGCGCTCAACCGCCCACGGATGACCTCACCCGGTCTTGCACCTCGGGGGAGGCAAGAGACCGGGGTCTTCTTCAGAAGACGACCGGAGACTGCGCAGCCCCCATGGGTACCCATGGGGGCTGTCCCCGTGCACCCAAGGGGCAGCACGCGGAGCGGCACCGCAGTCATCGCCGCCAATCCCGCGCACCTTACTCCGACCTTCTGCGAGCCTCAACCCCCAGGGCGGCGGGGCTTCCCTCGGGCTTAGGGTTAGATCATGGACTCGCGGAACCAAGACTCACTGCGCACCCGCGTCGCGATCGACGGCCACGACTTCTACTTGATTTCCACTGCCGATCTGACTGACGTCATGTCCCGCATTCAGAACATCGCGCGCACCGAACCCGGCTTCCTCACGCTCGCCACCACCAACGGAATCGCAAGCGTGCTCATCAACGCCGGCACCCGTGTCGTCATCCAGCAAGAGCCGACATACGCACCCTCAGGCGCGATCGAACCGTTCCAGGCTTACGATCCCGAATGGGACCTGTAACAGAGCCCCCAAGAGTCCCCGAGCACTACCGACCATGGAACTCGACGACCCGCGACTCCCGACACCCGCCAACGACTGGCTCCTCGCGACCTCCGACCAAGTGCAGGCGCTCGCCATCCAATGGCACGACGCCCCGGAGAACGCAAACATGAGCGACATTGTCGATACCCTGCTCGCTGTGACCGAAGCGCAGGCCCGGATCATCGCTCGGCTCGACCTCCGCATTCAGGAACTCGAGAAGCGCTGAACACCGTCTGGCCACGGTCACGGCCAGTCGGCCGCTGTGTCCATCACTGGTCGCGAACTGTACGAAGACGGAGCCTTTCCGTTCGCCTAGTGGCGGTGACTTGCGGGATGCCCTACGATCCGGAATAAGCGCGGACACTCAGGCGCTGTAAAGGTAAGCCGAAGAGAATCGAAGAGACGTCCTCGATGACGAGCAACTCCAATGGTGTCGAGGACGCCGACGAAGGAACAGAGGCATCCGAAAATGAGCAACACGATCGACGCAATCTGGAGAGGCGTGCGACGGGGCGCATCGATGGGCGTAGCGCCAAGCTCGACCCGACTGCAGGAGATGAGCCGCCGGGCCGCGTCCATCGACTTCACTCAGGAAGCGATGGAGATGGTGACGGAGACTCTCTCCACCGAGGTCCCGGTGGAGCGGCTTCAGTTCAGCAGGTAAGCGCGGAGTTCACTCTGCGGCAGAGCCCATGGCTCCCGCCCGACGAACTCAAGGCCTACTACGAAACTGACCCCGACTTTGCGCGGGGAATCATCGAAACGATCCAGTCAGCTCAGCAAGCGCGCATTGACGCCGAGCTGATTCCAATCCGGGCGGAAGCCTGGGCGCTCAAAGTCGCGACGGTAGGCGTAACCTTCCTGCCCTGGATCGCGGCAGGTATCGCTGTCGTGTTCGCGCTGCAGGGCCTTGACACCGCTGCGCTGATCTCCGGGATCTTCTCGGTAGCGACCGGCGGAGCCCAGATTCTCCACGCCGTTCGACGCCCGACTGTCGTTCAGCAGGTCGTGCAACAGAGTCCCACCCCTGCCAAGCCGAAGCCGTCACAAGCGACGAAGAACAAGAAGTCCAACGCCAACCGAAAGAAGAAGCGGAAGCGTTGAATAGCCGAAAGACCCCCACCCAGCCAGGCGGTTAGGTGGGGATCTCGTCTTACGGGGTCACTCGCGGGAGGGTTCGGCCACGTCGTCGGTGCCGGTGTCGGCGCCGTCCTGCATGGCGCGCCACTGGCGGCGGGTGAGTCCGGTCGCGTTGCCGTCGATCTGAGCGACGACGAACTTCGCGGGAGCGGAGCCAGCGCCGATGTGGCGGAGCCATTCGTCGACGGCGGGGATTGCCATCACACGCGCGATCGCCGCGCTGATCGCGGCGAGCGTCGCGACCGCGGCCGTCGCCCAGGCGATCACCGGGCCCGGCACGACGTCGGCGACCGCGTCGATGATCTGCGGGGCGACGACGACGGTTGTCGCGAGGACGGCCGCCGCGGCGATGAAGACCTGCACCGCGGTGCGGATCGCTCGCTGCAGCGGGAACCAGATCTTGCTCATGGGGTGCCTCCTACGGCGGTCGGTATGCAGACGGTCGCCTGCATCGGGGTGAAGGGGCCGAGCTCGGTGTCGGCCATGCTGATCCAGCGGGTTTCGGGGGTGCTGCCCTCAGGGCAGGTCGGTCCGGGTGCGCCAACGGGGCCAGCGGGGCCGGCTGGTCCGGGAGCACCGGGGGCACCCGCTGGCCCTGCAGGTCCGGCGGGTCCGGCGGGCCCCGTAGGGCCCGGAACGGAGGAGTCGGCGCCCGGGGCGCCTGCGGCTCCGGGGTCACCGCGAGGTGCCGTGCAGGTGCCTGCCTTGAAGCACGATGCGATGCCGTCGAGCACCTGCTCGGCGGTCGGGCCAGGTCCCCGAGCTCCCGACGGCCCGGGAAGACCGGACACGCCCGGGGGTCCGGGCTCGCCCGGGACCGCCTCAGGGGCACCCTGAGCGACGTCCGAGGGCTCGGGCGCCTCAGGCTCCTCGCCGGTGGAGGTCGTGAACTCCTCGTAGAGGCTCACATACTCGTCCTGCCAGTGCATCGCTTGATCACGCCACGAGTCGCCCCGCGCACGCTCGACGAGCCACGCGGTGCCGAGGGTCCCGGCGACAACGAGGACAAGGATCGTGAACAGCGCCGACAGTCGGCGCCGTTCCCGCACGGATGCCTTGAGCAGCGCTTCGGTGTCAGTCATGCTTCTCCTCCGCGAGGATTCCGGTTCTTTCGGGCCACGGCGGGTACACGCCACGTTCGACGCCGCTCATGAGCAGGGACTCGCGGCGCTCCCATGCGAGGTCGCGACGCTGGTACCAGAGCAGGGCCGGCTCGAGGCGGTCGACACGTTCCTCGAGCGTTTCGATGCGCTCCTGTTGCTGGTCGATCATCTGGTGTTCGAGCGAGCCCCGCTTCGGGAAGAGGGAGGTGATCGCGGAGATGAGCGCAATCAGCACTGCGACCACCCACCCGCCGATCGCTCCCAGGTCGGGCATCAGGCGTTCGGGATCTTGTTGGCTTTGGCCTTGCTGACGCCGCGCTTGAACTTCTTGCCGGCCTCGAGCGCCGCCTCATACTCGGCGGACGGCAGGGCGCGCTTCTTGCCGGTCCAGGGGTGCACGACATAGGCGGTGTCGAGCTCCTCGCAGTAGAGGTAGAGCATGTCCATGAATTCCTCCTCGGGGATTGCGGGGGCGGACTTTCCGCCCGCCGCGGGGACGGGGTCGAACCGGCGCTTGTCGCGACTCGGGAAGTACTCGAAGTGCCAGCGCTCGACGAGGGTCCAGACGCCGCCGACCCACCGATAGACGGTGCGGACCCAGCCGTGCTCGGCCATCAGCGCGACGAACTTCTGCGCCTCGTCGCTGTCGATGGCGTCGCCGATCTGGTGCACGCTCGGCGGATCGTTGCGAGGGTTGATCGCGATCGGCCAGCCGTCGCGGCGGTACTTCTGCCAGTGCTGGTCCTGCTGGAAGAACGACCGGCCGGCCTCGGTGATCTGGAGGCGGTGGCCGATCGCGCGATCGACGCGGAAGATCGACGCCGCGGCCTCCTTGGTCAGCCAGCCGCGACCGCCGCCGAGATCGACCTTGGACCGGGGGTACTTGCTGCCGCCCATCAGGCACGCTCGATTCGCACGAGCGCGCCGTCGTCGTCGAGGCCGACGTAGAACGGCTCGCCGTCGACCGGATCGATCAGCGCGACGTCGGGACCGTCCTCGGCGGCGAGCAGCTCGCACAGCTTCTCGGCCTCCGGGATGAAGACGAGCGCGCCGGGGGTTTCGGGGTTGTCGGACATCGGGGAACCTCCTGGTCAGTCCGGAGCCCCCGGGGTTGCCGGGGGCTCGACGGTGGATTCGGTGTCGTCGGCGATGTCTCCCGGCGCGGGTGGCCGGTAGTCGAGAATCGCCTGGGCATGCGTGGGGTAATGCAGGGCGAGGTGGAAAGCGATCTCCTCTGAGGAGTCCGCGGGCAAACCGGCCGTGACCATGACGCCGACAAGGAGCGCGCGGAGTTCGTCGTCCATCAGGCCCACCTCACTGGTCGAACTTGGATCTGTGCATAGTTGGCGATGTTCGATCCCGACGAGGGAACGGCGTTGCGGCGGGCGTGGAAGGTGAATGTCGTGGGAATGCCCGCGGGAAGTAGCACCCGTTTGACGGGGGTTTTCATCCCAACCACTCCGGTCGCGAAGGTGAACGGCGTCCAGTGCGAGTAGGTCGGCCCGCCGTCGGGCGGAGCGTCCGGCGCGAGCGTTACGCCGCCGCTGATGTTGACGCCGATCATCGTGTAGTTCAACGTCGTCTGGTTCGTGCTCGCCGCGACCATCGCGCTGGCCTCGACATCAACCCACATGTCCGATTCAGGCGTGATCGTCATGGACGCGCCGGCCTGCCACGACCCGGCGCCGCCGGTCACGATGAACGAGGAAGCACCGTTGACGTGTTGCACGGCGGGCAGCGCGCGCGTTTCGCGGAGGCCGGCGGCTTGAAGGACGATCACGCGGCGGTGTTGCTCGACGCAGACCACGCGATCGCCGGTGCGCAGGTCCGGGAGCGTGGTTTGCGGGGTCAGTGGCAGCGGCTCTGCGTCGCCGTCGAGCTGCACGCGCAGGGGACCCGCCTGTGTCACGGTCCCCCACCGGATCACGGGCGTCAGGTCCACGCGCGTCCAGAGCTTGTCGAGCTGCTCGATGATCGGGCGCAAGAGGTCTTGCATCGGTGCGAGGAGACCTGCCATCAGAGCACCTCCCGCCATTCGGCCTGCACGTCGGTGTCGAAGGTGAAGGAGAACGACATGCGCTGCACGGTCGCGAGGCGGCGGCGGCCGTCTTCGGGGGTGAAGGCGACGAGGTCGTTCGGGTCGAGCGCGAGCATCGCGTGTGTCACGGCGAGTCGGGAGACTGGGGTCATCGCGTCGATCAGCTTGCGAGCCGCGTACTGATCGATCACGGCCTGACTCGCCGCCTCGACGCCTTCCTCGGTGGCGGTGATCCAGCGGCCGCGCTGCTGGAAGGAATACGGCGAGTCCGGGTTTTCGTTCGTCGCGACACCGACCAGCGGCGGGGCTTCCTCGTCTCCCTGCCCCACGGCGACGAACCGGTTCGGCACCGAGGTGTGGTCCTGCTCGCGATTCCAGTCCGGGAAGTGGAGGCTCTTCTCTCCGTGCTCGAACTCGAACGCGACCGGGCGGAAGGCCGGGTCGACGTACGGCTCGACGCGGAACAGTCCGGATCCGTCGCACCAGAGCGACCAGTACCCGGCGGCCTGCAGGAGGTCGTTGATGATGGTGAGCTTCGAGGTGCCCGCTTCCCATGTGAGACCGGCGGTCAGCACGGCGGCCGAGGCGGTGGCGGCGATGCGCGTCTCGCCGGTGGACTCGATGAGCGCGACCACGGTCGGGATGATCGCGGTTCCGGCGGGGAGCGTGTATCGACTCTCGACGGTGTCCTCGTTGGGGACGTTCATCTTGGTCAGCAGACCCACCGAGTACGAGACCCCCATCTCGGTGTGGTTCTCCGTCGGTGAGCTGAGCAGGTAGGTGCCCATGGGCCATGAGCTGTCTCCGGCAGTGAACAGAGCGCGCACGCGGTGGCGCATCCAGTCGATGTCCTGGCGGTGGTCGATGTCGAGGGAGCCGGCGCCGCCGAGCGCGCTCTGAGCGACGATCTCCCCCGACCCCCCGGTCACCCCGTCAAGGGTGCCGAGGGGGCGGTCCTCGCTGTCGAGGAGTTCGAATGACCAGCCGTTCATCGAGTGGCCTCCGTCAGGGTGAGGCTGTAGCCCCAGACGCCCTCCCATCCGTCCGGATGAGGAGTCGACGACTGGCGCGGCAGCTGAATGTCACCGATCACGCCGTAGATGCGGCGCCCGTCCGGGTCGCGGAACAGGAACAGCTCGGTCTCGAGCTGTGCGATTCGCACGAGCTCTTCGACGCCGGCGGTGGCCTCGTCTCGGTCGAACGTGCGGCCGGAGATGCCTACCGTCCGGGAGAGCGCCTGCCCAGTGAGTGCAACCGGGTGGGTGCGGCCCGCGTAGCGCTTCAGCGCCCGTTCCCGTCCCGCCGTGATCTGGATGCTGGGGTCGTAGGGCAGCCGTGCTGTGACTCCGAACCCCTGGCCTCCGGCCAGCCACACGGCGTCCGACCGCGCCTCGACCGTCAGCTCGGTGACTGCGGTCGCGCCCTCTGCGGTGAACGCGGTTGCCCGGTACCGGACATCTCCGAAGCTGACCGACTCGAAGTCGAGTACTACGGTGTCCTGCGCAAGCTCCGCGACGAGATCCCAGCTCTCTCCGTCGTCGTGTGAGCGCTCGACGATCACAGCGGCGGTCGGCACGGACTCCAAATCGTCTGAGAGCGTGATCGTGAGCTCGACACCTCCCTGAGACTCGTCCCATTCCCCGAACAGGGCGGGCTCTCCGGGCGGGTCGAAGACGACGGTGAAGGCTTCCTCAGCCCAGTCCGACCAGATGTCACCGGTCGCCGCGCGCACGCGCACAGTCCAGTCGGCCGCGGTGAGGCGGCGGTTGAGCGTGGCAGACGTCGCCGCCCCGCTCCCGGCGCGCGACTCGACCACGTCCCCGGCCGCGTTGAGCAGCTCGAGCTGCCAGGCTGACTGCGGGCGGCCCTGCGTCTGCAACCACGACCACTCGACGGGGAGGACGGACGCCTCCCAGACCGTGTCCGGCTGGGTGATGGCCACGCCGGGGCGCTCGACCACATCGGTTGTGGCCGTCGCGGACCATGCCGAGAACATCGGGTGCGCGCCCTTGGTGCGCACCTGCCATTCCCATAATCCCGATGCGAGTGCCAGTTCACGGAACGCCGCCGTGGTGCCCGAGACGATCGTCCAGGTCGACCCGCCGACTGCTCGGTATTGGAGCTCGTAGGCGGACTGCGCAGACGCATCGATGGGGTTGTGCGTCCATGAGAGCCGCACCGCCTCATCGCTCGGACGTACCGCACCATTCGGGGCGAGACCAGTCGGAACGTTCGGGGCGGAGAGAATCTGGACCGTGTTGGTGCGGACAGGGCGCTCGTTAGACCCTGCCGGACGCCCTTCATCGTGTAGGTGTGGGGAACGGTGGGGTTCGGGTTGACGTGCGTCCACGGCAGGTACTCCACGCCCGACGCGATGAGATCTGCGCCGTCGTAAATCTCGTACGAGTCGACCCATGCGGTCCCGTCCTCGTCGAAGCGGAGACCGACCTCGATGTTGTTCCCGACACGCTTGGCGACAAGGTGCGTCGGCGGTGCTGGGGTAGTGAAGATCGTCGCGATGTTCGACCATGCGGACTGCCCCGCGGCGGTGCGACCGGCGACGCGGTAGTCGTACTTGTGGTCGAATGACGTGTTCACGTCGGCAAACGTGTACGCGTTCCCCGACGCAATGCCGATCTGCTGCCACGCTCCGTTGTCGACGCGCCGCTGGACCACGACGCTCGTGTAGGTGGCCTTGCGCGACCAGTTGAGGATCTGGATCTCCTCGTTGTGGCGGGTTGCCGAGAGACCACTCGGGGCTGCCGGCTTCGCCCGGTTGATCCCAACCGACAGTGACGCTGCGCCGCCGAGTCCCATCGTGCCAGTGGCCTGCTGCGACAGCGTCGCAGTCCCGCTCGCGGTAAACGTCCGGTAGGCGAGAAGCTTGACTCCGAACCCCGCCGGGAGCGTCGTCGTGTACGCGGTCCCGTTGATGGAGAACCGATACGTCCCGACGTTGGTCTGCGGGTCGCCGCACAACACGTAGTAGCGAACCGTGGTCCCGTCGTCGGTGATCCGAAGCGTGCCGGCGGATCCGACACTCTTGTCAACCATGTGGACTCCTCGATGACGAGTGGCCCCGCCGCGAGGGCGGGGCCACTGCGGTGGGCAGGATCAGCGCGCGAGCGCCGAATGCACGGCGACTGCGGATGGCAGCGAGTCCTTGAGGACGCGACGCACCGTGCCCGTGAGCGGGGTGCCTTCGACGACGATGACCACCTGGTCGCCGTCGGCGAGGCCGCCGAGTCCGTGCCGGAGGGCGAGGGACTCGTCGTTGGTGAGCACGGCTTCCGGTTTCCCGGAGCGGTTCACCGCCATGCCGCCGTGGGGCAGCCACCCGCCCTGGTCGTACAGCTTCGGGACGACGCCGCCCGATGCCATCGCCAGGTGCACGTGGTTGTAGTGCTGGCGCTTGACGGCATCGGACCAGCCCGCGAAGGGCTTGCCGTTCTGCAGCTGCCGGTTCCCGGCCGGGGTGTAGATCAGCTCGGACGCGTTCGGGAACAGCTTCGCGATCGCGTTGAACGTTGCCATGCTGGCTGGCACGATGTCGATCGCTCGCCCGAGGGCGTGGTACGACTGGCCGCCATTGACGGTCTTCGCTCCCGGTCGGAAGTTGGACGTCATCACCGCGCCGGGGAGCGCGTTCTGCACGATGCTCCACATCGCTTCCCAGCCCATGCCCTTGGTGCCGACGCCCTTCGGCGCGGCGGCCTTGAACAGGTCGACGAAGCCCATCAGGGTCTTCTCCGCCAGTCCTCCGACCGTGCGCCCGAAGAGGTTCTGCCCGCCCATGAGCGGCCGGATGATTCCCTCGATCACATGCGTCTTGATCGCCTGCGCGGGGTTCGTCATGAACTCCCACGCGACGGACGCGGCCTTGGTGATCGTGTCCCATACGTCGCCGAAGAAGTTGCCCTCGCCGTCTCCGAACGGGAGCCGCCCGTTGCGGGCTGCGGCGTTGAGCGCGTCGACCCCGGCGGCACCGCCGACGAGGCGGGTGAACTCGGGGCGCATGATCGCCTCGCCGCCCGACAGGGCGAGCCCTCCGGCGGTCGGCGACCAGAACTGGTGCACGTCACGGCCCGGGGTGTAGCCGGGCATGACGCCACCGGAGGCGAACTTCACCAGCGACGCCTTCGGGAGCTTCATGTCGTCAAGCCCGAGGGTGCCGACCATGTCGTTCCAGAAGGACCGCAGGCCCTTGTTCCAGACGGTATCGAGCACGAAGTTGATCGGCACGGCGGCGGCCTTCTTGATGCCGTCCCACGCGGTGCCGATGGTCTTCGCGACGTTCTCGAACGCCTGCCCGATGAGGCTGACGCCGACCTTGAACGGGGTGAACACGTAGGCGTTGATCCAGTTCCAGGCGGCCTTCATCGCTCCGGAGATGCCATCCCAGACCGGCTTCACGATGTTCTTGTAGAGCCACTCGAAGACGGCGCCGACGGCGTTGATCGCTGCCTTGATCGCCTCGGTGATCGGGAGGATTGTGCTCGTCCAGACCCAGGAGAAGACGGCGCCGATCGCGGCGAAGACCGGCTGGATGATCGTGGTCCACAGCCAGGACACGACCGCGCCGATGGCCTCGAAGGCCGGCTTGATCGCGTTCTGCCACAGCCACGCCGCGGCCGCGCCGATCGCGGTGAAGGCGGGCTGCAAGGCGTTCGTCCAGAGCCATGCCGCGATCGCGCCGACGAGGCGGAACGCGTTCACGATGAGGTCGAACTGCAGCTTGAACCCCGCCGCAAGGAAGGAGACGACGGCCATGATCCCGTCGAACACGGGCTTGAGGATCGTCTCGTAGACCCAGGTCGCGATCTCCCCGATCTTCTGGAAGACCGGCTGGATGACGTTCTCCCACGCCGCGATGAAGAATCCCGAGATGTTCGCCCATGCCTCGCCGAGGAAGCGGGTGAACTCCCGCCAGACCGTCTTGCCGAGCTCGGTCTGGGTGAAGAACCACACCAGGGTGATGATGAGCCCGATCGGGTTCGCCCGCAGGACGACGTTCAGCGCCTTGTTCGCGACCGTCATCGCGTTCGTTGCGACGGTGCTCGCGACGATCGCGATCTTCGTGCGCAACGTGAGCGCCTCATTGGCGCGAAGCGACGCGATCAGCGTGCCGAGCGAGGAGTTCTGGATCGCGTAGGCAGCTGCGCCGACCTTCGCCGCGATACCTGAGGCGTAGGTGGCTGCCGTCGCGCCGTAGGTTGCGGCGGCATAGCCGGCCTGGACTGCTCGGTAGGTGCTCACGGCCGCCACGACTCCGGCAATCACACCGCCGGCGACGACGAGACCGGAGATCCAGTCCGCGTTCGCAGCGACGAAGCTCACTACGGCGGTCACGACGTCGAGGATCAGTGGAGCCAGGAAGGAGACCGCGGCCGCGAGCCCCTGGATGAGGAGCACGACGATCGGGAGCACCGCGACGATGGTGGTCGTCAGCAGCGGGACGACGGCGTCCATCAGCGACACGAGCGCCGGGAGGACAGGGACGAGCGCCCCGCCGATCGCGGATCCGATGTCCGAGAACGCCTTACCGACAACCGGCAGGATCGGCTGCAGCGCCTGGAAGAGCACAGCTACGGGCGAGAGCGTCGTCCACAGCTCGCCGATCCAGCTGACGTCGACCTTGCCCTGGAGCGCGCGGACGAACCACTCGGCGGCCGGTGCGAGCACCTGACCGATCTTGTCGCCCACCTGTCCGGCAATCTCCTCGAGCGGGCCGAAGGCGGCGGTGATGGCCTGCAGCGCTGGCGCGATCTGCGGGAACACTCCGCCCAGGAGTCCGGCGCCGATGCGGCCGAGCGAGGCGATGAAGTTCGCCCACGAGCCGCCGACGGTGTTGCCCATCTCCGACGCGACGGTGCCCGCGGCCGCGGTGGCAGCGGCGGCGAACTGGTCGAAGTTGATCTTGCCGGAGGAGGCGAGCTTGAACACCTCGCCCGCAGTGACGCCGAGCTGCTTACCGAGGGCCGCGTAGATCGGGATGCCCTTGTCGGCGAGCTGGCTGAGGACGTCGTTCTGAATGCCGTTGGCCTGCGACATCGCCTTGGAGAAGATGGAACCCATCTCGCCGAGGTCGGTGCCCGCGGCGGCCGCGGTGTTCGCGACGGTCTTGAGCACGGCCTCGAGGTCGCGACCGGGCTTAATGCCGGCGGCTACCGCCTGCGCGGCCACGGTCGCGGCGTCGCCGAGACCGAAGGCCGTTCCGCGCACGGAGGCGAGCGCGTTCTTCATGATCTGCTCCACGGAGCCGGCGTCGTTGCCGAGTCCGGTGAGCTTGGCGCGAGCGGTGTCGATCGCGTTGAGTCGGGAGAAGCCCTTCCAGAGGGCAGTGCCGATGCCGGTGGCGAGGATGCCACCGATGGTCGCGCCACCGACCTTGATGACCTTCGACGCGCTGGCGACGAGGCGGTCGCCGATTGAACGGCCAGCACCGTCGGCGGCTACGGTCGCGCTGCCGAGAGCCTTCTCGACCTCGCGCTTCGCACCGGGAGCCTTCACCGTCAGGGCGACGTACGCGTTCGCGATCTCGACAGCTGTAGCCATGACGCCTCCGGTCCGCCCGCTATGCTGCGGGGCATGCTCAGAAAGAAGACGGCCGTAGCCGGTCTCGTACTTGTCGCCCTGATTGCGACTGGTTGTTCAGCGCCAGCGGCGCCGGAGGACTCGAAGGAACCCGCGCCGGCGCCGTCGCCTGCGGAGTCCGAGACACCGACCGCGGACGACACAGCAGCGGACGTGCACGCGTTCGGTGACACTGTCCAGCTCGAGTTCGACGGGTCGGTGTGGGACGTGACGATTCAGGCGCCAATTGACGCGCCGCCTCGGCTGACTGAGTCGTTTCCCCTTGACGAAGCCGGAACCCGCTACGTCATCGCGTCGGGAACCGTGAAGCGTGTTGAGGGCCCGTCCGTGGAGCCCATCGAGGAACTGTCAGTCGATGCGATCGTGAACAACGCGTTCGTGTCAGACGAGTACCTCGGCGACGACGAGTACGTGTCACTCAATGCGGCGCCGCAGCTCCTCGTCGGCGGCGAGGCGACGTTCACGCAGTCGTATGTGGTCGGAGAAGGCGACGAGGTCAAGACGATTGTTGTCTCCCTCGGCATGGGCGAGGCATCGTCTGTCGCAGTGTTCGGCGAACCCGTCGACTTCGGTGACGGTGCCGAGGGCTGACCCTTCCCGATTGCACTCGCCCCGTCGGCGCCCTCACTCAGTGAGCGCCGACGGGGCTCTCGTTTTAGTGCATTCGACGGGCTGCGCGCTCTTTGTGAGCGCGCAGCTTTGCGTCCATCTCGGCGGCCTCTGCTCGCGCTTCGTGCGCGGGCTTCGGTAGTTCGAGTGGTTTCGGCGGTACTCCCTTGCCGCCGGCCTCCTGGAAGGAGACGCGGCGGATGGTGAACTCGACCTCTCGGAGCAGCTGCGCCTCGACCGAGAGCGCGCCCTCACCGCCGAGCTCGCGGCCGAGCGCGCACCCGGACGGGAGGTGCTCGACGTAGTCGCTGAGCTCGGCGATCGATCGGACCGGGTCGGTGCGACCTTTCCCATTCGGGAGGAGCCGCAGGTGGTATTCGGATTGGAGCGATGCCCGCAGAGCGCCCTCGTGGTGCGCGAGGGCGTTCGCGAGCTTCAGGAGGAAGGGTTGAGCGCCTGGAAGACATCGAAGACGAACTCCGACGACTTTCCTGCGGGCACGCGGCCCGTGCTCTTGTCGCGTAGGGCGTCGAGGATGCGGCGGTAGTCGTCGCCGACGAGGCGGCGCAGCAGCGACGGCATGCGAGACAGGTCGTTGCTGTCCTGGACGCCGCGAATGTCGTCGAGGAGTTCGAAGTCGTCGAGCGCCTCGTCGGGTACACGGACGTCGATGCCGTCGACGGTGACCTGCTTGCCGGGAACCTTGCGGACGCGCTCGGGCTCCTCCTCGGTCGGGTCGGCGATCTCGATCTCGACGTCGATCGGCTTCTGCTTCTTCGGCTGGTGGTCCTGCGGCTTCTTCGGTGTTGCCATGATGGTTGACCCCTATCTGACCCCGGGGTGGTTGGTGAGGTGGGCGGCGTCGGGGTCACGAACGCCGCCCACCGGTAGGTCACGCCGCGGAGGTGTCCGTGGCGCTGGTCTCGCCCGCGGTGCCGGTGGCGGCATCCGGGGTGGTCTCGCCCACGTCGGTCGCGGTCGCGCCGGACTCGACGGCGGCGAGAATGTCCGCCTTGAGCGTCGCGCCCGTGAGGTCGATCTCGTTGTCGGCCGCGTAGGTCTTCAGCTGCGAGACCGTCCACGACTCGTCGGGGGCGGACATGGCAGCGAAGCCCTGAGCACCGGCTCCCCCGGACGCCTCGAGATCCGTCTCGTAGTGGTCGTAGTCGCCGATGATCTCCCCGAGGAAGGGGTACATGGCGATGTCGGCGTTCGTGGCGACACGGTCGCCGTTCGGGCTGATCTCGAGCACCTCGATGACGTCGCGCTCCTTGATCGTGACGTCGTCGCTGTCGAACTTGTCGATCACGCAGGCGCGTTTGACGACGCGCTGGCCGGATCCGCGGGTCGTCTTGCGGACGCCGGCGGTCGTCGTGGATGCCTTCGTGACGTAGCGCAGCTCGTTGGTCTGCTTCTTGGTCTCGAGTGCGACGAAGGCGACGGTGGTTCCTGGCTCGCTGATGCGCGTGCGGACGACGCCGTTGCCTTGGTAGCCGCGGGACTTCTCGACGGAGCCGGTGAGCGACTCGGTAATGCCGTCGCCGTTGAGCCAGCCGACGTCCTCGAACGCGGGATCGAGCTCGTCGTCGAGGCTGGTCGGCAGCGTGGTGCCGAGCGGGGCCAGGTAGATCGCGTCGTTGTCGGATCCGAAGATCCGCGCGTTGTTCGCGTTCACGGTCATGAGTGTGTCTCCTTGGGTTTGAGCCGGACATGACCGGCGCTGGTGACGACCGGCCGAATGCCGGAGGTCAGGCTGTGGGGTGAGCCAGGCCCCTACGGGCGCGGACGGTGAGCTGCACGGTCAAGCGCCAACGTGGGGTGTCTGTGTCGGGGTCGGGCGACCAATACGGCCCGGCGATCTCCTCGACGCGCCGGACGAGCGGCATGCGGCGGTGGTCGTTGAGGAGGGCCGTGCGACACGCTTCGAGCAGCTCGAAGGCCGCGACCGAATCGGGCGCCCATGCTTCGACCGTGATCTGCGGGCGGTCGACGACGCGGTTCGAGGCGCTGCCGCCGTTGCGCCAGGCGCGCACGAAGGTCGCGGGCCGCTCGGCGGGTACCGTGCCGACCACGCGATGCGGCGCGACGACGGGCAAGAGGAACTGGCGGGTCATCGCCTGCGCGTCGGGGAAAGGCATCGCGTCTCCCTTCGCCGTGATGTCAGCTGCCGGTGTTCTTGGCCTGACCGAGCGCCCGCTCGAGCGCCGCGTTCCTCGCCTGCTCACGCATGCCGCGGGCGTTCTTCGGTTGGACGTACCCGCGGGCGACCCAGCGGTGCGGAGAGGCGATGTACTCGAAGTCGTCGCCGGCGGCGGCCGCCATGCGCCGCCCGACGTCCTCGACGATGGCCTGAGCCTCGGGTGACCGCATGATCGTGTTCAGGCCGCGCAGGTTGAGTTGCACGGGGATGCGCTGAGCCACGGCGATCACCTACCCGTCGGAGCGTTGGACCTCGACCGGCATCCACCAGCGGGTCGGGGTGTTCTCGGCGGTGTAGGGCTGGGGGTCGCCGATCACCTTGCACGGCGCCTGGCCGCGGACGCGGATCAGTGCCCCGCGTAGTGAGCCGGTGAAGGTCTTGGGGAAGTGAAGGTTCCAAGCGACGACTGTGCCGTAGGGCCGGGCCGTGTCGGGGACGTCGGCGCGGGGGCCTGGGGCGACGAGCACGTCGTCGACGTCGGTCTCGACGAGTGTGTGGGTCGGCTCGCCGTGCGCGTTCTCTGCGCCGTCGATGCGGCGCAGCACGGTGACGGTCTCGCCGATCATCGGTCGACCAGCCCGAGGTCGGCGAGCGGGTCGTCGCGGTAGGCCGGGGCCATGCTGACGGTGAAGGCCTGCTGGGCGGAGTAGCCCAGGAGGCGGCGCTGCTTCTTGGTGAGGAACAGGTCGCCGGAGGGATTGATGTACTTCACCGACTGGGAGTAGGGACCGGCGGCCATCTGCGAAGTCTCGATGCCGTCTCCCGCCGAGGCGGCCGCGGTCTTGACCATCTCGCAGACGACGTCTGCGGCCAGGTCGGGATCGGTCGCGCCGTCGGCGGTTGGGTCGATGGCCCACAGCTGAATGCGCCCGTCGATGCCGGGGCACTCGGCGCGCAGGTACCGCGATGCGCGGGCCAGCTCTTTGTCGAGCCGGCCCGCGATCGCGGCCGGGGGTGTGCCGAAGTTCTCCTCGTAGTACGCCTTGTCAGCGAACGGTTCGACCATTCGGCCCACCCCCTTCTGTTACTCGCCGGACTCGTCGCCGGCGTCGAGCAGCTGCTCGACCTGTGCGCGGATCTCGTCGCGCTTGGTGGTGTCCTCGACGACAATCCCGAGGCCGGTGGCGAACGCCGCCCACTCGTCGCGGGACGCGTTGCCCGCCGGAGGCTGGGTGGACTCGTCCGAGTCGTCCGCGTTGTCGGCGTCATCGGAGTCGTCGGAGTGGTCCGAGTCGTCCGAGTCATCCGAGTCGTCGGAGCCGTCCGAGTGGTCGGAGCCGTCCGAGTCGTCGGAGCCGAGCTCGTGCAGCCACTCCTCGAGCTCCTCGCCCTCCTCGATCCACTCGCGATCGAGGATCGCGCGGGTACCGGGGTCGACGTTGACGACGACCCCGGTACGGCGGTGAGTGAGCCGGATCTGGTCAGCCATCAGGCGACCTTGTCCTCGACGACGGCGAAGCGGTCGGTGAAGACGTACCAGCCGTAGACGATCTCCAGGCGGAGGGCGATCTGGTTCTTCCGCTTGAGGTCGCCCTGGCCGTCCGGGTCACCGTAGCGGATGATCTCAATCGGCAGCTCGCGCTGGACACCCCAGCGGATGCCGTTGCGGAAGTCGCCGACGATGGCGCGCACGCCGGTGTCGGGGGCCTCGGGGACACCGGAGACGGTGTCACCCTGCGCGGTGGGCACGCCCATGAAGTCGGTCACGTTGGTGCCGAAGCCGAGCTGCGGGTATCGCAGGTCGGAGGTGTCACCGGAACCGTCGCGACGCTTGAGGTTCGCGAGTGCCCACGCGAACTTCGGGTCGATGGCGGCGCCGTTGACCTGCTTCGACGCGCCGACCAGGAGCCCGACGGCGGCGCGGAAGTCGTCGTCGGCGTCGGCGGTGTCCTGCTCGACGCGCTTCGTGGTGGCCGTGACGTAGTTGTCCCACCCGGTGATCACCGAGCCGCTGAGCGGGTTGATGCGGTGGAGCAGACCGAGGTCGAGGCCGCGCGAGAGCGCGACCTGCCCGGCGTCGGCGACCTCGCGGAGGATGCCGAGCTGGTAGTCCTCGTCGGCCCACTGCACCTCATTGCTGAAGCGGAGAGTGACCTGACCCTTGTGGGGCTTCGCGGTGACCGCACCGAAGCCGGTCGACGTGGAGGACTTGTTGCCACCCTCCTCGACGTACTCCATCTTCGGGAAGTCGTTGAAGGTGATGAGGTCGACCTCGCCGAAGCGCATCGGCTCGCGGCCCGAGAGGCGCGCGACCGTGGAGAGCGACTTCGACTCCTTGACCATGCCGTCCGCGATGGTGCGAGGCATGAGGACCTTCGCATCTGCGGTGCTGAAAACTGCCATGTTGGGGTGCTCCTTTCAGAAGCGATCAGTCCTCGCCGGATTCGGAGCCGAATAGCTGCCGCACTGCGGCGCGCTCGGCTTCGTCCCCGGTCGGGGTGTTCTCAGGGGTCTTGCCGGGGTCCGGGAGGACCGGGCCTCGGCTCTTGATGAGCGGCTTGATCTCGTCGGCGTGCGCCTCGAGCTCTTCCTTGGTCGTCCCCCGCAGCACGTCCGCGGGCACGCCCTTCGCCTTCGCGACGTCGGCGCGCCAGGTGTCCAGCTGCGTCTTCGACTCGAAGCCGGTGACCTTGGTCTGGAGTTCGCCGACCTCCGTCTTGAGGGCGTCGCGCTCCTGCTCGGCGGCCGTCTTCGCCGTCTCGGCGTCGGTGGCTCGCTGCAGGGCCTCGTCGACCTTCGTCTTCTCCCGCGCGAGGCGGTCCTTGACCAGGTCGTCGAACTTGTCCTGGGAGTCGATGGTGATGGGGAAATCCATAGCCGTTCCTCTTTCGCCCCGATTGACCGCTCGGGTCGGCGTAGACCCGCCACGGCGGCGGGTGGTCTTAGGCGTCGTGGTCGTGCACGCCGTCGGTGAACTCGTCCGGGAACATGCGCCGCATGGCGGCGGCGATCGCCTTCGGGTCGCTGCTGTCTGCGGCGGCTCGGGCCTGCTCGTACCGGTCGAAGAGTTGGTCGGGGTCGTAGCCCTCGATGTGCGATGCGTCTGCGTCGAACAGGGAGACGATCTGGCAGTCGCAGTCGTCGTGGAAGTGGTCGGCGATCTCGCCCGCTGTCTGGGCGGTGGCGTAGACGAAGCCGCGGGAGGCGAGCATCGCGCACCAGGCGCAGGTCTGGGCGCCGGTGGGAACGCGCCCGAATCGGGGCCGCAGGGGGTCGCGCATGGAGTTGAGCGCGATGGTGGTGCGTCCCGAGTAGGTGATGTGGCGCTGGACCGCGCCCGCGAGCCCGCCGAGGACGGAGGCGGGGTCGTCGGTGAACAGCCCGCCCGCGAGCGCTCGGGTCGAGCCCTGCACGAGGTCGGCAGCGGCGGCGGGTGCGACGCGGGCGTTGAAGCCGACGCCCGGCCGCATCTGCTCGTACCACTCCGCGGCGGCGACCGAGGCGAGATCCCCGTACTCGCGCACGAGGAGCGGGACGATCTCCAGAAGTGCGTCGCGGACCGCCTCGGGCCGGGTGAGGTCGAGGGTGGCGAAGTACCCGGTGAGCTCGTTCTGGGCGAGGGTAACCAGACGACGCTGCGCCGCGGACAGTCGAGTCACGTCGGCGCGCGTCGTCATGGTCACCTCTCTTCGAGCTGGTCTGCGTCGTCCTTCGGCAGGCGCAGCGCGACCGGGGTCGCTCCGGTGAACCGGATCCCAGCGAGGCCGAGTCGGTTCGCTGCGTCGTCGGGGTCGACGCCGGCGCGGATGGCCGTGCCGAGGGCGTCGAACTTCGCCTTGAGCGCCGCGGGGTCGTCGCCGGTTGCTGCCTGCGGCTGGCCGGCGGGAGCCGGGGCGGTATCGGCCGTCGGGATCTGCCCGGCCAAGATCCGCTCGAGTACGCCCGCGCCGCCCGCCTTGGTGCGGTCGGACTTCATGCGCGCGATCTCTGGCTCCTCGAACCCGGCATAGCGCAGGGCGTCGTCGGTTTCTGCCATCCACGGGAACACGCTCACGAGCTGGCTGAGCGCGGCCGCGGCCGTGGTCGGCGACGTGAAGGCCGGGTTGACCCACGTCGGCCGGAGCCCGCGCAACTCGTCCGACGGCTTGTCCATCTCGTCGCGGAGCATCACCGCGCGCTGCGCGACTCGGCGGAGCGCTGCGCCGAGCACGCGGTTCGATGCCCGCGCGGCGACGATGAGATCCTTCTCGGCGGCGTAGAGGGCCTCCGCGGACGGCGGGTTGTCCTGAACGATGCCGAGTGCGGAGATGGGCAGATCGGTCTCGCCGGCGAACTGGCTGGCGTACATGCGGTAGTGCTCGATGAGCGGCTGCATGGTCATCTGCGGCAGCTGCTCCACCTTCGGCAGCTCGCCCTCTTCGTCACGGCCGATGGCGAACCACCGGTCGATCGCGGCCTGCCACTTGCCCGACTTGAATGCGTCCTCGGAGACGCCGAGGGCCATCATGCGCGGGGCGGCGAAGAACTCCGCGGCGCCCTCTCCGCGGACGACAGAGCGAATCGCGTTGTCGGTGATCGCCATGACGGGGCGGGAGATGCGGGAGCGGCCAAACGGCCGGTCCAGCTGAGGGCTCCACGCGAGCGGCTCGGCAAGCGCCTCGCCGAGCGGGTTCTCCTGACGGGAGGTGACCCATGCTCCGGACGGGCGGCGCCGGCAGATGAGCACGACGTCGGGCAGGAGGACGTCCATACCGGTGGGGCGGCCGTCCTGGTCGACGTCGGTGATGGCGAGCATCGCCGAGACGACGCGCCGCTTCTTGTCCCATGTCCCCGCGGACCACTCGGCCGAGCGCGCCATGATCAGCACGTCCGGGTCTCCGGCTTCGGTGTCCCCCAGCGTGGTGGTCATGAACGAGCACGAGTGCTTGTAGGCCGACTCGATCGCCTGCGGCAGTTCGAGGTCGAACCGGTTGGCATCGAGGAGTCCGGAGATCTCGAACGGGTCGCTCGTGCTGTTCGGCGCGACGAACGCATCGAAGACGCTGCGCTCGGCGAGCTTGGTGACGGCCTTGGCGGGCCACCCGAGGGTGGCCTTGACCTTGCGGAGGATCTGCGGCGGCACACCGATACCGAGGTCGCGGAAGGGCATCTTGCCGTCGAAGTAGACGCTGCGCAGCACGTTGCGGGGCCGCTTCTTCGCCCAGACGGCGACCAGGCCGCGGATGATATCGAGCTCCTGGTCGGTGACGCCCTGCATGAATTGCGGGGTGATGCCGTCCAGGTAGGTCGATGACGCGATCACTCAGATCACCTCCTGCTTCTTGCCGGGTCGGCGCTTTGTCGTGCGCACGCCCCAGAGGGCGAGGCTGATCGCTTCGGTCGGTGTCTCGTCGCCGTCGGGGGTGGTCGCTGCCCATCCCCAGGCGCCGGCGGTTCCGCGGAACCTCTTGTCGCACACCGCCACCGACGCATCGAGGAGGTCGCCCTCCGGGGCTGCGGGGTGTGTGACGGTCTTGCCGCGCACCGCGTCGGGGAGCATCGAGCACGCCGCGAAGTACTCCGGAGTCGAGGCGACGCGGATCGCCTTCGCCGACACCTTCCGCTCACGCAGCGCCAGCGCCAGCGCGTCGGCGCCCGCGCGTCCCGAGATGGTGACCTGCGCGATCGTGTGGGCGCGCAGCGCGATCCAGTCGGCCAGCGGTCCGATCCCGTCCTCGAGGGATCCGGTGTTCGCGCCGATGAGTTCGAGGTGGCTGCTCGCCCCGCGCTTGAGCGCCCCAGCTACGGCGACGCGCGTGCCGTCGGCGGAGAACGCGACGCCGAGCGCGCGCAGCCCCTCTTGCGGGACCGACTCGACCTCGGTGGCCTGCCACTCCTCCGCGGTGATCTCGCGGGAGCCGCCGACCTCTTCCTCGTCCCAGATGCCCAGGCCCTCGCGCGCCCAGTCGCTTGGGTCGGTGAGGTTCTCGCGGAGGCGGAGGATCGCTTCCCAGGGGGTGCGGTGCGGGAAGGACGGGTTGGCCTTTTCGAGCGTGGCGCGGTCCTCGACGTCGTCGCCGGCGTCCGCGCCGACCTCGACGTACAGGGTGTCGTAGTCGACGACCTCGCCCTTCGCACGCTGCTCCTTGATGGCGAGCGCCTTCCTGCGGCGAGCGCGGAACACCTCGGCGGGGTCATCAGGCTTGGGCGGGGTGCCCATGTAGATGATGAGCGGGTTCTTGGCGGTGTTGGCCGCCGGGATCATGTCGGAGAGCGCCTTGGCCTTGAGGATCTGCGCCTCGTCGAAGACGACGATCGTAACGCCTGGGATGCCTCGGCCGAAGCCGTGCTCGCGAGCGCCGAACATGATGCGAGAGCCGTTGGCGAACTTGATGCGCTGCTTGCCGTTGCCCTGCCGGATGCCGTTGTGGGCGATGTAGGCGGCGATGCGGCGGCGACGAGCGAGCGCGGAGAGAGTCTCGAAGGTCTCGTCGGAGGTCGCAGAGTGGTGGGCGGTCCAGAGCACCTTGATCCCGGGGAACAGGATGCACAACGCGAAGACGATGGTGCCGATCGAGAACGTCTTGCCGACCTGGCGACAGATCGAGATGAGCACGCCGCCGATGCCCGCGGCGTAGAGGCCATTGGCACGCTTGGCGAGGATCGCCCGGGCGAGGCCCTTCTGCCATGGGTCGTGCTGGACGCCCATCTTTCGGCACTGGGCTTCGACCGCCGGGTAGCCGGTGGTCTTGATTCCCGACGGGACGACGAGGTGCTTCGCGACGTCCGACAGCTTCCGCTCAGAGGTCGTCGGGGTCGAGGTCTTCGTCGGGCGCGGACGCGGCATCGGCGGCCTCCTCGGACTCGCGCGCCTCGATCTCGTCGAGCTCGCGCATCGTCGCGTCCAGGAGTCGGACGTTCGGCGGCAGGTCACGCGGTGCCATGCCCTCGGCGATCTTCTGCGCGAGCTCGTCGCGAAGCGCCTGCAGGAACGCCTTCCGGTTACCGGAGCGGGCGGCCTCGACGAGGGTCGTCGGCGGGGGCGCGGCGGCATCCATCCACTTCCGAAGCGTCGGACGGGACACCCCGAGAGCAGTTGCCACTTGTGAAATCGACTTTGCAGCTCGCGCCTTCTCGACGGCGTCGCGCTTGAAGGCCTCGGTGTAGGCGGTCTTGCCGCGGGATCCTGCGGACTTCGGGGCGCCGACCGCGCGCAGCGGGGCGTTGGATGAGGCCATGCGGTGTCACCCCCTTGGAAAGTGGAAAGTTCCCGGGGAGAGATCGGCCCTATGCCTCCGGGAGGGCCGTGGGACGCGGGGGGAGGGGGGTGCGCCCCCTACCCGCCCGGGATCAGCGCAGGGGCATGTGCAGCTCGACGTGGATGGCGAGACGGTTGCGGGCGGTCCACTGCTGCGGAGCGGTGCGGGCTTCGTGCTCGGCAGCAGTGCGCAGTGTCTCGTAATCGGGTTCGCCCTGCAGGCGCTCGTGGGTGCGTGCGTACGCCTGTGCGCTCTCTGCGCGTGCAGTGTCTACGTTGAGCGTCATCGCGTCTCCTCTCCCCTGCCATGTGCTCTCACCACGCCACAAGGTTCGTGATGATCCGGCTTGCTGCGCTCTCGGCGGCCGCGTGCAGCTTCCTCCGGGCCTCGGCCAGAGTCATGGTGCCCTTCCACCTGTTGCACTTGCGATGCATCAGGCGGGTGTTCGCACGGTCGTACGGGGAGCCTCCACGAGCGCGGGGCACGTCCTCGTCGACCTCAGCTCGCATTGGGTGAGGGACACAGCCAGCGCATCCCGCTCCCCCGCATCTCGGGCCATGAGCACCGGGGGTCATCGTCAGCGACTTGTCTACGGCCCGGTCGCACAGTGCGCATACATGCTCCTCGCGGAGGACACGGATGCGGACCTGCCGGCGACGATGGCCGTTCGCGTTCGCTGGGGTGCTCGCCACTGCCCACCCCCGAGAGTCTGGAAGCGGGCGCCCCGGGCACCGGGCATCATCCGAGGCACCCGCCTGGTGCAGTCGATGAGACGTGGGCGGCGGCTTACTCGTGCCAGGGGCGCCTCTGCGGGGCTGGGTACCGCGCGCCCGGGCCTTTCCAGACCCCGCCGCCCACGTCAGCTCTCCACCGAGGACTCGAACCTCGACCTCACGGACCAGAGCCGCGCGCCCTGCCATTAGGCCAGCGGAGACCACCCAGGAACGACGAAAGCCCCGCCGGATCGGCAGGGCTTGGGTCATAGTTCAGGTGCAAGCACAGCTTAACACAACGCCCGGAAGGCTCGGCAGAATTATCCGCGGTCTACCGCTTCGATCCCGGAAGGCCACCCGAGACCGTCTTGCCGGGCGCTGGCCTGTCGCCGACGACGCTCGACGACCGACGCGCGGTCGCAGCCGCCGGCGACAGCGTGCGCCTCAGCAGCGCCCTCGCCTCGACGCACTCCGGGTCGTTGTATCGCTCGTAGGGGACTGCGGCCAGGCCATCCGGGAACCACCCGATCGCGAGGAGTGACCCCCTGCACCGAGACCCGTCGCCGCGCTCATGCTTCGGGATGCGCAACCGCTCGTTGACCTTCAGATTCTTGTTGCACGACGGGCAGGGGAACTTCTCGAGCAGACGCACAATCTCGGTGACGGTCGCCCTGCGCCTCTTGGCGAGCTCGAGACGGAGCTTGTGCTCCGCGGCCCCCCGCCGTCGCTCCTCGCGTCCCATGTGCCGAGCATAGAGCGTCGTCCGCTCGGCGCGCCCGTGTAGATGTCGCAGTCCCTTCACGACTCGGCGCTCTCGACTCCGGGTGCGTCAACGGGGTCGATGCGGCACCGTCGGCAGGTGAGGGCGACCAGACCTGCGTCGAGCGCAGCGACGTGGGTGCCGCAGGCGGTGACTTTGATCCAGGTACCGGGGGCCGCCTCCACTACACGAGGTTCCGTGACACTCGGGCGGCCGCGACGGTTCCTCATGAGCTTCGCCGCGGCGAGGACGGCGTCGCGATCGAAGACGCCCGGGAGGGTGGGCCTGAGCACTCCATCCCGGACCCAGTTGCGCATCGTCCGCTCGGAGCGCTTCGCGATGTCGGCGGCCTCCGTGATGTTCAGCCACCGCTTCGCCTGTGCGAGCTGCGTCATGCTGCCTCTCCCCTCTTGCGTGCCGCCACGGCGAGCACGTCGTCCCTGCGGTAGCGCCCGAGGTGTTGCTCGAGGTCTCCTGCCTTCACCCAGCCGCGCACCGTGCCCGGTTCGCGGTGCACGAGTCGTGCCGCGTCGACGAGGGTGAGCAGGCTCGGGTCGTGCGGGAGGATCTCGGGCGGGGCGGGCTCGGCGAAGACCGACGCCCAGAGGCCGCCATCGTCGTTCGAGTTCGCCTCCCAGTCGCACTCGGGTGTCGTGCAGCGGTACCGCGAGGGTCGACCGTTGCGGCCGGGCTGGACGCGTACGGCCATCAGGTCGCACTCCGGGCATGGCGCCTGCGCCCACCGAGGCGAGTCTTCGAGCGGCCATCTCACTGCGGCATCGGCGACGGTCCAGATGTCCGGGGCGTCCCGGTGCACGACCATGATGCCCTCGCAGAGCGCCTCGATCTGATGCGAGTCGTTCGCGAGGTCGTCGAGCTCGTCGAGGATCACGTCGGCGGCCATTCGGACGACGTCGTGCGCTGCGTCGGCCATCGCGCCGGCGGCGAGGCCCGCGCCCGGGCGGTCCTCCCCCGCGACGTGGTTCGCCCACATATTCAGCGTCGTCGTGATGTCGTTCGAAGCGTCGATGAGGTCGGCGGCCACGGGGGCCGGGATCTCGACCGACGAGGACTGCACCCGGATCCGGTCGAAAACCGCGGCCTTGGTCGGGTCCGCGATCGAGCGGAGGTGCCCGACGACGTCGGCGGCGTCTTCGAGGTGCCGGCGCAGGGTCCGGTAGCAGCGCTCGCAGATGAGCACGCCGTCCCGAGCGTCGACCTGGGCGCATCCGGGGCACGGGTCGTCGCCCTTGTAGGTCTCTCCGCTGCGAGCGCAGGCAGCGAAATGCTCGCCCCGGATCTTGCAGCCTCGGATGCAGTAGCGATCAGACATCTCCACCTCCATTCGCGATCTTGAGTGAGAGCTGCACGGGCCGCGGCGGGTCGGTGCAGACGCAGTCGGCAACCTCGTCCGGATCCTTCGAGACCGAGACGATGCCAGAGCCCTTGCAGTACGGGCAGCCCACCCGAGGGCTAGAACGGTGTGTCGTCGCCATAGGTCCACTCCCCTGCTCCGGGCGTCTCCGTCGCCCACTGTTCTTCCTGCGCCGGGGCGGATGCCGCCGGGCGCTGCTGACCGTTGCTCGACGCGGCACGGGTGACCTGTGCGGTCGCGTAGCGCAAGCTCGGGCCGATCTCGTCGACCTCCAACTCGATTGCGGTGCGCTGTACGCCCTCGCGGTCCTGATACGAGCGCTGACGAAGGCGGCCCTGGGCGATGACCCGCATGCCCTTCGTGAGGCTGCCGGCGACGTGCTCAGCGAACTCCCGCCAGCACGAGGCGCGGAGGAACAGCGCCTCGCCGTCCTTCCACTCCTGAGCCGTGCGGTCGAAGCTGCGCGGCGTCGAGGCGATCGTGAAGTTCACGACCGGGAGCCCGTTCTGGGTGTAGCGCAGCTCGGGGTCGGCGGTCAGGTTGCCGACGACGGTGGTGATCGTCTCCCCAGCCATCAGCGCACCGCCTCGAACGACCCGTCGACGATGTCGAGGTCGGAGTGGCCATATCGGGGGCCTCCCCTGCCGACCGTGACCTTCTCCCAACCCTGCCCCTCGCGGTCGTCGAGATAGGCGATACCGCCTCCGAAGTTCACACCGTCGAGCACAACCTCGACGACCTCGATCCGCTGACCGACGAGGTCGCGCGCCCAGTAGAGCGGGAACTCCGGCGCATCGGCCACGACGGCGGTACCCCGCCTGGCGGGCGTCTCGAGCCCGTTCCAGTAGGTCTTCTCGGCGTTCTCGGTGCTCATGCTCGTTTCCTCTCGGTGGTGTTGGCAGGCAGGCCGACGCTGCTGCGGGCCTGCTTGATGAAGTCGCGGGCCTCGCCCGTCAGCTCAGCGATCACTCGATCGGGGTGGCCGAGCACGGTGAGGCCGATGATGACGGCCTGTCGGTGGCTCCGGAGTCGGACGCTGTTGATCGCCCCGACGAGCACGTCCTCGACCTTCACGCCGCGGTGATCGGCCTCGGATGCCAGCTGACCCCAGACCCGCAGAGGGATCGTGATGGTCTTCGTCTCAGAACTCATGTCCCCAGAGCTCCCCTTCTTGTCTCATCTCCCAGCGGCGAATGTCGAGGAAGTGCTTGTTGCGTAGTCGGGCGTTCTGACAGGCGATGCAGGGTTCCAGCACTCCCCCGGGGTGGTCTTCGCAGAACGGGTTCGGTGGGAGCACTTCTCGCGACATGCGGGCTGACGGAGTCTCGCCCTCGCTCGCTCGCTCCCGCTCTCTCGCACCCTCGCTCTCGCTCTCCCGCTCGCTCCCTCTCTCCCCCGCCAGGAGTGGCTCGCGAGGCTCTCGCGAGTGCCTCGCGAATGGCGGGGGTTCCGGCAGCTCGGAGCGCGTCGGCCGGTCGATGCGCCCCCAGTGGGTGAAGGCGTACAGAGAGACACCGCGGTCCTCGTACAGCGTGAGGACGTCCGCTTCGGCGAGCTCGAGCAGGTGATCCACCAGCACGGACTCGGTCACGTCGGACTGCTCCGGATACACGTCGGCGAGGATCTGCCTCAGCTCGACTCGGCCTCGGCCGTGGTCGTCGGCATGCATCCGAAGCCCCTCGGCGGTCGCTCTCAGCGCCGGCGGGAGTCGTCGGATCTGCCGGAACGCCTCGACCGTCAACGTTCGTGGTCTGCTCAGCGTCATGGCGGATCGTGCCCCTCAGGATTGCGTCTACTGCTGCCGGAAGCTCGCCCAGCGGAACTCGGTAGCACTCGGTGTACCCGCGGCCGCGCCGCAGGATGGGTTCGGAGTCGTCGGCGGTGGCGAAGGCGCGCGGCCAGGTCTTCGCGAGCTCGCGGAGCGCGTAGGGCTCCCACCCGGCGGGGCTGTCGCGCATCATCATGAGCACCTCGGCGCCGGTGTCGACCATGTGCCGGATCCGGGAGTCTCGCCACATGATTCCGACCTTGAGCACCTCCTCGGCGGGCCAGTACACCGCGTACACGGTGCCGATCGTCGGACGCTTCATCGATCGGCCTCCGTCCGCTCTCGCTCGCGGTGCAGGACGGCGAGGGCGCTGCGATGCACAGCGTTCGCGATGCACGACTGCGCGGACCAGACCCCGACGCCGACCGCCTCGACGACCTCGCGGCCGTCCTGGGCGAGGGGCTCGCCGGCGAAGGCCTGCTCGAGCTTCGCCGCGGCCTCGCGGAGGCGCAAGGCGGCGTGGTGCGCGGACTCGCGGGCCTCACGCTGGAACTGCTCGGAGAGCTTCTCAGCGGACACCGGCCATCACCTCCATGCGCCACTGCAGCCATTCGTCGCCGTAGACGCGGCAGCCCATCTCCATCGCGACCTGTGATGAGATCCGGACCCGCTCGGTGCCTTCGAGGCGGAACCACGAGAACTCGAACGGGTAGAAGACGGGCACGAGCTCGGGGTTCTGCACCCATCGGCGGACCTTCCACCCGTGAGCGAGCGCCCGGTCCTGCAGGTCGCGTTCGCACCGCTCGTTGCAGACGCCGCAGAGGGCGAGGCCGTCGACGGGCGGGGGAAGCAGCTTGGATCCGCCGTTGCCGACGGCCCGCCGGTGCTGGAAGGTGAGTTCGAGTGCTCCGCACATCACGCAGCGGTGACCGTCGCGCAGGTACACCGCGGCGCGGGTCTCGGTGGTCGGCTTGCTCACGATGCGTCCTCCCACTCGCCGAACATGGACGGCTGCAGCGGCTTGCGCACCCGCGCGAGGATCAGCGGCAGGTGATCGGCTTCGAGCTCGATGAGGTCGACCTCGAAGCCTTCGAGCAGCGCGGCCTCGCCGGTCGTGCCGGAGCCCGCATAGAGGTCGAGTACTCGGCCGTTGGCGCGGGTGACGAGGCGGACGAGCCACTGCATGAGTGCCAGCGGCTTCACCGTCGCGTGCTCGACGCCGTCGACCTCGGGGCGTTCGGAGTCTTTCGCCTTCCCCTCGTACCGGAACGCCGGGTAGAACCGAGCCGACTCACCGAGCTCGGCGACCGGGCAGCCCGCGACGCAGCCCCCGACGCACGCGTCTCCGACGACCTCGCCGGTTGCGGGGTCGACCGCGGGCTGGTGCGTGAGCACGATGTTCGTCGGCCACCGGCCCTTCGTGCCGTCGTAGTCCTTCATCTCGGTCTGGGAGTAGTCCCCGTAGACCTTGTTCTGTCCGGGCTTCGTGCCGAACTTCGCGTGCTGGTTCTTCTCGGTCGACTCCCGGCGGTCGGCGTCGGACGCGAACGGGATCCGGCATGCGTCGACGTTGATCGCGCTCGTGCCGTGGGCGAGGAGGTTCGCGGCAACCGTGCCCTTGAAGGGCTTCCGGGCGACGATGATCGGCTCGAGCGCGGGCTTGAGCGCGGTGCCCCAGCCTTCCCAGGCCTGCGCCTCGGGGGTGAATGCGCGATCGCGCTTCTCGCGGGCGGCCTTCACGGCACCGCCGACGACGTTCGCGCGCCAGGCGTTCGCGGCCGCGGGCTTGTCGTGCTGCCCGGTGACCTCGCGAGCCGCCCAGTTCGCGGACTCAACGGTGCGGTCGGCGACGAGCTGCTCGATCTCCTCGGGCACGGTGGGCAGGTGCGGGCGGAGCTGGTCGAAGAGGTCGGCTGTCGCGATGCTCGGCTGCTGCTTGTCGGTGACGAAGTGCGTTCCCATCGCGGTGCCGGTGATCTCGTTGATCTGCTGCGCGGTGAGGTGCGTGCGCATCCAGGCGGTAAAGGTCAGTGCGCGGGTGCGGCGCTCGGCCGCGGCGTCGAGCTTGTCGACGGCGGTGGCGACGTCCATCGACTTCGGGAAGCCCTGACCATAGATCCAGCCGATCGAGTCGCGGATCTCGAAACCGGCGTCCTCGATCGCGACGGCGATGCGGTGCCAGGTGCGGGTGCCGCCGAAGGACAGCAGGTGTCCGCCGGGCTTGAGCACGCGGAAGCACTCACGCCACACGTCGACGTCGTAGGCGATACCGGTGGAGTCCCACCCTTTGCCCATGAAGCCGAGCTCGTACGGCGGGTCGGTGACGATCGAGTCGTACGACGCGTCGGGCAGGGTCGGCAGGATGTCGCGGTTCGACCCGTGGAACAGGCGGAGGCCGGCGTCCTCATAGTGGAGGGTCACGATGCCACCGCCAGGAGGAACTCGGCGACAGCGTGACCGAGGTCGCGCGCGGCCGGCGGCGTTACCGCGTTCCCGGCCTGCTTGACCTTGTCGCGCTTCGACCCGAGCAGCAGGTAGTCGGGAGCGAAGCCCATGCCCGCCTGGATCTCGTGCGGTTCGAGCATCCGGAACCCGGCGTCCTCGACGTCGAGACTGATCGGCTCGCTCGGCTCGATGAGCGACTGATGTCCGCCGGTCGTGAGCGTGCGGATCGGCTCAGTCACAGGCGTCGACATCTCAGCTCCGCCGAGGTTGTTCCGCATGACGAGGGCGTGGTGATTACCCTCGGCGCTGACCGTGTCGATCGGGTGCGTCGTCGGCTTCGCGACGCCGTGGTTCCGCAGCGGCACCACGAGTCCGGCGCTGTCGACGGTGGTGACCGTGCCCATCGGCTCGGCCGCGGTGCGCGCGCTGCCCTTGCTGTAGTACGGCACCAGCAGCGCTGTCTCATTGCGGGTCGACTGCGTGCGCAGCGGATCGGCGGCGGACGCGGCGCTCTTGCCGTCGCGGCCCTCGACAGGCACGAGCAGCGAGGCGTGCAGCCCGCCCGCCACGACCGAGGGCAGCGGGTCGCTGACCGGGCGCGATCGCGAGTCGTCCGCTCCGCTGAGGTTGTTCACGATGAGCGCGTGGTTCGTCGCCGTGGTGACCGTCGGTAGCTCCTCCTCGACGGTACGCGCGCGGTTCGCGTGGTTGTTCGTCATGAGCAGTGGAGGGATCGCGAGGCCGTGCTCGGCGCTCCCCGTCTGCACCGGCATCGGTGCGTCGAGCTCGGACACCCGCAGGTAGTTCGACCCGGTGGTCACGCCGTCGTACGTGTTCCCCGCCGCCTTCGCGACGATCGGTGCCCAGTGACGCTCGATGCCGCGGCGGATGCGCTCGACCGTCTTCGCGGCGAGCGGCTTCGTGCGGTCGCCGATGCGCGGCGCGGGGATCGACCAGTCGATGATCGACGCGGCCGGGAGCCATCCGGGCTCGACGACCTGCCAGCACTTCGGGCACCGATAGAGGTACTGGGCGCGGTAGCGGCCCCACTGCTCGGTCTTCTTGAACGCCTGCACGGCCTGGATCTCGCCGTGTTCGAGGCAGAGCGCCATCGGACTGGTCCACTTCGCTACGTTGGGGCCGGTGAGGCCCTTCTTCTTCGAGGCGAGGTCTTCGCGCCACATCACGATGTACATGCGGTCGCGGGACTGCGGGGCCGGGAGGCCGCCGATCTGCGCGTGCATGCTGTTCAGCCACGCGAACTGCATCCGGTATCCGAGCTTCTCCATCGCGAGCTGCCACGCCGGGAACTGGTCCCAGCGGTACGCGTCGACGACGTTCTCGAGGATGATCGCCATGTACCGGTGGTGCTCGGCGAAGCGTGGGATGTCCCACATCGTCGCGCGGGACCGGTTCGCGGCCTCGTCGGGCAGCGGCGCGGTGCCGTCGAGCTCGAACAGGGCGAGGTCCTGCTGGCGCTGCCGCTTGATGCCCTTCGCGATCGAGTGGTTCGTGCACTCCGGGGATCCCCAGAGGACGTGCGTGCGCGGGAAGTAGCGCGGGTCGACCTGGGAGATGTCCGCCTGGGAGTGGTCGGTGTCGGGGTGGTTCATCTGGTGCGACTTGATCGCGAGCGCCCAGTGGTTCGCCGCGATGACGACCTTGTATCCGGCCTCGACGAGTCCCGAGGAGGAGCCGCCGGCGCCGCAGAAGAGGTCGGTCACGGTGAGGCCGTTCCACGGCACCTCCGGGTGCCGGTAGCCGACTGCGGTGCTCATCGGTTCGCTCCCGCGTGCTCGGGGCAGAAGTCGCGGCGGTCGTCGCGCGACGCGACGTCCCACCCGGCCTTGCGTGCGGCGTCGCGCGTAGCGGTGGCCGAGGTGTGATTGCGGCCGAAGACCTCGATGCATCCGCTGTGGTTGCACATCAGTCGGGCTCGTCCGTCGGTTCCCCTGTGGGCGCTCATCGGTGCTCCCCTCGGAAGTTGGCGTTAATGGATCGGAGGATCTCGATGTCCTCCTTGATGGCGGCGGCGTAGTCCTTCGCGTACTCGAACTCGAGCCACGCGTCGTCCTCGGCGTCGAGGGCGCGGATCACGCGGTCGTCGGCGCCATACGCGATCTCGCGCAGCTCGGTGAGGGTGGCGCGGGGGTACTCGACGCGCATGTCCTTGACGGCGAGGCCGAGCGCGATCTTCTTGTCGCGCTGCGCCTTGCGGAGCGCTCGGCGGTATTCGCTGAGCGCCTTCGGAGCGCGGTTGTTCGCCTGCCGTGCCCAGATCAGCGCTCCGGCCGCCTGGACCGGGGTGGGGAACATCGCCAGCAGCGCGCTCTCGTCGAGGGCAGCGAGGTTCAGCGGCACGAGTTCCATGCCGCCGACGTTCTCCACGTCCTCGATCTCGTCGACCACTTCGCCGGTCTCGAAGTTGACGGTCATCGCCGGCGTCCCTTCTTGCGGGCTGCCTTGCGGCGGTCGGCGCGATTCTGCGGAGGCAGATAGTCGCGCGGCTCCGGGCGTGACGGCTGCTCCTCCGCGGCGGGCTCCGGCTCCGCGGGCTCGGGATGCCAGGCCGCGTCGACGAGCTTCGCGCGCTGGTCCTTCGACAGGCGGTGCAGGGCGGTGCCCTCGGCCGTGGGTTTGAAGGCCCGAGCTGCGCGTGCGGCCGCGTCGAGCTCGTCGAGCTGCTCGGTGGTCGTCGCGGCGCGGTACTCCGCCGCCCAGTCGCGCTCGGCGGCAGGGGCGGTCTCGGCGGCCTCTGCGGGGTGGTCGCGGTCGTCGTACTCCTCCTCGATGCGAATGTCGCCGAGGAGGTCACGGAAGGTCTGCCGGAACCCGACCATGCGCACGGTGCGTCCGAAGTGACGCATGGGCGAGCGGTCCCACTTACCGGACCACTCTTCCGATGCGGCGGGGTACTGCTCGTCCCAGCGGATCGTGACGGTCGTGGGGATGCGGACCCCCTTGCGGTACACCTCGACGCGCGCGAACTCCGGGTGGCTGATGGCCTCGCGGATGACTTCGCCGCCCGCTCCGGTGACGATCGTCGGCGCCCAGGCCTGGGTCCACGTCTCACCGTCATCGGAGAACTCGACCGGGCCAGTGCCATCCCACTCCCCTGACGCGTGGACGATGCTCTCGACCTCGCGGATGGTCTTCTTCTCGGGGGACTCAGTCGACATGCTCGACCTCCTGGAATCGCAGCGACGACGAGCGTCGGGTCTTCGGGTACGTCTTCTTGGCGGCGGCTTCGAGCACGGCGAGGTCGACGCGCAGCTGTTGGACGCGGGCGTGCACTTCGGGAGCGTCGGCCTTCCACTCGGCCTCGTCGATGGACACGGTCTCGGAGACGACCGCCTGGAAGCCGCCGAGCTCGCCCATGCCCACGGCGCCGAAGCGCGCGGCGTGCGGGATGGTCTCGGCGATCGCCTTGGTGAGCTTGGCCTTCGCCGCCTTCTCGGCCTCAGCGGCCGCGTCGAGCGCGATCTTCAGCGGCGCCCACTCGGCGAGCGCGTCGCCGACGGCGTCGGGGAGAAAGTCGACCTCGGGGCATCCGGCGTCGCGCCACGCGAGGAAGTCGTCGGCGCGGCTGATGAGCCACTCGATCATCTCGTCGTCGCGCTGGACGGGGAGCCACGTCGCGCCGTCGAGGGGCGGCATATCGTCCTCGTCGCGGACCTCGAAGCCGTAGAGGGCGTAGTCGGCGCCGAGCACCCGCATCTGCCACTGCATCTGCGCGTAGTGCTCGATCGGGATACCGTCGTGCTCCCAGCCGTGTTCGTGGGACTTGACCTCGACGACGACGAGCCGACCGTCGGGGTCGATGCCGATGGCGTCCGGGGTGGCGCGATGGAGGTCGTTGTCAACGGCGGCCCAGAGCGCAGCGTTCGGGGTGAGGGTGGCGAGGCGTTCGGCGGCCTCGTCGAGCAGCGCGGCCTCGCGGGCGTGGCCGGCAATGGTGGCCTTGTTGCCCTTGAAGGTCGAGCCGTTCATGAGCTCTTCGAGGATGCGGCGGCGTGCCTTGAGGGTGGCGCGGGCGATCGCCCACGCGCGGGAGGCGGTGACGCCCTCGCCGCGTTCGAGCATCCAGACGGTGCGGGGTGCGTCGTCGGGCACGACGATGCGGGCCTCGGTGATCTGCGGGGTCATGACTGGTCGCCCTTCTTCGGGAGCGGGATGAGGAACGCGGCGACGAACGTCGCGAGGCTGAGGAGGACGCCGAGGTCGGCGCCGTTGACTCCGGTCGTGGGATCGGCGGCGGCGGGGCCGCAGATTGCCGTGCCGAGGAGCGCGGCCAGGACGGCGACCATGCGTCCGGGAGACAGCGGCCAGATGCTGCGGTGATCGGTCGCGATCGGTCCGTCGATCACGGGCGCGGTGCGCTCCGCGACGCTGAGGTGCATGTCAGCGGTCATCGGCGCGAGGTCGCCCACCGGTTCGACGTTGTCGTCGGTATCCTGTGTCTGAGGCATGTGCTTGCATTTCGTTTTCTGGTGGGGCGTCCGTTGCCGCGGGCGCCCCGCTTTCGTGTGTGGGGTCAGGGTGTGAGGGCGCCGGCGCCGAGCCGGACGCGGAGGCGCTCGATGCCCTTCGGCGTGATGCGCACCTGCGGGGCGGAGGGCTTGAGGTCGCCGGTGTCGTGGTCGCGGTACGGGGGCATCGCGCGGACCTTGAGGTAGCCGGCGTCGACCGCGCTGGCGTAGGGGGTCCAGCGGCCCTTCTCGCCGCGGTAGATCCAGCCGAGCTCGTGGAGCTTGTCGAAGAGGCGTTGCGGGCCGGTCTCGATGCCGGCGCGGGAGAGCATCGGGGCGACGTCGCGGACCGCGTAGTCGGTGCCGGCGTCGGCGATCTCCTCCCACGCCTCGGCCATCGGCGCGAGCGCGGCGATCTGCTCGTCCTTGCGGGCGATGATCTCCTGCGCCTGCACGACGGCGCGCGCCATGAGCTGCTCGGGCGTCTCCACCGCGTAGGTGCCGGTGCGTCGGATCGCGGGGATGACCTCGTGCGTGACCCACCAGCGGAAGCGGCGGGCCTCCGGCTTGTCGGACCGGATGACGACCTCGTACATGCCGGACTCGGACACGATCGTTACCGCGCGGCGCTGGCCGCCGGAGCTGATGTCCGTCTGGCGGATATCAGCCTCGTCGAGGCGCGCAGCGACGTTGCCGACGTTCGCGACGCCGAGCACGCCGCAGATGTCGGCGAGCACGAACCAGACCTCGCCGTCGACCGTGACGGTGCGCACCTGACGGTCGGCGTAGTCGAAGACCTCGAGCCCGCTCACGACCCGTCCTCCTCGATCGCGGCGAGACCGGCGGCCATCAACCGCAGGATGACAGCGACAGCCAGCGCCGCGAGCGTCACGATCATGAGCAGCAGGCCCCACGGCGCAAGGACGAACGCGAAGACCGCGGCGACGACGGCGACGACGGCGTAGGAGTAAGACGTGGCCCGGACGATCGGGCTCAGCCGTCCGGCAGGAGCAGACCGGGAGATCATGCGGCTTCCGCCGACTGGTGCTCACGCGTGGTCATCTCCTCGACGGCGTCGCGCATGATGATCGCAGCAGCCATGATGCGCTCGTCGCGCGTCATCTCGACGGTCACGACGCCACCGCCAAGATCGGCTGCAGCTGGCGGGCGGCGGTGAGCAGCGACACGAGATCGCTCCCCAGCGCCGCAGCGATGACTTCCACCTCGTCAAGCGGGAAGCTCGACGGGTTCACCTTGTGCAGACGACGGGCGAGCGTCCGCATCGGGATCCCCGTCTCCTCGGAGAGCCACTCCTGCGTGAGCCCCTTCTCATCCAGCGCCATGCGGACGACTGCGGTCACCTTTGCGCTGATCGGTTGCGTTGCCATATGGCAATCATGCGGCCACCGTTGCCAAATGGCAAGCTGACTGCCACAATTGGCAGGTGCCTACCGGAACCCAGCCGTTGCCAAGCCCATTGAGCCAGCACGTCGGCCGCCTCCTCAGCGAAGCGATCGCCGCGCGCGGCCTCGCGCAGTCACGCGTCGCGGATGAGGCCGGGATCTCTCCCTCGCAGCTATCGAGAGCACTGACCGGAAAGAAGGTCTTTACTCTCGACCAGCTCGATGCCGTCTGCAGCGTGGTCGGCGCGGACCTTATCGACGTCGTGGCTTCGGCAGACGCCGCCACCAAGTCCCGCCCGCGCCCGGTTGGCGGCGAGCTGATCCGGGGACAGTTCGGTGTCGGTGGATCACAAGAAGATGAGCGAGCGGTCGCGAAGAAGAAGTCACGCGACCCCGGAGGGGATGAAGGAGAGTTCTGAATGGACTCGAAGATTCTTGAGCTGTACGACGCGCTCGACGCGCTCGGAGTGCGTGTCGAATTCTGCGACCTGCCGCCAGATCGCGACGGCGAGTACGTGCACGACAGGCGGCTGATCCGCATCCAGCACGACCTGCGCTACCGGCGCTACGTGAGCACCCTGGCGCACGAGTGCTGTCACGCCGTGTTCGGGGACGTCCCGACGATGTTCGGCCCGCTCAACGCGAAGCAAGAGCGCCGCGCGGACGAATGGGCGGCGATGCAGCTCATCGACCCCCACGACTACCGCGTTGAGGAAGCACGGCACGACGGCCACCTCGAGGCCATGGCGATCGCGCTGCGCGTCACGACCGACATCGTCGAGGCCTTCCGGCGCGTCCTTGTCCGCATCGGCGAAGACGTCTACGTGAATCCCAAGATGGGCGCCGGGCAGTGGGCGCACCGCATCGGCGCAGCCTGATGTCGACGAACGCACGCCGCCTGCGCGTCGTACCCGAGCGCCGCCGGGGGATCGCCGCGATTCGCGTATCGAAAGAGCGCGACAACATGACGAGCCCGGAGATCCAGCGCCACGTCATCAGCGAGTTCGCCGCGCGCGAGAACATCGACATCGTCGAGTGGATCGAGGGCATCGACGAGTCCGGATCCCGGAAGCGCTCTGCCTGGTGGAAGCGCCTTGCCTACGGCTGCGAGCGCATCGAAGCGAACGCCGCCGACGTCCTCGTCGTCTGGCGCATCGATCGCGCCGCCCGCAACAAGCTGAAGTGGGCTGTCGCCGAAGACCGCATCGACACCGCGGGCGGCGCGATCCTCTCCGCGACCGAGCCGAACGACCTCTCCCCGGCCGGACGCTTCGGCCGTGGCGTCATGGTCGAGCATGCCGATTTCATGGCGCGATCAATCGGCGCGACGTGGAAGGAGACGCTCGAGCGCCGGGTCCGCCACGGGCTCACACCGAACGGTCAGCGGCACTACGGATACACCTACTCGCGCGAATCTGGAACGTACGAGATCGATCCCGTCGAGGGGCCGAAGCTCGCCGCGATGTACCGCGCCTACGCTGCAGGGGAAGCCGCCTGGGAGATCGCGCAGCGGTACAGCGCGCCCGACGCCTCCCCCGGCGACGACGGCGCACACGCCCGCTACGCCCGGTGGAACACTGCCTCCATCCTCCGGCTACTCGACAGCGGCTTCGGCGCCGGCATGATCCTGTTCCGCGGCGAGCTCCACACGGGCGCACACCCGGCAGTCATCAGCGTGGAGGAATGGACCCGCTACCAGCACGCCCGCGATGCCCGACGTCGCAGGCCCCGCGCCGAGCGCTCCCCCTACGCGTACTCCGGCCTCATCTACTGCCACTGCGGCGGACGTATGGGCGGACGCACCGACCACGGGCGCCCCCGTTACGCCTGCACCAACTCCGCGCAGTACACCCGCCATCCCGATGCCTCCCTCGCCGCGCACATCATCGACGACGCGGTCCTCGAGTGGCTTGCTGGCATCCGCGACGAGCTCAACGAGGCCGCCCGCAGAGCACCGCGGCGTCCCCAGCTCGTCCAAGATCCGACGAAAGAGATCGCGCGCCGGATCGCGCAGGTCACTCAACGCCTCGACGCTGCGACGATGAAGGTGGTGGACGGCACGATCCCAAACGACGCATACCAGCGCATCCGTGTGCAACTCGAAGCCGAGCAAGCCGAGCTGTCCGCGGAGCTCACGCGCCACGCTGCACAGCAGACGGTGCAGCCGATCGCATTCGTCGGCGATCTAGTCGCCCGCTGGCCGGACATGCCGGTCGCCCGTCGGCGCGAAGCGTTGCGCCTGCTCGTCGACCGCATCGACGTAGGCCGCCCGAGCGACGAACCGCGTATCCAGATTCAGTCAGCTCTCACGCGGAGTTAGCCACAGGCATCGGACGATTCCGATAGTGAGAGCCACGGGGTATGAGTCTACCTGCGCCGCTCTCCCCCGCCTCACCCCTCGCGAGGGCAGGCACCCACGCGGGATCAGGCGGCAGGGTGGGAAAAGCGCCTGATACGGCGCGGACGCCTGTTCAGTCGCGAACCGCGCGGAAGGCCCTCGTCACATAGGGCACCTCGATCACACCGTCCCCGTGCAGGCCGAGCTCGTCGAACAGGGCGTCCATCTCGCGGCGGATCCGTGCCTTCTCGGCATCGTGGGCGGTGATCACAGCGCTGCGGGACGCGGCCATGCGGTGCAGGAGTTCCCGCGTCATGGGGCGCGACCACTCCCAGCGGTCCTGCGCCAGAGCGCCGAAGGGCTCCGCCACCACGGGGTCGCCCGCCGCGAGCATGATCTCGGCGTTGCTGCCGTGCATGATGTCGGTGAGCCGGCGCACCCAGTCGACGCGCTCGTCGCGGAGGTTCCAGACGAGACCGAGCACCCCGCCCGGCCGCACCGCGCGACCGATCTCCGCCGAGGCGGCGACCGGCTCGACCCAGTGCCACGCCTGGCCGAGCACGATGGCGTCCACGCTCGCGTCCGGAAGCGGCAGCGACTCGGCGGTCCCGACGAACGTGGGCACCCCGGGGACGGCGTCGCGAAGGGCGGCGAGCATCGCGGGGTCCGGATCGATCGCCACCACCTCGGCGTCCGCAGCCGTGACGAGCGCCCGCGTGAGCTTGCCGGTCCCGGCGCCGACATCGGCGACCCGACGCGCACCGTCCGCCATCGGTTCGAGCATCCAGGCGACGGCCTCGAAGGGGTACTCGGGCCGTCCGGCCTCGTAGCTTCCGGCCGCCGCACCGAAGGATCTCGCGAGTTCGTCCGCCATGTGGCCAGCATACGGCGAGCCTGCACAGCGACGTCGGAGGCCCGGGAGAGAGTGAGGACGTGCCACTGGACTTCACTGCGATCGACTTCGAGACCGCGAACTCCAGCCCGGCCTCCGCGTGTTCCGTGGGACTCGTGCGGGTGCGGGACGGGGAGGTCGTCGCCACCGCGAACTGGCTGATCCAGCCCCCGCCCGGCCACGACGAGTTCCAGGAGTGGAACGTCCGCATCCACGGCATCCGCCCCGAGCAGGTGCTGTCGGCGGCGACGTGGGTCGATCAGTTCGACCGCCTGTGCGGCTTCGCGGGCGCCGACGTGCTCGTGGCCCACAACGCCGGCTTCGACCTGAACGTCCTGCGACGGGCGACGGAGGTCACGGGACAGATCTGCCCGCCGTACCGGTCGCTGTGCAGCCTCCAGGTGGCACGGAAGACCTATCAGCTCGACTCCTACCGCCTGCCCCTCGCCGCCGCGGCGGCCGGGTACGCGGAGTTCTCGCACCACGACGCACTGGCGGATGCCCTCGCCTGCGCCCAGATCATCGTGGACGCGGCCGCGCGCGCCGGGGCCGCGGATGTCTTCGGCCTCGCCGACGCCCTCGGCCTCCGCGTGACGGAGCCTGCCGCACCGGCGCTGGAGCGCGCCGTCGCCTGACGCACCTCGCGTCCTCCCGGCGATGTCGGAGGCCCCGGGCATCATGGAGCCATGGATGCCCTGTCGATCGTTCTTCTGCTCGTGGCCCTCGCCGCGGGCGTCGCTCTGGGCTGGTTCCTGCGAGCCGGACGCAGTGCCGCCGACATCGCACGCACGCAGGCGGAACTCGCGGCCGCGCGAGACGACCGCGATCGCCAGTACGACCTCTATCGGGACGCGGTCGAGCACGCTCGCACCGAGCAGCGGGCGGAGGCACAGCGCGTCCAGCAGCAGAACGCCGTGCTGCAGGCTCTGGCGCCGGTCCGCGAGAGTCTCCAGCAGATGCAGTCCAAGGTCGCCGCGATCGAGAGCGAGCGTCAGGCGCAGTTCGGCACACTCGCCGAGCAGCTCCGGCGCGCGCAGGAGTCCGATGAAGCGCTCCGCGCGACGACCGAGTCATTGGCGGGTGCGCTGCGCTCCACGTCCACCCGCGGCGTCTGGGGCGAGACCCAGCTGCGGCGCGTCGTCGAGGCGGCGGGGCTGACCAGACATGTCGACTTCGACCTGCAGGCGACGATCACCTCCGACCGCGGCCAGGGGCGCCCCGACATGGTGGTCCGCCTTCCGGGCGGCACGTCGATCGCCGTCGACGCGAAGGTGCCCCTCGACGCCTACCTCGAGGCCTCCGCCCTCCCCCTCGGCGACGCCCACGAGTCTCAGCGCCGCGCGCACATGCAGAAGCACGTCCGCGCGGTCCGCGCCCACGTCGACGCCCTCGCCAAGAAGGCGTACTGGTCCGGCCTCGACGCCAGCCCCGAGTTCGTCATCTGCTTCCTGCCGAGCGAGTCGCTGCTGGCGGCCGCCATCGATGAGGACCCCACGTTGCTCGACTACGCCTTCAGCCGACGAGTGGCCCTCGCCTCCCCCGTCAACCTCTGGGCGGTCCTCAAGACGGTCGCCTACACCTGGACCCAGCAGGAGGTGTCCACCGAGGCCCGGACGCTGCTCGCGCTCGGCACGCAGCTGTACGAGCGCCTCGGCACTCTCGCCGGTCACGCCGACGATCTGCGGCGGGCGATCGAGCGCACGGTCGACAGCTACAACCGCTTCGCCGGCTCCCTGGAGTCCCGGGTTCTCGTGACCGCCCGGCAGTTCCCCGGCGTCGATGCGGAGGCCCTCGCGCCTGTCTCGGCGATCACCGCGGACGGACGGCGCTTCACCGCACCCGAACTGCTGGTCCCGACGGAGGCCGAGGCTACCGCCGACACGATGCAGGCCGACGTCGGCGAAGTTCGCGCGCGCCTCGACCACGCCGCCGCGCTCCACGACCGGGAGCAGTGACGGCGGACGCGACCGGATCCCCGATCGCGGAGTGTCAGGCGATGCCAGGGACGCCGCTGAGCAGCACGATGACGAGGCCGCTCGTGGCGAGGAAGGCGCCGATCATCCACCAGGCGCTCACCTCGTGCCCCTCCGCGCGGCGGACGCGGAACAGCACGTCGGCGCGGCGAGCCGGATCGACGGCCGGCTGCGCAACCGGTGCCGGCGGGGCCACGGCGGCCGCTTCGGCATCGGCACTCACCCGGAGGATGCGTCCGGTGTTCGTGGTGATGATCTTGGTCGGCGCGGCGCTCTTCGAGCCGCTCGTGTGCTGCGTTGTCATGCGTTCGCCCTCCTGTGCCTGCGGTGCCTGGCGGCTCCGTCGACGGCGACAAACCCAGTGACAATTCTGGCACGGCAGCTCGCCGAACCGGGCCCGACTCGTGCAGGAGGCGATACCGGGTCGGTAACGATGGCGAGAATCCGGCCCGCGATCATGCCGACAGGAGAGCCGTCACAGCCACTTCGAGACGAGGTGCTCCGACGCGATCCGGCGAAGGGTTCCGGAGGCGCCCCGCAGGACCACGCTCTCCGTGTAGACGTAACCGCGCTCACGGCGCACACCGGCGACGAGCTGGCCGTCCGTGACGCCCGTCGCGACGAAGATCGTGTTGTTGCCCTGCACGAGGTCGTCCGCCTCGTAGACCTTGTCCATGTCGAGTCCTGCGTCGATGCCGCGCTGACGCTCGTCGTCGTCGCGCGGCCAGAGCCGGCCCTGGATGTGCCCGCCGAGGGCCTTGATCGCGCACGCGGTGACGATGCCCTCCGGGCTGCCGCCGACGCCCACGCACATGTCGGTGCGGGCGTCGTGGCGTGCGGCGTTGATCCCGCCGGCGACATCGCCGTCGCTCATGAGACGGGTTCCGGCCCCGGCGTCCCGGATCTCCTGGATGAGCTGCTCGTGCCGCGGACGGTTGAGCACCGACACCACGATCTCGTCCACCGGCTTGTCCAGCGCGCCGGCGAGCTTGCGGATGTTCTCGCCGATCGGCAGGCGGATGTCGACGATGCCGACACCGGCGGGCCCCGTGACGAGCTTGTCCATGTAGAAGACGCTGGAGGCGTCGAGCATCGTGTCGCGGTCCGACACCGCGATCACCGAGAGCGCGTTCTGCCGACCGGCCGCGGTCAGCGACGTGCCGTCGATCGGGTCCACCGCGATGTCGCAGAGCGGCCCGCGTCCCGTCCCGACGACCTCGCCGTTGAACAGCATCGGGGCGTTGTCCTTCTCGCCCTCGCCGATCACCACGCGGCCCTGGAAGTCGACCGTCCCGAGGAACGCCCGCATGGCGTCGACGGCGGCGCCGTCGGCAGCCTCCTTCGCACCACGACCGATGAACGGAACGGCACGGATCGCCGCCGCCTCGGTCGCACGCACCAACTCCATCGCGAGGTTACGGTCGGGACGCAGCGGGCTCAGGTCGGCAGTCAGACTCACCATGAACCCCAGCCTATCCGCGAGCACCGGATCGATCGCCCCGTTTTCCGCCTCTGAGCGAGGAAGAAATCGCCGTTCTTAACACCACCGAAGGACGGTGCCCACCGACGCGCGACTCCTCCTGCCGAAGCCGGACACCCGCCCCGATAGAGTGGCAGCTGTCCCGGCTTCACCTACCGCAGGAGTTCTCATGCCCGTCGCCACCCCGGATCAGTACGCCGACATGCTCGACCGCGCGAAGGCAGGCGGCTTCGCGTACCCCGCGTTCAACGTCTCCAGCTCGCAGACGATCAACGCCGTCCTCCAGGGCCTGACCGAGGCCGGCTCCGACGGCATCATCCAGGTCACCACCGGTGGCGCCGACTACTTCGCCGGCCACACGGTCAAGGCTCGTGCGACCGGCGCTCTCGCCTTCGCCCGCTACGCCACCGAGGTCGCCAAGAACTACCCGGTCACCGTCGCCCTGCACACCGACCACTGCCCGAAGGACGCTCTCGCGGGCTTCGTCGAGCCGCTCATCGCCGCCTCGGAGGAAGAGGTCAAGGCTGGCCGCAACCCGATCTTCCAGTCCCACATGTGGGACGGGTCGGCCGTGCCGCTCGCAGAGAACATCGAGATCGCCAAGGAGCTGCTCCCCCGCATGAAGGCGATCAACGCCATCCTCGAGGTCGAGATCGGCGTCGTCGGCGGTGAGGAGGACGGCGTGCAGCACGAGGGCTCGAACGAGGCGCTCTACACGACGTTCGCCGACGTGGACCAGGCCGTGCAGGCGCTGGGCCTGGGTGAGCAGGGCCGTTACATCGCCGCCCTCACCTTCGGCAACGTTCATGGCGTGTACAAGCCGGGCGGCGTGAAGCTGCGTCCGGAACTGCTCGGCGAGATCCAGGCCGAGGTCGCCGCGAAGTACAACACCGGCGAGAAGCCGCTCGACCTCGTCTTCCACGGCGGCTCGGGCTCCACCGACGAGGAGATCGCTCTCGCGGTCGCCAACGGCGTCATCAAGATGAACATCGACACCGACACCCAGTACGCCTACACGCGTGCCATCGCCGATTACATGTTCAAGAACTACGACGGTGTGCTGAAGGTCGACGGCGAGGTCGGCAACAAGAAGCAGTACGACCCGCGCGCCTGGGGCAAGATCGCCGAGTCGGCGATGGCCGCCCGCGTGGTCGAGTCCACCCGCCAGCTCGGCTCGTACGGCCAGTCGAAGAGCTGACACCACCAGACACACGAAAGGGGCCCGGCGTCATGCCGGGCCCCTTTCGTGTGTCTGCTCGGGGTCAGCGCACCCCGGTCGCCTGGTCGAGGTAGGCGATGAACGCCGGGTCGCCCATCATCGGCACCACGAGGCAGAACGAGGCGATGCCCAGCGTGATGACGGCTCCGACGAGCGGGAGCCACCAGGTGAGGCGGCCACGACGCAGGCGACGGATCGACAGGGCTGCCGTGACGCACCAGCCGACCGCCAGCACGACGGCCGCGATCGTCCCCCACGTGCGACCCGCGGCGTAGTTCGTGAACTCCCCCTCGATCCCCAGCATGCCCATGGTCTGGTTCATCACGGGAACGATGTCGAGGTAGGACAGGCCGGTGACGACGACGTTCACGAGGCCGTAGGCGAGGAGCGCGATCGTCGCGAACCGATCCACTGAGGAGGGGCGCGCCGGAGCAGGAGCCGCGGGCGCGGGGTCCGAGACGGGAGCCGACGGGGCGACCACCTCTGCCACGGGCGGCAGCCCCGCTGCCCTCCGTTGCTCCTCTGGTGTGGCGAGTTCCCCGTATCGGGGGCGCTGGTCGGTCATCCCGCCATCGTATCGGCCGAGGCTCAGCTCGCCCGTTCAGGGAAGCCGGACCCCCAACCGATAGCGGCCCCGGAGAAGTGGGGACTTCTCGGGGCCGCGGACGTGGAGCGCTGGGGACGCTCCTCATCCCGTTGGTCGCCGGCGCTGGGGACGCCGTAGGCGATCAGTAGGGCGTTGTCAGCCACTACGCCTTCGATCATAGGGAACCCGCGATGCCCACACCAGGGCCCCGAATTCAGATGGTGAACTCGGCGTCCGGGCCGTCGGTGTCCAGGGCGTCCGCGCCGAGCTGCAGGGAGAGCCGCCGCGCCGTGCGCTGCAGGTTCGACACGAGACGACGGTTGACTACCGCCCGGTCCGAGGGCAGGGAGACGGCCAGCGACGCCGTCACCCCGGGGGCGATGACCGGAACCGCGACACACGTGGCTCCGATCGCATACTCCTCCCGGTCGATCGCCCACCCCGGCGTCTGCTCGAGCTGGGTGAGAAGCGTCCGGCGATCGCTGATCGTCCGAGGCGTGAGCTCCTCGAGCCGGTGCCGGGAGAGGTAGTCCAGGCGATCATCCTCGGAGAGCGCCGCAAGGATCTGCTTGCCCAGAGCGGTCGCGTGGGCGCTGGCGTGCAGCCCGACCCAGAGCTCGATGCGCGGGTTCCGCACGGCGTCCACGATGTCGACGAGATGCATCTCCCCGTCCGCATATCGGGAGAGGTAGGCCGTGGCGCCCACATCCTCGGTCACCGCGCGCAGAGCGGCGCGCACCCGAGCCAGGAACACCCCACGAGAGTCGATCTGCTGCTGGAACGCGGGGAAGCGTCCGCCCAGCACGAGCCCGTCCGGTTCGGCACGGAGGTACCCCTCGTGCACGAGCGTGCGGACGAGGTTGTAGGTCGTTCCCGGAGTGAGCCCCGTGATCGATGAGAGCATCTTGGCCGGAAGCGGACGCGGGGAGTTCGCGACGATGTCGACCAGGCGGAGCGCGCGTTGCACGGACCCGATGAGGGTCGGCTCCGCCTCCGCGGCGGTCACCGCTACGCACCTCCTCCTGCGGAGGCGCGGCCGCCGAGGGCGCGCGCATCGCGGTGGCCCGTGGCGTCCTGACGGAGCTCCTTCGGCAGGGAGAACATGAGGTCCTCCTCCGCCGTCTTGACCTCTTCCACATCGCGATACCCGGCGTCGCCGATCGCGTCGAGCACTTCGCGCACGAGCACCTCGGGGACGGAAGCGCCGCTGGTGACGCCCACCGTCTCCACGCCGTCGAGCCACTCCTGGCGGATCTCCTCGGCGTAGTCCACGCGGTAGGCGGCCTTGGCTCCGTACTCGAGGGCGACCTCGACGAGCCGCACGCTGTTGGAGGAGTTGGCGGAGCCGACCACGATCACGAGATCAGCGCCCTGAGCGACCTTCTTGATGGCGACCTGCCGGTTCTGGGTCGCATAGCAGATGTCGTCGGACGGCGGATTGTGGAGCTCGGGGAAGCGGGTGCGGAGCCGGTTCACCGTCTCCATCGTCTCGTCGACGGAGAGCGTCGTCTGCGACAGCCACACCACCTTGGACGGGTCCTTCACCTGCACGGTGTCGGCTTCTTCCGGAGAGTTGACGACCGTGACGTGATCGGGCGCCTCTCCCGCGGTGCCCTCGACCTCCTCATGTCCGTCGTGGCCGATGAGCAGGATCTCGAAGTCGTCCCGCGCGAAGCGCACGGCCTCGCGGTGGACCTTGGTGACGAGCGGGCAGGTGGCGTCGATGGCGTGCAGGCCACGGTCGGAGGCGGCGTTCACGACCGCCGGGGAGACGCCGTGCGCGCTGAAGACGACGTGCGCGCCCTCCGGCACCTCGTCGACCTCCTCCACGAAGATCGCGCCCTTGGCCTCGAGTTCCGTCACGACGTGGATGTTGTGCACGATCTGCTTGCGGACGTAGACGGGGGCGCCGTAGCGCTCCAGCGCCTTCTCCACGGCGACCACCGCACGGTCCACCCCCGCACAGTATCCGCGGGGGGCGGCGAGCAGGACGCGCTTGTGTCCGGGCACCGGGTTATCCTGAAGCCGCCCGGCCGCGGCGCGCACTCGTGGGATGCGAGGAGCGGGAAGATGAACGGCAGTCGAAGTCACCCCTCGATTCTACCGTCGCCCGGCTGGACGGGGCCGGAGAGTGCGCGGGCAGGAACGGGAGCAGATGACAGTCTTCGAAGCGACGACGGGACCGGGAGAGACGCCGCCGGCGGATGCCGTCGCCCCGCGCGACTCCACGGCGCAGGCGCCGACCTCGGTCGCGCGGCTGAACGCCACCATCCGCGACTTCGTCGCACGGTGGAACACGGTGTGGGTCGAGGGCGAGATCACCTCCTGGAACGTCCGCGCCGGCAACGTCTTCGCCCGCCTCAAGGACACCCGCTCCGATGCACAGATCTCCATCCGGGTCTGGTCGAGCGTGCGCGGCCGCATCCCCGCCGACCTGGGCGTGGGCGATCACGTCGTCGCCGCCGTCAAGGCCGACTACTTCGTGCGCTCCGGAGACTTCAGCTTCGCGGTCTCGGCCATGAAGCATGTCGGACTGGGCGACCAGCTCGAACGGTTGGAACGGCTGCGCGTGCAGCTCCGCCAGGAGGGCCTCTTCGATCCCGCCCGCAAGAAGCGGCTGCCGTTCCTCCCCCACGTCATCGGCCTCATCACCGGCGAGCGCTCCGACGCCGAGAAGGACGTCCACCGCAACGCCGAGCTGCGCTGGCCGCAGGTGCGATTCAAGACCGCGTACGCCGCGGTGCAGGGCGATCGCTGCGTGCCGGACACCTTGGCGGCTCTCGCCCGCTTGGACGCCGATCCCGAGGTCGACGTCATCATCATCGCGCGCGGCGGCGGCGACCCGCAGACACTCCTCGGCTTCAGCGACGAACGCCTCGTCCGAGCCGTGGCCGCCGCCTCCACACCGGTGGTCAGCGCCATCGGCCATGAGAACGACCACCCCCTCCTCGACGACGTCGCCGACCTGCGCGCCTCGACGCCGACCGATGCCGCCAAGCGTGTCGTCCCCGACGTCGGGGAGCAGCGCGCACTCATCGCGCAGCTTCGGTCCCGGGCCACCACCCGCCTCACGCAGCGCCTCACACACGACATGGCCCAGCTCGAGCAGCTGCGGTCCCGGCCGGTGCTGCGCTCGCCCGATCCGATCATCGACAGCCGCGCGCAGGAGACCTTCCTGCTTCTCGCCCGCGGTCGCGACGCGGTCACCCGGCAGCTCGACGACGCCGGCCGGCGGACGAGCGAACTGCGCGCCTCGCTACGCGCCCTCTCCCCCGCCGCCACTCTGGCCCGCGGCTACGCCATCGCCCACCTCGAAGGCGGCGTGATCCTCCGCGACGCGGCGGACGCCCCTGCGGGCAGCGCGCTCACCCTCACGGTGGACCGAGGGTCGCTCGCGGTTCGCTCGGAGGGCGAGATCGCGGAAGGCGCCTGAGCGGGCGGCGTCCGGGGCACGACGTAGGATGGAGGAGTGAGCGCCGTGAACGACACCCCCGTGGACACGCTGTCGTTCGAGGCGGCCCGTGACGAGCTCGTTCGGGTCGTCGCCGAGCTCGAACAGGGGGCGCCCACCCTCGAGCACTCGCTGGCGCTCTGGGAGCGCGGTGAGGCCCTGGCCGCCCGCTGCGAGGAGTGGCTGCTCGGCGCGAAGCGTCGTCTCGAGGCTGCACGCACCGCCACCCCCGACGAGAGCGACGCGTCATGAGCAAGGGTCCCGCGATCAATGCCGACCTCGGTCGACCGGAGACGCCGGACGAGACCGCGGCACGCAAGGCCGCGTCGAGCAAGGCCTACCGGTCGAGCCAGACGGTCCGCAACCTCGTCGCCGCGCTCGTGGTGACCCTCGCGGTCGTCGTCGTCATCATCGCGCTCGTCCCCCGGGGCGAGCCGGTCGCCGCGAAGCCGATCGACGTGGCCGCCATCGCCGCGGACGTGGAGTCGTCCATGGGCAGCCCGGCGATCGTCCCCGACACGGACGAGTTCTGGCGAGTGAACGCGGCCGAGCTCCAGAGCGGAGCCCCCGTGGTCTGGGAGGTCACCCTCGCGCCTGCGGCACAGGACGAGCGCGGGTTCATCAAGCTCGCCCAGGCCTTCGATGCCGATGCCTCCTGGGCCCCGCAGCGGCTGAACGGCGTCGCCCCGACCGACACCGTGCGTATCGGCGGTCTGGAGTGGGACGTCTATCGGCCCGGGTCCGCCGGCGCGGAGGCGAACGTCACCTACGCCCTCGGCACCCAGGCCGGCGACGACTACGTGCTTCTCTACGGCTCCCGCTCGGCCGACTCCACCGCCGAGCTCGCGGAGTCGCTCATCCCCCAGATCCGCACCGTCTCGGAGGCCCGATGACCCACCCGCTGACCCCCGCCGCCGCCTGGAAGCAGATGCAGGACGGCAACCGTCGCTTCGTCCGCGACGAGCCCCAGCACCCGAACCAGAACGTCGACCGCCGCAAGGACCTCACCGCGGCCCAGCACCCCGTCGCGACGCTGTTCGGCTGCTCGGACTCCCGCCTGGCCGCCGAGATCATCTTCGACCTCGGTCTCGGCGACCTCTTCGTCGTGCGCAACGCCGGGCAGGTGATCGGCGAGTCCATCGTGGCGAGCCTGGAGTACGCGGTCGCCGTTCTCGAGGTGCCGCTCATCGTGGTCCTCGCGCACGACTCCTGTGGTGCGGTGCGCGCCGCCATCGACGGCACCGCCATCGACGCGGACCCGCTCCCCCCGCACATCTGGAAGCTCATCGCGCCGATCGTCCCGGCCGCCCGCAAGGTGCTCGCGGAGAGCGGCGGCGGCACGGTGGCCGACATCGATGCGGAGCTCGTCGGACGCGAGCACCTTCGCAACACCGTCAACGACCTGCTGCAGTCGTCCGAGATCATCAGCAACGCCGTCGCCGAAGGCCGTCTCGGCATCGTCGGCGCCAACTACCGTCTGGCCGAGGGTGAGGCAGCGCCCGTCATCACGGTCGGCATCGAAGCCGAGGGGATCGACCCCGCAACCAAGGAGGGTTCGGAATGACCGACACCGAGTACCGCATCGAACACGACACCATGGGTGAGGTGCGAGTGCCCGTGAACGCGCTCTACGGGGCGCAGACGCAGCGCGCCGTGGAGAACTTCCCGATCTCCGGCAAGGGCCTGGAGTCGACGCAGATCGCCGCACTCGCGCGCATCAAGAAGGCCGCCGCGCTGGCGAACAAGGAGCTCGGCACGCTCGACGGCGCCATCGCCGACGCGATCGCCCAGGCCGCCGACCAGGTCGCCGCAGGCAGCCACGACGGCGAGTTCCCCGTCGACACCTACCAGACCGGCTCCGGCACCTCGTCGAACATGAACATGAACGAGGTCCTGGCGACGCTCGCGAGCCGCATCCTCGGCTCCACCGTGCACCCCAACGACCACGTGAACGCCTCGCAGTCGTCGAACGACGTGTTCCCCACCTCGGTGCACATCGCGGTCACCCAGGCGCTCATCGACACCCTGATCCCCGCGCTCGACCACCTCGCCGTCGCGCTCGAGGCCAAGGCGGAGCTCTGGAAGGACGCGGTCAAGTCCGGCCGCACGCACCTCATGGATGCGACGCCCGTCACGCTCGGCCAGGAGTTCGGCGGCTACGCCCGTCAGATCCGCCTGGGCATCGAGCGCGTGCAGTCGGCGCTCCCCCGCGTGGCCGAGGTACCGCTGGGCGGCACCGCTGTCGGCACCGGCATCAACACGCCGCTCGGCTTCCCGCAGAAGGTCATCGAGCTGCTGGCCGCCGAGACCGAGCTGCCCATCACCGAGGCGAAGGACCACTTCGAGGCGCAGGCGAACCGCGACGGTCTCGTCGAGGCCTCCGGCGCGCTCCGCACGATCGCCGTGTCGCTCACGAAGATCAACAACGACCTGCGCTGGATGGGTTCCGGCCCCAACACCGGTCTCGGCGAGCTGCACATCCCCGACCTGCAGCCCGGTTCCTCGATCATGCCGGGCAAGGTGAACCCCGTCGTTCCCGAGGCCGTGCTCATGGTGTGCGCGCGCGTCATCGGCAACGACGCCACGGTCGCCTGGGCTGGCGCCTCCGGGTCGTTCGAGCTGAACGTCGCCATCCCGGTCATGGGCACCGCGCTGCTCGAGTCGATCCGTCTGCTGTCGAACGCCTCCCGGGTGCTCGCCGACAAGACGATCGACGGCCTGCAGGCGAACCTCGACCGCGCCGCCGCCTTCGCGGGCATGAGCCCGTCGATCGTGACGCCGCTGAACAAGCTGATCGGCTACGAGGCCGCAGCCAAGATCGCGAAGCACTCGGTGGCGAAGGGCATCACGGTGCGCGACGCCGTGATCGACCTCGGCTACGTCGAGCGCGGTGAGCTGACGCTGGAGCAGCTCGACGAGAAGCTCGACCTCCTGTCGATGACCCACCCGGGCTGATCCACGCCTGACACGGATGCCGCGGGGACCTCGGTCCTCGCGGCATCCGTCGTCTCCGCCCCGTCCCGTCCCCGTCTCGGCCAGGATCCGGGCTCCGTCCGTCGCGGTTCCTGCCTCGGATGCACGACCACGTTCCGCCCGCACGTCGGAATCCTCAGATCAGGACTGCCCGCGGCTCCGGATCGTGCAGGCGACTCCTCCTCCACGAGTCCCCGGACACCCCGACTCATCCCCACGACGCCCCTCCTGCCCCGTGGAGACACCGGAGGACGCAGAATCGGCGAATGCTCGATCCCGTCTCGACCCTTCACCGTCTCGGAGGCATCGCCCGTGGGCGCGACCTCGGGGCTTTCGGAATCCCGCGCTCCGCCTTGTCGCGCGCGGTGCGCGCCGGCCGGATCCGTCGGGTCCGCTCCGGGGTGTTCGCCACCCGCGACACCGACGCGACCGTGCTCACGGCAGCTGCCCATGGTGGAGCCATCAGTTGCGGCACCGCGCTGCGCGCCCACGGAGTCTGGGTGCTCTCGGAGAGCGATGCGCCGCACGTGTGGCTCGGTCGCAACGGCCGCGCGCACCCGCACGTCGGGTGCCGGTGCATCCCGCATCATTTCGAGGGACACACCCGGTTCGGCATCGTGTCCGTCGAAGACGCGCTCCGGCAGCTGCACGCGTGCGAAGGCGACGAGGCCTTCTTCGTGTCCTTCGAGTCGGCCTGGCGGCAGGGACTGATCGGGCGGGCAGCGCGAGACCGGATCCGCGCCGCGCTGCCGCGGTCCGCCCGCTGGCTCGTGGACCTCGCTCGTCCTGACGCGGACAGCGGCCTGGAATCCCTGCTCCGCCTCCGGCTCCATGTCCTCGGCGTGCGCCTCACGACGCAAGTCGCGATCCCCGGTGTCGGCCGCGTGGACTTCGTCGTCGACGGCCGCCTCATCATCGAGGTCGACGGACGTGAGCACCACGGCGCCCCTGCGATGCGCCACCGCGACCTCGCCCGTGATGCCGTCGCATCGCGACTCGGGTACGAGACGCTGCGCTTCGATTACGCCCAGGTCGTGCACGACTGGCCCACGGTTCAGGCTGCGATCGAAGGCGCCCTCCGTCGAGCCCACGACCGCATCTGACGTCTGATCCCGCCCTCACGAACCCGGTTCCGCATGCACGACTCCGTTCCACCCGCACGACCCCTCGGCCCGCAGCGGCCGGCCGACGGTGCAGGATCGTGCAGGTGTCGCTACCGACGTCCGAGGGCCCGCGGCACGGATGCACGAGCCCGACACGGATGCACGATCGGAGCGGCCAGTGGGGCCCACGGGCGGGACGAGGTCGTGCGGGCGGGGCACGGTCGTGCAGCGGGACGAGGTCGTGCGGGCGGGCCCGGATCGTGCAACCGGGCCCGCCGGCGCGGGTCAGCTGAGTTCGCCGCCCTCCAGGAGGTCGGTGACGAGGGCGGCGATGGCGGAGCGCTCCGAGCGGGTCAGGGTGACGTGGCCGAAGAGGCCGTGTCCTTTCAGTGTCTCGATGACGCTGGCGATGCCGTCGTGGCGACCGACGCGGAGGTTGTCGCGCTGCCCGACGTCGTGGGTGAGGATCACGCGGGAGTTCTGCCCCATGCGGCTGAGCACCGTGAGCAGCACGTTCCGCTCCAGGGACTGCGCCTCGTCCACGATCACGAAGGCATCGTGCAGGGACCGCCCACGGATGTGGGTGAGGGGCATCACCTCGAGGAGTCCGCGTTCCACGACCTCGTCGATGACGTTCCCCGAGACCACGGAGCCGAGGGTGTCGTACACCGCCTGACCCCAGGGGTTCATCTTCTCGCCCTGGTCGCCCGGGAGGTATCCGAGCTCCTGGCCACCTACGGCGAACAGCGGACGGAAGACGATGATCTTCTTCTGCTGCTGCCGCTCCAGCACGGCCTCCAGACCCGCGCACAGTGCGAGCGCCGACTTGCCGGTGCCCGCGCGCCCGCCCAGGGACACGATGCCCACCTCGGGGTCGAGGAGCAGGTCGATCGCGATGCGCTGCTCGGCGGAGCGCCCGTGCATGCCGAAGATGTCCCGGTCACCGCGGACGAGCCGGAACTCCCCGTCGCCGGTCACCCGACCGAGAGCCGACCCGCGCTCCGAGTGGATGATGAGGCCCGTGTTGAGGGGAAGCCCGTGCACGTCCTCGCTGAGCCCGACCTCGCTCTCGTAGAGGTCGCTGATGTCGTCGCCGGAGAGATCGAGCGTGGCGATGCCGGTCCAGCCCGAGTCCACGGCCTGCTCGGCGAGGTACTCCTCGGCGCGGAGCCCCAGGGACGCGGCCTTCACCCGCATCGGGAGGTCCTTCGACACGATGGTCACGTCCTGGCCGTCCTGCGCGAGGTGCATGGCCACGGAGAGGATGCGGCTGTCGTTGTCGCTGAGGCGGATCCCCGCGGGGAGCACCGAGAGGTCGGCGTTGCCGAGCTCGACGCGGAGGGTGCCGCCCTCGCCGACCTCCACCGGGAAGTCGAGTCGACCGTGCTCGACGCGCAGGTCGTCGAGGTGGCGCAGCGCCTGGCGGGCGAAGTACCCGATCTCCGGGTCGTGCCGCTTGCCCTCGAGTTCGGTGATGACGACCACCGGGAGCACCACGGAATGCTCCGCGAACCGGAAGAGCGCCTGCGGATCGCTCAGCAGGACCGAGGTGTCGAGGACGTAGGTGCGCAGATCCTGATCCGGTTCTGCGGCCGCGGCCTGACTCGGCGTCTGACGGGTGGACTGCTGCGCGGTGCTGGTGGACTGCTGCGCTGTACGTGTGGTCACGACCCACTCCCGACCCGGGGATTCCCGGCTATGCGAACGAGTCGACCAGGGGGTCACGAGTCGCGAACCTGAGGCCGACCCGACCGGGCGCCTTGCCCGATGCCTTGACGGTACGGCCGCTCAGGGGTTTTCCACGGACTCGACACGCCAGCGATTCGTTACGGGACGATGAACGATTCCTTGCCGAACGCGCCCAGGGTCTCGTCGAGCAGGGCGAGCGTCTCGGCGTCGGTTCCGGCGTGCGGCGCGATGCGGATGGATCCGCCCCGAGCGGTGACGACGAGTCCGGCGTTGGCGAGAGCCGCGGCGAGCCGCGCCGGTTCCTCCGGTGCGAGGGCGACGATCCCCGCGCGCTCGGTGCGCTCGCGCGGGGAGGCGACGACGATCCCGTGGCGGTCGGCCGTGGCGATCACCGCGTCCACGTGCGCGGACAGCCGCTCCTCGATCGCCGCGACCCCGGCATCCCTGACGTCCCGAGCGCCGATCGCGAGCCGGCCGGCGGCGAGCGTGTCCGGCATGCTGATCGTGTAGGCCCGCGCGTCCGGTGCCGGGGCGGGCAGCTCGTCGACGACCAGCCCGCTCGCCGCCGTCCCGGTGATCCCGGAGAGCACGGGCGAGATGCGCTCGCGTGCGTACGGCGAGAACCACGCGAACCCGGTGCCCCGGCCCGCGCGCAGCCATTTGTAGCCGTGCCCGACGACGACGTCCGCGACGCTGTAGTCGGCGTCGATCACGCCGAAGGACTGCACGGCGTCGACGATGAGGAGACGGTCGGGGCCGAGGACGTCCCGCAGCGCGGCGAGATCGGCCCGATAGCCGGTGCGGAAGTCGACGTGGCTGACGGCGAGCGCCACGACATCGTCGTCGAGGACGGCAGCGACGGCGTCGGGGGTGACCCGTCCGTCGTCGGGCGTGATCCAGCGCGGCGTGACCGCGTGGTCGGACGCCGCCGCCGCGCGCTCCAGGGTGAGGCTCACGCTCGGGAACTCCGCGGTGCTCGCGACGACCGCGCCGGAGATCCCGTAGAGCGCGTGCATGAGGCCGTGGGTCGACGACGGCTGCAGCGTGACGTCCGCGGCATCGGCTCCGAGGAGCTCGGCGACGACCTCCTGCGCCTGTCCGATCCGCTCTCCCACGAGCGCCAGGGACGACGGCCGGCCACTGCCGAGGAGGTCCGCGTCCGCGAAGACCTCGGCGCGGACCGACGGGGACACAGGGCCGAATGCCGCCCAGTTCAGGTACCCTGGCTCCGCGTCGAAGGTGCCGAGGTAGTCGTCGAAAGTGCTCACTGCGTCATTGTGACACGCGCCCGCACCCCTCGGATCAGCGTCCGAATCGGCGGTCGCGGTCGGCGTAGTCACGGATCGCACGGAGGAAGTCGACCTGCCGGAGGTCGGGTCCCAGCGCCTCGACGAAGTAGAACTCGCTGTGCGCGCTCTGCCACAGCAGGAAGTCGCTGAGCCGCTGCTCGCCGCTCGTGCGGATCACGAGGTCGGGATCCGGCTGGCCGCCCGTGTAGAGGTGCTCCCCGATCATCTCCGGAGTGAGCTGCGCCGCGAGGTCCTCCAGCGTGCCGCCCGACGCCTCGTGTGTGGTGATGATGCTGCGCACCGCGTCGACGATCTCGTTCCGGCCGCCGTACCCGACCGCGAGGTTCACGTGCAGCCCGGTGTGGTCCTTCGTCCGCTCCTCCGCATCGGCGAGCACGCGCGCCAGCTCCGCCGGGAGGATGTCGGAGCGGCCGACGTGCTTGACCCGCCAGTTCCCCTTCTGGGACAGCGCCTCGGCGAGCTCCGCGATGATCTCGATGAGGTCGGCGAGCTCGGCCGAGTCCCGTTTGCGGAGGTTGTCGCTGGAGAGGAGGTAGAGCGAGACCACACGCACCCCGAGTTCGTCGCACCAGCCGAGGAACTCCTGCATCTTGGCGGCGCCTGCACGGTGCCCTTCGGCTGGGGTGTCGAATCCGAGCTGTCGCGCCCATCGGCGGTTGCCGTCGATCATCATGGCGACGTGGTGCGGAACGGAGGCCGGATCGAGGTGGCGGCGCAGCCGGCTGGTGTACAGCCGGTACAGCGGTCCCCGCCCCGGGCTCTCGCGTGACATCACCCACCTACGCTACCCTGCCCCGCTCTTCCGCGTCGGTGCAGAACCTGGGGACATGTACGGGGACGGGCATGCGCTCCCACCTAGAGTGAGCACGTGAGCACTTCCGACCAGACCGGCGCCGACCTCCCGAAGCTGCCGCTGCTCGAAGCGGCGGCCGTCGACGCGGCGGCCGAGATCAAACCGACCTGGCGCGGGTGGATCCACGCCGGCACGTTCCCCGTCGCGATCGCCGCAGGCATCGTCCTCATCGCCGTATCCCAGGGGGCGGCGGCGAAGTGGGCGGCGGCGGTCTTCATGGCCACCTCGTTGCTGCTGTTCGGGAACTCCGCCGTGTACCACCGCTTCAACTGGCGCCCCCGGGTGAAGGGCATCCTCAAGCGGATCGACCATGCGAACATCCTGCTGCTCATCGCCGGCACGTACACGCCGCTCGCCACCCTGGCGCTGCCGCCGGAGAAGGGCGTTCTGCTGCTGACCCTGGTCTGGAGCGGAGCCCTGCTCGGCATCCTCTTCCGGGTGTTCTGGATCCATGCGCCGCGCTGGCTCTACGTCGCGCTGTATCTGCTGCTCGGCTGGGCCGCGGTGATGTACATCGTCGACCTGCTCGACGCCAACGTGGCCATGATGGTCCTCGTGATCGTCGGCGGTCTGCTCTACACGGGCGGCGCCATCGTCTACGCGCTGAAGAAGCCGAACCCGTGGCCGGGACACTTCGGCTTCCACGAGATCTTCCACGTGTGCACGGTCCTGGCCTTCCTCTGCCACTGGACCGCGTGCCTGCTGATCGCTCTGCACCCGCTGTCGCCGTCGCTCGGCGCGCCCTGAGCGGCGGTCAGCGCTCGCGCGGCTCCTCGTCGGGCGCGGCGGGCGCTTCCGGTGCGGTGCGGCCCTGGTCCTGGGCGTCTCCGGCGGCGCGGGCGGCCTCCTCCGCGTCGAGCTCCTCGCGCACCTCTTCGCGGTACCGCACCCGGCGGATCCGGCGGTTCATGTCCCAGATCAACAGGATCACGGCGACGAGCACGATGACGATCACCGCGAAGCCGGCGAAGCCCGGCGTGACCGACTCCGGGGCCACCGTCATCGACGGTGTCGGCATCGGGGTCTCGGAGAGGAAGCGCATGAATCGGCCTTTCGTACGCAGGTCGCATAACCTGGTATCACCAGCCTAACGACCGGAAGACCCCACCTGTGACGACCGCCCTCCAACTCGACGAACGCTACGGCCGCACCCGCCGCCGTCGGTGGCCGTGGTTCCTCGCCGGGGCCGTCGCGCTCCTCCTCCTCGCCGCCCTCGCGTGGTCCATCGTCGGCCAGTCGCTGAGCGCGGTCGACGCCGATGATCTGGGCTTCGAGCTCGTGGACGAGCACGCCGTCGACGTGCGCTTCCAGGTGACCGGCGTCCAGGGCAAGGACGTCGTGTGCGTGCTCGAAGCCCTCGACGAGGAGTTCGGCGTCGTGGGCTGGAAGATCGTGGAGATCCCGGCCGGAGATGCCCATGCGCTCACCCGCGCGGAGCGCATCCCGACCGTCGCGGAGGCGACGACAGGTTTGGTGAACACCTGCTGGGTCGCCTAGACTGATGCCAGACAGACGACGCCCCGGCACCGTGCCGGGGCGTCTTGGCATATCCCCCGCGGCATCTCGGCGGGATCCCGATAGAAGGAGCTTCGTCATGTCCACCGATGCTCAGGTCCCCTTCCTCACGCAGGAAGCCTACGACCGGCTCGTCGCCGAGCTGGAACACCTCTCCACCGTCGGTCGCGACGAGATCGCCAAGCGCATCGAGGCGGCCCGCGAGGAGGGCGACCTCAAGGAGAACGGCGGCTACCACGCGGCGAAGGACGAGCAGGGCAAGCAGGAGGCGCGCATCCGCACCCTGGAAGCGCTGCTGAAGACCGCCAAGGTCGGCGAGGCCCCTGCCAGCCGGGGCATCGTCGAGCCGGGCACCGTCGTGACCGCGATCGTCGCGGGCGGCGAAGAGGTCTTCCTCCTCGGCAGCCGCGAGATCGCCGCCGCCGGCAGCGACCTCGACGTCTACAGCGAGGCCAGCCCGCTGGGCCAGGCGATCCTCGGCCTCAAGGTCGGCGAGTCCTCGTCGTACGAGGCGCCGAACGGCCGCTCGATCAGCGTCGAGATCGTGAAGGTGGAGACCTACACGGGCTGACGCCCTCACGAGACACCCCCTCGACCGCCACGGTCGAGGGGGTGTCTCGCGTCCGGGGGTCAGTCCTGGACGACGATGGGTGCGAAGCCGGCGCGACGGAGGGTGTCGAGCGTGTGGGCCGAGTGGTCCGCCCCACGGGTCTCGACACTGAGCTCGAGGATGACCTCGCTGATCTGCAGTCCGTGTCCGTGACGGGTGTGCATCGCCTCGATGACGTTCGCTCCCGCCTCCGCGATGAGTTCGGACACGCGGGCGAGCTGACCGGGGCGGTCGGGCAGCGGGATGCGGATCGTGAGATACCGTCCGGAGGCGGCGAGGCCGTGCGACACCACGCGTTGCAGCAGGAGCGGGTCGATGTTGCCGCCGGACAGCACGGCCATCGTCGTGCCGGTCGCCGACACGCGTCCGGAGAGGAGAGCGGCGACCCCCGCGGCGCCGGCGGGTTCCACCACGACCTTGGCCTGCTCCAGGAGGACGAGCATGGCGCGGGCGAGGTCGTCGTCGGAGACGGTGACGACCTCGTCGACGAGGTCCTTGATGATCTCGAACGGCACGGCCCCGGGGCGGGCGACGAGGATGCCGTCGGCGATGGTGGGGCGCGTGACGATGTCGACCGGTTCCCCGGCTGCCAGCGACGGCGGCACCGCGGCCGCGTTCTCCGCCTGCACGCCGATCACGCGGATCGTCCGCCCGAGCTCGGCGGCCTTGGCCTTGATCGCGGCGGCGACGCCGGCAATCAGCCCTCCGCCGCCGATGCCGAGGACCACGGTGTCGATCTCGGGCGCATCCTCCAGCAGCTCCAGGCCGAGGGTGCCCTGCCCGATCACGATGTCACGGTGGTCGAACGGATGGATGAGCACGGCGCCGGTGCGCTCGGCGAACTCGGCGGCCAGGCGCAGCGACGTGGCGACGGTCTCCCCCTCGAGCACCACCTCGGCCCCGTAGCCGCGGGTGGCGAGGAGTTTCGGCACGGGGACCCCGAGCGGCATGAAGATCGTCGCCGGGATGCCGAGCGCCTGAGCGGCCAGAGCGACGCCCTGCGCATGGTTGCCGGCCGAGGCCGCCACGACCCCGCGGGAGCGCTCCTCTGCGCTGAGACGGGAGAGCCGGTAGGCCGCCCCGCGGATCTTGAAGGAACCCGTGCGCTGCAGGTTCTCCATCTTCAGCAGCACCGGGGCGCCGAGCGCGTCGGACAGCGCCCGGGAGGGCAGCGTCGGGGTGTGCGAGATCACCTCAACCAGACTTCGAGCCGCGTCCTGGAACTCGGTCAGGCTGGGGACTGCGCTCATCGATTCCTCCGTCTCCGCTCGCGCGGAACTGTGCTCCAGATCAGGTCTCCGCTCGGCCCGACGCCGGTGCGCCAGGATCCCGAGCTGATGGTCACCGCCGCCACGTTCACGAACGCGGCCAGCGGGACGGCGAACAGGGCACCGGGGATGCCCGCGATCATCGCGCCGCCCGCGACCACGAGGACGACGGCGAGGGGGTGCACCTTGACGGCGGAACCCATCATGATCGGCTGCAGGATGTGGCCTTCGATCTGCTGCACGGCCAGCACGACGACGAGCATCCAGAGGGCGATCCACGGCCCGTTGTAGACCAGGGCGAGGAAGACGGCCACGGCACCGGTCACGACCGCACCGACGATCGGGATGAACGAGCCGAGGAAGACGAGCACGGCGACGGGCAGCGCGAGCGGGACCTGGAGCAGGAACGCGCCGAGGCCGATGCCGATCGCGTCGATCGTCGCCACGAACAGCTGCGTCCTGGCGTAGTTGACGATCGTCGTCCAGCCGTTGCGCGCGGCGCCGTCGACAGCGGGGCGGGCCTTCCGCGGGAAGATCCGCAGCGTCCAGCGCCAGATGCCCGCACCGTCGGCCAGGAGGCAGATGAGGATGAACAGCGACAGCAGCGCGCCGGTGGCCACGTGCCCGACGGTGGTCCCGATCGCGAGGGCCCCCGTCCAGAGGACCTGCGCCTGCTCGCTGATGAAGTCGAGGCCCTGCTGCAGGTAGTTCGCGATCTGCGTGTCCGACAGGTTCAGCGGACCGTCGTGCAGCCACACCTGGAACTGGTCGAAGGCCTCGGTCGTGCGCTGCTGCACGTCCGGGAGCTGGGCGCGCACCTGCCAGACCACGAGCCACATCAGTCCGGTGACGATGGCGATCGTGCCGATGAGCGAGACAGCGATCGCGAGCCAGCGCGGGAAGCCGCGGCGCAGCATCCAGGAGAACGCCGGCCACAGCAGGGCGGTGATCAGGATCCCCACCATCAGCGGGATGACGAGGAGCTTGAGCAGCATCACCAGCCAGATGAAGACGCCGGCCGCGGCCGCGATGAGCAGCAGGCGCCAGGCGTAGCTCGCCGTGATGCGCAGGGGGAGCGGCACCGCCTCGTCGGCTTCGGTGGTCACGGTCCGATCGGTCACCACGGGGCGCGGACGGAACAGATCGCGCAGCCGGGGTCGCTGGTCCTCGCTCATCGCCTCAGTCTACGGTCATGCCGTATGCCGCTCGACGCATCTTGCGCTCTCCGACGATGTCGGAGAGCGAGGATACGCTGGCGGCGTGACCGACACCCTCAGTCCCGCCCAGGCGCGCCGCATCGCCCTCGCTGCCCAGGGCTTCACCCGCGCCCGTCCGGCCACCGTCTCCGGTCGCCATCTGCACCGCGTGATGGAGCGGCTCGGCGTGCTGCAGATCGACTCGGTCAACGTGTTCGCCCGGTCGCACTACCTTCCCCTGTTCTCCCGGCTCGGCGCCTACGATCCGGCGCTTCTCGACCGCCTCTTCCTCTCTCGCACGACGCACTATGTGGAGTACCTCGCCCACGAGGCGACCTTCATCCCCGTCGAGGACTGGCCGCTGTGGCGGTTCCGCATGGACGACTTCCGGCGGCGCTGGTCCGCGGAGGACTCCTGGCTCCGCACGAACGCCCGGACGGTGCAGTGGGTGCAGGACGAGCTCCGTGCGCGGGGACCGCTCCGCCCGGTCGATCTCCGCGCCGACGCCCCACGCGAGCGCGGCACCTGGTGGGACTGGGACGAGGTCAAGCTCGCCCTCGAGCATCTGTGGCGCACGGGAGACGTGGCGGTGAGCGGGCGCCGGGGATTCGAGCGCACCTACGCCCTCGCCGAGCAGGTCATCCCCGACGGCATCCGGTCCCGTGAGATCCCGCGCGAGGACGCCATCCGCGAGCTCGTCCGGCGCGCCGCGCGGTCGAGCGGCGTCGGGACGGCGGCCGACCTGGCCGACTACTACCGCCTCCGCGACCGTGCCGCGGTGACCGGAGCGATCGCCGATCTCGTCGACGCGGGCGACGTGCACCCCGTGACCGTCCGCGGCTGGGAGCGCGGCGGTCGGCCCCTGCCCGCCTGGCGGCATCGCGACGCGGTTCTTCCGCGCCGGGTCGAGACCGCCGCCCTGTTGACCCCATTCGATCCCGTGGTGTGGTTCCGGGAACGTGCGCTGCGGGCGTTCGAACTCGACTACCGCATCGAGATCTACGTGCCGGCAGCGAAGCGCCGCTACGGCTACTACTCGCTGCCCGTGCTCGTCGGCGACCGGATCGTGGCGCGGGTCGACCTCAAGGCGGACCGCGGCACGTCCACGCTGCAGGTGCAGTCGGCATGGTGGGAGCCGCAGGCGCGTCCCGGCGACGCCGAGGCGATCGCGGCGGAGCTCCTGCGTGCCGCGCGGTGGCAGAATCTCGACCAGGTGTCGGTCTCCGGATGGGGCGATGCGACCGCCGCCGTCCACGCCGCACTCGCCGCCACCACGCCGGACACGGTGCGTCGCCATGTCCACGTCCGGGAGGGCGTCGCGTGACCCGTCGTCGATGGTGGCTCCTGGGCGGGCTCGTCGCGGCCGTCGCTGTCGCGGGGGCGGTGTGGTGGGGACTGTCCGCGCTCCGCTCGCCCACGGCGGAGGAGGCGGCGCTGGCCTATCTCCAGGCGCTGGAGTCGGGCGATCCGGAGGCGGTCGCGGCGACCGGGACCAGGGCGTCCGACGCCGCCCTCACCGCGTTCGCCGGAGCGACGTCGACCATCCAGGATGCCGAGGTCACCGATGTCCGCGAGGGGGACGGTGGCGCGTCCGCGACGGTGCGCTTCCGGCTCGACGGAGACGAGCACGAGGCGGACCTCCGACTGACGCCGGGCAGCGGCGGGTGGGTCGTCGATGACTCCGGCCTCGGCGCCCTCCGCTCCACGACCACGATCGGGACGGCGGTGCAGGTCGGCGATGCGGTCCTCCCGGTGGAGCAAGACGCCGCGCTGCTCCCTGGCGTGTACCCCGTGACGGCCGCACCTCAGACGCTGCTGACGGGTGCGTCCGAGGTCGTCGTGCTCCCCGGGGATGACGCCACCGCGGGCGTGACCGCCGAGCTCCGGCCCGAGGCGACGGAGGCTGCGCAGACCCAGCTGGAGGCCTACCTGACGACCTGCACCGCCGACGGCACCGTGGTCCCCGAGAACTGCGGCGTGCGGATCCCGTGGGGGACGGAATTCCGAGAGATCTCCGACGTCGCGTTCCGTGTCGAGCGGTTCCCCGCTGTGGTGCTCACCCCGACGGCGTTCACCGCGGACGACGGCATCCTCGAAGCGACCGTGACCGGCACCAGCCAGGACGGCGCCGCGCGCACGGTCACCTATCGCAGCACCGCGTGGAGCGTGCGCGGAGGCGTGGACGTCACCGCAGACGAACTCGCCCTCACGGTGTGGTGAGGGCGAGGATCAGAACTGCACGCGCGGCGGCTCCGAGATGGCGCCGCTGTCGGCGACCTCGAAGAACTCGCGCTCGGTGAAGCCGAGTCCCTTGGCGAAGAGGTTGTTGGGGAACACCTTGATCTTCGTGTTCAGCTCGCGCACGCCGCCGTTGTAGAAGCGTCGCGCTGCCTGGATCTTGTCCTCGGTGTCGACGAGGGCCTGCTGCAGCTGGAGGAAGTTCTGGCTGGCCTGCAGCTGCGGGTAGGCCTCGGCGACGGCGAAGAGGCTGCGCAGCGCCTGCTGCAGGTGGCCTTCGGCGATCCCCGCCTCACCGGGACCGCCGGCAGAGAGAGTCTCGGCACGGGCGCGGGTGACGTTCTCGAACACGGCTTTCTCGTGCGCGGCATAGCCCTTGACCGTCTCGATGAGGTTCGGGATGAGATCGGCTCGACGCTTGAGCTGTACCGTGATGCCGCTCCAGGCTTCGTCCACACGGACGTTGAGCTGCACCAGCGAGTTGTATGTCGCCCAGAGATACACGCCGACGAGCAGGATCACCCCGACGACGATCAGTACCGGCACGAGCCATTCCATCAGTGCCCCACCCTTTCCCGTATTTCTCTCATCCTAGACGCGGTGCCTGCACGTGGACTGGGGACGAGAGTCTCCGGCCCGACTCGATCAGCGCCCGAGCACGCGTTCCAGGTAACGGTTCGAGAATCGGCGGTCCGGATCGAGGCGGTCCCGCAGCGCCACGAAGTCCTCGAAGCGCGGATACCGCCCCCGCAGCGTGTCGTGCGTGAGCGTGTGCAGCTTCCCCCAATGCGGGCGACCGCCGTGCGCGCTCATGATCTCCTCCACCGCGCCGAAGTACTCGGTCGGGTCCGCCCGCCAGTACCGGTGGACCGCGATGTAGGCGGTCTCGCGACCGTATGCGGTCGAGAGCCAGCGGTCGTCGGCTGCCGCGAACCGCACCTCCACCGGGAACTCGACCCGCCAGCCGCGCTGGTCGATGAGATCCTGGAGAGCGCGGAACGCGGGCACGACGTCCGCCGCCGGGAGCGCGTACTCCATCTCACGGAATCGCACCGTCCTGCTCTGGGTGAGCACGCGGTTCGACAGGTCGGTGTACTCGCGGTCCCCGGTGAGTCGCACGGCGAGCCGGTTGAACCGAGGGGTGATCGCCGGAACAGCCTGTCCCGCCGCGCAGACGACGCGGTACACGCCGTTCGCGAGCAGCGTCTCGTCCACCCATCGTCCCACGGGAGGAAGGGGCCGGCGTCGCGTCGACTCCGGCAGACGCGCTTGGCGCTTGGTCAGCGCGACGTCGGTGTGCGGGAACCAGTAGAACTCGAAGTGATCGGCCGCCGCGACGCGCTCATCGATCGTGGAGAGGACCTCCTCCATCGGCACGGGTTCGTCGATCGCATGCATCACGAACATCGGCACGCACTGCAACGTCACCTCGACGATGATGCCGAGCGCTCCCAGCCCCACGGCGACCGCGGGCAGCAGCTCGGGGCTGTGGGCTTCGTCGATGCGGAGGAACTCGCCGTCCGCGGTGATCAGAGTCACCCCGACCACCTGCGTGGCGAGCCCGCCGAAGCCGGCGCCGGTCCCGTGGGTGCCCGTGGAGATCGCCCCGGCGATGGACTGCCGGTCGATGTCGCCGAGGTTCTCCATCGCGAGTCCGTAGCGCGCCAGCAGCCCGGGGATGCGGTGCAGCCGGGTGCCGGCGAGGAGCGTGACGCGCCCGCTTACGGCGTCCGCGGATACGAGTCCCTGCAGGTCGTCGAGCTCCAGGAGGACACCGGGAGCGACGGCGATCCCGGTGAAGCTGTGACCGGCGCCGACCGCCTTGACCGTGAGTCCCTGTCGTACCGCTGCCCGCACGGCACGCTGCACGCCCTCGGGACTGCGCGGCCGCTCGACTCGGACCGGGCGCACCGACGCCGACCGGCCCCAGTTCTGCCAGGTGCCGCCGATTCTCGTCACAGGAACGCCTTCCCCTCGCCGCGGTACGTCGGCAGCTCGTCGATGACCTCGTCGCCGGACACGAGATGGTAGGCGGCGATGCGCTCGGCCGGTTCGCCGCTCTTCGCATGACGGAACCAGACGCGATCGCCGACGCCGAGCGTCGCGGCGCTCGGCCCCTGCAGCGGCGTCTGCACCTCGCCTGCCGCCTCCCGCGGAAGCGTGCGGAGATTCGCCGGCCACACCGGGCGCGGCTGTCGGGAGGCGACCGCGGGACCGGAGGCGATCCAGCCGCCGCCCAGCACCGTTGCGATGTCGGCCGCAGGACGGCGCACGACGTCGAAGGCGAAAGCCGCAGCCGGTGCCGGGTGGAAGGACCGGTACCCGTCGAACAGGTGCCCTCCGAGCAGGCCGCTACCCGCGCTGGCCTCGGTGAGGGACTCGTCGCTGCCGCTGAACTCGAGGGAGCCGGTGCCCCCGCCGTTGAGGAACTCGAGGGAGGTCACGGCACTGACTGCGGCGACGATCTGCGCCCGCCGCTCCCGCAGCTCGTCGCGCGAGCGGGCCTGAACGCGGCGGATCAGCGGCCCATCGGGGCCGGCGTCACCCTGTCCGGCGATCTGCGCGTCGTACATCTGCAGCCCCACGAGGCGGAAGCCGGGGCGAGCCACGACCTTCCGGGCGAACGCCGCGACCTCGCCGGCGGAGAAGAGAGCTGACCGGCGGACGCCGATGTGCCCGAGCAGCGCCGATCGCCAGGATGCATCGACGTCGATCGCCACCCGGAGCTCGGGGCGCGCTGCGGGGGCCACCACACTGTCGACGAGGTCGAGGTGCACGGGATCGTCGATCATGAGGGTGATGCGCTGCGCGGCCTCTTCGTCGGCGCAGAGCCGTTCGAGGGCGGCCCGGTCCACGGTCGGATAGCCCAACACGATGTCGTCGTGCGTCTCGGCGAGCCAGAGCGCTTCCTCGAGCGTGAACGCGAGGATGCCGCGGAAGCCGGGGACGCGGAGCACGGCATCGAGGACGGCACGCACCCGCACCGATTTCGACGCCACCCGGATCGGCAGACCGCCTGCACGGACGAGCAGATCCATGGCGTTGTAGCGCAGCGCCTCCCGATCGATGACGGCGACCGGGGCCGGAAGGTGCCCGGTCGCGGCCGACAAGCGCGGCCAGTAGCGGCCCGGGTCCTCCCATTCGGGGGCGACCGCGGGGCCACCCGGGACGGGGCTCAGTTCGTCGGTGAGGTCGAGCACTCCCCCACCCTACGGCCTGAGCCCCGCCCGGGTCACGACCCCGCCGACGATAGGCTGGCGGCACGGCCCCCGTAGCCCAATGGCAGAGGCAGGCGACTTAAAATCGCTTCAGTCTGGGTTCGAGTCCCAGCGGGGGCACCCGTCAGCGGCCGAGGATGTCGCCGATCCCCGGGAGGCCGAGATCGCCGAGCCGCTCTCCCCAGCCGGTCGCGGTCTCGCCGAGTCCCGAGACGGCCTCCCCGGCCGAGCCGAGCATCTCGTCGGCGCCACCGGCCAGCGCATCGACGTCGACGCCGGAGGCGAGGGCGTCGATGTCGATGCCCTGCGCCCAGGCGTCGAAGTCCACTCCGAGGCCTGCGGCCTGTTCCAGGAGGGGTGCCGCCACGGTGCTCACGACGGCCCCGCCTGCCACCACACCCAACAGGCCGACCGCCGCACCGCCGGCGGCGACCGCCGCCCCACCCGCGCCGGCGCCCCGGACCCGGGAGAGGAGGCCGCGCAGACGGCCCGGCTGCATCGCCTCGGCGCGGCCCGCCGCGCGGGCGAGGTCATCCGCGGAGGAGGAGCGCGGTCGCTCCTCCGCCGGGAGCTCGGCCCGCATGCGGGCCTCGACCTGCTCCCGCTGCGACGGCGTGAGACGCGCGAAGGCCTCGCGATGGATCTGCTCGACGCGGTGCGGGTCTGCCGTCTGCAGAAGGTAGTCGTACCGGGCGATGGCCGCACGGTCCGCCGCGGAGGCGTCCGGCCGACCACCGGCACCGGGGGCAGGCGGCGGCGCGTACGAGGTCGACGGTCGTCCCGCGGCAGGGCCGCCGGCCGACGACGAGGCGGGAGACGGGGTGTCCGGGCGCGGCCCCTCGGTACCGGGACCACGGACGGCATCCACGGCGCCACGGATCATCCCGCTCCAATCCGTCGAAGAACGAGAGCCCTCCCCGCCCCTCGCGGCGGGGCTCGCGCCCTTCGCGTCGAGGGCGTCGGTGGCGAGGCGGATCAGGCGGGAGAGTTTCGACATGAGGGTCCGTTCGTGAGACGGGCCGCCGTTCTCCGCGACGTCGGTCGACGCAAGGTTCCGGGCAGCCCGCGATGCGGGTGCCAAGGTCTCCTCCACCCTCACGGGCCAGCGGGCCGGGGCACGATGACATGCCCGTCATGACGACGTCGCTGCAGACGGGAGTACTCCCCTTGCCCTCGACACGCTAGTGAGGCGGCCTATGGATCGGCTCCATGCTCCGGCCGGGGCGACCCGCGGAGGATGGCGGTCATCTCCTCGTACAGCGCCTCGAACGTCTCGCGGAGCTCCGCCGCACCGTCCGGACGACGTGCTGCCGGAACGGCCTCCGCCAAGGTCCCGAGTGCGAGCGTCGCCGCCGCTTCCCGGGCCACGGCCACGCCGAACGCATCGGACGGCCGCCCCCACGCCGCTGCGAGGAGGAGCTGGTCGCGCAGCACTCCCGCCACGCCGAGGAGTACAGCCGCCGCCCGGAGGTGACCGCGAGCGACCTCGGTGCCCAGAAGCCGGTCGTGCATCACCCGCGCGAACCGGCGGGCGTGCGGTGTCGGCACATCTCGGCGCGCGCGAAGACGCCAGCCGTCCGACGTACCCGGCACAGCCTCGTACGACAGCGGCTGCCCGTCTCGCAGATGCACCACAGGGATCAGCGGCGGTGCCTGGAGCGTGTCCCGTCGCCACCACTCCGCGGGAGCGACCTCGGCGGGCAGGAAGGCGGTGGCCGGAGCGTGCGCCCCCGGCTCGTCGCGTTGCACGAGATCGGCAGTGCTCGCGAGCAGGGCGAGTCCCCGCTCCTCCGCGAACCGCTGGAGCAGCACGCCCTCAGGAGCGTCGTCGCCCGCCGGGACGGAACGGGCGAACTCAGCCGCCTCGGGAGTCGGCAGCACCACGGCGATCGACGTCGGATCGGCTCCAGGCGGCACGAGCCACGGATGGCCGGCGAACGCCGCCACCCGGAGGGCGTGCGAGGCATAGCCGTCTCCGGGAGTGAAGAACCGCAGGGCGGCCCGGGGCCGCCCTCCCACGGCGTCGTGCACCTGCGCGACGAGGCTCGGGTGCGGGCGCACTGCGGCGTCCAGGACCATGTGGTGGGTCGCCCGCCGGGTCCATGGCTGCCACGCCTCGGTGAAGGCTCCGGCATCCGTCCCCACACCCGTTCGGCAGATGCGGACGAAAGCACCGTCGAGTCGCTCCGCGAGCTGCTCTGCGCGCCCTTCCTGGCCCGGAGTCGCCCGGATCGACACACTGACCGTCGGCGGCTCTCCCCCCTGCGCGCTCACCGGACCTCCTCCCAGCGTCGTCCGGGGTCGCGTGGTAGACGCCCCTCCCGAGCACTCTGCGAGCGTACAATGTGAGATGTTACGTCGCCAACTCGCGCTGCGCGCGGGAACGAAGAAGGCCCCGGCGCTCGTGCGCTCGGGGCCCTCCTCTCAGAACCGTGCGGTCACTTCACCGCGGCGGTCTCCACCGAGTCATCCGCCGACGCGGCCGGAGCCTTCTTGGCAGCGGGCTTCCTGGCCGCCGGCTTCTTGGCCGCGGGCTTCTTGATCTCCGCCGGCGTCTCCGCCGGCTTCTCCGCCGCCGGCTTCTCGGCAGCCGGCGCCTTCGCGGCCGGAGCGGCCGACGCGGGAGCCGCGTCCGCAGGTGCCGCGGGACGCGGGCGAGCGGCGAACTCCTCGAAGACGTACCGCGGGTTCTGCACCGTCTGCAGGTTCACGAGGTCGCGGCCCAGCCACAGGTTGTTCCACCAGCCCCAGAGCACGCGCCACTTGCGCTCCCACGTCGGCATGGCGAGACCGTGGTAGCCACGGTGGGCGAGCCAGGCGATGAAGCCCTTCAGCGCGATCTTGCCGGACTGGAAGACGCCGTTGTACAGGCCGAGACCTGCGACCGCGCCGAGGTTCTTGTGGAAGTACTCCTTGGGCTCCTCGCCGCGGAGCACGGCGACGACGTTCTTGGCCAGGAGCTTCGCCTGACGAACGGCGTGCTGTGCGTTCGGGACGCAGAAGCCGCCGACGCCGCCACCGGAGAGGTCGGGAACGGCCGAGACGTCGCCCGCGGCCCAGGCACCCTCGACGAACGCCTCGGGCGTGCCGACGCGGAGGTCGGCGCGGGTCTGGATGCGACCGCGCTCCTCCACCGGCAGATCACCGCCGCGCACGACGGTCGGGTTGGCCATGACACCAGCGGTCCACACGATGACGTCCGTCGGGATGACCTCGCCGGTGGAGAGCTCGACGTTGCCGTCGATGGCACCCGTGACCTGCGTGTCGAGGTGGACGTTGGCTCCGCGCTTGGCGAGGTCCTTCAGCACCCACTCGCTCGTCTTCAGCGAGACCTCGGGCATGATGCGGCCCATCGCCTCGATGAGGTGGAAGTGCGTGTCCTCGAAGCTCAGCTGCGGGTACTTGCTCACCAGCGAGGACGCGAGGGAGCGGAGCTCCGCGAAGACCTCGATACCGGCGAAGCCGCCGCCGACGACGACGACGGTGAGCAGACGGTCGCGCTCGGGACCGGCGGGGAGGGACGCGGCCTTGTCGAAGTTCGACATGACCTTGTCACGGATCGCGACGGCCTCTTCGATGGTCTTGAGCCCGATGGCGTTGTCGGCGATGCCGGGGATCGGGAAGGTGCGCGAGACGGCGCCCGCGGTGACGACGATCTGGTCGTACGCGAACTCGTACGGCTCACCGACGGGCGGCGTGATGGTGGCGACCTTCTGCGCGTGGTTGATGTTGGTCACCTTGGCGGTGAGAACGTGGGTGCGCTTGAGGTGACGACGGTGCGCGACCACCGAGTGACGGGCCTCGATGGAGCCCGCGGCGACCTCGGGGAGGAACGGCTGGTACGTCATGTACGGCAGCGGGTCGACCATGGTCACGTCGGCCTCGCCCTTGCGCAGATGCTTCTCGAGCTTCCACGCGGTGTAGAAACCTGCGTACCCTCCGCCGACGATCAGGATCTTGGGCACAGTGCTGTTCTGAGGCACAGAAGAACTACTCCTCGGAGTCGGGATTGTGGCGTACGGGAACGCGCGCCGATCGGATGCGCCGGGCAGCTGCGGTGACGCCAAGCGCTACCAGGATACCAGGGACGGTGAGGGCGATGAGCGGCAGGGTACCGTAGCGCAGGGAATCGGCGCTGGGAAGCAGCGGTGAACCGGCCTCGGTCGGGGCGTCCGCGTCCGGCAGCGGTGGGATGTCCACCGGGCCAAGAGACGGTTCCGGCGTGGGCACACTGTCCGCACGGCGGAACAGCCGCACCCATTCCGCCAGATCTCCCATCGGGTTCTCGCTCACGGAGGGGATGTTCGCCGAGATCGCCGCGTCCGCGTCCACGAGCCCGAAGCCGTAGAGCGGATCTCGCGGCTTCTGTGCGTCGGCCACCGGCATGGCCGTCTTGATGATGCGGTTGATGACGTCGTTCGCCGAGATGTCGGGATGCGCCGAGCGGATCAGCGCCGCGACACCGGCCACGATCGGAGCCGCACCACTGGTTCCGCTCCACGAGACGACCTCGCCGTCCGCCGACACCCCGAGCAGCCCCTCACTCGGCGCCGAGATCCCGATGGTGATGCCCTGCGTCGATGCCTCGATGCTGGCCGTGCCGGTCTGGTCGACACCGCCGACCGTGAGCACGCCGGGAATTGTGGCGGGCGCTCCGATGATGTTCGTGCCGCTCCCCCGGTTGCCGGCGGCGACGACCACGACGACATCGTGCTCGAAGGCGTACAGGAACGCGTCGTCCCAGCTCTCGTCCCAGTCGAGGGTGTTCGTCGTGAACGACAGATTGATGATGTCGGCACCGTGATCGACCGCCCACCGGATGCCCTTGGCGACCTGCTCGGTGAACGGCACGGCTGCCGCGGCGCCGAAGCCCACCGAGACCGACAGCAGGTCGGCCTCCGGCGCGACGCCGATCATGCCCGTGCCGTCAGCCTTACCGCGCCCCGCCGCGAGGGAAGCCACCCAGGATCCGTGGTTGCCGTCCACAGCGCCCAGCGGCGTGCGACCGTCCGGGGTGCCGGCACCGGAGACGTCGGTCCCGCCGACCACCGCGTCCCCGAAGACCTCCGGGACCTTGCCGATACCGGTGTCGATGACGGCGATGGTGACGCCTTCTCCGCGCGTCGTCTGCCATGCATCCCTGATCCCTGCGCCATCCAGCCAGTACTCCGCCGCACGGACCGGGTCCGCGGGATCGTCGGCGACCGGCGGCGTCGGGGTCGGGGACGGGGTCGACCCGAGGAGCAGGACGGATGCCGCCACCGCCACGAGGGCGACGGCGCCGCGCAGCATCCGTCGCCGCGTCATGCCGAGCGTGCCGGATCGTCGCGGAGGGCGGCGCCGGGCTCCTCGCAACGGCAGACCTCGGGTGACCAGGAGCTGCGAGCGAGAGCGGCGTCGCCGATCGGGTTCACGCCGGCACCCGCCGCCAGGGCGTGCCCGGCGAGGGCGTGCAGGCACTTCACTCGCGTCGGCATGCCCCCAGCGGAGATCCCGTCGATCTCGGGCACCTCGCCGAACTGCGCCCGGTCCGCGAGGTAGGCCTCATGGGCGGACCGATAGGCTGCGGCCACCGTCTCGTCCTCGGCGAGCAGCGCCGCGAGCTCGGGCATGACCTGGGTGGCCTCGAGCGTCGACATCGCCGCGGTCGCCGCCGGATGCGTGAGGTAGTAGAACGTGGGGAACGGCGTCCCGTCCGGCAGCCGCGGAGTGGTGGCCACCACCGTGGGGTTGCCACAGCGGCAGCGCGCGGCGATGCCGACGACGCCGCGAGCGGGTCGTCCGAGCTGGGTCGAGACGACGGCGAGCTCGGCGGACGTGGGCGCGGGGAACGGCGGGGTGGTCACCCCACCAGCGTAGGGGAGCCGTCCGGGAGGATGCTCGGAACGAGCGTTCAGCCGGGGGCGGCGGCCGTGTCGCTCAAGCCTGCGGACACGAGGGTGCGCAGCAGCTGCGGCATCCAGTCGGCGGGCTTCTCCTCGAGGGTGTCGCTCACCGGCTCCTGCTCGCGCGGGAGGGTGGACGGATCGAGGTCGTTGTCGATCAGATACACGACCTCGCCCGGCTTCACGTAGTAGAGGCGCTCACGGGCCTGCGTGGTGATGTACGCAGGGTCTTCCCACCGTTCGCGCTCCGCGGTCAGCGCCGCGATCTCGTCCTCGCTCACCTGCACGGACTGCTCCAGCGCCGCGATCTTCTGCCGCTGGTCGATGAAGGTGCCGAGCGTGGGCACGAGCACCCAGGCCCCCAGCACGACGAGGGAGAGCATGATCACCGAGAAGGCGGAGAGCCGGATGCCCGATGCCCACTCGCGCACGTCCACGCGAGGGGCGGCCGTCGCGCCACCCCGCGGCTGCCGCGATGTCGACGCGGCGCGGCCCGGCGCGGCGGACGCGGGAGACGACGAAGGAGGAGCCGGTCGTCGTGCCACGGCTCCTCCTTCGTCTCTGTCGCCGCCGGGCGGCGCGGTCATGCCGCGGATGCGGCGTCGTTGCTGTCGCGGGCGCTCAGCCCTGGTAGCGCGGGAAGGCGGAACGGCCGGCGAAGACCGCCGCCTCGCCCAGCTCCTCCTCGATGCGCAGCAGCTGGTTGTACTTCGCGACGCGCTCGCTGCGCGCCGGGGCACCCGCCTTGATCTGGCCGGCGTTCGTGGCGACCACGAGGTCGGCGATCGTCGTGTCCTCGGTCTCACCCGAACGGTGCGAGAGCATCGCCGTGTAGCCCGAGCGCTGCGCGAGGCTGACGGCGTCGAACGTCTCGGTGAGCGTGCCGATCTGGTTGACCTTCACGAGCAGCGAGTTGGCGACGCCGCGCGTGATGCCGTCCGCCAGCCGCTGCGGGTTGGTGACGAACAGGTCGTCGCCGACCAGCTGCACCTTCGAGCCCAGAGCCTCGGTGAGGTGCTTCCAGTTGTCCCAGTCGTCCTCGGCGAGCGCGTCCTCGATCGTGACGATCGGGAAGTCGTTGACGAGCCCGACGTAGTACTCGGTGAGCGCCTCGGCGTCCCAGTCCTTGTTGTCGAGGCGGTAGACGCCGTCGTTGAAGAACTCGGTGGCGGCGACGTCGAGGCCGAGGGCGATGTCGGTGCCCGGCGTGAATCCGGCCTTCTCGATCGCCTTCACCAGGAAGTCGAGGCCCTCGCGGTTGCTGGGCAGGTCGGGAGCGAAGCCGCCCTCGTCGCCGAGGCCGGTCGCGTAGCCCGCGGCCTTCAGCTCAGCGCGCAGCACGTGGTAGGTCTCCACGCCCCAGCGCAGCGACTCGGAGTAGCTCTCCGCGCCGATCGGTGCGAGGAAGAACTCCTGCATGTCGATGCCGTTGTCGGCGTGCTCTCCGCCGTTGATGACGTTGAACAGCGGCACCGGCAGCACGTGCGCGTTCGGGCCGCCGAGGTAGCGGAACAGCGGGAGATCGGCGGAGTCGGCGGCGGCCTTGGCGACCGCGAGGCTCACGCCGAGGATGGCGTTGGCGCCGACGCGCTTCTTGTTGTCGGTGCCGTCGACCTCGATGAGGATCTCGTCGACGATGCGCTGCTCGCTCGCGTCCACGCCCTCGATGGCCGGGCCGAGCTCGTCGATGACGGCCTCGACGGCCTTGAGCACGCCCTTGCCGCCGTAACGGCTCTTGTCGCCGTCGCGCAGCTCGTACGCCTCGAAGGCGCCGGTCGAGGCACCGGAGGGGACGGCGGCGCGCTGCACGATGCCGTCGTCGAGGAGCACCTCCACCTCGACGGTCGGGTTTCCGCGCGAGTCGAGAATCTCGCGTGCGCCTACAGCCTCGATCAGTGCCACTGATGTGCTCCTTGCTCAGGATGGAAGGGTGTGTGGAGCGTCGTCGGTCCGCGCCCAGTCTATCCCTGGCGGGGCGGGGCGCCGGAGTCAGACGACGAGGGCGAGCGCGACGCCGTCCCATCCCTTGACACCGACGGTCTGCAACGCCGTGGCGTCGAAGCGCGGGTCCTCCCCCAGCATGCGCAGCCCCGCGCGCGTGCCGTTCACCTTCGGGTCCGTCGAGTCGTCGCGGACGATCTCGCCGTCGCGGCCGATGTTGTCGAGCACGACCACGGTGCCGGGGTGACCGAGCTTCGCGGCCCAGTCCAGGTACACGGTGTTGGACTCCTTGTCGGCGTCGATGAAGACGAGGTCGAAGCCGCCGACGAGCGTCGGGAGCACATCGGCTCCTCGGCCGACGCGGATGTCGACCCGGTCCCCCACCCCGGCGGCGTCGATGCTCGCACGGGCGACGGCGGCGTTGTCGGCCTCCGCCTCGATCGTCACCACCTGCCCGTCGGGACCGACGGCGCGCGCCATCCAGATCGTCGAGTAGCCGCCGAGGGTGCCGATCTCCAGCACGCGGCGCGCGCCGCTCATCCGCACGAGGAGGTTCAGCAGCTTCCCCGCGACCGGGGCGACCTCGATCTCGGGCAGCCCCGCCGCCCGCTGCGCTTCCAGCGCGTGCTCCAGAGCCGGATCCGTGCCCGCGAGCATGTCGGCGAGGAAGGTGTCGGCGCGGGCCCAGGCGGCGGGAGTGGATTCCATGTGCTCAGCCAACCCCCGGCTCCGGCCGGGCGTCAAGCGTCGGCGGTGTCGGCGGGGTGCGCGGCGCGGCGAGCTCCGGCTGCTGGCGGAACTGCCCGGTGAGGGTGAGGACGAGGACCACGACGGCGGCGACGATCCAGCCGGCGACGCCGAGCGGTCCGGCGAGGGCGAGGTCGGGCTGCATGGCGGCGACGACCAGGACCAGGCCCGCGGCGGCGTTGAGGGCCCCGTGCGCGACGACCGCCGGCCAGAGCGAGCCGGAGCGCAGCCGCAGCCAGCCGAACAGCACCCCCCACGCCACGCAGCCGCCGATCATGAACAGCACGCCGGTGACATCCGTCCGGCCGAAGTTGTAGCCGAGGAGGATGACGGGGCTGTGCCACAGTCCCCAGATCGCCCCGCTGAGCAGGAGCGCCGGCCAGGTGCCGAGCGGACGCAGCGCCGGGAGCAGCCAGCCGCGCCAGCCGAGCTCCTCGCCGAAGGCGAGCACGCTGTTCACCAGCGCCCCGACCGGGATCGCGGCGAGCTGTGCGAACACGACCACGCCGACCGGCGGTACCGGCGTCCCCGGGGGAAGCGCCTGGGCGAGCTGATCCGCGAAGGCCGAGAAGGTGAGGTCGAGCCGCACCCACCCGAAAGCGGCCGCGAGGAGGACGCCGAGGGCGACGAGCACCGGCGGCACGAGCCAGGCCGCGATCAGCAGCCCGACGACGCGCTTCGCGGGCCGCAGCGGCCACAGCCCGAGGAACCGCGCCCGGCTGCCCTTCTCCGGTACGCCCGTGGTGAGCGTGACGACGAGCACCGCGGCTGCGGGCGTGAACATCATCACCGGGAGGAGCGCTCCCGCGAAGGGTTCGGCGAGGCCGTCGCCGAGCCACAGGGGCAGGCAGACGAGGGCCGCGAGCCCGCAGGCCGTGAGGGTGAAGATGAGGACCGCGCGCCAGGGCACGCGGGTCGGCGTCAGAGCGCTCATCGTGCCGTCCTCTCCGTTCCTCCGGAGGGCGCCGACCCCGCGGATCGGTCCACGTAGGCCTGCAGGAGCGCTGCTGCTTCCTCCGCCCCGTCGATCGTGATGACGAACGGTCCGTGGTCGCGGCGATGCACCTCGATCGCCGGACCCTGCCGCATCACGATCCCGCTGCGGCCGTCCGGAGCGAGACGCCACCCCCAGCCGCCGAACTCCCCGAAGGGCGAGATGCGCACGGCCCTGGCCGACTCGATCTCCGCCACCGGGATGGTCTTCCGCGGCCACCCGATCACGGCACGGGCGTCGATGCCGTCCGGCGTGACGCGCACCCGGAACGAGGCGGTCGCCGCCAGCGCGAACCCGACGACGAGGGCGACCAGGCCCGAGACCCAGGCCAGCGGGGTGCCCGTGACGAGCATCGTCACGGCGAGCGCCACGAGCCCGAGCAGCACGAGCAGGAGGAAGACGAGCGCGCCGGTGGGCATGGTCGTCGTGCCCACCCAGACGACCCGCTCGCCCTGACCGACCCGCACGTCGTGGCGCGGCTCGAGAGCGGCACCGGGCACCGACTGCACGCGCGGCTGCACGAACCACGCCATCGCGCCCACCCCCAGGAGAGCCGCGAAGGCCAGCGCCATCACCCCCGCGATGCCCGGGACCTCACCGGAGGGCGGGAGGTCGCGCTGGATCGCGAGGGAACCCAGGCAGATCACGCCCGCGAACGCCGACATGCCGGCCGCCGTCGCTCCGAGGAGACGGGCGGTCGCGCCCCAGTGCGCCCCGACGGCGATCACCGTGGTGACGGCCAGGAGCACCGGGATACCGAGACCGACGCCGAGGAGCGCCCAGAGGTACGTGGCGGCCGGGCCGAACCCGTCGGCCCCGTCGACGCCCCAGTGGATCGCGACGTCGGCAGGGAACGACGGGAGCCAGGCCGTGAGCACGAGAGCGGAGATCGCGACGATGAGCACCGGGAGGACGAGCGCCACGAGGACGAAGGCCCGTCGTGCGCGGCGCAGGGTGGCCGGCGGGGTGCGGGTGGGGTCAGGCGTCGTCATGGGAGGCCTCCTGGGGAGTCGCGGCGGGAGTGGGAGGTTCGGCTTCTGCGCGGTGCGTGCGGACGATCCCGGCGAGGGTCTCGGCGGAGACGCCCAAAGCGGCGGCCCGCCGGATCAGCCCGTCGATCTCGTGCGCGAGCTCGGCGAGCGGCGCGGCGGAGGCGGCGACCACGGCGCCCCTTCCCCGTCGGAGGTCGACCAGGCCCTCGTCGCGGAGGCGCTGGTAGGCGTGCAGCACGGTGTGCTGATTGATGTCGAGCGCGGCGGCCACGTCGCGGGCGGCCGGCAGACGGTCGCCCGGCGCGAGGGCTCCGTAAAGGATGTGGGCGCGCACCGAGGCGGCGACCTGGTCGTAGAGCGCGTGCGGGCTGTCGACATCGACGCGGATGAGCATGACGCCTCCCTTCCCCAGTTATTCTAGGTGAACTAGAACAACTGTGCCAACCCTCCAGACGTCTTCGCGGGGACTCGGCGCATCCTCCACACTGACCTCATGCGCATCACGCCCCGACGCCTCGCCCTCGGCATGAGCCTCTGGATCCCCAACCTGTGCAGCGGCATCCGCGTCCGCCGGTTCAGCGACGACTGGACCCACGCGACCGTGGAGCTGCATGTGAACCTCCTCACCCGCAACTACGTCAAGACGGCGTTCGGGGGGTCGATGTCGGCGATGACCGACCCGTACTTCTTCATGCTCGTCATGCACCAGCTCGGGCGGGACTACGTCGTGTGGGACACCCGTGGCGAGATCGAGTTCCTCAAGCCGGGTCGCGGGGTGCTGACCGCGGAGTTCGAGGTGACGCGGGAGAAGGCGGAGGAGCTCCGGCAGCGCGCCCACGGCGGCGCGAAGGTGCTGGAGTGGTTCGAGACCGTCATCACCGATCGTGACGGGGACGTCGTGGCGAAGGTGCGCCGCGAGGTCTACATCCGTGAGAAGAAGCGCGTCACCGCGTCCCGCGGCTGACGCGTCACCGGCCGTTCACCCCGGCGTGCGACGATGACCGGATGCCCCTCGCCCGCCGCCTGACGCTGCCGGATGCCGTCGCCATCGGCCTCGGATCGATGATCGGCGCCGGCGTGTTCGCGGTCTGGGGTCCGGCCGTCGACGTCGCCGGGAACGCGACGCTCGTCGCCCTCGTCATCGCCGCCGCGGTCGCCTACGCCAACGCCACCGCCTCCGCACAGCTCGCGGCCGTCCACCCCGTCGCCGGTGGCACGTACGCCTATGCGCGAGCGGAGATCGGACCGTGGTGGGGCTTCGTCGCCGGCTGGAGCTTCGTGATCGGCAAGATCGCGAGCTGCGCCGCCATGGCCATGACCTTCGCCGCCTACGCCGCTCCCGCGGGGTGGCAGACCCCGGTCGCCGTGATCGCCGTCGCCGCGCTCGCGGTCGTGAACTGCCTGGGTGTGACACGGACGGCGCTGGCGACCCGGATCCTCGTGACCTGCTCGCTGCTCGGCCTCTCGGTCGTGGTCGCGGTCGGCCTCGGCGCCGCGCCGACCGCCTCCCCCGCGCCCCTCCCCGACACGACCGTGTACGGCGTGCTCCAGGGCGCCGGACTGCTGTTCTTCGCCTTCGCCGGCTACGCCCGGATCGCGACCATGGGCGAGGAGGTGGTGGACCCCGCGCGCACGATCCCGCGCGCCATCGTGCTCGCCCTCGGCGGTGCCGTCGTCGTCTACGCGCTCGTCGGCGTCGTCGTGCTCCTCGTGCTCGGCGGCGCCGTCAGCGGAGCGGCCGCACCCCTGGCCGACGTCCTCACCGCCGCCGGCTGGTCCGCGTTCGCCCCCGTCGTGCGGATCGCCGCGGCCGCCGCGTCCCTCGGCGCACTGCTCGCCCTGCTCACCGGCATCGGGCGCACGACCCTCGCCATGGCGCGAGAGAGCGATCTCCCACGGTTCCTCGCGCGAATCGACGAGCGCCATCAGGTGCCGCGCCGCGCCGAGATCGCCCTCGCGGTCATCGTGATCGCACTCGTGCTCGTCGGGGATCTCCGAGAGGTGATCGGGTTCTCGTCCTTCGGCGTGCTGCTGTACTACCTCATCGCGAACGCCGCCGCCTTCCGCCAGCGCGGCGCGGCCCGACGATACCCCCGGGCACTGCAGGTGGGCGGCGCCCTCGGCTGTCTCGTGCTCGTGAGCACCCTTCCCGCCCTCGCCTCGCTGGTCGGCATGGGCGTCGTGCTGCTCGGGGTCGCCGGTCGGGCGCTGCGGATACGACGGCAGCAGCAGCGCGCCTGATCGCCTCAGCCGGAGACCCTGGTGCGATAGTCCCGCGGCGGCAGACCGAGGACGGCCGCGAAATCGCGCGTGAGATGGGCGTGGTCGGCGTACCCCAACGCGGCGGCGAGCGCCGTCAGGTCCGTCTCCGGCTCCTCGCGGAGGCGCTGCGCCGCCTCCTGCAGCCGGCGGCGGCGGATGATGGCGCCCGGCGAGAGCCCGACGGTGCGGTGCGTGAGCCGCTGCAGCGTGCGCACCGAGAGCGCGAGTCGGGTCGCCGCCTCCTCCGGCGTCAGCGCCGCCCGCTCCCCCAGGAGGACGTCGAGCATCACGTTCGCCTGCCGCCCCGCCGCGCTCACCGGTCCGACCCGCTGCGACAGCCACGCGGCGAAGACCGCGACGGCGCGCTCCCGTCGCCCGTCTGCGCGCCGCATCGCCGTCGTCACCGCCGCGTGCAGATCGGGGGCGTCGAAGGAGCGCTCCGCGTCGACGAGCTGCGCTGCGGCGTCGGTGAGCGCGGGGACGGCGGCAGGGCGCAGCAGCGCGCCGACGGCCCAGCCCGCACCCCGCAGCTCCCTCGTCGACGCGCGGGTCGTGGCGCCCGAGATCGACACGCCCTCCGGGGCGACGACGAGGTTGACGGCCGGATACGAGACGATCTCCTGCCGCGACACCTCGCCCTCCGGAAGGCTCCACTCCGGGATCCAGAACCAGGAGACGAGCGCGGCGGCCTCTGCGGGCGGGGGCAGCCGATGGAACGAGGGCAGCCGCGCGGGATAGAGCACTCCGCGCGTCCGGTCGACCATGGCCCCAGCGTAGGACGCGCCACCGACGCCACGGCCCCGAGGGCGTGTCGCGGATCTTCAAGCGCCGGGCGCCCTCCCCCGTCTACCGTGGCCGCATGACCGAACAGACACCTCCGGCCGGCGTGACCGGCGCGCACACGACCGACGGCCGCCCGCACAGCGCGACCTCGCTCACCCCCTTCCTCGCGATCCCCGACGCCGCCCGTGCCGTCGAGTTCTACCGGGACGTCTTCGGCGCCCGCGGGGTCGACGTCACGGAGTTCGGCGGTGTCGTCGCGCATGCCGACCTCGACTTCGGACTCGGACGGCTCCAGCTCGGCGAGCCCAGCCCCGAGTATCACCTCGTGCCCGCGCCTTCCGGCGACGACGACTGCTACTCGATGGGCCTGTACGTGCCCGACGTGGACGCCGTGGTCGCGCGCGCCGTCGCGGCGGGGGCGACCGTTCGCGAGGCGCCGTCCGTGTTCGTCTCCGGCGACCGCTACGCCAGCATCCGCGACCCGTTCGGCGTGCGGTGGTCGATCATGACCCGCGTGGAGGATCTCTCCGACGAGGAGAGCGCACGACGGGTCGCGGAGTGGGCGGCCTCGTTCAGCGCGGCGCCGGAGAACGCCGAGAGCTGAGCGCGACCAGGGCGGCCCGCTCGACGGCCGGCAGCAGCGCCTCCGCGGTGCGGCGGTAGCCGAGGGCGCTCGGATGGAAGCGGTCGAGGCTGAACATCTCCTCCGGCTCGTCGAAGAACATCGGGCCGACAGCCCGCCGCAGGTCCACCGTCTCCGCTCCTTCGCGGTCCGCGGCCTCCGCCTGCACCTCGGCCAGCCGTCGCGACAGACCGGAGGCGATGCGGCGCAGGGGCTGCGGCACCGCGCGCAGGGCGCCGAGGTCGGGGCAGGTGCCGACGACGACGCGGGCACCGCGAGCCTGCAGGCGGACGATGGCCTCGCGCAGGTGGCGGGCCGACTCCGCTGCCGGAAGGCGGTGGGTGACGTCGTTGCCGCCGACCACGACCACGGCGACGTCCGGGCGATAGTCCGCGGGGAGGCGGGAGAGCTGCCCGGCGAGATCCCGCGACTCCGCGCCCACGACCGCGGCGGTGCGCAGCCGCACCGGACGCCCGAGTCGGCGGGCCGTCGCCTTCGCGAGCCGCGCCCCGAGGGTCTCCTTCCGCCGTGCCGCTCCCAGGCCGGCAGCGAGGGAGTCGCCCAGGAGCAGGAGGTCGAGCGGTTCGCCCTCGAGCCCCGGGCGCCAGACGCGATCCGCGTCGAGCGACTGCTCCCCCAGCGGCTTCCCGATGCGCCGCCGCGCGACGGCGGCCTGCCGGTCGAGCACCGCGCGGGCGCCCACGACGAGCGCGGCGGCGAGCGCGACCAGGGTCAGCAGGGGCAGACGACGCACGGCGCGATTCCAGCCGACCGCCGTGAACGTCCGGTGAACGCCCCGTCCCGATGGAGCGACTCAGGCCAGCGTCTTGACCTCGAGCTCGTCGTCGCCGGCCCGCACGCTCGCGAAGTGGGTGTAGCCGTCCGCGGCAGAGCGCTCCAGCAGCGCCTTGAGGTTCTTCGTGCGCTGTTCGAGGCGGACCCGCGCCCCCTTCGCGACGAGGGCCGTCTTGTGCGCCACGAGCTCCGCGACGGGGACGGCCGCGTCGTGGACGAGCACGATCGCCTGCGCCGCGGTGGCCGGGTCCGTCGAGACGAGGTCGACCAGGCGCTCGAACCCGAGGGAGAAGCCCACCGCCGGCACGTCCTGCTGGAGGAACCGGCCGATCATGCCGTCGTACCGTCCTCCGCCACCGAGCGAATACGTCACCGACGGGTGCGCGAGCTCGAAGATCGTCCCCGTGTAATACCCCATGCCGCGCACGAGGAACGGGTCGAACACGAGCGGGGTGTCGTCCTGCCCGCGGCCCGCCGCGACCGCCTCGCCGATGCCGACGAGGTGGGCGACGAGCTCGTCGGGTGCGTCGTCCGGGAGCGCCTTGCGGATCTGGCGGTCGCCGAACGGGTGGTACTCGAGGGTCTGCGGGCGACCGAGGAAGGCCTGGAACGCGTCGACCGCGGTCGTCGTGGCCCCGCGCTCGCGGAGCTCGGCGGCCACGCCCTCGGGCCCGATCTTGTCGAGCTTGTCGATCGTGATCAGCACCTGCGGGCGCTCATCCTCGGTGAACCCGAAGTGCCCCAGCATCCACTCCAGCACGCGGCGGTCGTTGATCCGCACGCTCGCGCCCTCCAGCCCCAGGGCGTCGACGGCGTCGAGCGAGGCGGCCAGCAGCTCGGCCTCGGCGCGAGCGGACGCGTCGCCGATGATGTCGATGTCGCACTGGACGAACTGGCGGTAGCGCCCCTTCTGCGGACGCTCGGCCCGCCAGACGGGACCGATCTGGATGGACCGGAAGACGCCGGGGAGCTGTCCCCGGTTGCTCGCGTAGAAGCGGGCGAGAGGCACCGTCAGGTCGTAGCGCAGGCCGAGGTCGGAGAGCTCCGCGGGATCGTCGGCGGCGGCGCGGACGGCCTCCGCATCCAGGCCGCGGCGCAGGATGTTGAACGACAGCTTCTCGTTGTCGCCGCCGATGCCGGCATGCAGCCGGTCGTACTCCTCGACCACGGGGGTCTCGATCTCGTCGAATCCGTGCGCGCGATAGCGGTCGCGGATGACGGAGAGCACCCGCTCACGGCGGGCCTTGTCGGCGGGGAGGAAGTCGCGCATGCCGCGCGGCGCGTTCACGGTAGCCACCCGTCCATCTTCCCAGGTCGACGGCGGTGCCCGTGTCGTATCAACCGGCCTCGGCGGCGCGGACCTCGTCCTCCAGGCGCGTCAGCCGTTCCCGGAGGGCGCGCTCCGCGTCCCAGCCCTCGGCCCGAGCGGTGTCCACGAGGGCGAGGAGGGCATCGCCGAGCTCCTCCTCCGACGACGGGCGCAGGGCGGACGGCGGCGCGGGCACCACGCCGACACCGGCGGCACGACCCGACATCTTCTGCGCACGCGCGAGGGCGGGCATCGCGCGCGGGATCCCGTCGAGCACGCTGCGGCGGGTGCGCTTCTCCGCCGCCTTCGCCGCGTTCCAGTGCACGAGCACCTCCTCCGGCGTCTCCGCGACCTCGTCGCCGAACACGTGCGGATGCCGCCGCACCATCTTCTCGGTGAGCGTGCGGGCGACGTCGTCGATGTCGAACGGGTCATCCGGATCCTGTGCCGCGATGGCGGCATGGAACAGCACCTGCCACAGCAGATCGCCCAGCTCCTCGCGGAGGTCGGCGCGCGAGCCGTCCTCGACCGCGTCGATCACCTCGTGCGACTCCTCGACGAGGTACGGCACGAGATCACGGTGAGTGATGCGTTGCGACCACACGCACCGCTCCCGCACCGCACGCATGGTCTCCGCGGCCGCGCGCAGCGGATCGGCGATGTCCTCGGGGCGCTGGTGATCGCTGGTCATGCTTCCTCCGGACTCCGGCTCAGGCGGGGATGGGCGCAGCGCGACGGTACCACCGGGCGCGCAGGGTGACGACGATGCCGGAGAGGATCAGTGCGAGGAGCGAGCCCACGAGGACGCCGAGGATCGCCTGGTCGCGGATGACCGCGTCGCCCTCGAAAGCGAGGTTGGCGAGCAGGAGCGAGACGGTGAATCCGATGCCGCCCAGGGCGCCGGCGGCGAGGAGGTCCGCGAAGGGCAGGGCCGGGTCGGCTCCCTTCGGACGGATGCGCATGGCGAGCCAGCCGAACAGGGAGATACCGACGATCTTCCCCACCGGCAGGGCCACCACGATCGCCCAGAACGCCGGGGAGAGGGCCGTCGGCGAGACGGCGGGGATGACGACGAAGGCTGCCACGAAGGCGAAGAGCGGCAGGATCGCGCCGTTCACGGTCGGCTCCAGCGCATGCCGGGTGCGTCCGGCGGGTATCGGCGCCATGACGAGGCCGAGCATCACGCCGGCGATGGTCGCGTGGATGCCGGACGAGGCGACGAGGCCCCACGTGACGACGCCGACGACGGCCATCGCGACCGCGACGAGCGTGTGTCCGGTGGCGTGCAGCAGGCGGCTCAGCAGCCAGAACACCGCCACCCCGACGATCGCGAGCCCGAACAGGAGCCACTGCACGTCGTGCGCGAAGAGCACCGCGATGAAGATGATGCCGATGATGTCGTCGAGGATCGCGAGGGCCAGCAGGAACACCCGCACCCGGGACGGGAGTCCTCGTCCGAACATCGCCAGCACGCCGAGCGCGAAGGCGATGTCGGTGGCGGTCGGGATCGGCCAGCCGGACGCCGTCTCCGGCCCTCCCGCGATCAGCAGGTACACGAGGATCGGCACGAGCACGCCGCCGGTCGCCGCGATGGCCGGCTGCACGGCCTTCCGCGGGGAGTCGAGCTCGCCGTGGGTGAGCTCGTGCCGCAGCTCGATCGCCACGACGAGGAAGAAGATCGCGAGCAGGCCGTCCGACACCCAGTGCGCGATCGAGAGGTCCAGCGCCGTCCCCGGGACCGCGAGATGCGTCTCCAGCAGTCCGGCGATCGCGTCGTGCGTGGGCAGGTTCGCGAAGAGGAGGCCGAGACCGGCGGCCACGAGCAGGAGGACGGCGGGGAACTGCTGCCCGCGGAGGGGGTTCGCTGTGATGCGCATCCCGTCCATCGTAGGCCGGGATGTCACACGGTCGTCATGCGTGCGGGACACCCCGATCCACCCGGCTACTCTCGGAGGGTGACCCCCGATTCCCCCGCTTTCTCCGAGCCGACGCCCACCGAGGCCATCCGCGTGATCGGTCGTTTCGAAGCCGGTCGCGGCATCCCCGATGCCATGCGCTCCGACGTGCGGATGCTGGGCCAGCTCCTCGGCCAGGTGCTCCGCGAAGCCGGCGGCGACGACCTCTTCGAGGACGTCGAGCGCCTGCGCCTCGCGACCATCCAGGCCTACGAGGACCACAGCTCCGACGCGTTCGACCGCGCCGCGGCGATCGCCGACTCCTTCACGATCGCCCGCGCCGACGAGGTCGCCCGGGCGTTCACCTGCTACTTCCACCTCGTGAACCTCGCCGAGGAGCACCAGCGCGTGCGCGTGCTCCGGGAGCGGGCGGGGCAGGCCCCTTCGACAGGCTCAGGGGCCCAGGCGACGGACACGGTCGCAGGGGCGTACGCCCGGCTGCGCGAGGAGGTCGGCGACGACGAGGCCCGTCGTCGTCTGGACGGCCTGCGCTTCCACCCCGTCTTCACGGCCCACCCGACCGAGGCCCGCCGCCGTGCGGTCTCGTCGAGCATCCGCCGGCTCTCCGAGCTGCTCACCCAGCACGACGCGGCCAGCGCAGGCGGCTCCGAGGAGCACCGCGCCCGCCGCCGGATGCTCGAGGAGATCGACACCCTGTGGCGCACGGCGCCGCTGCGCGCGCAGAAGCCCTCCCCGACCGACGAGGTCCGCACCGTCATGGGCGTCTTCGACGAGACGCTGTTCACCACCGTCCCCCACGTCTACCGCCGGATCGACGACGCCCTCCGCGGCGAGGAGTCCGGCGCCAGCGCCCCGGTCGTCCCGGCGTTCGTGCGGATCGGCTCCTGGGTCGGCGGCGACCGCGACGGCAACCCGTTCGTCACCGCCGCGGTCACCCGCGAGGCGTCGCAGATCGCCTCCGACCACGTGCTCCGCGGCCTCGAGCGGGCGCTCGACCGGATCGGCCGCACCCTCACGCTCGCCGCGGACGACACGCCGCCCAGCGCCGAGGTCACCGCGCTCTGGGAGCGTTTCGCCGCTACGGAGCCGACGGCCGCCGACGAGCTCGCGGCCCGCTCCCCTGACGAGCCGCACCGCCGGGTCGTCCTCGTCATGGCCCGCCGCGTGGCGGCCACGCGCCGCGGAGACGAGGAGGGGTACACGGGCCCGGAGGAGCTGCTCGCGGAGCTGCGCGCCGTGCAGTCCTCCCTCGTCGCCGCCGGAGCCCGCCGTCACGCGTTCGGCGGCGTGCAGCATCTGATCTGGCAGGTCGAGACCTACGGCTTCCACCTCACGGAGCTCGAGGTCCGTCAGCACTCCCAGGTGCACGCGAAGGCCCTGGCCGAGCTCGAGGCCGGCGGTCCGATCAGCACGCAGACCGAGGAGGTGCTGGAGGTGTTCCGCGCGATCGCGGACATCCAGCGCGACCGCGGTCTCCGCGCCGCGGGTCGCTACGTCGTCTCCTTCACGCAGGCGGCCTCCGACCTCGCGAACGTGTACGAGCTGGCCCGTCATGCGCTCGGCGACGACGCCCCGGTGCTCGACGTCGTGCCCCTGTTCGAGACCTTCGCCGACCTCCAGGCCGCCCCGGGGATCCTCGCCGAGGCCGTGACCTTCCCGGAGTTCCGCGAGCGGATGGCCGCGACCGGCAACCGACTGGAGGTCATGCTCGGCTACTCCGACTCCTCCAAGGACGTCGGGCCCGTCGCCGCGAACCTCGCGCTGTACACGGCGCAGGAGAAGATCGCCCGCTGGGCGCAGGAGTCCGGCATCGAGCTGACCCTCTTCCACGGCCGCGGCGGTGCGCTCGGCCGTGGCGGCGGCCCCGCCAACTCCGCGATCCTCGCGCAGCCCCCGCACTCCGTCGACGGTCGGTTCAAGCTCACCGAGCAGGGCGAGGTCATCTTCGCCCGCTACGGCGAGCCCGCGATCGCGATGCGGCACATCGACCAGGTCGCCGCCGCGACGCTGCTGGCCTCCTCCCCCACGGTCGAGGAGCGCACGAGCCGCGCGGCCACCCGCTACGCCGACGTCGCCGCGACCATGGACGCCGCCTCCCGCGAGCGGTTCTTCGCGCTCGTCAAGGCCGAGGGCTTCGCCCCGTGGTTCGCCACCGTGACCCCGATGGAGGAGATCGGCCTGCTCGCGCTCGGCTCGCGTCCCGCCCGCCGCGGCCTCTCGGTGGAGTCGCTGGAAGACCTCAGGGCCATCCCCTGGGTGTTCGCCTGGACGCAGGCCCGCATCAACCTCGCCGGCTGGTTCGGCCTCGGCACCGCGCTCGAGGCCGTCGGCGACGAGGAACTGCTCACGGAGGCCTACCGCGAGTGGCCGCTGCTGCGCACGATGGTCGACAACGTCGCGATGAGCCTCGCCAAGACCGACGAGCGCATCGCCCGGCAGTACCTCGCCCTCGGCGACCGCGACGACCTCGCTGCCCTGGTGCTCGACGAGCTCGCGCTCACGCGGCGCTGGGTCATCCGTCTCACCGGAGGCGAGGGCCTGCTGGAGAACAAGCCCGTGCTGCAGCGCGCCGTGCAGCTGCGCAGCCCGTACGTCGACGCCCTCTCGCTCCTGCAGCTGCGGGCGCTCCGCGCGCTCCGGTCGGCACCGGAGCAGCCGGAGGGCTCGGGAGCCGACGCCGAACAGCAGCGCCTGCTCCTCCTCTCCGTTAGCGGGGTCGCCGCCGGCCTGCAGAACACCGGGTGACCCCGGCCGCTCCACCGTGTGCGCGGAGGCCCTCGTCGCCGACGCTAGAGTGAAACCTCCGCCTCACCCGGCTCTGCTTTCGCGCGCGACACGATCGCCCGCACCCCATCCCCCATCAGAAAGCCCTCCCGCGTGACCGTCACCACCCCCACCGACTTCCACCCGCTCGCCGACTCCGTGCAGCCCGTCTTCGACACGGTGCTGGCCCGCAGCCCGCACGAGCCGGAGTTCCACCAGGCTGTCCACGAGGTGCTGCACTCCATCGCCCCGGTGCTGGAGCGCCACCCGGAATACGTGGACGGCGGGATCCTGGAGCGCCTGGTCGAGCCGGAACGGCAGATCATGTTCCGCGTGCCGTGGGTCGACGACGCCGGGAAGCTGCAGGTCAACCGCGGCTACCGCATCCAGTTCTCCTCCGTGCTCGGTCCCTACAAGGGCGGCCTGCGGTTCCACCCCTCGGTCAACCTGTCGATCATCAAGTTCCTCGGGTTCGAGCAGATCTTCAAGAACGCCCTCACCGGTCAGGGCATCGGCGGCGGCAAGGGCGGCTCCGACTTCGACCCGCACGGCAAGTCCGACGCCGAGGTCATGCGGTTCTGCCAGTCGTTCATGAACGAGCTCTACCGGCACCTCGGCGAGCACACCGACGTCCCCGCGGGCGACATCGGCGTCGGCGGCCGCGAGATCGGCTACCTGTTCGGCCAGTACCGCAAGGTCACCAACCGGCACGAGTCCGGCATGTTCACGGGCAAGGGCACCGGCTGGGGCGGCGCCGAGGTGCGGACCGAGGCCACCGGCTACGGCGCCGTGTTCTTCGCGCAGGAGATGCTCGGCGTGCACGGCGACTCCCTCGACGGCAAGCGCGTCGGCATCTCGGGCTCCGGCAACGTGGCGATCTACGCGATCCAGAAGGCCGCCCAGCTCGGCGCGACCGCGGTGACGGCGTCCGACTCCTCCGGCTACGTCGTCGACGACGCGGGCATCGACCTCGACCTGCTGCGTCAGCTCAAGGAGGTCGAGCGCGCCCGCATCGTCGAGTACGCGAACCGCCGCCCGAGCGCCCGGTTCGTGGAGAGCGGCAGCGTGTGGGAGGTGCCCGTCGACATCGCGGTGCCCTCCGCTACCCAGAACGAGGTCAGCCTCGCCGATGCGGAGGCCCTGATCGCGAACGGCGTGCGTGCCGTGTCCGAGGGTGCCAACATGCCGTGCGTCCCCGAGGCCGTCGAGGCCTTCCAGAAGGCCGGAGTGCTGTTCGCCCCTGGCAAGGCCGCGAACGCCGGCGGTGTCGCGACCTCGGCCCTGGAGATGAGCCAGAACGCGTCGCGGCAGCGCTGGAGCTTCGGGGACAGCGAGAACAAGCTCCGCGAGATCATGGGCGACATCCATCGCGCCGCCTTCGAGGCCGCGGAGCGCCACGGCGTCCCCGGCGACTACGTCGCGGGGGCCAACATCGCCGGCTTCGAGCGCGTCGCTGCGGCGATGCTCGCCCAGGGCGTCATCTAACCCGTTCGAATCGCCTGAATGGTCCCACATCCGGCCGAGATGGGACCATTCGGGCGATTCGAAGGGTGGGGGTCAGACCTGGCGGTCGTCGGCGTGCCGTGCGAGGGAGCTGCCGTAGCGCTCCGTGAGCTGCACCATGAGGTCGGGAGTGTCCCGGTCGACGCCGAAGACGTGTCCGGGGAAGTCGAGCTCGGGCTGCGCGGCCGCGATCTCGGCGTCCCGGTCGGGTGAGAGCAGCTGCACCGGATCGCCGACCGCGACCCACCCGATCGGCACCACCGTCCCCGAGGGCAGCACGGCCCGGCGATGCACGATGGCGTTGACACGCACCTCGCAGCGGTCCCCGACGAGGGCCCCGTTGAAGACCCGGGCTCCGGACGCGAAGAACACCTCCTCGCCCACGGTCGCCCCGGCGATGCTGGCCAGTGTCCCGACGAGGGTGTGCGCCCCGATGTGGACGGCGTTGGCCGCGGTCGCCCGGATCAGCGCGTTCTCCATCACGATGACGTGCGCGCCGAGCGTGATCGGGCCGCCCTCCGCGGTGATCACGGCGCCGTGCAGCACCTGGCAGCCCGGTCCGAGCTCCACGTCGCCGGAGATGACGGCGGTGGGAGCGACGACGGCGGTGTCGTGGATGCGGGGGCGAGCCCCGAGGTGCTCGTACAACATGCGGCCAGACTAGCCCGCGGCGTCTGCGGCGTGCACGACTTCGGAGATCATCACCACCGGGTCACTCGGGCTTGGCGGGCTCGGGGAAGATGGCGGTGAACAGCTGGTCGACCCAGGCGAGCAGCTCCGCGTCGGGCAGCGGCTCCACGCCCACGCCGACCGCCGCGGGCACGGTGGGCATCGGCACGACGAGAGCCTCCCCGCCGGAGACGAGCTTCGCCTTCGGATACAGCCGCTGCAGCCGGACCTTGATCGAGTCCTCGAGGCGGGCGGGCGCGAGGCGCAGGTTCGACCCCATGGCCACGACGTCGGTGAGCCCGGCCCTGGCCGCCCGGCGCCGCAGTCGCGCGATCGACACGAGTCCGGTGACCTCCTCCGGCGGCGTGCCGTACCGGTCGACGAGCTCCTCCACCACGAGGTCGATGGCGTCGTCCTTCGCGGTCGCGGCCGAGGCGGCGGAGAGCTTCTGGTAGGCCTCGAGCCGGAGGCGCTCGCTGTCGATGTAGTCCTCGGGGATGCGGGCGTCGAGCGGCAGCTCGAGCCGGAGCTCCTGCCCGGTCTCGACCTCCTCGCCGCGGAAGGTCGCGACGGCCTCGCCGATCATGCGCAGATACAGGTCGAAGCCGACCCCGGCGATGTGCCCGGCCTGTTCAGCGCCGAGGAGGTTTCCGGCACCGCGCAGCTCGAGGTCCTTGAGGGCGACCTGCATACCGGAACCGAGGTCGTTGTTGACCGCGATGGTCTGCAGCCGGTCGGCCGCGGTCTCGCTCAGCGGCTTCATGTCGTCGTAGAGGAAGTACGCGTAGGCGCGCTCGCGTCCGCGGCCCACGCGTCCGCGGAGCTGGTGGAGCTGGCTGAGGCCGTACTTGTCGGCGCGGTCGATGATGATCGTGTTCGCGTTGGAGATGTCGAGGCCGGTCTCGATGATCGTGGTCGAGACCAGGACGTCGAACTTGCGCTCCCAGAAGTCGTCGACGACCTGCTCCAGCGCGTGCTCCCCCATCTGACCGTGCGCCACGGCGATCCGCGCCTCGGGGACCAGCTCGGCGAGCTCGGCCGCGACCCGCTGGATCGACTGCACGCGGTTGTGCACGAAGAAGACCTGCCCCTCGCGGAGGATCTCGCGACGGATGGCGGCGGCGATCTGCTTGTCGCTGCGGGGTCCGACGAACGAGAGGATCGGGTGCCGGTCCTCCGGGGGCGTGGCGAGCGTCGACATCTCGCGGATGCCGGTGACCGCCATCTCCAGGGTGCGCGGGATCGGGGTGGCGCTCATGGCGAGGATGTCGACGTTGGTCTTCATCTTCTTCAGCGCGTCCTTGTGCTCGACCCCGAAGCGCTGCTCCTCGTCGATGATCATGAGGCCGAGGTCCTTGAACAGCACCTGGTCCGTGAGGATGCGGTGCGTGCCGATCACCATGTCCACCGAGCCGTCGAGGAGGCCCTGCAGTGTGAGCTGCGCCTCCTTGTCGGTCTGGAACCGGGACAGCGGCCGCACCTTGACCGGGAACCCGGCGAAGCGCTCGGTGAACGTCTCGAGGTGCTGCTTGACGAGCAGGGTCGTCGGCACGAGCATCGCCACCTGCTTGCCGTCCTGGATGGCCTTGAACGCCGCGCGGACGGCGACCTCGGTCTTGCCGAAGCCGACGTCGCCGGAGAGCAGCCGGTCCATCGGGATCGGCCGCTCCATGTCGGCCTTGATCTCGTCGATGGTCTGCAGCTGGTCCTGCGTCTCCGCGAACGGGAACGCCTCCTCCAGCTCACGCTGCCAGGGGGTGTCCGGGCCGAAGGCGTACCCCTTCGCGCTCATCCGGGCGGAGTAGAGCTTGACGAGCTCGACGGCGATGTCGCGGACCGCCTTGCGCGCCTTGCCCTTGGCCTGCGCCCAGTCGCTGCCGCCCATCTTCGACAGGGTCGGGGCCTCGCCACCGACGTACTTCGACAGGAGGTCGAGCTGGTCGGTGGGGACGAACAGCTTGTCCCCGGGGTAGCCGCGCTTCGACGGCGCATACTCCAGCACGAGGTAGTCGCGGACGGACTTCGCCGCGTTGCGGCCGCCGGTGGAGACCTCGCGCTGGGTCATCTCGACGAACCGGCCGATGCCGTGCGTCGCATGCACGACGAAGTCGCCCTGCTTGAGCTGCAGCGGGTCGACGACGTTCTTCCGACGGGAGGCGAGCTTCTTGACGACGCGCTGGTCGCCGCCGATCGTGCGGCCGTAGAACTCGTTGTCGGTGAGGACGGCGAGCTTCGCCTCCGGCACCTGGAAGCCGGCCTCGACGCCGCCGACGGTGAGGGTCGCGACCCCCGCGTCCGGCGCGTCCGCGATGGTCTCGACGACCCGGGCCGCGATGCCGCGGTCGGACAGCACGTCGCGGGCGCGGTCGACGAGGCCGTGTCCGGTCGCGAGCACGACCACCCTCCAGCCCTCGGCGACCTTCGCGTCGACGAAGGCGATCGCGCCGTCGACGTTGCCGTGGAAGGAGGGGATGACGGTGGCCGCCTCGACGCTCTCCACGGTCGCGTCGCCGATCCCGAACGGGCTCAGGCGCCACCACACGCCGCCGCGGTCGCGGACGACCTCGCGCAGGTCGGCGATGGTGAGGAAGTCGCCGGCGCCGAGGTCGATGGGGGCCGAGGCCCCAGAGGTCGCCGCGCTCCAGGCGGCGTCGAGGAACTCGCGGTTCGTCTCGCCGAGGGTGAGGGCGCGGGCGGTCGAGCGCTCCGGGTCGATGACGGCGGTCGCCGTGCCCTCGGGCAGGTACTCGACGAGCGACTTGAGCGGGCCGGCGACCGCGGGCAGCAGCGACTCCATGCCCTCGACCGGGATGCCCTCGGCCATCTTCTCGAGCATGCCGCTGATGGCCGGGAAGCCCCCGATGAGCGCCCTGGCGCGCTCCCGCACCTCGGCCGTGAGCAGGAGCTCGCGGCTGGGCGGGAGGTCGACGCGCGGCACGTCGCCGGGGAGCGAGCGCTGGTCCGCCACGGAGAACGCGCGGATCTGATCGATCTCGTCGCCGAAGAACTCCACGCGGTAGGGGTGCTCCGACGTGGGAGGGAAGACGTCGAGGATGCCGCCGCGGACCGCGAACTCGCCTCGTCGCGACACCATGTCGACGCGGGAGTAGGCCCGTTCGACGAGCTGCTCGGCGACGTGGTCGAGCTCTTTGCCGCGGCTGCCCACCGTCAGCTCCAGCGGCACGATGTCGCCGAGGTTACCAGCGATGGGCTGGAGCGCGGCGCGCACGGAGGCCACGACCACGAGAGGGCGCTCCCCGGACCATTCGGCGACGCGCCGCAGGGTCTGCAGTCGCAGGCCGACCGTGTCCGGACTCGGGCTGAGGCGCTCGTGCGGCAGCGTCTCCCAGGCGGGGAAGGTGAGCACCTCGGCGTCCGGGACGTACGTCTCCAGGGCCTGCGCCACCGATTCCGCCCGGCGCCCCGTTGGCACGACGGCCAGCAGCGCCGCCGGGTGGCCGGCCGCCGCGCGTTGGGCGAGCAGGCCGGCGAGCACGGGCGCGTCGAGCCCGTCGACCAGGCCGAGGTCGGCGTCGGTGTGCGCCCAGGCGAGAGCGTCACGATACAGAGACGCCTCTTCCAAGGCGCGCAGAATCCCCGGAACAGTCACCGGACAAGCCTAATCGCGCCCACGGACACTGCGGTCGGCTTCCTCCCCTCCCACCCCTTTCCGTGC
>SNQX01000023.1_pt1 | contig 115742 bp, 115 predicted proteins | sample 2580501 | NCBI WGS metagenome assembly SNQX01 (sample SAMN10953784, study PRJNA522744) | food fermentation metagenome | isolation source: 48-hour incubation of native-enriched microbial consortia from nixtamalized... | place: Mexico | collected 2017-09-24 | reverse complement strand
ATTTTTCCTAATACCCAATCTGCTTTTCGTTTGGTTGGTGCCGTTTTAATGCAGTATCAAGATACAGAATACTCGAAGAGGAAGTCACTTATGGGAAAGAATAGTTAGCAGCATTTTCAGCTTAACTTCCATCATGGATGATTTCATCTTCGGGAAGGGATGTCAAATTGAAAGGCATTTGACATCCCTTCCCGAAGATGAAGAAAAAAATCCATGGAAGTTAAGCCGAAAAAATGAAGGGGTGGTTGAAAACATTTGCCCATAAATTTACACAATAACCTGGACTTGACTCGTAGACGCGCTCTATGTTAAGGAAGCACCTCATTTTCCCTCGCTTCCTTAACGTAGACACGCTCTATGTTAAGGAAGCACCTCATTTTCCCTCGCTTCCTTAACGTAGACGCGCTCTATGTTAAGAAACTATCTCATTTTCCTCCGCTTCCTTAACGTAGACACGCTCTATGTGAAGGAAGCACCTCATTTTCCCTCGCTTCCTTAACGTAGACGTGCTCCATGTTAAGAAACTATCTCATTTTCCCTCGCTTCCTTAACGTAGACGCGCTCTATGTTAAGAAACAAGCTCATTTTCCTCCGCTTCCTTAACGTAGACACCTCTATGTTAAGAAAGCATCTCATTTTCTCTCGTTTCCTTAACATGGACTCGTTCTATGTTAAGGAACAAGCTCATTTTCCCCAGCTTCCTTCACATAGACACACTCTATAGCCAAGTTCCCGACCGCTTCCCTTACATTGAACCCGTCCAGTCTCCATTCCACATGACAAAGCTTGCCGGAAAATATCCTTTGCCAAAAATGAAAGACAGCCGCCGGAAAAAACTGGCAGCTGTCTTTCACGTATCATCTATTTAGGAAACCGTAATGGCCTTGACCACTTCTTCCAGCTGCATGCCTCTTGAGGCTTTGACCAAAACCAAATCGCCGGCTCCGATTTTTCCTTTCAACATATCGATCAGCCTCTTCTTGTCCTCAAACGCAAACACACGGTTGTCCGGAAAATCGCAAGCATCCGCAATCAAACGGCCCAACTTGCCATATGTAAAAACAAAATCAATTTTTTCGGGATTCAAGTCGCAGCCAACCTCCCTGTGAAACGCCGCTTCCTTTTCGCCCAGTTCAAGCATATCCCCGAGCACGAGGATTTTCCGGCCCGTTCCTTCAAACTGCTCCACAAGCCGGATGGCCGCACGCATCGACGTCGGGCTTGCATTATATGCATCGTTGATAATTTTTGAACCGTTGATGCCGTCCGCCATTTCCATCCGCATTTCGCTCAGCCTCGTTTTCCCAAGCCCTGCGCGGATTTCCTCAAATGGCATGCCAAACTCGCGGCCGGCAAGAATGGCGGCAAGCGAATTGATGACATTGTATTCACCAAGGACCGGCAGATAAAAATCGATATCTTCCGATGCATTTGTCCGGAACGCGCTGCCGCTTGTCTCTTGTTTCCATTCCACCGGATAAAGATCATTTCCGTGCCCTTTGCCAAACGTCTTTGTTCGGATGCCGGTAATGTTTGGCACCCGTTCCTGCAAAAGCGGTTCATCCCCCATATAGATCAGCAGCCCGTTTTCCGGAAGGCCTTCTGTAATTTCGAGTTTTGCATCGGCAATCGCTTCACGGGAACCGAGATTTTGAATATGCGCCTCACCGATATTTGTAATAATGGCCACATCCGGGCGGGCAATCGATGTGAGGAAAGAAATTTCCCCTTTTGCACTCATGCCCATTTCCACTACGGCGATTTCCGTGTCTTCATCAAGGGACAAAAGCGTTAACGGAACGCCCTGGTGGTTGTTAAAATTGCCTTCCGTTTTTTGCACTTTAAATTTTTCGGAAAGGACGGAGGCGACCATATCTTTTGTTGTCGTTTTGCCGTTGCTGCCGGTAATGCCGACAACTTTTGCCCGCAAGGCGTTCCGGTAGCTTTTTGACAGTTCTTGCAAGCTCTTCTCTGTGTCTTCCACGATAAGAAGCGGCACGTTCGCCGGCGGGTTTGGCACATCTTTTTGCCAGAGGGATGCAGCTGCGCCTCTGCGGAACGCGTCTTCCACATATTGATGGCCGTCCGCATGTCTGCCAGTAAGCGGCACATACAGATTCCCTTTTTCGATTTTGCGCGAATCAATGCATACGCCATGTACAAGCGTTTCGTTGTGCTGCAGTTGTTCCCCGTTTTCCACATGGATCATTCCGGTCATTTCCCGGATCGTCCGTCTGATCATTTTCGCTCTTTTCCTCCTTGAAAACAGAACGGGAACCATTCAGAATGGTTCCAAACTGAGATTCGGAAAGCTATTTCGTCCGAGTAAAATTCAGAACAGAAACCATTAATAATGGTTCCAAACCCCGTTACAAAGTATATTTAATCCGCTGTTTTTCCGCATGTCGCTCCAGGGCAAGTTCAATCAGCTTTTCGATCAGCTGCGGGTAATCCAGCCCTGCCTCTTTCCACAGAAGCGGAAACATGCTGAACGGTGTAAATCCGGGCATCGTATTGATTTCATTGATGATCACCCGTTCGTCTTCTGTCACAAAAAAGTCAGCACGCACCAGCCCCGAGCAGTCGAGTGCTTTAAATGCTGTAATCGCAGCTTCGGTACATTTTTTATACACTTTTTCGGGAATATCGGCCGGAATGATTAACGCCGTTTCCCCGTCTTCGTATTTCGCTTTATAATCGTAAAAATCTTTTTTCGCGACAATTTCGCCGGCAACGGAACATTGCGGATCGTCATTCCCAATCACGCCAAGTTCAATTTCCCTGGCCGTGACGCCTTCTTCGACAATGATTTTCCGGTCGTACTGAAAGGCTTCCTTAAATGCTGCTTCCAACTCCGTGCGGTTTTTACACTTACTGATCCCGACGCTTGAACCGAGATTCGCCGGTTTGACGAAACAAGGGTAGCCGGTCTTTTCTTCCACTTGTTGAAAACAGGTTTCGGGCGCATTTTCCCATTCACTCCGGATAAAAGAAACATATTTCACTTGGTCGAGCCCGGCTTGTGCAAACAGGTTTTTCATAATTACTTTATCCATTCCGGCTGAAGAGGCAAGCACGCCGTTTCCGACATACGGCAGGTTTAACAGTTCAAGCATGCCCTGTACGGTGCCGTCTTCCCCGTTTGGCCCGTGCAGCAGCGGAAAAATGACGTCATAGCCGCCTTTTTCACCCGATACAGTGGTTGACAGCGCATTGGGGGCCATTTTCTTTCCGTCACGGAACTCAAGCTGTTTCACGGTTTCAACAGGTCCGGTTAAAAGCGGCCCTTTTATCCAGTCCCCTTCCGTTGTAATGAAGATGGGGTAAATATCGTATTTTTCGTGATCCAAGGCCTGTATTACAGCTTTGGCGGTTTGCAGGGATACTTCGTGTTCAGCGGATTTCCCGCCGTAAAGCAAACAGATTTTCTTTTTCATTGTCATCCTCCATCATACGAACAGGATATTCCTATTTTAACATTTTACACACCCGGTGTGCGCCAAATTTGCCATTTTGATTTGTTCAGTTTCTTCCCTATTGTATGGCAAAACGGGCATTTGTGTAACACGATTTGTTCAGGATTTTTTTAACAGGGGGGCCGTCTCCCGTTGCGCTTTGCGACTTGAAAGACGGTGCCCGTTAAAAACGCCGTCGTCTGCAGCCCTAAAGATGGTTTTACTAAAAAGGTTTTCCGCCGCTATCCATTTTAAAAATAAAACAGGACCCGATACCATTGAAATGCGGGGGATCGGCCCTGACGTTGAAGAGGATTTTGCATCACGAAAAGCGGGGTGGCTTCCTTCCCCGCTTTTCTATCGTAAAACGCGCCAGCTGCTTTTCACTGCAGCATGGACGTCTAATGAATTAAAATTTTCCATTCCTGCATCCTGCGGTCATAGACCATTTTTCCATCGATTGGCGTGCCGGAGATGGCGGCATATTCTTCGTGCATTTCATCCATATCATGAAAATCGCCGATCGTCCAAAACGGGATTTCAATTTGCACCCGGGTCTGCACGGCATATTCCATCGAAATGACCATCCCTTCCTTCATCTTCTCCGAAAGCGGCAACAGCACCTCCACCGGGATAGCGGGCAACGCTTTCCGCTTTTTCCGCCCGAACAGAAACGGTTTCTCTCCTTTGATCCTGTTGATCCGCTCGGCAACCACATAGCCAAGCATCGCATAAAAATCACGGAAAGAACGGAAATAAATTTTGCTGTAGTAGCCGTCATCCTGCGATAAATAGACGAAATGGTTATTTAATTTCCGGTAAAAAGGCATCCGCAAATGATGCTTCATATGGCTCAGATACAGTAGTTCCGCAATTTCATACCCCTCCAGCAGATCGAGCCCTTCCTCATCCTCAAAATCCACCCAGCAAAAATCCCCGTAGCTGTAAATGTCTTCTTCCAGCAGGCGCCCGATCGTTTCCTCATCCGCATATTCAAACAGCGTATGTAAATTTACAGTGCCTGCCTCAAATTGATGACGGAGAAGAAGGAGATTCGTCAAATTGGGAAAAGCATGGTAAAATTCATAAAAACAGATGCCGTGCAATAAAACATAGTGATTCACTTCATTCGCGTGAACATATATGAGCTCCCTGTTGCCACCATGGTTTTTCAAACGATTACCCCCGATTGTGCAGAACATGTTATGGACTAAAACCTGCCAGTTCTCATAATTTTATTTTAACAAATTTGGCAAAAAAATTGGATTTTTATTTCATTCCTATCTGAAAATCGTGCATCCTTTATCCTCACTGATGATTATAATGTATTTCCACTAAATGCAAAACCATATACCCCCTAAACCAGTATGATCATTTTTACCGGGAGAAGATGCGCCTTGTGCTTGCAGTTCTGATTGAAATGATTCAAAATATGGATAGGAATATACAGAAAACGACGAATTACTTTCTTGTTCCCGGGCAAGCCCCGTTTTTTCTCCTGTTTTTCGGGAACAGTATACAGGAAGAGTCTCTTAAGGAGGTGCATGTCTTGCCGAATCAGGGGCCATGTAAAACGATTCGTTTTTGCATCTCTTGGCAGGACAAACCATGCTGACGATCAAATTGCTTATTATTGTCTTATTAATCGGGGCCAATGCGTTTTTTGTCGCCTCGGAATTTTCTCTCGTAAGGGTGCGAACATCGAGAATTGACCAGCTCATTGCGGAAGGCAACAAAAAAGCCGCTTCCGCCAAAAAAGTAATCTCCAGCCTGGACAGCTATCTGTCGACAACACAGCTGGGCATCACCGTGATTTCTCTTGTTCTTGGGTGGCTGGGCGAGCCGACATTAAGGGTGATTTTTAATCCGCTTTTAATCAAACTCCATGTTCCCGGGACACTCATCCACGTGGTGACCTTTATTCTTTCTTTTCTCATCATCACCTTTTTCAGCGTCGTGGTTGGGGAGCTTGCACCGAAAAATATTGCTATCCAGACAGCAGAAAATATTGTGCTGCTCGTCGCCAAACCGCTGATTTTCATCAACAAAATCATGTATCCCTTTACGTGGACGCTGAACAAGTCTTCGCGGCTTGTGACAAAAGCGCTCGGTTACGACATGCAATCGGACAATGAAATCACCCATTCGGAGGAAGAACTGCGGATTATCCTGTCGGAAAGCTTAAAAAGCGGTGAAATTAACCAGTCCGAATATAAATATGTCAACAATATATTTGAATTCGATAACCGGATCGCAAAAGAAATTATGGTCCCCCGCACAGAAGTAGTGACGGTCGACAAGAGTGACCGGATTGCCGATCTCATCCGGCTGGCACAATCTGAAAAATATACACGCTACCCGGTTACAGACGGGGACAAGGACAATGTCATCGGCGTGCTCAACATGAAAGAAGTGCTGACGGATTGTGTTTCAAACCCGGATCTCAGGGATGATGCGACGATTGAACCGTATATTAATCCGATTATCCATGTCATTGAAACGGTACCGATTCAGGGTGTTCTTGCTCGCATGCAAAAGGACAACACCCATATGGCCGTTTTACTGGATGAATATGGCGGGACTGCCGGCATTATTACAGTCGAGGACATTTTAGAGGAAATCGTTGGTGAAATCCGGGACGAGTTTGATACGGATGAAATCCCGCTTATCCAAAAGATCGGGGATGCGCATTATATTTTGGACGCCAAAGTGCTGATTGAAGATGTAAATGATCTCCTTGCGATCGAAATTCCCGATGATGATGTGGATACGATCGGCGGATGGCTGTTGACACAGAAATACGATTTAAAAAAGGGCGATTCCGTGCCGTTCCAATCGTATGACTTTAAAGTAAAAGATATGGAAGGTTCGCACGTCCTGTATGTGGAAGTATCAAAAAAACAGGAAGCAGCTTCCTCCTAACGGGGGCTGCGCAACCTGGTTTTTCCTGCTTTTGAATAAATTGAATTTTTCTAATTACATTTTATTTCTAACCGATACGTTTGACTGTATGGTATTTATGTTTTATAATAGTCGTAATATAAGTGTGCTTTTTCAGAGATTGGGGTGATTCCAATGGGGCTTTGTACCGCATCGGGGAATTAGCATCCATTGCCAATGTTTCAAAACGGACCATTGATTACTACACCCGGCTCGGGCTGTTAAAACCACAACGTACCGGTGCAAATTACCGGATTTATGACGAAAACGCCGTAAACGAACTGCAGTTTATAGAAGAATGCAAAAAAATGCATCTTCCGCTGAAGGCGATCCGGGCCAAACTGGAATGCAGAAGGAACGGCATATTGAATGCACATGCCTTAATCCAGCAATTGAACCTCTTCTCCGAACAGCTAAAACAGCTCAATACGGAACTGAAGGATATAACACCGAATCTGGAAAAACTGCCGGAAGCGCAAAAAGAAACATTGCGCAATCAATTATCGGGAGACAGCCTGGCACTCGTCCAGTCCCTTTCCTCCATTTTAAACAGGGAAGTGGTTTGGCACTAAAATCGGGAATAGAATCATTCAATTTTGTAAAAATACAGGAGGTGACTCCTGCCCCGTCTCTATTCGGAGCAGGGAAACTTATTTGGACATATTTAAATTGGTGCTGATTTTTATATTAATCGCACTTTCCGCTTTTTTTGTAGCTTCAGAGTTTGCAATCGTAAAGATTAGAAGTTCCCGGATTGACCAACTCATCGAAGAAGGAAACAAAAAAGCGATTTCGGTAAAAAACATCATCACAAATCTTGATGAGTATTTATCGACCTGCCAATTGGGCATCACCATCATTTCGCTTCTGATCGGATGGATCGGAGAAGAAACCGTATCGCATCTTCTCGCCCCCGTGTTCGGGCTGTTGCATCTTCCGGAGTCTTTTGGCGCCGTTTTCTCCGTCATCCTTGCCTTTGCTGTCATTACCTTTGTGCATGTCGTGGCAGGAGAACTTGCACCAAAAACAGTTGCGATTCAAAAAGCGGAAACCATTACGTTTCTTGCAGCAAAGCCGTTAATTTTGTTCCACAGGCTGATGTACCCGTTTATTTGGCTGTTGAACAGTTCTGCCGGCCTGATTACAAAAATGGTTGGGATGGAATCCGCATCCCGGCATGACGTCGCCCATACGGAAGAAGAATTGCGGTTTATCCTGTCTGAAAGCTATAAAAATGGTGAAATCAATCAATCAGAGTTTAAATATGTAAATAAAATTTTTGAGTTTGATAACCGGATTGCGAAAGAAATTATGGTGCCAAGAACCGAGATTGTCTCCCTTTCCAAAGGGGATTCCCTCCGGACGTTCATGGACCTCGTGCAGGAAGAACGTTTTACCCGCTACCCTGTCATTGACGGAGATAAGGACCATATTATCGGGATCATCAATTTAAAGGAAGTCTTAACCGATGTACTGAAAAAACAGGCTCCCCCTTCGTCACTGGAAGCGTATATCCGGCCGATTATCCGCGTGATTGACACGATTCCGATTAATGAGCTGCTCGTCATGATGCAAAAAGAGCGCATTCACATGGCCGTCTTGCTTGATGAATACGGCGGCACGAGCGGCATTGTGACGGTCGAGGATATTTTGGAGGAAATCGTCGGTGAAATCCGTGACGAATTTGACATGGATGAGGTGCCGCTGATCCGGAAAGTCAAGGACGGTCACTTTATTATCGACTCGAAAGTACTGATCAGTGAAGTGAATGACCTGCTCGGCACACAAATTTCCGATGAAGACATTGATACCCTCGGCGGCTGGATTTTAACCAAAAAGATCGAGGCGAAGCAGGGCGACACGGTTGAATTCGGGGATTACACCTTTACGATCAGTGAAATGGAAGATATGCATATCCGCTATATCGAGGTGAAAAAGAAAGCGGCACGGCCGGCGGTTCAAACTGCAAAACAGGAACCCGTGTCCATGCTTCAAAATGAATCCGGACATCCTGAAATGTTAAAAGCTTTTGAGTAATGGAAGGCAGCAAAAACCTGCCTTGGTGCAAGCCAAAACCAAAAAAACGCGGACGATCGCTTGGTCGCCCGCGTTTTTCCGCTCCGCAAAACAGGAATTAATGTTTTTTGTAAACCGGTTGCAACTTTCTCCCTTCCAGCACTTCGAACAATTCCAGCCGGGATTTCGTAAAGGAGGTTTTAATTCCCATTTCCGAAAAGGCCGATATCATCTTTATTAAATGATCATGGTTTTTTTTCATACGACCACCTCATCTATCATGGATTTCCGTACTGTTTCCTTATCTGTATATGTATTCCCATCTATATAGGATTTTACACGGCATTTCTTAAAGTTTTATGAAAATTTTCTTGTCTTACTCTTAATATAGCAAAAAAATTAAAAAAATATAAGGGTTTTCATCAAAATTGTTTGATTTCCTTTCATAAGTCTGCGAGAAGAACAAATAGACCGGTTGCAGCTGTCTCCTTTCCGCACTGGACATCAACGGAAATGTGTATTATGCTAAATAGTTGAATTATCATCTGTCACAATCGAAGCAGCTACCTGCTTTTTGTTTACATATTTTACTAAGGAAGTGTGTCGTCCTATGGCCGCCTTACTGAATGATTATGCCAAAAAACTTCAGAACCATTTGCAGCCGGAGCGCGATTCCCACCAGAAACTGGTGCAAAAAGGGCTGCTGTTGTACCGCCAGCATCTCGTCCATGACAAACGGATTTCGGGACGGTTTTTGCGCGGGAAAGTCCAGGATGTGACACCGGTGGATTGCGGGCTGGATCTTTTTGACCCGTTGTTTTTTGATTGTTCCTGCCCCCATGACGGTTTTTGCCGCCACCTGATGGCTTTGTTTTTCTCTGCCTATAGTGAAGAAAACAGTGTGTTTGACTGGGTCGGGGAGTGGAAGCGACGCAGTACGGACGGGGACATTCTGCAATCCGTGAAACGGGCAAGCGATTTGCTGGAGAAAAAGGCGGAAACATCCGGGCAAAACATCAGCATGTGGCTGGACGATTTCCATACCGCTTTTGAAGAGATCAATGTGAATGATGAATTTCTTCTCGATCTCTCGGCAAGGGAAGTATACCGCCGGCTTACCCTTTTTTTGCCTGTCGAACGGGAATGGGAGCCGCTTTACAAACTGACTGCTGCCTATGAATTGTTTAAGTACATTAACACGATTTGTTTGAAAAATGACTTTTTTTCGTCCACGGCTCTCATGCAATTTTTGTCCGGCGAAGCGGAAGAAGCGGCAAACCAGCTGTCGTCCGCAGCGCTCCCGTTTGTTTTTGATCCGTTTATCGCTTATTTCCGCGAAAACACCCGTGAGCTGGCAGAAAGTGTATCCCTCTACGAACTTGAAACCGTTGATTTTTACCGAATCCTCTGGTCGCGCCTGCTAAAGAAAGAAAATTGGCGGAAAGAGGAAGAGGCGCGTTTAAGGAAGGAAATTTTAAACAGCATTGATGCCGGTGAAAATCTCTCCTCCACGAAGGTGCTCTGCTTCATCCATCTCGCCTTTTTGCTCGGGAATGACGACACCGCGCTGTTTTTTCTCAGGCAGCTGGCTCAAAGCGGCGTCAATACAGCCGTATATATGCCGTACTGGTTCTTGGAACTGAAAGCGGACGAGAGACTGTTCCGCTATATCTCCGCTGCCTTACCGATGATCCCGCGCCTTTTGGAAACATGCGGGGATGACTATGACAAGGCTGCCTATATGCGAATGTTTTTCCGCTCCATCAATGAACAGGCGCTCTCCGCCCAGCAGCTGAAATTACTGGAAAAACTGTACCGCGCCTTTTTGCCTGTCAGCGCCCCGAAATACGGGGATATTTTATTTTTATCCGCAAGATACAGGGAGTGGGCGGAACTCCAGACACTGATCGGCAATACACCCGAGGATATGGCAAAAGAAAAACTCGAACGGGTTGCAAAGCAAGCACCTGAAGTCCTCCTCCCTCTTTACCACCGGGCGGTCGGCATCTGTATCGGGGAAAAAAACCGGAAGTCCTATCAAAAAGCCGTCCGCTATTTGAAAAAATTAAAAGCCATTTACCGGAAACGCCATGAAGAGGAAAGGTGGTACGCATTCTTTGACGAAATCAAGGAACGGACAAAACGGATGCGCGCTTTTCAGGAAGAATGCAGGAGGGGAAATTTGACCGATGCAGATGGAATATGATGTAAAAATCAATATACAACCGGATCCGGGCGGGCGTTATTTCTTATATGCCGAAGACCGGGCCGGAAACGAAGCCGATCCTTCCTACTGGGCGCCGTCTTTGTTGATGTGGCATGAAGAAAGTTTTTATGGCGCCTTCATACCGTACACGCGTTTCGGAAACCGCAGCGGGATTTTGGCCGACAGCTTTACGCTTTTGTCCCTGCTCGGAAAAGAAGGTTTCAGTTCGATGTTGCGATGGGATTGGGATGAACGCGGGCAAATTTATCTTGCTGTGGCTCCCGTGCTGCTTGATGCCGTTTTAAGCGGCGGCTGGCTTGCGACAGCGGCTGCACTTCCGGAAGAAGAAGCATGGGCGATAGAGCTGCCTGATACCGTCATCCACGAGTTCAACCCGTCATTTTGGGACCGGGAGCTGGATGAAAAACCTTTGTCGCGCGTGCTCTCCGAATGGTACGGAGAAGCGGCCCGTTCTTTTATCGCCAGCCGGCCGCAATTGAAGCGGCAATTCATGGAGCTGAAAAAATCAGGCTTTACAAACCAGGAACTCACCTCCTATTTTGACAAGCGACGCTTTCAACTATGGGCGGGCGAAGCGTCCCTCCCCTTTACAATTGGGATCCGCCTTTTTGAACCTGACACGGATGGGGGGTACTGGAAGCTTGAGACCGTGTTGCGCGACCGTGATAAACCGGAACGGCTGCTCGTCTACCCTCGGCAAAAGCTGTATAAAAAATGGCAGCCATTTGAAGAAGAGATCCGGCTCGAACAGGCAAGATGGGGAAAATTGTTCCCTTGGCTTCATGATGAAAACGGGCAGCTGCGCAATGAACTCGAAGAAAACCAAGCATGGGCATTCTTCGTTCACGCCAGCGAAAAGCTTCTCCCGCTCGGTGTCGAAATTATGCTGCCGTCCTGGTGGTCATCCGTTAAAAACGCCAATATGCGGCTGAAAGCTAAACTGAAAAAAAACACAAGCTACCGGTCTTTTTTTAATCTTAATACGGTGCTCGAATTTGACTGGCGGATTTCCTTAAATGGGGCAGAAATGAGCGAAGAAGCGTTCCAAAATCTGATCAACAAGGGGCGCCGCTTTGTGAAAGCGGGAGACGAGTGGATCACACTTGATCCGAAGATGATTCGATCGCTGCAGGCGCTTATGGAAAAAGCCAAAAAAGAGGGGCTCCATCTTCAGGATCTGCTCGCACAAACTTCCGAATCCGAAGAGGAAACGGATGAAGAAGAAACAGAGGATGTGCAGGCGCTCGCCCGGATTCAAATTGAACTGAACCAGTCATTAAAAAAGTTTATCCGAAAGCTTTCCAATCTGACCGAAATGCCATCCGTCCCGATCCCGCCCGGATTTCAGGGCGATTTGCGGCCGTACCAGCAGCTCGGCTTAAACTGGCTTGCCTTTTTGTGTGATTGCGGGTTTGGCGCCGTACTGGCAGACGATATGGGGCTTGGGAAAACCGTGCAGCTGATCGCTTACCTTCTCCATGTGAAATATACGAAACAGCCGGAAAAACCGGCGCTTATCATCTGTCCGACATCTGTCCTCGGCAACTGGCAGCGGGAAATCGAAAAATTTGGAAACAGCTTAAATGTCGCCCTCCATTACGGACCGAACCGGGAAAAAGAAAAACTGGGGGATTACTATCAACATGCCGATGTTGTACTGACGAGCTACGGGATTGCCAACCTTGATTTCGAGGCATTGTCAGCTGTGGAATGGAGCACGATCGCCCTTGATGAAGCGCAAAACATTAAAAATGCGGAGACGAAACAGTCGCGGGCGATCCGGAAACTAAAGGGCAGGCACTATATTGCTTTGACCGGCACCCCGATGGAAAACCGGCTCTCAGAACTGTGGGCGATCTTTGATTTTACCAATAAAGGCTATTTGGGCACGTTCAGGCAGTTCCAAAAACGGTTCATCGCCCCGATCGAAAAGGATGGATCGAAAGAAAAAATCCGCGAGCTTAAGCGCCTCATTCAGCCGTTTTTGCTACGCCGGACGAAAAAAGATCCGGATGTGGAACTGAATCTGCCCGAAAAGCTGGAGCAAAAAGAATATTGCCCGCTGACGGCGGAGCAGGCGGCTCTGTATGAAGAAACGGTGCAAAATGCTTTTAAGGGGATCGACCAGCTGAGCGGGCTTGGCAGAAGAGCGCTGATTTTGCAGATGCTGAACCGGCTGAAGCAGCTGTGCAACCATCCTGCCCTGTTTCTGAAAGAAGAAAAACCGGCGCACCTTTTGGAACGGTCATTTAAATTGGAAAAACTGGCCACGCTGACAGAAGCCATTTTGAATACGGGAGAATCATGCCTGATTTTCACCCAGTATATCGGGATGGGCCAGATGATTCGGCAAATGATGAAGGAGCTGTTCGGTCTTGACGTTCCGTTTTTAAACGGAAGCATGCCGAAAGCAAAACGCGACCAGTTGATCCGTGATTTTCAAAACAAGGCGTTCCCTGTTTTTCTCCTGAGCTTAAAAGCCGGGGGAACGGGCTTGAACTTAACAGCGGCCAATCATGTCATTCATTATGACCGCTGGTGGAACCCGGCTGTTGAAAACCAGGCAACAGACAGGGCGCATCGCATCGGACAGCAGCGGTTTGTCCATGTCCATAAATTGATTGCGACCGGCACACTTGAAGAAAAGATTGACGCCATGCTTGAAAAAAAACAGGCACTGAACGACGAAATTATCCAAAGTGACAACTGGGTAACTGAGCTGTCCGATGACGAATTGAAACATTTGGTTTTGCTGCAAAGTTAAGGAAAAAGCCGCTCTGTTTTATGACGCAGAGCGGCCTTTTCCGTTTAATCTTTCTTTAAATGCCTCAATTAATTGCTCGCCTTCATACCCTTCGCGGACCAGCTCCTCGAGCAGTTTTTCCGCATACGCGATCCGTCTCGAGCGCATTTTCCCTTCGAGCAGAACGCTGATCGTCCCGTCAAATTCTCTTATTCCCCTAACCCGGGTCGAAAGCGGTGCCGGATCATTGTTCTCGTAAGTGATCACGACTTCGGTATCAAGCTCCGTCTGCTGCTTTTCTCTTTCCGCAAAAAACGGCAAATACTTGCGCTCCGTGTACGCTTCAATCAGCCAGGTGCCCCTTCCGTCTTCCTTGTTCAGAATCAACCCGTCAATCAACGGAATCGACACCCGTTCGCCGTCATTCAAAATGGTAAGTGACAGGATCTTAAATGTTTTCATCCCTTTCCTCCCTATTCGTTTGTAAAAATTATAACATACATCCAACCTACGATCACCGATCACGCCAAGTTTCTCCCCTCGTCTCAAAAGACCGGTGACTGCCATGTTTTTGCCGGCCGACAATGCCCATCTCCATACGAAAAAAATTTTAAATTATACCATATCCCTTTTTTGTCGCCGAAATTTGTAAAAATCACGCGTGAAAAATTGATTTTTGCCCGAAAAAAGGGGGCGATTTTTGAAAAATGACGATTTTACACGAAAATGGAAAGCCGGTAAGATAAATGCAGGAAGGGGGTGGCGCAGTTGATTAACCAGGTCACATTAGTCGGAAGGCTTACAAAAGATCCGGATCTTCACTACACGGCAGATGGAAAACCGGTGTTAAATGTTACGCTTGCCTTAAACCGCCATTACCGGAACCAATTTGGCGAAACGTTAACCGATTTTGTCCAATGTACCCTTTGGAATAAAATCGCAGAAAACACAAGCAAATATTGCGCAAAAGGTTCCATGCTCGGCATTACCGGCCGGATTCAGACCCGCCATTATGATAATAAAGACGGAAAAAGGGTTTATGTCACCGAAGTCATTGCCGACACAGTCCAATTTTTAAGCAAACGGCCAGAAAACAAGCCGCTGCAAAAAACCGGTCAGGGAGGGTAGCATGCAATGGAAGATGCAGCAAAACGGTTGGATGCACTTGAGCGGGTCTTAGCGGATATGATCGTCAAACAGGGCATGCTGAACCGGCAGCTTGCACTTTTAATGCAGGAAGTAAAACGGATAGAGGAAGAGAGCCGCAAAATGCCCGCACTCGTGCCACACCTGAAGTAACGTATGAGTTTTCCTTTCCTAACTTTTTTTCCATTTTACCAGTTCCTAAATGTTTCTCCTATTTTGCCCCATCAGAGAGAATGTGTTTGTTATCAATACCGATCCTCTTCTTATCCCCTTTTCTTTTTGGTCAGCTGGACATCCGGCTGATTTTTTTTGCGGGAAAAAGCGGCCTGGTGCCCCGTCTTTATTTTTCAAGCGCAAACATGATTTCCGCTTCACAGGCAAGCTCCCCGTCGATGGTGGCAATCGCTTTGCCTTTTCCGACCGGCCCTTTCAAGCGGATGATTTCCACCTCAAGGCGAAGCTGGTCTCCCGGTTTCACCTGGCGTTTAAACCGGCATTTGTCAATCCCTGCAAAAAGCGCAAGTTTCCCGCGGTTTTCTTCCTTTTTCAACATGGCGACAGCGCCCACCTGTGCGAGCGCCTCCACAATCAATACACCCGGCATGACCGGATAGGACGGGAAGTGGCCGGCAAAAAAGGGTTCATTTCCAGATACATTTTTGATTCCAACCGCACGTTTTCCTTCTTCCACTTCAAGAATACGATCAATCAATAAAAAAGGATAACGATGCGGGAGAATGTCTTTAATTTGTTGCAAATCCAACATTGGCAAAAATCCTCCATTTTCAGTTTCAATCCGGGAGCGAACAAGGCGGGGGCAGGATCCAAACAGCTGCCTTCCCCGGGATCCGCCTTAAAGTGCAAGACAGCTGTTTTCCGTAAAAAACGAATCATCAGGAACGGATGTTATTTACAAGGCCCATCATCTGGTCGGACAATGTAATCGTCTTTGACTGGAACTGATACAACCGTTCTGTTTTCGTTAGCTCCGTTATTTCAGTGGAAAGGTCGACATTCGATTTTTCAAGCACGCCCTGCTGCATAGAAATCTGGCTGCGGGTTGCACCTGTCAAATCTGTGTACACATTTGCCGCATTAACGTTTTGCGGCAGTCTCAGCAAGTTGTTCCCGACCTGTTCCAGCACTTGCGGATTGCGCATTTGGACAACGCCGAGGTTAAAGCTTTCCCGCGTGCCATCACTGTATGCCACCTGCAAGGTCCCGTTTGGCCTGATCGCGTAATCTGCTACATTGCCCCGAAATGTAATCATCGCGTTATGCTCATCCAGGACAGGGTTCCCGTTCGCATCAGTGAGCACACTTCTATTGTTTCCGAGCGGGGACACTTCCAATGCGCCATTGCGCGTAAATGCCACTTCATCACTGCCATTTGCCCGGGCAAGCACTTTTAAATACTGGTTTTCTTTTGTAAAGGCCATATCAAGGGCGCGTCCGGTATGTTCAAGTGCCCCCTGCGATGGGGAAATGACCGCTTGTGCCAGTTTTGCCCCCGTGCCGGTCCGGATGCCGTACGGCGTTTTTCTGCCTGTTTCTTTGGATGTATCCGGCTGGTTGTTGATTTGCTGGACGAGCAGATCGGTAAAGCTCGCCTGTTTGCTTTTATAGCCGTTTGTATCCACATTGGCAACATTATGGCTGATGGTATCGATTTTGTCCTGCAACTGCCTGAGCGTGTTCGTTGCTGTCAGCATGGATTGATTCATGGCGCTATTTCACCCTACCATTCTCCGTTATACTTTTCCTACGTCGTTTACGGCTTTGCCGAGGCTTGCATCATAAGCCTGCAGTACTTTTTGATTGGCTTCAAAAGAGCGGTAAGCACTCATCATATCTGTCATTGTTTTTGTCTCATCGACATTGGAAGATTCCAGGAAGCCCTGCTTGATTTGAAAGCCATTTTGGCCTGCAGCCGGCAGCGCCCCGTTATTCGCGAGCGTATATAAACCGTCGCCTGTTTTCTCAAGCTGTGCCGGATTTTGGGCGTAAGCAAGGCCAATCGTACCTGCATAGCGCCCGTTCTCCGTTACCGCGCCAGCCGCATCGACGGAAAAATCGGTTCCCCCTGTCCGAATCCGTCCCCCGTTTTCATCCAGCACATAATGGCCGGAAGCGGTCGTTAAATAGCCTTCCGGGTTTACCGTGAAATTCCCGTTCCGCGTATAGACTTCATGGCCGTTGCCATCATCGATGCGGAAGAACAGGCTCCCCTCCGGTGAAGCTTGATCGAATATGGCCAAATCGGTCCGGTTGCCTGTTTCTTCAAGGTCGCCCTGTTTAAAAAGCGGCAGTGTTTCCTGCATGTAAACACCGGTCGCAAGTGACCCGACCGATTTCACCACTTCGCCTGTTGTCCCGTTTTTATCCATATAACTGAGCAGCATTTTCGGGAAAGAGCGGATCGATGACTGGTCCGTTTTATATCCCGGCGTATCTGCGTTGGATAAATTATTGGCGAGCAAATCCGTTTTCCGCTGCTGGGCGATCATCCCGGAAGCCGCTGTATACAAACCCCGTAACATTGCCATTCACCTCGCTGGAGCATTCATCAAACGTTTGATTAAACGAGTTTTCTTTTTGAAATTTTATCGATATTTTCAAGCATGACGCCTGTTCCGATCGCTACAGAACTCATCGGATTTTCGGCAACAAGGACCGGTACTTTAATTTCTTCGGCAAGCAATTGGTCAATACCGTGCAAAAGGGCCCCACCGCCTGTTAAAATGACACCACGATCAATGATGTCGGCTGACAGTTCAGGAGGCGTTTTCTCCAAAACGTTTTTCGTGGCGTGGACAATGATGGATACGGATTCACGCAGCGCTTTTTCAATTTCAGCAGATTTAATCGTAATCGTCCGCGGCAAGCCGGAAACCATATCCCTGCCCCGGATGTCCATTTCTTCATTGCGGGCGCCCGGAAATACCGTGCCGATATTCATCTTGATATTCTCCGCCGTCCGTTCGCCGATCAGCAGTTTGTACTCCCGTTTTATATACTGCAGAATTTCATTGTCAAATTTGTCACCGGCCATTTTGATGGACGAGCTTGTCACGATGTCCCCCATCGATAGTACCGCAATATCCGTCGTGCCGCCGCCGATATCAACCACCATGTTCCCGCTCGGCTGGAAAATGTCCATGCCTGCACCGATGGCCGCCACTTTCGGTTCTTCTTCCAAGTAAACATTTTTCCCGCCGCTTTTTTCTGCTGCCTCGCGGATCGCTTTCTGCTCCACGCTCGTAATATTCGTTGGGCAGCAAATCAAAATGCGCGGTTTCGATAAGAATCCCTTTACATTCAGCTTGTTAATAAAATACCGCAGCATTGTTTCTGTTACGTCAAAATCGGCAATGACACCGTCTTTCAACGGGCGGATGGCGACTATATTGCCTGGTGTCCTGCCAACCATGCGGCGCGCTTCCTCCCCGACTGCGAGCACTTTGTTGGCTGTTTTCTCAATCGCCACAACAGATGGCTCATTCAGCACAATTCCCTGGCCTTTTACGTGGATCAGTACATTCGCGGTACCCAAATCAATTCCGATATCCTTTGCAAACATGTATGTGCTCCTTCCTCGTTTTTCAAACTTTTCTAGGACGATTTATCTATTCGAAGTCTATCATTGTCTGTTATCCCTGATTATTTATTTTAGCATATTTTTGCCGGGTTTCGGGATCATTTGTCAAATTTTATTTTCGGGTATTTTTCAAGCGGGGCGAACGGAAGGGATTTTACAGGGGCCGGTCTTTCAAAAAAGCGGCTTCTGCATGGGTGTCCTTTTTAATTTGCGACAGTTGTTTACCGGATGGAAGCAGCTGCGCACTGTCGCCGGAGTCGTTCCCCAAACGGATCCGGTCCGTAAAAAGAAGCAACCGCGCAATTCGATTGCTTCTTTCAGGGATCATGGAGCCCTCATGAGCCGGAAAGCGCTGCTAACGGTTTTGCTGTTATTCTGTGACTGGATACTCTTCTTTTTTATATTTTTGCTTCGTTGCTTCCCCTCCGCGCAAATGGCGGACAGATTTATGGTAATCGAGGATATCCTTTACCTCATTTGCCAGTTCCGGATTGATTTCCGGCAGCCTTTCCGTCAAATCTTTATGGACAGTACTTTTGGATACGCCAAACTCTTTCGCAATTACGCGAACTGTTTTCCTCGTCTCCACGATATACTTCCCAATCTTGATAGTCCTCTCTTTGATGTAATCGTGCACACTACTCGCCCTCCCCAAAAATTGGATGTGAGGCGTGTGAAATGAGACTCGCTGGATTCAATTTTGTACTGGGTCCCGCAGGCTGTTCATGCTTGCGGCAGAAAGTGAAGCCTTTCTGATGGTGCAGAATATAATCAAGTCTGTAGCGAAGATGTTCCCGTCATTAACGATTCCTCACCTCAAACACTCTCGCTTTTTTGTCAAGTTTGTAACAGTTTATTAGCTTGTGTACCATTTTATGCAAGAAACTGCTTTTTTTACGGGAAGCAGGCGGAAAACATAAAAAAAGGACAGAGGTTTTCTGTCCTGTTTACAGCGCGGGCTGTGTTTTAATGACTTTTCTGGCTGGTTGATGTTTTTTCAGAAGACTGGCTTTGCTTAGACTGGCTGCTATCAGATGAAACTTCCGGCGTTTTGACGTCGCTGACCGTTTTATTGAAGTAGCCTTCCGGATTGACCGCTACATCATCTTTGCGGATTTCAAAATGAAGATGCGTCCCGGCTGCTTTGTTCAGCTCGCTCCGGCCGGCTTTTGCGATCGTTTGTCCTTGCTTAACCGTATCGCCTTCTTTCACCGCAATGTCTTTTACCGATTGGTATTCGGTCGTCACACCTTTGTCATGTTCGACTTCAATGACATTGCCCAAAACAGCGTCTTCCTGCACTTTTGTAACAGTGCCGCCCATTGCAGCGACAACGTCAAATGTTTTGCCATTTTTCATCGTAATGTCGACTCCCTGGTTCGGCTGGTACGTGTTGCCGTATACAACAAGTGCGGCTTCCTGGTCCTTGACGGAAGCATTCGCGTCGTAAAACTTCTTCTCAATCGTGGCCAGTTCAGGTTTTTGTACCGGCATTCTGAAGTTTTCTACCGCTTTGTTTACTTCGATTGCTTCATTGCCGGATCCTTTCTGGCTGATGGATGCATCGTTTTTAAATTTTTCTTTTGCCGAATGGGTTCCAAGCGACTGATACCAAATAATCCCTGTAATCAACAGCACCGCGCTTACTAAATAGATTGCCGGATAGACCCAGCGTTTTTTGAAGAAATTTTTTATGTTCTTTGGTTGAGAAGGCCGTTTCTTTTCTTCCTCTCTCATTTATCATCACCTCAGCAACCATTCTGAACATTTCTTCATTTGTTTATACATCAAGTTTAAAAAATTTTTGTCTCGAAAGGGGTTATTTTTTTGCTAGGGCGCCGGCTCCGGCAATTTGGCTGAATGGCTGAACCGTGACGCCTTGATAATAATACGCCACAATCGCTTTATAATCTTTCCCTTCCTGTGCCATGCCGTTTGCCCCGTACTGGCTCATGCCAACGCCGTGCCCGTATCCTTTCGTTGTAATTTCAATTTCATTTCCTTTTCTTTCCCATGTAAAATCTGAAGAAGGCAGCCCCAGCTTCTCCCTCACCTGCCTGCCGGTGAAAACTTTGCCGGCAATTTTGATTTTCGCCACTCTTTTTCCTTCTGTCCTGGATAAGACGGTTCCCGTATCATTCGCTTGCATCCGGACCCCGAGTTTTTGTTCAAACGCCGTGACAGGGATGGATGTGACTTTCTTGAATTTTGGCGAGGTTTGATCCCACGGGCTTTTCACGCTTTTTAAATATGGAACGGCATTGGACCAGTAATCGCCGGCATTTTCTGTGTAGCCGTTGCTGGTTGAGAAAAACGCTGCATCGATCGGCTTGTTATGGTAAGTGATAATTTCGCCTTCTGTTGCAGCGACCGCTTTGTTGATTTTCTCCATTTTTTCCTGATACGCTTTCCCCCAAACGTTTTTCAGTTCATCCCGGCTCAAATATACCTGGTCGTTGACCGTATCTGTCACATTGGCATTATCCGGCAAATCCCTGTTTCCGCCGTTTAACATCCGGTTGACGATGAAAGTGCGGGCAGTCAGTGCCTGGGCTTTTAATGCCTCAAGTTTAAACGTTGCAGGCATTTCAGCTGCGACCACGCCTGCAACATAGTCTTCCATTGGCACGCGGTCAACCTTTTTCTCCATGCTTCTGTATACGGATACCTGGACGGATGCCGCTTTTTTCTCCTCCTTTGCCGGTTTTTTTTCATGCAATTTTCCGCTCACCTTGTCGTTGTGGAACGGAAGGACGACGAGGGCCGGAATAAGGAAGGAAAAGGCGAGTACGAGGATCGCTGCGACTACAACGGGTTTGATTGGTTTCATGCTGACGCCTCCATATGGTCGAAGTGGTGGAAAGCCTATACTCCAATTTATGGGACGGGACAAGCATTTATGATTAAAAATGCATGCTAGAACATTGTGGGGGACAAGCACGGGGCAAGCCTTTGCCGGCACTGAAAAAAAGCCACCGAACCGTCCGGCGCGCTTATGGGCGAAGGAGGAGAGATGCACACCGGAAAAGTTGCGGGGCGCACGCTTGGGGCAGGAGAGAACGCACTGGCCGGCGTTTCAGCATAAACTGTTCAACAACTATATGAAAAATCAGGACCTATACGTTTGAAACCGGCCCGTTTTGTCCATAATGGGAACAGCGGCAGAAAAATGGCGAAAAAAAAACCCTGCACATGGGGAATATGTACAGAGGTTTTTATACAAACTAGAGATTGGCGTCAGCAAGCAACTGATCTTGTTTTGCCGGCGCAACTTCCGCTTCATCGTCGACCCTTTCAATGTTGGCCCCAAGTGCAGCCAGTTTTAAATGAAAGTTCAAATAGCCGCGATCCAGATGTTTTAATTCGGTCACCCGGGTGATGCCTTTTGCCGCCAGCCCGGCAATAATTAAAGCGGCGGCTGCCCGCAGGTCTGTTGCGGCAACTTCAGCCCCCTGCAAATTGCACGGCCCGTTCACAATAACCGAACGCCCTTCTATTTTTAAATCCGCATTCATGCGCCGGAATTCTTCCACATGCATGAATCGGTTTTCAAATACCGTTTCCGTAATCACGCTCGTGCCTTCAGCACACAAAAGGAGCGCCATCATTTGCGACTGCATATCGGTCGGAAATCCCGGATAAGGCATTGTCTTGATGTCTACTGCCTTTAATGTTTCCGGGCCGATAACCCGGACGCCGTTCTCTTCTTCAATGATGGTTACACCCATTTCCTCCAGTTTTGCAATTAAGGAAGAAATATGCTCAGGTACCGCACCTTTTACCAACACATTTCCCTTTGTAATCGCAGCAGCAACCATAAATGTCCCTGCTTCAATTCTGTCCGGTATGATGGTATGATCAGCAGCATGCAGCTTCTCCACACCTTCGATCTTGATGGTTCCCGTGCCGGCACCTTTTACATTCGCGCCCATTTCATTCAGGAAATTGGCAAGATCCACAATTTCAGGTTCTTTTGCACAGTTTTCAATGACCGTTTGTCCGTCAGCCAGCGATGCGGCCATCATAATATTCTGGGTTGCGCCGACGCTTGGAAAATCCATATATATTTTCGCGCCATGCAAGCGGCCGGATACCGACGCTTCAATAAAGCCGTTTCCCACATCTACTTTGGCGCCCATTGCTTCAAATCCTTTTAAGTGCAAGTCAATAGGGCGGGATCCGATGGCGCAGCCTCCCGGTAATGCGACCCTTGCTTTCCCGGTTCTTGCCAGTAACGGCCCCAGCACTAAAAAAGATGCCCTCATTTTGCGTACATATTCAAAAGGCGTTTCAATTGATAACTCCCTTGATGCATCTACAGTGATTTCATTCTCCAGAAACGTAACTTCAGCATTCAGGTGGCGCAGCACTTCACTGATTGTAAATACATCGGAGAGTTGTGGTACATCACGTATGATGCTTTTTCCTTCACTTGCCAATAACGATGCAGCGATCACAGGCAATACGGCATTCTTTGCGCCTTCCACTTGAACGGCGCCCTGAAGCCTGTTTCCGCCGCGGACGATGATCTTTTCCAAGAGTATTCCCCTCCGCGTCCATATTCTCTATATTAATATTCAATCGTAATGATGGGTGTGCCAATTACGACCGTTGTCTTACCGCTCAAACCGCTGTTTCGCAAACCGATTTGCACATTCATTTTCCGGTTTTTGGCATGGATATTTTCAGAAAACTTAGGCGAGTATCCGGAAACTGCATAAAAGTTCTTTTCTTCCATTGTTTCAGTTTCTTTCGCATCAAGACGTTTCAGCAGTTGTTCTTTTTTTTCATGTAACAAAACACGATCCATTTTATCACTGAATTCGCCTTTGATACAAGAGAAAACCATGGGCTTTTTCGTAAAAAGCGCTCGAGTGCGGGCAGATACCAGTTGATTGACTTTACGCATTTGCGCGCGGTCCCATCCTTTGCCATTCACTTCATAAATGATATACGAACCGTTTTCAGCATTTGATAGGGTCGACATAAATTTTACGGTTTCGACATAATGGCTTTTTTCCAGCTTGCCCGTGAGCACCTTCACATGCCTGTCCGTTTTTACCGACCAGTGCATTTCAGGGAATGTATCCTGCAATGTCTGCACTTTTTCGGCCCATTCCGGTTCGGACGGCGCCCTCAGGGGTTCTCTTGTATATAAAGACCATTCAGTGACTTTGCCGTTTAATTTTGCAATGGACGCCTGAAATAACTGCAATTGATCCGTAAAATTGGCCGCATCTGTCTTATTCCCCATGAAAATAAGTGTCAAACCTACAATTGCCAAAACCGGATATACAAATCGGAATTTCATCTTTGCGCTCCCCTCTCTCTTATTAAAAGTGTTAACAAGAGAGACGGCAGAAATACCAGGTAAAAGTCGTCAAGTTTTGACACCCTATACACTAGTATAATGAATTTTGTCAAAAAAGCATACCTAAATTGTATGCAACAGATGATTTTTTGGAAACAGGAAAAATGAACCATTTTCCAGCCTCAAAAGAACCAATCAATTGGAATTTTGAAACAATGCTTGACGACACCCGTCATTGGAACAGGAAATGCAGGCGCTGCGCCCACAGCAAATAATCAAGGAAAAAATTGCTGACGCTGTATCCGATTGCGACAGAAAGGAAAATATACAAGAGCCTTGCCTGGACAATGTGGTTTTTCTTTATGATCTTTTCAATGTGGACGGCTTGGAGGATCCAAAACGTCATGCCAATAAAAAATAAATTCACAAGGATGCTGAGCACTGCCTGCGTTCCGAATTCGGCTGTCATCTGTCCTCATTCCCTTCCTGTTTTAGTCCGTTCAGGCGCCTGCCCGGTAAATCAGCCGCTTAAAGAAAAACACCTTCCGAAAAAGCAGAAGGTGCCGTTATTTTGATCATAAAATGACAATATGGAAAAGCGGTTATCTGGAAAAGTGGCGGTAGACATCAATCCGGTTCATCGCGCGTTTTAACGCAAGCTCTGCCCGTTTAAAATCAACATCATCCTGATGGGACTGATGCAATCTTTTTTCTGCGCGCTGCTTTGCTTCTTCCGCCCGCCGGATGTCTATCTGTTCGGGGGTTTCGGCAGCCTGCGCCAGAATGGTCACTTGATTGGACCGTGTTTCCAAAATGCCGCCGCTCACTGCAACCACTTTTTCCTGGTCGCCGTTTTTAAACCGGACAACGCCGATATCAAGCGGCGCAACAAGCGGAACATGCCCGTACAGGATGCCGATCTCGCCGCTTTTGGCCTTTGCAATAACCATTTCTACTTCCGCATTGTATACCGGGCCGTCCGGAGTGACAACACTGGCTTCAAATGTCCTCATTTTGCTTCCTCCCGGTCCCGTATTATACTTTTACACCCATGGCTTCCGCTTTTTTCACAGCATCCTCGATCGTGCCTACGAGGCGGAAAGCATCTTCAGGAAGATGGTCGTATTTCCCTTCAAGAATTTCTTTAAAGCCGCGGACGGTTTCCTTAACCGGCACATAAGATCCAGGCTGGCCTGTGAATTGTTCCGCAACGTGGAAGTTTTGCGACAGGAAGAACTGGATGCGCCGAGCCCGCGCAACAATCATTTTGTCATCTTCGCTCAGTTCGTCCATCCCGAGGATCGCGATAATGTCCTGAAGCTCGCGGTAACGTTGCAATGTTTGCTGTACCTGGCGGGCAACATTGTAATGCTCTTCCCCGACAATTTCAGGGGACAATGCCCTTGATGTCGAAGCGAGCGGATCCACAGCAGGATAAATCCCCATTTCCGACAAACGCCGTTCAAGGTTTGTCGTCGCATCGAGGTGGGCAAATGTTGTGGCCGGAGCCGGGTCAGTATAGTCGTCAGCAGGTACGTAAATCGCCTGAATGGAAGTAATGGAACCTTTATTGGTCGACGTAATCCGTTCCTGCAGCTGACCCATTTCGGTTGCAAGGGTCGGCTGGTAACCTACGGCTGACGGCATACGGCCGAGCAGCGCAGAAACTTCAGAACCTGCCTGTGTGAAACGGAAAATATTATCGATAAAGAGCAATACGTCCTGCCCTTGCTCATCACGGAAATATTCAGCCATCGTCAGCCCTGTTAAAGCGACACGCATCCGTGCGCCAGGCGGTTCGTTCATTTGTCCGAACACCATCGCTGTTTTGGCAATAACGCCGGAATCTTTCATTTCGTAGTAGAGGTCGTTCCCTTCACGTGTCCGTTCTCCTACGCCGGCGAATACGGAAATACCGCCGTGTTCCTGTGCAACGTTGTTAATCAGTTCCTGGATTAACACGGTTTTGCCAACGCCGGCACCGCCGAACAAGCCAATCTTCCCACCTTTGATGTAAGGCGCCAAAAGGTCAACGACTTTAATGCCGGTTTCAAGAATTTCAACCTGCGTGGATAATTGCTCGAAAGAAGGCGCCGGTTTTTGGATCGGGTCGCGTCGCACATTGCCTTTCAGTTCGCCGTCAAGGTCAATGACTTCCCCGAGGACATTAAATACACGGCCAAGGGTTGCTTCCCCTACCGGTACAGAGATCGGCGCACCTGTGTCCACCACTTCCATGCCGCGGCGGATGCCGTCTGTGGAAGCCATCGCAATCGTGCGGACGGCATCATCGCCCAGGTGTAATGCAACTTCCAGTGTGACATTGATATCCACTTCATTGGCATTTTTTGCTTTATAATTGATTTTTAATGCGTTATAAATATCAGGGAGCTGACCATTTTCAAACTTTACGTCAACTACCGGACCCATTACTTGCAGAACGTGTCCAATGCTCATACTGTTCCCTCCTAACTTGCTTGATGGCACATGCCCGTTCCGTTTCGACAAAAGAGCGGTTTGCCAAAACGGAAATTATTCCAGTGCAGCTGCTCCACCGACAATTTCCGTAATTTCCTGTGTGATGGATGCCTGGCGGGCACGGTTATATGTCAATGTCAACGAGTCGATTAATTCAGTTGCATTGTCCGTCGCATTTCTCATTGCAGTCATGCGTGCCGCGTGTTCACTTGCTTTGCTGTCCAGCAGTGCGCCGTAAATGAGGCTTTCTGCGTATTGCGGCAGCAAAACACTCAGGATTTCTTCTGCAGACGGTTCAAATTCATAGGAAATGAGCCGGTTTGTCGTCGTTACATCCGTAAGCGGCAGCAGCCTTTTTTCCGTCACATCCTGGCTAATGGCGCTGACAAAATGGTTGTAATACAAATACAACTCATCAAATGTCCCGTCTTCATACATCGCGACCGTTTTCTTTGTAATATTTTCGATATCCTGGAATGTCGGATGGTCAGACAGGCCGACAATCTGCAGCACAACATTCATCTTTAGACGCCTGAAAAATTCGTATCCTGTACGGCCGATAACAATAATCGCATATTCATCATCAGATTGATGGCGTTCCCGAATGGTCTGGGTTACAAGCCTTAAAACGTTGCTGTTAAAAGCGCCGGCCAGTCCGCGGTCAGATGTGATCACGAAATAACCGGTCCTTTTAACCGGGCGGGAAACAAGCATCGGATGCCGGACGCCACCTGTCCCCTGGGAAATGCTGACCACTACATCCTGCATTTTCTCCATATAAGGGACAAATGATTTGGCGGACAATTCCGCACGGTTCAGTTTTGCAGCCGACACCATCTGCATGGCCTTCGTAATCTGGCTTGTTTTCTGCGTAGAGTTGATCCGGTTTTTTATATCGCGTAAGGATGCCACTTCACTTCACCACCCTTGTGAGTTAATCAGGATTCCAATCCCGGATTGAAATCCTTTGTCTTATCCGGCCCGTTTGCCCCGGGATGATGCTACAGTGAAAAAAGAACGCATGCTGCATAAGGGTAACGGGGTTCTCTGTCCAATTATTATTGCTGTTCAGATGCTACGAAGGTCTTTTTAAAGGCTTGAATAGCTTCTTTCATTTTTTCATCGTCAGGAAGATTTCCGGTTGTACGGATTTCTTCGAGCAGGGATGCCCGGTTCTGGTCCAGCCAGTCATAAAGTTCCGATTCAAAACGGAGAATGTCTTCCACTGGAATATCGTCCAGCAACCCTTTTGTTAATGCATACAGGATGCATACTTGTTTTTCCACTTTGATTGGCTTGTTCAGATCCTGCTTCAATACTTCAACCGTACGCTGCCCGCGTGCCAGTTTTGCCTGGGTGGCTTTATCCAGATCCGACCCGAATTGGGCAAATGACTCAAGTTCACGGTAAGATGCCAGGTCAAGACGCAGTGTACCGGAAACTTTTTTCATTGCCTTGATTTGTGCGGCACCGCCGACGCGGGATACGGATAACCCTGCATTGATCGCCGGACGGACACCTGAGAAGAACAAGTCGGACTGCAGGAAGATCTGCCCGTCTGTAATCGAAATCACGTTTGTCGGGATGTAAGCCGAAATATCGCCGGCCTGTGTTTCAACGAACGGCAATGCAGTCAATGAACCTCCGCCTTTTGCATCGCTTAATTTGGCAGCACGTTCAAGCAGGCGGGAGTGCAAGTAGAATACATCGCCAGGATAGGCTTCACGGCCCGGCGGACGGCGCAAGAGCAAGGAAAGTTCACGGTAAGCAACAGCCTGTTTGGATAAGTCATCATATACAACAAGCACGTGTTTTCCGTTGTGCATGAATTCTTCACCCATCGCAACACCGGCATACGGAGCCAGGTATTGAAGAGGCGCCGGTTGTGAAGCGGAAGCCGTTACCACAATCGTATAATCCAAAGCTCCGAATTTGCGGAGCGTTTCAACTGTACCGCGGACGGTCGATTCTTTCTGGCCGATCGCAACATAAATACAAATCATGTCCTGGTCTTTTTGGTTTATAATCGTATCAATCGCAATGGTCGTTTTACCGGTTTGGCGGTCGCCGATAATCAATTCCCGCTGTCCGCGGCCGATCGGCACAAGTGCATCGATCGCCTTAATCCCCGTTTGCAGCGGTTCGCTTACCGATTTCCGGTCCATTACGCCAGGCGCTCTTGATTCAATCGGGCGGGTTTTCGTTGTGTTGATGGGTCCGAGCCCGTCAACCGGCTGGCCGAGCGGGTTGACGACACGACCGATCAGTTCCTCCCCGACCGGCACCTGCATGATCCGGCCTGTACGCCTTACTTCATCGCCTTCATGGATTTCGCGGTAAGGACCGAGAATAATGATCCCGACATTACTTTCCTCAAGGTTCTGCGCAAGCCCCATGACGCCGTTGGAAAATTCCAGCAGTTCCCCGGCCATCGCCTGGTCAAGACCGTGTGCACGTGCAATCCCGTCACCGACTTCGATAACGGTACCGACATCGCTCACTTCAATTTCAGACTGGTAATTTTCAATCTGTTTTTTTATCAGCAAGCTGATTTCTTCAGCCTTAATGCTCATAAATCCAGCACCTCATTTCTCACTTAACTGATTAATGTTTTTTCAAGCCGTTCCAATTTTCCGCGCAAACTGCTGTCAAAAATAGAGTTTCCAATTCTGATTTTTAATCCGGCTAGCAGACCGTCATCCACGATATTCTCAATGTTTAAAGACAGCTTTCCGACTTTTTTGGCAAATACTTCGGATATCGCTTTGCTCTCGTCTGCAGAAAGCGGGCGGGCAGAGTAGACAAGTGCATCTGCAATGCCGCGTTCATCATTCACCCGTTCAATAAAAGCACGGCACACCCTAGGAATGAGCTCGTCCCTGTGCCGCTCAGTCAAGAGCAACAACAAATTCAAAGTGAAAGTGGATAATCCGGAAAAAATGTTTTTAAGGATTTCTTGTTTCTTTTCTATCGTCAATTTCGGAGATTTAAGGAGCTTTCGGAACGGTTCGTTTTCCTCAAAAACCTCTTTTACCGCCCGGACTTCTTTTTCGATCTCTTGAAGCTGCCCGTGCTCTTTTGCAAGCTCGAAAAGTGCCGAAGCGTACCGTTTTTCTACCGCCTCATTACTCATTTCATTTCTCCTGCCTCTTTAATAGAATCGAGTATGAATTTCTCGTGGTCTTTCTCGGAAATTTCTTTTTCAATCACTTTAGAGGCAATCATCACGGACAAGGATGCTACCTGTTCACGCAAAGCAGCAACAGCTTTTGCTTTTTCCTGTTCGATTTCAACTTTGGCTGCATCTTTCATGCGTTCTGCTTCCTGACGCGCTGTTGCAACGATATCATCATGCTGCACTTCTGCTTGTTTCCTTGCGTTTTCAATTAAATTCTGACCTTCAACGCGTGCTTCTTTCAGCAACTTGCGCTGTTCTTCCAAAAGCTTGGCTGCTTCTTCGCGGTTTTTTTCCGCCGTTTCAATTTCTTTTGCAATATGTTCCTCACGTTTCCTCATCATTTCGACAAGAGGACCGTAAGCAAATTTTTTCAATAGCAGAAGCAACACAACAAAGATGATGGCCTGGAATAAAATATCGCCTGTGTTGAGCTTCCCTAGCACAAATCCGAGTACTAAATCAGTCTGGGACACCCGGGTTCACTCCCTTCCACACGTTCTTAAAACATTCTTTCGCACCCTTTACCAAAAAAGAAGCAAAATGGTTCAAAGAAGATGGCCTTGAACCGCTCAAAACAAAAGCCACAACGATTCTTGGCTAAATCATAAAGGAAAGGCGAAGGTTTCTTAGAATCCGCTTCGCCGTCAACATTTTCCTTATCTTCCCAGTGCAATAAATGCGATAACAACCGCAATGATAGGAAGAGCTTCAACTAAGCCGATGCCGATAAACATTGTTGTCTGCAAAAGGCCGCGTGCTTCTGGCTGCCTTGCAATCCCTTCAACTGTACGACCGACAATAAGGCCGTTACCAATACCGGCGCCCAATGCTGCCAAACCAACTGCGATTGCTGCTGCAAGAATACCCAAACTCATGATAAGATTTCCTCCTTTGGAATATATAAATAGGTGATTTTTCAAAAATATAGAAATGGTTATTCCTCATGGGCAATCCTATGAGAAATATAAACCATTGTTAACATGGTAAAGATATATGCCTGGATCGTGCCGACAAAAATAGAAAATCCTTGCCATACAAGGGTCGGAATAATTGCTCCGATTGTCCCCCAAATGTTTGTATGCATCGCCAAAGTGCCCGCAAGCAGCGACAGCAACACTTCGCCGGCATAAATATTCCCATAAAGCCGGAGCCCTAATGTTAATGTGTTGGCAAACTGTTCGATCAGGTTAATCGGGACCAGAAACCATAACGGTTCAGCATAGCTTTTCAGATATCCGCCAAACCCCCTCTTTTTGACACCGTAAAAGTGGGACAGGCCCATGACCAGAACAGCCAGCGTAAGGGTAACAACCGGGTCGGAAGTAGGTGACTTCCACCAGGAATAATGGTCATAAACAACCATAAACGGCAATCCAAGCATATTGGAAACAAAGATATACATGATCAGTGTTAGACCCAGAATGTGAAAGACGCCGCCGGTTTTCCAGTCCATATTGCTTTTAATGATCCCTCTTACAAAATCCATGACCCATTCCATAAAATTCTGCATGCCTGTAGGTTTCAACGCCAACTTTCTTGTTGAGATGACCGCAATGATGAACACGATCAATGATGAGACAGTAATCATCATGACGTTGGACAGGTTAAAATACAACCCCATGAATTCAACTATCGGTTGCTTATGTTCCACCGAAACTCACCTCACTTTACTTTTTTCTTTGTTGAAGCAAACCTACAAAAAAATCTATCATAATGACCAGATAAGATGTCATTACGCCAATCACTACAGCTAAAAGATGAAACAAATCCGGAAAACGGAGCGCCACCGCCACCGCGAGGACAGCAGTCGCCATTCTCATCCCGGTACCGAGCGAGACCCTTTTTTTGCCTGAGGAAACATCGGTAACCGCCAATGTTTTCTTCACCATAAGCCATAAGTTAAAGAGGCTAACAGCTGTGCCAAGCAAAAGCCCGAGGAAAACAGAGCGGCAACCGGGAAACATCGCCCCCGTCAAATAAAGGCACAAAAGAATCACCAAATACTTGCGCAGCCTTTTGTAGATACGTAGAAGTTCCGGCATGCCTTAAACACTCCTGACAAGGGACGCCGATCAATTGCAGCACAGCAGGAAAGCGGTATGTCACTTCACCTGGCAAATCGCAACATTCTTAACCAAAACTCACAATTTGTTAAGGTTACGAGTAGCCTGCAGCTCCGGCTTTACTGGTTTTTCAGATTTCCGGCATATAAATAGTAGAATCCCAACCATATGAAAACCTTCTCATTATGTACACTTTTTTAGCATACAATAGCGCTTATCCAATGTCAATAGGAGTTTCCTTGATATAGTCATTAGAACTTGTTTTTTCGAGAAAAGGTCATCCCGCCTCCCGAAATAGGAAGGAAACGCCTGCACTGGCGTAAGCTTGCGCCCTTTTTCCAATCGTTTACATACCTGGCATTCATCTATATACCGAAAACATACCGTTATTATAGACCCTTTTTATTTTTTTACCAGCCTGTTTCTGCAGGGTTAACAAAATTGTAAAACACGAAGCGCATCCATACATTTTATTTTGTTCCAAACAGGCGGTCCCCCGCATCTCCGAGGCCCGGCACAATATACCCTTGCTCATTCAGCTTCTCATCAAGGGCTGCTGTATAAATATCAACGTCCGGATGGGCTTTCTGTACGGCTTTCACACCCTCAGGGGATGCAATCAGGCACATGAATTTAATGTTTTTTGCGCCTCGCTGTTTTAAAGACTGGATCGCATCCACGGCAGAACCGCCTGTAGCCAGCATCGGATCCACAATGATAAAATCACGTTCCTCTACATCGCTTGGAAGTTTTATGTAATATTCAACCGGCGTCAGTGTCTTCGGATCGCGGTACAGGCCGACATGTCCGACTTTCGCGGCCGGGATCAGTTTCCGCACGCCGTCGACCATGCCCAGGCCCGCACGCAGGATCGGGACAATGCCAATTTTTTTGCCGGTTAAAATTTTTGATTTTGCCTTGCAGACCGGCGTTTCAATTTCAATTTCCTCAAGCGGCATATCGCGGGTAATTTCAAATGCCATCAAAGTCGATACTTCGTCGACAAGTTCGCGGAATTCTTTTGTCCCCGTATGTTTATCACGGATATACGTCAACTTGTGCTGGATCAGCGGGTGGTCAATGACATGAAGTGTGCTCAAATGAATTCTCTCCTTTAAAGGTTGGTATCAGGTTCGGCAAATGCTTACCCCAACCATTTTACACGAAAAAAGCACCCAATCTCAAGGAAAGCCAAAAGAAAATCCTGAGGCCGGGCGAAAGGATCCAGCCCCGCGTTTTACGGGGCCATCCTGCTCAATTTTTTTGCCGGTTCTGACTCGAATTTGTTTTTATGCCACATTGGAAGCGGACCAGCCATCCGTCCGGAAAAAGCGGGATAAAACCCCTGCTTAGTTTTGGCCGGCGTACAGCGGGAAGCGTTCCGTAAGATGCTTGACGCGTCCTGCCGCTTCTTTTAAGACCGCTTCGTTATCCGGATTTTTCAATGCCGATCCAATAATGGATGCCACCTCATCCATTTCTTCCAGGCCGAATCCTCTTGTTGTGACTGCGGGCGTACCGATTCTGAGGCCGCTTGTCACAAACGGGCTTTCCGGATCATACGGAATCGTATTTTTATTGGCCGTAATGCCGATATCATCGAGCACTTTCTCCGCATCCTTCCCGGTAATGCCGAAAGAACGCAAATCAATGAGAATCAGATGATTATCTGTTCCACCGGATACAAGGTCAAATCCCTCTTTTTGGAGCCCTTCCGCCAGCCGTTTTGCGTTATCCACCACTTTTTGCGAATAGATTTTGAACCCGTCTGTAAGCGCCTCTCCAAAAGCGACGGCTTTAGCCGCAATCACATGCATAAGCGGGCCGCCCTGGATCCCCGGGAAAATCGATTTGTCCACTTTCTTTGCAAATTCCGCTTTGCATAAAATCATGCCGCCGCGCGGTCCCCGCAATGTTTTATGCGTTGTGGTCGTCACAAAATCCGCATACGGCACCGGGTTCGGATGTAACCCGCAAGCCACAAGCCCTGCAATATGCGCCATATCCACCATTAAATAGGCGCCGACTTCATCCGCAATTTCCCTGAACTTTTTAAAATCAATCGTGCGGGGGTATGCACTTGCACCGGCAACAATCAGTTTCGGCTTATGTACGCGCGCTTTTTCCAATACATCTTCATAATCAATATGCTGCGTTTCCTTATCCACACCGTATTCCACAAAATGGTACTGCATGCCGCTGAAATTGACCGGGCTGCCATGTGTCAAATGCCCGCCGTGGGACAAATTCATGCCAAGCACCGTATCGCCGTGCTCCAGAATGGTGAAATAAACCGCCATATTGGCCTGTGCGCCAGAATGCGGCTGGACATTGACATGTTCGGCACCAAAAAGCTGTTTTGCCCGCTCCCGCGCAAGGTCTTCCACAATATCCACATATTCGCATCCGCCGTAATAACGGTGCCCCGGATAGCCTTCCGCGTATTTATTGGTCAGAACGGAGCCTTGTGCTTCCATCACCGCTTCGCTGACAAAATTTTCGCTGGCAATGAGTTCAATCTTGTTTCTTTGCCGGTTCAATTCCTGCCGGATCGCCTCGTAAACTTCCTTGTCTTGATTTGCAATATGGCTCAATTCGGTACCCCCTCAAGATTGTTTTCATATTCTTTTTTATTTTACCATAATGCTTTGCAAAATTTGTCCATTTTTTTGACAGGAAGAAAAAAAACATGCCCCGCATACAACATGCAGGGCAGTATGGGTGGTCCCTTATTCCGGCTGTTCTTTTTCGTAAACCGCCCGCACGCCGCCGATCAGTTTCGGCCGCGTTTTGGCAAATGTAACATGGGCTTTTCCCAGCTCTTTTTCGGAAACCCTTACAGGTACGGCAACATGCTTTAAGTGCATGCCGATCAATGTATCCCCGATGTCGATGCCCGCGTCAGCCCGGATATATTCGACGACAACGGGATCTTCCATGTGAGCGTATGCATACGCAGCCATCGCGCCGCCCGCCTTCCGAACAGGCACGACCGTCACTTCTTCCCACCCCTTTTCATCGGCGAGCGAACGGTCAACCACAAGCGCCCGGTTCAGGTGTTCGCAGCATTGAAATGCCGGTTGGAATCCGAACTGGCGTGCAAACTTCTGTACACTGTCATAAATAATGGCGGCGACATCCATTGCCCCTGCTGTCCCGATTTTTTTCCCGGTTACTTCGGATGTCGAGCAGCCAACAACAAAAACCTGTCCTTTTTTCATTGGCACCTGCCGGAAAAATTCATCCAGCATGCGGTCCAACTGTTCTTCCAAACGTGCCGAATCTGATTGCAACAAAAACACCTCTGTTATTTTTGTTCATACTGCGCGATTTTCTCAATCCTGCGTGCATGACGGCCGCCTTCAAACGGCGTTCCGAGCCATTCTTTCACAATTTCACAGGCCAGCCCCGGCCCGATGACCCGCTCTCCCATGGCGAGGACATTGCTGTCATTATGGGCCCTTGTAGCCTTCGCGCTGAAGACATCATGTACAAGCGCGCAACGGATACCCTTTACTTTATTGGCGGAAATACACATCCCGATTCCGGTGCCACAAATGAGGATCGCACGGTCAAATTCCCCTTTTGCCACCTTTTCCGCAACCGGAAGCGCGTAATCCGGATAATCAACCGACCCTTCACAATCGCATCCGAAATCTTCGTAGGCAACACCCAGATCCTGAAGCAAACCGGCAATTTCCTGTTTAAGATGCTTACCGCCGTGGTCTGAAGCCAATGCCACTTTCATGTTCTTCCCCCTCCTTCATGCTTCTGATTCTATTGTGGCACAGAACGTCGAAAAAGAAAAAAAAGCGTCTTAGAGCCAGGTTCCATGGCTGTTAAAATTTCCGGCCCGTTTAAAACGTCCATCGTCCCCGGAAAAATGCCAGGCATACGGCCGCATGTTCCCGCATCTCCTCTTGTCTTGCGGGATTTCCCGGCACAAAACCTGAATTGCCGCGCTTCTTCCAGCCAAAACCGGTGCTCCCCGTCCAAAACCAGGCGGGCGAAAAACTCACCGGATATGAAAGCGGCGGGTGCTCCCTTTTAATTTCTCCGCATCCTGCTCGAGCTGCGCGATAAGCCTTTCAATCAATTCCATGTTCTGCGCCTGCTCATTTGTAATCGCCGTGACTTCTTTTGCCCCGGCAGAAGTCTGTTCGGTAATGGCCGCCACTTCCTGCGACTGGCTCGAAGCTTCGTGAATCGCATCCATTTGGTTCTTGGCCATACCGGCAATTTGATCAACTGCCCCCGCAACCAAATGGATTGATTCCGTCATTCTGTCCATCGCTTCATTGGCCTTTTGTCCTCTGTGCACTTCTTCATTGGCTTTTTGAACTTGTACAGCCATTTGTTCGACAACCCGTGTACCTTCCTGCTCAATGTGCTGGATCATCCCGGTAATACCCTGAACGGCCTGGGCACTTTCATCCGCAAGCTTCCGGACCTCATTTGCGACCACCGCAAACCCGCGCCCGTATTCCCCGGCGCGTGCCGCTTCAATAGAAGCATTCAACGCCAGCAAATTGGTTTGTGCCGCGACTTCACCGACAAAAGAAATGATCCCCTCCACTTTCTTCGTTTCTTCCGCAAGATCCCGAACGGCTTCCAGCGAGATGGTATTTTCTTTTGCCAGATTTTCAACACCTGATATAAGCGAGTCCATTGTCTCTTTGCTCGTCTTTAATTCGCTCAGCATGTGATCAGAAGATTTTTTGCAAGTATCCGCTTTCCCGCGGACTTCGGATGCAAGCTGATAGGTTTTTTCAACGAGGTCAGCCGCAGATTGGGTGGCAGCCGCGGATTGCTCGGCGCCAAGTGAAATCTCTTCCACCGTCTTGTTTACATGTTCCGCCTGGCCCGCAGCCAGTGCCGTTTTCTCCGATATTTCCGACACACTTTCTTTGGTGCGTTCCACATTTTCATCAATTTGTTCAACCGTCTCCCGCAAATTGGAAAGCAAAGAATTGAAAGCCGCTGCGAGCGACTCGATTTCATCGCCCGATTTCGGCACGGGGACTTCATCTCTTAAATCCCCGCGGCTCGCTTTAAGGGCTGCATCTTCTAACTTGCGCATCGGGCCTGCAATCAGGAATGAACCGAAAAAGCTTAAAATCCCGGACCAGATAATCCCTAATGCAAGTGTAATGACAATAAACCACGGCAGCTTTATCCAGTCGGAAAAAAACGGATAAATAAGATAAATGAAAAGACCGCTTGCCGAATATGTAATAAAAGACAGCCCGGTTACGAACAATACAATTTTCTTCGTTAAACTGAATCTATAGCTTCGCTTTTCCATCCGTCACACCCGCCCCTGGTTTCCCATTTTCCTGTTTTTAATCAAACGATTGATCAATGCATGCAATTGTTGATAAGTTTCTCTGTAAGCATCCAGGCTGCCGCCGTACGGATCCGGCACATCCCCGCTGCTTCCGGCATACTCCGCGATCGTAAACGTTTTATTGCGGGCATGCGGATACCGTGCTGCCACTGCCTGTTTGTGCCCGGACGTCATCGTAAGAATCACGTCAGCCCAACCCGCCAAATTCTCCGAAAGGTTCCGGGCGTGGTGGCGGAAATCGATTCCATTTTCTTTCAGTACTTCGTAGGTATGGACAGAAGCGTCTTCACCCTCGGGCGCAAAAAGGCCGGCTGATTCCACTTCAATGCCTGTCAGCTGTTTAGCTTTTAAAATGGCCTCCGCCATCGGGCTCCTGCATGTATTCCCGGTGCAAACAAAAAGGATATTCAAAGGCTGTCCTCCTATCCTGAACTTTTAAATCTACTATTATTATAGTAAAAAAGACCTTAATTACAAGGTCAATCTGTTGATAGATAAAAAAACGCCGGAAAATTGAAGCCGGCTTTTCTAAATAGAAAATAGCAATTTCAGTCCAAAAACAACGAGGATCGTTCCCCCGAGCACTTCGCCGTACACCCCGATCCAACCCTGGAATTTCCTGCCAATCAAAAGGCCGAGCCAGGTTAAAAATGTAGCAGCAACGCCGAAGCAAATCATAACAGCAACAGTCCGCACGCCGAAAATGCCAAGTGATAGCCCGGCAGAAAAACTGTCCAGGCTTACACTCAACGCAAACAGCATCGTTCCCCATCCGGACGGGCTGACAGCTTGCGCCCCCTCCTTTTTGAAGACCCATACAATCATCTGTATCCCCATAATCACGAGCAATATGCCACCAATATACTGGGCAAATAGGCCAAAAGTACGGGAGAGAAGATGGCCCGCAAAAATGCCGAGAACCGGCATCAACACATGAAAAATGCCGACCGTTAAACCTATGTAAAAGATTTGCCTCAGTCTGGGCTGCATCATGCCCACGCCGAGGCTCACCGAAAAAGCATCCGTGCCGAGCGCCAAAGCCATGATCGCCAAAGTTACCATTTCTGCGATGACTGCCATCTCTTTTTCCCCCTTTGGACGTGCCTATTCCAGCTTATGCACGTCCGGGGCGTTTTAGAAGCCGCAGATCATCCGAAACCGCCCGCGCACCTGATCCGCAATAAAACAGCACCAAGCAATAAGGGCCGTTTGGAAGCGTCCGGGTTACTGAACATCCTCTTCTTTTACATAACGATGCCCCGCTGCTTTCTCAAGCCGGTTCATAATCGCCCGACCGATGCCTTCACGCGGGAAAATTTCAGAAAATATCACATCCACTTTTTGCGCATCAAACGATCGAAGTGTATCATACAAGTGATGGGCAACGGTCTCAAGGGATGCCCGCCTGCCACAAACTGCCACCACATCAGCACGGACGATACCGGACGTTTCTTCCGTCACAATCGCCCCTGTTACTTCCCCTTTTTCCCGGTGCGCATCGATCATTCGCTGCATAAAAGCCGTGCTGCCATCCACAAGATAAACCGGCGCATCCGGCGCATAATGCGTATATTTCATGCCAGGTGCTTTCGGCCGGGTGCCAGCACCAGTCCCCTTTAGTCCCGGATCAAGCCTCACTTTTCCAATCCGTTCTTCGAGCTGTTCTTTCGTAACACCGCCCGGGCGCAAAATCACAGGCACTTCCGCTGTCACATCGAGCACGGTCGATTCCACTCCGACACCCGTTTCTCCGCCGTCCACAATGCCGGCAATTTTACCGGCAAGGTCTTCCCGGACATGGCGAGCTAATGTCGGGCTCGGCTTGCCGGACCGGTTGGCGCTCGGGGCGGCAATCGGCAGCCCGCTCATGCGAATAAGCGCCAGTGCAACCGGATGCCGGGGCATGCGGATCCCGACCGTGTCCAGCCCGGCCGTCACCTTTTCGGACAATGCCCCTTTCTTTACTTTTACAACGAGCGTAAGCGGGCCCGGCCAAAAAGCTTTCATCAGCACTTTCGCCGTTTCCGGTATTTCTTCCGCCAATTCTTCCAGCTGCTTTTCCTCCGCAATGTGGACAATCAGCGGATTATCGGATGGCCTTCCTTTTGCCTTGAAAATCTTATCCACCGCTTCATCGCTTGTTGCATCGGCTCCTAAACCGTATACCGTTTCAGTCGGAAAAGCGACTGTCTGCTTCTCTTTCAGTAACTGCGCTGCTTCTGCAAGTTGTGGATAAGCACCGGGATTCTCCACAGTTTTATCCACAACCCAGTATTTTGTTTCCATTCTTTTTCACCTTTCTCCATCCAATCATCGGTCCTGCCAGGATATTTATTTATCAAGTTTTCTCCCGGCAAGTATACAAAAGTTCGAAAAATGAAACAAGTATTATCCACAACTTGTGGATAATACTTCGCATTTTGTTGATAACCCGTCTTTGTTCCAGCCCGTTTGTCCGAGCTTTCCACAATCCGGGTGGAAAATGTTAAAACAGTTCTTTGATCACTTTCACAATCAGCAGCTTTTTCTCCACCTCGCCATCCTCTCCGGCGTAAACAGCGCTAGTGTGGTTTGCTGTTTCACCGACTGGCTGTTTCGTTTTGCGGTCTTGTGCCGCTGGTTGATTTTCATGCGGTTTCCGGTTCACTTTTTCAGCTGTCGCCGCTTCGGCAGGTTTTGTGCGGGCATTGGAAGTCGCAACCTTCTTTGTTTCCGATTTCTTTTCTTCACCCCTGCTGCTTGTTGCAACGCCGTTGGAAAAATCGAGAAAACAGAGGGGCGGATACAGGACGCACCACCAATTGGCGCCCTTGCCTTCCCCAAGCGTAATCAAAACCGCTTCATACTTCCCGGCCGGATATAAGTACTGGCCGTATAATTTTGTCGGAAAGGCGACCTTACCAAGTTCGGCTTTTACCGGTTCGTCCAGCTGTTCTTCCGCCATCACCCTTCTTGCAATGCTTTCAATTTCCGGCAAGTGGGAGCGGATGACTTTTTCCGCTTCTTTTTTGGAATTTAAGTGGCCTACCCATTTGGCGATGTTCGTATTTACTTCATCGCGGATTTTCCGTTTTACTGCCTGGTCTTCCGGCTTGTCACTGTTTGCCAGAATGCGCAGCCGGATCGCATCTTTCGGAATAACGATGGTTTCAGCCTCCACCGCTTTTTGTTTCGGTGCATATAAACTGATGATCGTTGCGATCGATAACATGAAAATATACAATGAAACCACTGTTTTTCTTTTCATTTTCTTCCCCCGTCCCTTCATATTCCCATTGTGGGCAGGAACAGGGGATTTTAAACTATGAATCTGAAAAAAAGCTAATTTTTTTCGCAAAACACCATCCGCTCATGGCCGTTGATATCGCGGACCACTTCCACAACGCTTTCCGGAAATGTATCCCGCAACAAGCAGGAAACGCGCTCCCCCTGGCCTGACCCGATTTCAAAACCGACGAGCGCCCGCTTGCTTAAAACAGACGGCAATGTTTCCATAAAGCGCCGGTAAAACGCAAGGCCGTCTTCTCCGCCAAACAGGGCCGTTTCAGGGTCATGGTCGCGCACCACAACGGATAACGAGCTCCGGTCCGTTTCCGGGATATACGGCGGATTGGATAAAACAATGTCCAATTTCTCGCCGTGTATAAACGGTTGGAGCAGATCTCCGTGCACAAACCGGATATCCGCATGCAGGGCTTCAGCGTTTTTTTCAGCTACGGCAAGCGCTTTTTCCGAAATATCGGAGGCGTACACCAAAAGCTCCGGCAACTCCAATTTAATTGTGGTCGCGATAATGCCGCTCCCTGTCCCGATATCTGCCAATTTAAGCCCTTTTGTTTCCCCGAAATGACGGCGGATCCGTCCGATTGCACCCTGCACTAGTTCTTCCGTTTCCGGGCGCGGAATGAGCACATCCCCGTTGACAAAAAATTTTCGTCCGTAAAAGGTTTCATAGCCCGTAATATGCTGGACCGGAACCCCTTTTGCATGGGCTTCTGCCGCTTGCCGGAACTTCGCCTCCACATCCGGAGGCAAAACCATCCGCAAGTTGGAAAGCAGGCGGGTGCGATCCATATCCAGAAAATGTCCGAGCAAGATCTCCCCGGCTTGCGCGTCGCGGCCGTTTTCCGTTAAAAAAGAAGAAGCCCACTGCAAGGCTTCATACACTTTTATGTTCCTTTCCATCAGCCATTCACACGCTCCAGTTTTTTTGACTGGTCTTCAAGGATAAGGGCATCAATGATTTCATCGAGTTTGCCATCAAGCACCTGGTCAAGCTTTTGGATCGTTAACCCGATCCTGTGGTCCGTCACACGATTTTGCGGAAAATTGTACGTACGGATCCGCTCGGAACGATCCCCCGTTCCAACGGCAGATTTCCGGTTGGCGTCATATTCCGCCTGCGCTTCCTGCTGAAATTTATCATAAATACGGGCACGCAGCACTTTCATCGCTTTTTCTTTATTTTTGATCTGCGATTTCTCATCTTGGCAAGACACGACAATCCCGGTCGGAATATGGGTCAGGCGCACAGCTGACATCGTCGTGTTGACGCTTTGCCCGCCCGGCCCGCTTGATGCAAATGTATCGACCCGGATATCTTTCTCATTGATATCCACTTCGACTTCCTCCGCTTCCGGCAAAACCGCAACCGTTGCCGTTGACGTATGGATACGCCCGCCCGATTCCGTTTCCGGCACACGCTGCACCCGGTGAGCCCCGTTTTCAAACTTCAATTTCGAATACGCACCCTTGCCGTTCACCATAAACACAATTTCTTTGTACCCGCCGATCCCCGTGACATTGGCTTCAATCACATCGATTTTCCAGCCTTGCGATTCGGCATAACGCATGTACATGCGGTACAGGTCGCCTGCAAACAACGCGGCCTCATCCCCGCCTGCTGCCCCGCGGATTTCCACAATTACGTTTTTTTCGTCATTCGGGTCTTTCGGCAGGAGCAAAATTTTCAGGCGCTCTTCATATTCCGGGATTTTTGACTCGAGCTCATGGATCTCTTCTTTCACCATGTCCTTCATTTCAGGATCGAGTTTTTCCGAAAGAAGCGACTTTGCATCCTGGAGCTGTTTTTGCACTTCTTTATATTCACGGTACACCTGCACGGTTTCCTGTAAATCCGACTGCTCCTTCGAATACTCCCGCAGTTTTTTCGGATCATTGACGATCTCAGGATCACTTAACAACTCGTTCAGCTTTTCGTACCGGTCTTCCACGGCCTGCAACCGATCGAACATCGAACCCCACCTCATTTCACAACGTATTCCCGTTCCGATAACAGCAAAATCCGCCCTCAGACATAACAAATTTATTATAGTATACGCACGGGGAAACTTAAAGCGGAACATGAAAACAGCTGCTGAAACGCCTTTTTCCGGGATGATTTCCTATTTCACGTCTATTCGGACATGAACGTTGTAGCGGGGCGCCACTTTCAAAAGCTGGCTGCGGATGTCCGCTGCTTTTTTCATTCTTTCCCTGTGGTTCAGCTGTTCCTCCGTGTGAACATTGACCCACATATCTTTCCCGTTCACATATACCGAATGGGGGACGGCGCTGTCCATCTTCCAAACCGCTTCCCGCACCCTTTCGATATCCGCATTTACAGCGGTTGCCCTGCCAGCATCCCCGTTTCTTTGCCCGGCCTTTTGCGTATCCGCCGTGCTTAACGGCCTCGTCTCAATACGATCCGGCGCAGCTTCACGGGTCCGGTTTTGGGCCGTACAACCTGCTAAGAGCAGCATGGCCAGGCAGAGGAAAATCAGCTGTTTTGCCATAAAAAAAACCTCCTTTTCCAGTAGGTTTCCCTTCGGACGGAGGTTTATTTACGGACCACGTGCCGTCACAGCGGCGGATGGTCGTGGCATTTGCGGCAAACAGGATAATACGTGTCATTCCCGCCGATCTGGATCTGGTCCCCTGTATACACCGGCTTCCCGTTCTCATCGACGCGCAAATTCATCGTCGCCTTCCGCTCGCAAAACCAGCAGATCGTTTTCATTTCTTCGATTTTATCCGCATACAAAAGCATGTATTTGCTGCCCTCAAAAAGTTCATTTTGAAAATCATTTTTAAGGCCAAACCCCATTACCGGGATATGCAAATCATCGACAATACGGGCAAGCTGCAGCACATGTCTTTTTTTCAAAAACTGGACTTCATCGATCAGGACGCAGTATGGCGGGGGATTGTACCCTTTCACCATTTCAAAAATATCCGTATCATCGTAGATCGGGATCGCCTTCCTGCGCAAACCGATTCTGCTTGAAATATAGCCTTCTTCATCGCGCGTATCGATACCCGATGTAAAGATAAGGACCGGTTTATTCTGTTCTTCATAGTTATGGGCAACTTTCAATATTTCAATCGATTTGCCGCTGTTCATTGCGCCGTATCTGAAAAATAGCTGTGCCATCGTTCCCGCTCCTTATTTCAACAAATATGGTTTTAGGATCAGAAAAATCCGTCCGGGCAAACCGGAATCCCATAAAAAAAACAGGCAAACGCATCGCCTGTTTTTCATGGATTCTTTTATTTAAGTCCGTATTTTTTATTAAAGCGATCAACACGTCCGTCAGCAGTCGCGAATTTTTGGCGTCCTGTATAGAATGGATGGCATTCGGAACATACTTCCACGCGCAGTTCATCTTTTACAGAACCACTTTCGAATTCGTTGCCGCACGCACATTTGACCATTACTTTTTTGTATTCTGGATGAATTCCTGGTTTCATGCTTTTCATCTCCTTCAGCCCTGAGTCATTGCGAAACAGAGTTCTATTGTTTTACGGGACACGACCTGTAAAATTTCATAAACACACTATGCTTAGTATAGCAAGTCCGAAGTGGAAATGCAACATCACTGCCTGAAAAAAGTTCTTCCTTATTTTTCCTTATATTACACGCCTTGACGATGATACTTTCAAGTCTGCTTTGATCATTTCCACAAACTCGTCGTTTGTTTTGGATTGTTTCAGCTTGCGCAAGAATTTTTCGACAAAATCCGGAGAATCGGACATCGATTTGCGGATCGCCCACAGCACTTCGAGATGGTCTTTCGAAAGCAGCAGTTCTTCTTTCCTTGTACCGGAACGGCGGATGTCGATGGCCGGGAAAACGCGCTTTTCAGCGAGGGAGCGGTCAAGATGGAGCTCCATGTTCCCGGTGCCTTTAAATTCTTCATAAATCACATCATCCATGCGTGATCCGGTATCGACTAGCGCGGTGGCCAAAATTGTCAGGCTGCCGCCTTCTTCAATATTACGCGCCGCCCCGAAAAACCGTTTCGGACGATGGAACGCAGCCGGGTCAATCCCGCCTGAAAGCGTTCTCCCACTCGGCGGAATCACAAGGTTATAGGCGCGTGCGAGGCGCGTAATGCTGTCCATTAAAATGACGACATCGCGCTTATGCTCGACAAGGCGCATCGCTCTTTCCAATACGAGTTCCGCAACCTTGATATGGTTTTCCGGCACTTCGTCAAAGGTCGAGCTGACGACATCCGCATGCACGGAACGTTCAATATCTGTTACTTCTTCCGGCCGTTCATCAATCAACAGAACGATCAATTCCGCATCAGGATGGTTCACGGTAATAGAGTTGGCAATTTCTTTCAGCAGCATCGTTTTACCGGCTTTCGGCGGCGCCACAATCAAACCGCGCTGCCCGAAACCAACCGGGGTGATTAAATCCATAATCCGGGTGGACAGTTTTTCGGGAGCCGTTTCAAGGATAATCTGCCGGTTCGGATAAAGCGGCGTCAGAGCCGGAAAATGAACCCGTTCCTTAGCGGTTTCCGGGTTTTGGCCGTTTACCGCTTCCACATGCAGCAAGCCGTAATAGCGTTCGTTTTCTTTCGGCGGCCGGACTTTGCCGGAAACCTTATCGCCGTTTCTTAAATCAAAGCGGCGGATTTGCGAAGCAGAAATATAAATGTCCTCCGAACTTGGGGAGTAGTTGATCGGGCGCAGGAATCCGAATCCTTCCGACTGGATGATTTCGAGCACGCCTTCCATAAAGAAATACCCTTCTTGCTCTGCCCGTGCTTTTAAAATCGCAAAAATTAACTCTTTTTTCGTCAGTTTGCTATAGTAGGATACTTTATACTCTCTTGCAAGGGCATAAAGCTCTTTTAACGTCATATTTTCCAGACTTGATATTGATAAACTTTCCATAAAAACACCACACTTTTTCAATTTACAGTCGGGTAGAGCAGTCTGTTTCTTCCGTTACATCAAAATTTTCCATTTGTTCCCGGCGCTTAAAACTATACCGGTATACCAATGGAACAGAACAGGCTAAAAATAAAGGAATGTGAAGGCAAGATATGAACATCCACAGTTTTGCTTTGCGCATAGATAGAAAACATGAGCTGTCTGCAAAGAGGCAATGTTGCAGCACGTGCATCTATGGAGCCGCACCATGTACGGAAGAAAAAGAAGACAAACAATTGAATATTTATAAATAAAATCATAATCATTTTAACCCTGAAACAGAAGAGAAATCAACTAAAAATAGCATAAGAGGTAAAAAACTTTGTTGAAAATGGGAGGGAAGGCGGCACTTCCGCCCTTCCCCCGCCGCTATAGCTGCATGGTCCCCCGGAGATTTACGCTTTGATCACAAGGTTCGGCTTTTTCTTCAGACTGTGCTGCCCTTCAATAAAGCGGACCGTCCCCGACTTTGCACGCATGACGACAGAATGGGTGGATCCGTACTGGCCCTTAAATTGGACACCGCGCAAAAGTTCCCCGTCGGTTACGCCGGTCGCAGCAAAAATGGCGTCATCCCCGCTCACAAGGTCGTCCATCATCAGCACTTTATTGATGTCAACCCCCATGCTCAGGCAGCGTTCTTGCTCCGCGTCGTTTTGCGGCAGAAGGCGTCCCTGGATCTCGCCGCCGAGGCATTTCAGCGCAACTGCTGAAATAACCCCTTCCGGCGCGCCGCCCGATCCGAACAAAATATCTACACCGGTATGGTCGAATGCCGTGTTAATGGCAGCTGCCACATCCCCGTCATTGATCAGTTTGATCCGGGCGCCTGCAGCACGGAGCTGCGCAATAATTTCTTCATGGCGCGGACGGTTCAGAACTGTTGCCACCACATCCTCGATATCTTTATTTTTTGCCTTTGCCACAGCTTTTAAATTATCGATAATCGGCGCATTAATATCAATCATGCCGACTGCTTCAGGGCCGACAGCAATTTTATCCATGTACATATCCGGCGCATGGAGCAAATGTCCGTGATCTGCTATCGCCAGCACACTGAGCGCATTCCAGCCGCCGGATGCAAGAATATTCGTTCCTTCCAGCGGGTCAACTGCAATGTCAACGCGGGGGCCGTATCCGTTCCCGAGTTTTTCCCCGATGTACAGCATTGGTGCTTCATCCATTTCCCCTTCACCAATGACAACAGTGCCTTTCATCGGAATGGTGTCGAACACATCACGCATCGCGGACGTTGCCGCATCATCCGCTTCATCTTTCAATCCGCGCCCCATCCATCTTGCGGATGCAAGTGCTGCAGCTTCCGTGACGCGAACCAATTCCATTGACAAACTTCTTTCCAATTTCACTACCCCCATAAATAGATTTTTAATTAGTATATCACATTTAAAAAATTATTGTGTCATAATTTCTCTGTTTTTTTCTATTTATGGGGGAGCCGGCAGTTGTTCGCTAGGAATGGTTCAGGTGTTCCATCTCCTTTTCGGACATGCCTTCCCGCCAAACAGCAGCACCAAGTCCGGTTAGTTTTTCCACGAGGCAGCTGTATCCGCGGTCGATATGTTCAACGCCTGTCACTTCTGTCACGCCTTCTGCCATCAGGCCGGCAATGACAAGGGCAGCACCCGCACGCAAATCACTCGCTTTCACCTTTGCCCCTTGAAGCCGGACCGGACCGTTTACAATCGCAGACCGTCCTTCCACTTTAATATTGGCGCTCATTCTCCGCAACTCGTCAATATGTTTAAAGCGGGCGGAATAGATTGTATCGGTTACGATGGACGTCCCTTCTGCTCTTGTCAGAAGCGTGGTGAACGGTTGTTGCAGATCTGTCGGAAACCCCGGATAAACGAGCGTTTTAATATCAACGGGTTTCAGCTTGTCTGCTTTCCCGATAAAAATCTGTTCATCCCCGGTTTCCACAGGTATGCCCATTTCCCTGAGCTTTGCGGTCAGCGACTCGAGATGATGCGGAATGACATTGTCAACAAGTACTCCTTCACCCGCGGCCGCCGCCAGGATCATAAACGTACCGGCTTCGATCCTGTCCGGAATAATCGTATGCCGGCAGCCGCTCAAATGATCTACGCCTTCAATCCGGATGACATCTGTTCCGGCGCCTTTAATTTTTGCGCCCATATTTGTCAAAAGTGTGGCTACGTCAATGATTTCCGGCTCTTTTGCAGCGTTTTCAATGATTGTCCTTCCCTTTGCTTTAACGGCAGCCAGCATAATATTGATCGTTGCCCCGACACTGACAACGTCCAGATAAATACGGGCACCTTTCAATTCATCCGCCCTTAAATAGATGGCACCCTGCTCATTTGTCACTTTTGCGCCCAATGCTTCAAAACCTTTAATATGCTGGTCGATCGGCCGCGGTCCGAGATGGCACCCGCCCGGCAGCCCGATGACAGCTTTTTTGAACCTGCCGAGCATCGCGCCCATTAAATAGTATGAGGCACGCAGTTTCTTCACCCTGCCATTGGGCAGCGGCATCGAGATCATATGGCGGGGATCGACCGTAATTTCCCCGTCCTCTGACGTAACCGTTGCCCCGATCTCTTCCAGCAGGCCGGTCAATGTCCGGACATCGGAAATTTCAGGCAAGCCTTCTATTGTTACAGGAGATTCCGCGAGGATGGTAGCAGGTATTAAAGCGACAGCGCTGTTTTTTGCGCCGCTCACTTTAATGGTGCCTTTCAAAGGATATCCCCCGGCAATTTTTAGCTTTTCCATATTAAGCTCCCTTCTTTAGCGGGTATGGATGTACATTCCGGCTGTAAATGGCCGTTTCGCAAACTGAGTCCGAAAGCCCCGAAAAAACAATATGAATCCCAGCAACAGGATTGCCGAACAGGCGGAAAATCAAACTGTCCCGGAGAAAGCAAGAAATAAAGAGCAATTTTAAATATTTCCGTTATTTTGCTGTACGGCTGTTCCAGTCGCGTGTAAATTGTTCAATCCCTTTGTCCGTTAATGGATGCTTGAACAGCTGTGTGAGCACTTTAAACGGGACGGTTGCGATATGCGCCCCTGCGAGCGCCGCTTGTGTAATATGTTGCGGGTGGCGGATCGAAGCTGCGATAATTTCCGTATCAATTTGATGGATGGAAAAAATTTCGGCAATCTCGGAAATCAGGTGGATGCCGTCATGACCGATATCATCCAGCCTGCCAAGGAACGGCGAAACATACGTTGCACCCGCTCTTGCCGCCAAAAGCGCCTGATTGCTGCTGAAAACCAAGGTAACATTTGTGCGGATGCCTGCCTGTGCCAATTGATGAACGGCTTTCATTCCTTCCGGCGTCATCGGCACTTTGACTGTAATATTCGGAGCAATAGCCGCCAGTTCCTTTCCTTCTTTCACCATACCTTCCGCATCTTCGGAAACGACTTCAGCACTGACAGAACCAGGCACGAGCGCCGTAATTTCTTTTAACCGGTCATGGAATGAAACATTTTCCTTTGCCACAAGCGACGGATTTGTCGTTACACCGGACAAAATCCCCCATTCATTTGCGGTTTTGATTTCCTCGAAATTGGCAGTATCAATAAAAAATTTCATTCTGCTTCCATCTCCTTTTATGGTTCCTATGTATCCATTTCCACTATACCACGGAACGAAAAGAAAGTTCAGAAAAACAACCGTTTTTTTCACTGGTGCCTATCCAAAAAACGACTATAAACCCTCTTGTTTCGGGCGTTTGAACCTGTTTCCCTAAAAAAGCCCAAATCTAAACGCCTGAAGCCATTCGCATTTTAAAACGCCATACCAAAAAAGCCCGGCACGCACGGGGCAGCGCCAGACCTTTTTTATCTTGAACACTCATCCTTAAGGCATGCGTGTTCTCGGCTAATCTAAAACGATCATGCTTTTTGGTTAGAACCGAACTCGCGGATTTTGCCGATAACGGTTTGTTTAATCGTTTCGCGTGCAGGCCCGAGGTATTTGCGCGGATCGTATACATCCGGATCAGCTGCCAATACTTCACGAACCGTTTTCGCGGAAGCAATTTGGTTTTCCGTATTCACGTTGATTTTCGCAGTACCTAAAGAAATAGCTTTTTTAATATCAGCTTCAGGGATGCCTGTCCCGCCGTGAAGTACAAGCGGCATGCCGGTAATTTTGCTGATTTCTTCCATTTCTTTGAAGCCAAGGTTTGGTTCGCCGTGGTAAGGGCCGTGAACCGAACCAAGAGCCGGTGCTAAAGCGTCGATTTTGGTCGCGTCAACCAGCTTTTTACATTCTTCAGGATCCGCATAAATGATGCCTTTTCCGACAACATCGTCTTCCTGGCCGCCGACAGTGCCGAGTTCTGCTTCCACAGATACGCCGTGGGCATGCGCATATTCCACCACTTTAGAAGTAATTTCCACGTTTTCATCAAACGGATGGTGGGAAGCGTCGATCATTACAGAAGTAAAGCCTGCATCAATGGCTTTCTTTGCATTTTCAAAGCTTGAACCGTGGTCAAGATGGATCGCGACCGGAACCGTAACATTCAAGTCTTCCATTAAACCTTCAACCATTTTTACAACGGTTTTAAAACCGCTCATGTAACGGCCTGCTCCTTCGGAAACACCGAGGATGACCGGGGATTTTTCTTCTTCTGCAGCCATCAGAATGGCCTGGGCGTATTCAAGGTTATTGACGTTGAATTGCCCTACCGCATATTTCCCTTCTTTTGCTTTATTCAGCATTTCAGTCATGGAAACTAAAGGCATGAATTTTCCTCCTTATCATTTGCGTTAAAAAGATTGCCCGAGGTTATCATTTTTATGATATACAATCTTCATAACATCATAGTAGCCTATTGATCATTCCTTAACAATCATAACAAACAAAACCGGCATTTACCAATGAACTTTATTTGTCGGTAAAAAGAAATAAAATTATCAAAATTTTACGGTTTAGCACTTTTTTCACTTCATGCGCTTACATTGCCAAATATTTTTTCACTGCCTTGCGGATGTCGTCAATATCAAACGGCTTTGCAAAATGGGTCAGTGCCCCGAGCTCCTTCGCTTTCTCAATCAAGTCCAGTTCGCCGTAAGCGGTCATAATGATGGCCCGGATATCCGGTTTCATTTCTTTCAGCTTTTTTAAAATTTCAATGCCGTCCATGCCGGGGATTTTCATATCCAGCAAGACAAGGTCGATTTCATGGTTTGCAGCCAGCGAAAGTGCCTGGGGGCCGTTTGCCGCCTGAAAGGTTTCGTAGCCCTCTTTCTGCAGCACTTCCGTAAGCAAAACCCGGATGCCAAATTGGTCGTCAACAATTAAAATATTCGGCTCTCTCATTTTTCTCCTCCATCAGCTGATCAGTTTTAACAAAATTTGTATGTATTTTTGCCTGGCATTACTCACTTGCTTTATGTATGTTAAACTATTTCTACTTCTTGTTCCTTTTTTCCTGCTTATGCAAGTGGCAAATTAAATGATCATAGACGGAGGCGGAAAAGCGGCAAAAAAAATAAAAGGGGAAGGCCCCCCTTTTATTCTATCGTCAACTTAACCCCTTCCACATACCGGGGGTTAATTCGTTTTCCTTTTTGAACCACTTTTCCACTGTACAGCTGCTTGCCGCTTGAAATGTCAAACACATACAGGAGACACGCTTTTTCCCGGGAATCGTTCGGGATAAGGAAGTACAACCTGCCGTTTTTGATTTCAGGGATGGGGTTGCCCGTACTCTGGTACTTGATAGCAAATGTCTTGTCTGCTTTCAGCTTTCCATTCCCGTCAAAGGTTAAAAGGCGCGCGCCTCCTTTCTTTCCCCCGGTTGCCATATAAACCGTCTTTCCGTTGTAAACATATTTCCAATTATCGCGGTTTCGCAGCGGAATGTTTATCGGTGGCTTGAGTTTTTTCGTTTCATTTGTGTAATATTTGTAAATGACGGTATTCATTTCCTTTACTGAACCGTCATCGTCCACTTTCTCTTCTTGATATGCCAGTATATGGTTGGGCTTGTTCATGTCGGTTTCTGCGAGCTGGGTATATTGAGCCATTCTCCCCGTCTGTCCTCTTTGTGTAATCCATTTGCCTCCGGTTATTTTCTTGTCCGGCAGGCTGACACGATATACGCGGATATCTCCATCTGTGGCTGCCGCTACTTTCAGCTCATTCCCGGTTTTTTGCACATCCCAAACCGATGGAAAAGATTGTTTTGAAAAACCCTGCACCTTCCTCTTCATTGTTTCTGTTTTTCTTGTTTTCTTATCCAGCACCTCGACATACAGTTCTTTATCGAACCGGTGAAGCGGCTGCGGAATGATGTCCGCATAAGCAATCATTTGTCTATCCTCATAAAAGCCGCCTTGATTGGTCTTTCCCCTCATAAATCGGGGGTACTGCTTGACATACTGCTTGTACCAATCGGGGTCTTCATCTAGTAGCGAAAAAGAAGATTCCCTTCCTAAATAGCGGCTTCCAGATGAAGTAATCGAAAACATGCGATTCAAATGGTTTTCCTGGTTATCCAGAGCAGTGATTTTAACATTTCGGATTTCTTTTTCATTTCCGCTTATCTTTTTCAGCATAAGCCCCGGATCCTTGTCAGCGGCCAATGCGGTGTAAAAAAAGGGAATCGCCGCCACAACCGCAACCACAATCACCAATAAATTTATATAGCGTCTCATCGTATCTCTCCCTTACACCGTTACTTTGTATTTGATCAAGTATCCCCCCAGCAGGATGGAATACCCCGCGATGATGGCAGTCATGGCCACTTCAATCCATAACAATTCCGATTGGTACAAAACACCGGGCAGCAATATATCAAAGAGGAAATCCGGCGTCCAAAATAAAACGAACGAGAGAAAGCCGAAAAGCAGGCCGAGCAAGACCCCCTTCATGCGGAAACTTCTTTCCAATAAGATGGCCGTAAAGATCACAAGGACCACTGTAAACCCTAACCCGTAATGTAAGAGAAAGTCTATCACTGTACTAGGAAGGAGCAGGTTAAACAAGGGAAAACTTAAGACAGCATCTATGACCGTCATATCCATCCTGTAAATGCCCGGTGTAATAGCATTAAAAAAGAAATGTTCAACCGGCAGCAAAACAATCTGAACAGCAACAAATCCAAACACCATCAGCAAAATGCTTGCCGCTTTCGCCAAATAGAGATTCCATCTTTCAACAGGAAGCATCAAAAGCCGGTATATAAACGTATGCTTACCGTACCAGTCCCTGTACCAAATCAGGAATATATAAAACATCATGGCCGCCGCACAAAGCGCAATCGGCCCCATGAACCAAATCGAACCAAAGCAGTCGATAAAGCCGATCGAACCATAATGCTTTACGTATGCCAGCTTTGGCAGTGACTGATGATACATGATCTCATTTGCTTTAGTGATGTAACGATGCACCGTCAAAAAAACGGCCGTAAATTGTGAAAGGATGGTGATTGCAACCAAAGACCAGTAGATTTTCGCAAAACGGTTGATTTCGAAGTTGACGAGTTTTACAAAACTTTTCATTGCCGGTATACCTCCCTCATTATATCGACAACGGATTTCCCTTCGCTTTGGCGAATGTCTTCCGTGTAAAATTCTTTTAAAACCTTCCCGTCCCCGAGCAGCACCACTTTGTCCAATAGATGCTCAATATCGTTGATTTCATGTGTGGTAATCAACACCCCGCGGTTTTCAACCAGGCCGCTTGCGAACACATCTGCAATTTGTTCCCGGCTGAAAATATCAATGCCCGAAAAAGGTTCATCCATCAGCACATAATCGACATCGAGCGATAGCCCAAGCAGCAAATTCACTTTTGCCATGTTTCCTTTCGAAAGGTCACCGATCCGGTCATTTTCATTCAGTTTGAAAAAATAAAGCAAGTCTTTTGCGCGCAATGCATTCCAGTCCGGATAATAATCTCGCATAAAAAGAATGGCATCTTTGATTTTCATCCGCGGCAGCATGATGGGCGCATCCGGAATGAATGCCAGCTTCTCGTAAATATGTTTGTTGTACGGTTCCCCGTCGATCAGAATCTTTCCTTTGCTGACCGGGACAAGCCCTGCAATCGCTTTTAAAGTGGTTGTTTTGCCTGTCCCGTTCACCCCGATCAAACAGGTAATTTCCCCTTTTTCTGCTGTAAAAGAAAGCGAATCAAGCACTTTTTTTCGCCCGTATTTTTTCGTAACTTCCATAACTTCAATCATGCCCGGCCCCCCTTTTGCCCGCGGTATTGCCTTTTTACCAGCTCCAATAGCTCCTCCAGCGGAATGTCCATCGGGCGGATCGCATCCAGAAAATCAGCCAATGCTGACTGGATCAGTTCTTCCCGTACCCGGGCAAGCACTTCCCGGTCTGTTGTAATCCGGCTCGGAAGATTGCGTTCTGTGTGGATCAAACCTTGCTCCTCCATTTCTTTATACGCTCTTTGCGCGGTATTCGGATTGATTTTTAACATGGCTGCAAGTTCGCGCCGCGATGGAATTTCCTGTCCCGCCTCAAGGCTCCCTGACGCAATCCGGGTTTTAAAATAGTGGATAACCTGGATGTAGACAGGATCGCGGTTATTCCATTTAATCTCTGCGATGATCTGAATCGCCCCCATCCTTTTTCATCTCTCCATGTGTATGAAGGGCTTCATACACGAACGTCAAAATGATCGTATTAATACATTCATACAGCTGATATGTGTATCATATCGTTCATACACTTCTCCGTCAATGGTTTTTTATAAAAAACCCGAAAAAAATTCCGGGCTTTTGTATGAAAAAAACGGGATGCAAAAAAGCGGTGAGAAACCAAGCATAATGGTCTCTCACCGCTTTTTTCATTTAGGTGCCTTTGGAAAAATGGAGCACTTCCAAAGGGACGAGTTTATTGTTTCCCCTTGATCGACGCTTCGATAAACCCTTTAAACAAAGGCTGCGGGCGTGTCGGGCGCGAGGTAAATTCCGGGTGGAACTGGGAAGCAACGAACCACGGATGGTCCTTCAGCTCGACAATTTCAATGAGCCGGCCGTCCGGGCTTGTCCCTGAGAACGTGAACCCGGCATTTTCCATCTGTTCACGGAATTGATTGTTAAATTCATAACGGTGGCGGTGGCGCTCATAAATGACTTCATCCTGATAAGCTTCATACGCTTTCGTACCTTTCACAAGCCGGCAAGGATAAAGCCCGAGGCGAAGCGTACCGCCGAGGTCTTCAATTTCTTTTTGCTCCGGCAAAAGGTCAATCACCGGATAAGGCGTATCCGGGTTGATCTCCGAGGAGTGCGCATCTTTCAAACCGAGGACATGGCGGGCAAATTCGACCGATGCAAGCTGCATACCAAGGCAGATGCCGAGAAACGGAATCTTGTGTTCACGGGCATACTGGATGGCAAGAATTTTCCCTTCGATGCCGCGATCGCCGAAACCGCCCGGCACTAATATGCCGTCCGCATCTTTCAGCAGATCCGCCACATTTTCCCTGTCCACCTCTTCGGCATTGATCATGTCAATATCAATATCTGCATCAAACTGGTAGCCGGCATGTTTGAGCGCTTCTGCAACGGAAAGATAGGCATCCTGGAGTGCCACATATTTGCCGACAAGCGCAATTTTTACCGTCTTTTTCAGATTGCGCACCCGGTCAACAAGCCCTCTCCATTCGGCCATATCTGCTTCCGGGCACTGCAGTTTTAAATGGTCGCAAACAAGCTGGTCCAGTTTTTGTTCCTGCAGCATGAGCGGAATGGCATATAACGTATCGGCATCGATGCATTCGACCACTTCGCGCGGCTGGATATCGCAGAACAATGCAATCTTGTCCTTCATATCCTGGGAGATCGGCATTTCCGTCCGGACGACAATGACATTTGGCTGGATTCCGAGGCCGCGCAATTCTTTTACACTATGCTGGGTCGGCTTCGTCTTCATTTCGCCCGATGCTTTTAAATAAGGAATTAATGTACAATGGATATACATGACATTGTCAATGCCGACATCCGTTTTGATTTGCCGGATTGCTTCAAGGAACGGAAGCGATTCAATATCACCGACCGTCCCGCCGATTTCGGTGATGACGACATCTGCATTGGTTACTTTTCCAGCACGAAAGACACGTTCTTTGATTTCATTGGTAATATGCGGGATGACCTGTACGGTGCCGCCGAGATATTCGCCGCGTCGTTCTTTCCGGATGACTTCGGAATAAACTTTACCGGTCGTGACGCTGCTGTATTTTGTTAAGTTAATGTCAATAAAACGTTCATAATGGCCGAGGTCAAGGTCGGTTTCCGCGCCGTCGTCCGTTACAAACACTTCCCCGTGCTGGTACGGGCTCATCGTCCCCGGATCAACATTAATATACGGGTCAAATTTCTGGATCGTAATATTCAACCCGCGGTTTTTTAACAACCGCCCGAGCGATGCCGCAGTAATCCCTTTTCCCAGCGAGGAAACGACCCCGCCTGTTACAAAGATATATTTTGTCACGTGTTGTCCCCTCCTGTAATGTAACATTATTGTTGCCCCAATACACGGCTTCATCCATTTTTAAGGGCTTGGGTCTGGTATGAATCGTTTTTTAAATCAGTCCTGTAAAAAACAAAAAGCCCCTCTTGCAATACGGGTTGCAAGGGGGAGCTTGATTTATTTTGCGATATTCCGTCCTTTTCAAAGGAGCCCAAACATAATACTACCGTTGTCCTGGAAAGAAGTCAAGACTAATCTTTGTCGTTAGCGTCTTCCTCTTCTTCGTCTTCAGTAATGTCGAAATCATCCGTGAGCAGTTCATCGTCTTCGAAAGTTTCATCATCATCTTCATCTTCATCGATATCAGAAAACTCATCGTCAGCCAAATCTTCGTCTTCGGCCAAATCTTCATCTTCCTCGTCTTCGTCGGCAAAATCCTCATCATCATCTTCGACGACATCATCGATATCCTCAAGATCGAGGTCCTCATCATCAATAATGTCCTCTTCTTCCTCGACAACTTTCGCTTTTTTCCGCTTCGTTTTTGTTTTCACGGTGTGGGTCACTTCTTCGTCAATCTGGTCAACCGGGTACCAGGCGCGGAGACCCCAAGTGTTGTCCCCCAGGCTGATAAATCTCCCGTCAATGTTTAAGTCCGTATAGAACTGGATCATTTTTCTTTCGGTCTCTTCTTCCGGCAATCCTAAAACCGCGCCGATTTCCGCAAGCAAGTCCTGGAAGGAAGTCACTTGTTTCTTTTCCTCCAATATTTGTTCCGCCAACTCGATAAAAGACATTTCCTTCAGTTCTTCTTTCGGCAACTGTCGCAAGCTCACGCGTCGCACACCCTTTCTCATTGATCAAAACTGCTATATGGCAGGCAAATGCTAATCTTTGCATGATTTAATAGAAAACATATTTACCATTATATACAAAAAGCAAACGTTTATGCTAGCCCCGCGGCCTTTTCCGGCTTTTTTTATCCCGGATTTTTAAGCGGCCCGGTGTCCTCATCAGCCGGTATGCAAGATAAAACAGAAAAAAAGAGAGGATTAAAAAAGGGATGGCACCAAGTTCTTTACTGTATAAATAATACCCAGCCAGCAAAAAAACGATCATACCGCTGCATGATAGTAAAATTTTGATGAAAGAAAACAAACAGTCCACATCCCTTGAAAAAATAAGCGATTGACGAGTCCTACTCCCACCTTCCGCCTATTCAAGCACATCTCCTATATCCTTGTCCATTTTACATCCATCTGGTAGAAAGAAACAACAGAATTCTATGTGGAAAGAAAATTTATTTTCGTACTTGCCATTGAGCGAAAGCAAAAAACCGGCATTCAGCTGCCGGTTTTTTGCTTTTGGAAGCACACGCTGCATTTTTGTCCAGCGGCAACTCCTAGCGGAAAATGCTATTTGGGTCGTTCAGCTTTGCTGGCACTGTAGTTTTAGCTGTATCAGTATCCAACTTATCCTTTGTTGGCCCGGTAACGTTTGCAACAATACTAAAAGAATGGCCAGAACGCTTGGCACCTGCTTCAGTCGGAATATATAATGCTAATATCAATATTGTCGGTATGAGTAAACTCACATTATAATTGGAATATTATGTTAAACAGATTCTTTTTTAAAAAGTTCCATCATTATCAATATACTGGAAACTTCAAAATTCAGAGAGTAGTTTTACTTCTCCCATTTTGCCAGCCATTCACAAAAAATGGCAACCACTATGCCGCGAGGAGATCTCTTCTATGAATAATGACTTACGATGCAGATCCATACCTAAAATGACCATATGAATACATAGCTCAAAAATATTATCGTTTTTATTGAAGGAGAATATTATGGAAGCATTAATAGAAGCTAATCGAATTTGTAAAAGATATAATCAAAAGAGCAGTAACATGGAATTGAAAGAAACATCCCTTACCATTCAAAAAGGAAAGATTTATGTCATTGAAGGGAAAAGTGGAGCAGGGAAATCAACCTTGTTAAATATTCTGGGAGGAATGGAGAAACCCACATCTGGAAAAGTATATTACAAAGGAAAATCCTTTTATGATCTAAAGGATTCGGAACAGGCTGCTATTAGAGGAGAACAATACGGATTTATATTCCAATCTTTTCAACTTATTCCGGAATTGACTGTAAAAGAAAATATAGAACTTCCACTCATGTTTATAAATAGGCATGAAAGAACAAATAAAGTGGAAGAATTAGCTGGATATTTAGGGATTGAAAATCAATTACATAAGCTTCCTGACTTTTTATCAGGAGGGGAACAACAAAGAGTAGCCATTGCCCGGGCACTTATTACTGATCCCGAAATTATATTTGCCGATGAGCCCACCGGTAATCTTGATGGAGAAACAACCAAAAAAATGATCCATTTATTCACAAGTCTGTGTAACAAAAAAAATATAACACTGATTGTTGTCACTCACGAAAAGAATTTATTCGAATTTCCAGATACTTTGTTTCTTATGAAAAACGGGAGATTGCAGGTGATACAAGAAAATGTTTAATTTAAGCATGAAAATTCTTTTATCGCGAAAAAAATGGTTATTTCTCATCGCTGGTTCAATTGCGATTGTTCTATCATCCGTAGCTTCTATATTTATTGCTTCTGAATCTGTAAGATCGGCAATTAAACAAAAGGCTCAGAATACTTACGGAGAACATACCGGTATGTTAACAAATATTACAGAAACAAAAAAATCATTGTTGAAGAGAAATAAGGGGATATCGGTAGGAGTATATCAAATTATTGGTAAAACTAAAGTTAGTAGTGATAGATTTGCAACGGTGGGCTGGATGGATAAAAAATCAATATTATTGGGGCATTTAAAATTAATAAGTGGGAGATTTCCGGAGAAGCCAAATGAGGTTGCGATAGAATCTGCGTATTTACAAGGCCCTTTAAAAAATTGGAGAATCGCGGAAAAAAGAACAATCAAAATTGGCAACAGCACGAAAAGCTTACGCCTTGTTGGAATAGTAAAAAATTATTCATCACAATGGTCAGTAGCCGAGGATTTTGAGAAGGGTGTCAATGACTTCCCGAATATATTTATATCTAAACAGTTAACTACCAATTATAAGAAAAATAATAGTTTTTTGTTCAAATATAACGAAAGCACAAAAGATTCGTTTGAAAAATCAATAGATCTTATTAATCACTATGACCAACAAGGCACTGTTAATAGTCGATTATTTAATAACGGACTAAATCAATGTGATACTATCAGGTCCTTATCGATTACATTTCAATTATTAATTGTGATTCTTTCACTATTTTCTATAAACAGTCTCATTTTATATTTTACCCAAGATCAACATAAAAAATTGGGTATTATGAAATCCGTAGGTGCAAGTCAACGAGCTTTATACCGCATATACATTTACCAAGCTGTTATTATTTTTGTTTTAAGTGCCTTATTTTCATTTCCTATAGTATATTCTATTCAGTCACTAATCATTCATTTCTCATACAGAGAGTATTTTTCTAACTTTATGCTGATGATTGAAATGGTTGGAATGAGTATATTACTATACATTGGATTATTCTTTATGATCTTATTTTTATTCCTTAAAAATGTTAAGGAGTCCGGCACATTACATGTACAAGAACTATTGAACCAGCAAAATCGTGTAAGTTTCAGCGAACGATATAAAAGCGTTTTTAAAGGCTTTCATTCTAGCTATGGAAAATTATTAGTGAAAGAATTATTTTCGAATCCGAAGCAATTCTACCTTACTGTATTAATTTTATGCTTTTCATCTTTAACATTCACATTTACAAATTATATTCAAAAAGATAATTTATATAGTTGGGAAGGGCTTAAATCCAAGTATTATTTAAACTCCCAAGAAGCTTTTAGCTTTAAAACACAACAAAATTTAAAAGTATTAAGTCACCAGGGATTAACCTTTACAGAAGCTGAAGTAAAAAAACTGGAAAAAACACCCGGGGTTTTATACATAGATAAAACTCCATTCATGGAAGATGTCGAAACGCTAATTGATCGGAAAATGATTACACCTTCCATTAACAATTGGATCTTTAACGAAAACTCTACTTATAAAACTTATAATAATAAAATTATTATTCCGGATGTAAAATACGTTCTTCTCAATAAAGACGACTGGAAAAATATTGAGGCTCCAAAGAAATATAAAGATCTTGATGGCAAAGCATTCATTTATAATCCAGTTAACAAGAAAAACACAAACGAGGATAAAATCTTAGTTGGAAATACATTGACTTTAGTCAGATTGTATAAAACGCCAACTGGAATGAAAACCAGTCAAAAAAAGTTAAAAATTCTAGATGTTATTCATAAACCATTTAAATATAGAGTCAGCCCTTCTGTAGAAATAAAAAAAGATGACTTTATTATTTTGATGGACACTCAAACCGCAGTAAAATCCGGTTTGTTCCATGGGTTTAATGAACTTGAGATTTACACGAAAAAAGATATCTCTCATAAAGAAAAAATGAATCTTGATAAACAAGTAAAATCCTTATCGTCAACATTTCCTGGCAGCTTAGTGCAGAATACTTCTCAATTAATAAAAGACGATAATAAAATTTATAATTATCTCAAGGTGCTTGGCATGCTTTTGTTTTTTGTCTCTCTTATCCTCACTGCGATTTCCGTCACGATCATGATCTTTAGCAAATATCAAACTCAGAAGAGACAGTGGGGCATTTACTTATCTCTTGGGATGAGTAAAAGAAACATCATGCAACTCGTTTTTAGCGAAATATTCATTTATGTTTTTGTCTCTATGATTTTAAGTATGTTAATTTGTTGTATTGGATTGATAATGTTACCGCGTCAGTATCCCCTTGTTTTCTATTTTAAATATTTTCTGTTGTCTATTTTAATTGAAATCAGTTTTCTCATTATCGGGGGCTATATAATAAATCGTTCCTTACAACGTCAATCAATTGCTTCTTTCCTTAGAAGGGATGAGTAACACGCCTTGGACATAAATAAAGAAGCGAAAAGCTATCGTGATATGATGCAATAGCTTTTCGCTTCTCTTTCTTTTTTCTAATTCATTCGCAATATGAATAGAACGCGTGTATAATCGAAATTTTTGCCAGTTTTTTAAGAACAATACTTCTTGCAGCCGGCTCCTCGGATAGCATAACCTGCCCGTAATAAAGCCCTTAGCTTATTCCGGCCAGAACATTTGCCTGTCGGATACGGGCAAGGCGGCGGGACTTTCTGTTCACATATTCCTTCTGTATTGCCCGCCAATTTGGTAGAGGGTGTTGGTGATTTGGCCGAGACTTGCGACTTTGACGGTTTCCATAAGCTCGGCGAAAATATTGCCTCCTGAAACCGCGGTTTGCTTTAATTTTTCCAGTGCGGCTTCCGCTTCTGCTTTGTGGCGGGCCTGGAAATCACGCAAATTTTTGATCTGCAAATCTTTTTCTTCCTTTGTTGCGCGTGCAAGCTGCATATTGTTCAGTTCGTCCTCGTTTTTCGGGTTTGGATTCAGGAAGGTGTTGACGCCGATAATCGGGAGGGCGCCGGAATGCTTTCTGACCTCATATTCCATCGACTCTTCCTGAATTTTTCCCCTCTGATACTGGGTTTCCATTGCGCCGAGCACCCCGCCGCGGTCATTGATACGTTCAAATTCCTCCAAAACGGCGGCTTCGACAAGGTCTGTCAGTTCTTCAATGATAAAAGAACCTTGCAGCGGATTTTCATTTTTCGACAATCCATGCTCTTTTGTAATAATCAGCTGGATCGCCATCGCGCGGCGCACCGATTCCTCGGTCGGTGTCGTAATCGCTTCATCGTAAGCATTGGTATGAAGCGAATTGCAATGATCCTGAAGGGCCATCAGCGCCTGCAGCGTCGTGCGGATATCATTGAAATCAATTTCCTGTGCATGGAGCGACCGGCCGGATGTCTGAACATGGTACTTCAGCTTCTGGCTCCGCTCATTTGCCCCGTATAAATCGCGCATCACAACCGCCCAGATTCTTCTTGCAACACGCCCGATCACCGTATATTCCGGATCAAGCCCGTTCGAGAAAAAGAATGAAAGGTTCGGGGCAAAATCATCCACCTTCATGCCCCTTCCTAAATAATACTCCACATAGGTGAAACCGTTTGCAAGTGTGAACGCAAGCTGTGAAATTGGATTCGCACCCGCTTCTGCGATATGGTATCCGGAAATCGAGACCGAATAATAATTGCGCACTTTATGGTCAATAAAATACTGTTGGATATCACCCATCATCCGGAGTGCAAATTCAGTTGAGAAAATGCATGTATTCTGGCCCTGGTCTTCTTTTAAAATATCCGCCTGCACGGTGCCCCTGACCGTCTGCAGCGTCTTTTCGCGCACCTCCGTAAATTCCTCTACGGTTAAAACGCGCCCGAGCTCCGCTTCTTTCTTTTTCACCTGCTGGTCAATTGCCGTATTCATGAACATTGCCAGAATGACCGGCGCGGGGCCGTTAATCGTCATGGAAACAGAAGTCGAAGGCGCACAAAGGTCAAAACCCGCATACAGTTTTTTCATATCATCGAGCGTGCACACACTTACCCCTGACTCGCCGACTTTTCCGTAAATATCCGGGCGCTCATCCGGATCTTCGCCGTACAGCGTTACCGAGTCAAAAGCCGTGCTCAGCCGCTTTGCCGGATCATCTTTTGATAAATAATGGAAGCGCCGGTTTGTCCGTTCCGGTGTCCCTTCCCCCGCAAACTGCCGCTTCGGATCTTCTTCCTGTCGCTTAAACGGGAAAACGCCAGCCGTAAAAGGAAATGCCCCTGGCACATTTTCTTTATACAGCCATTTTAAAATCTCGCCCTTGTCTTCCCAATCCGGCAGCGCCACTTTCGGGATCGAGAGCCCAGACAAGCTTGTTGTTCTGATCCTCGTTGTGATCTCTTTATTGCGGATTTTGACAGTGACCGTCTCCCCGCTGTATTTTTGCTTTACATCCGGCCAGCTTTTCAAAAGGGTTTTCGATTCTTCTGTCAGCCCTTTTTCCGCTTCCGTACGAAGCGCTTCAAGCGATGCGATCACATCCTCTGCTGCCCCGGACTCCTTTGCAGCCGTAATGGCGCCTTCGAGTTGAAACATTCTCCGTGCGAGCATTGCCTGTGCCTCCGCCTTTTTATGGTACCGGCGGACGGTTTCTGCAATTTCCCGCAAGTAATGGCTGCGGCTTGCCGGGATGATGGTATGCCGGTTGCCCGCTTCCTGTTTTTTTGAAAAAGACGAGCGAAAAGCCGTTCCGCTCTTTTCATTGATTTTTTCCATCAGGGCGCCATATAAGGCGTTTGTGCCCGGATCATGAAACTGGCTGGCAATCGTACCGTATACCGGCATCTCATCCAGGCTTTGATCAAACAGCAGATGGCTCCGCTGGTACTGCTTTTGCACCTGCTTTTTCGCATCCTCTGAACCTTTCCGCTCGAATTTGTTGATCGCAATGAGGTCCGCGTAATCGATCATATCAATTTTTTCAAGCTGGGAAGGCGCTCCGAATTCGCTCGTCATCACATACATGGCAACATCGGAAACATTCGTAATTTCGGCGTCCCCCTGGCCGATCCCGCTTGTTTCGATCAAAATCAAATCAAAGCCGGCAGCCTTTACAATCCGGATGGCGTCATGGATGGCAAGGGAAAGTTCGGAACGGGATGCCCTCGTAGCCATGCTCCGCAAAAAAACGTTCGGATGGAAAATCGCGTTCATCCGGATCCGGTCGCCAAGCAATGCGCCCCCCGTTTTTTGCTTCGTCGGGTCGACCGAAAGAACGGCAATTTTACTTTCCGGATGGTCATGCAAAAAGCGGCGGATCAGTTCATCTGTCAAGGAACTCTTTCCCGCTCCCCCGGTACCGGTTATGCCCACGACCGGCGCTTTCTTCACGGCCGGAATGGCAGATTCAAGGGCAGCAAGCGCCTCCTGATGGTTCAAATGGTTCTCGGCATAAGAAATCAGCCTGGCAACAGAACTGATCCGCCCTTCGCTTAAGCGCCCGGCTTCTTTGGCAAAATCCGCTTCCGTTACCGTCGGGTGGTCGCACTCCCGGAGCATCATATTGATCATGCCCTGAAGGCCGAGCTTTCTGCCGTCCTCCGGTGAAAAAATACGCGCGATCCCGTAGTCATGCAGTTCTTTCATCTCACGCGGGATGATGACGCCCCCTCCCCCGCCGTAAATGCGGATCCCGGAGGCGCCGTTTTCCTGCAGCAAATCATACATATACTTGAAAAACTCAAGATGCCCTCCCTGATAGGAAGAAACGGCAATACCCTGGACATCTTCCTGAATCGCCGCCTGGACAATTTCTCGTGCCGAGCGGTTGTGGCCGAGATGGATGACTTCCGCGCCGCTTGCCTGCAAAATCCTCCGCATAATGTTGATGGAAGCATCGTGGCCGTCAAACAAACTGGACGCTGTGACAAAACGGACCGCATGTTTCGGGCGGTAAACCTCTGTTTCAGCCATCATATCCCCCTTGTCTTCATCAGGATTGGAACTTAAAACGCATGAATGAACCCCGGGATGGAAAAATTTATGCCATCATATCCCTTGTCTCAAGGCCGGAAAACAGCAAATGGGTTTGCAGACGGATATAATCCTCAATTGTAAACTTCTTTTTAAATGCCCAGCGGCGGAAAGCCCACATTTCACCCTGAACAAAAATATTGTGGGCGAGCATCTCCATCTCTTTTTCATCCAGATCAAGTTCGCCGTTTTCCGCGCATTTTCTGATCATTTTTTCAAATATGCCGACCATTTCCATTTCCTTTTTTAATACATATGGCAGTGCTTCTTTTGTCAGTGATTTTGCTTCCTGGTACATGACAAGTACTTCATCTTGCAGTTCGTCAACAATCCGGAAATAATGGGCAATCGCGAGTTTCAAACTTTCAAGCGTCCCCTGACCGGCATCAATGCGAATCAGCCTGTCGCGCACTTCATCATAAATCCGGTCGCACACCAAATAGAGGACATCCTCTTTTGCCCGGATATATTCATAAAGCGTCCCGATGCTAAAGCCGGATTTCTTGGCAATTTCCCTCGTTGTCGTCCGGTGGAACCCCTTTTCCTTAAAAAGCGCGACGGCGGCATTGATCATTTGGTTTCTGCGCTTTTCAATCAGCCTTTCATCCCTGACCGATGCCGGCACAAACTTTTTTTGGCTCACAAACGGCCTCCCCTCTCCGTCAGTCCTTTGTCAACATTCTTGAAATAACAAGCCGCTGGATTTCCTGCGTCCCTTCGTAAATTTGCGTAATTTTGGCATCGCGCATGAACCGCTCAACCGGATAATCTTTTGTATAGCCGTAGCCGCCAAAAATCTGCACGGCTTCCGTTGTGACTTTCATCGCCGTATCACCGGCAAACAGTTTGGACATGGCGGATTCTTTTCCGTACGGCAGCCCGTTTGATTCAAGCCAGGCCGCCTGGTACGTTAACAGCCTTGCCGCTTCGACTGCAGTGGCCATATCGGCAAGTTTGAAAGACACGCCCTGGTTCGCTGCGATCGGTTTGCCGAATTGTTTCCGCTCTTTCGCATAAGCTGTAGCCGCATCCAGTGCGCCTTGGGCAATGCCGACTGCCTGGGCCGCAATGCCGTTACGCCCGCCGTCCAGCGTCATCATCGCGATTTTAAATCCCTGTCCTTCTTCCCCGAGCCGGTTTTCTGCCGGGACCATGACATTGTCAAAAATGATTTCCGTTGTGGTAGAAGCCCGGATGCCCATTTTCTTTTCTTTTTTGCCGGTTGAAAACCCGGGAAAATCTTTTTCAATGATAAACGCGCTTGTACCATGGTGTTTGCTTTTCGGGTCGGTGAGGGCAAACACAATGTAAATATCCGCCACGCCGCCGTTTGTAATAAAAATTTTGGAGCCGTTTAAAACATAGTGGTCGCCTTCACGCCTGGCCGTTGTCACCATCGCGCCTGCATCGGAACCCGACCCCGGCTCCGTCAAGCCGTACGCACCGATTTTTTCCCCGCGGGCAAGCGGAACGAGATATTTCTGTTTTTGTTCTTCTGTGCCGAATTTAAACAGCGGCCAGCTGGCAAGGGAAGTATGTGCGGAAAGGGTCACGCCGGTTGAGGCGCACACACGCGACAGCTCTTCCACCGCAATGCAGTATGCCAGAAAATCGCTCCCGATCCCGCCGTACTGCTCCGGCCATGGAATCCCGGGCAGGCCGAGCGCCGCCATCCGGTCAAAGATGCTACGGTCAAACCGTTCGTTCTCATCGCGTTCCGCTGCTGTCGGTGCCACTTCCTTCACGGCAAAATCGCGTACCATTTTCCGGATCATTTCATGTTCTTCACTTAAACGAAAGTCCATTTTTCTGCCTCCAATTTTTTTATCCAAGACAACTTAAAGCCTTTTCTCCCGCAATAATTGATTGCTGATCACGATTCTTTGGATTTCACTTGTCCCTTCATAAATTTGCGTAATTTTCGCATCGCGCATGAACCGTTCAACCGGATAGTCTTTCGTGTATCCATATCCGCCGAAAATCTGAACGGCTTCAATCGCTGTATCAACAGCTGTTTGGGAAGCGAGCAGTTTGGCCATCGCCGCTTCTTTTTTGCAGCCCAGGCCGTTGCTCCGCAAAAAGGCTGACCGGTAGACAAGCAGTTTGCTGGCTTCGATGTTTGTTGCCATGTCGGCAAGTTTAAAACCGGTACCCTCAAATGCGTGGATGGGTTTTCCGAACTGGCGCCGTTTTTTTGCGTATTGAAGTGCCAGTTCATAGGCGCCTTCCGCAATCCCGAGGGCCTGTGCCGCGATCCCGATCCGGCCGGCATCCAGCACCGCCATTGCGATCTTAAACCCTTCCCCTTCTTCCCCCAGCCGGTTCTCAGCCGGAACCTGGAGATTTTCAAAGTGAAGCTGGACAGTTTTTGACCCGTGCAGCCCCATTTTTTTCTCATCCTTGCCGGTCCGGAAACCCGGCATGGTCTTTTCAATAATGAAAGCGGTGATGTTGCCGTCTTCCGTGCGGGCAAATACAATATACGTATCCGCCTCGCCGCCGTTTGTAATGAACATTTTTGAACCATTGAGCACATAATGCCCGCCCTGTTTTACCGCTTTTGTTTTTAAATTCTTCGCATCCGACCCCGCCTCGGCTTCCGTCAGGCAAAAAGCCCCCAGGTATTCCCCGCTTGCAAGCTTTGGCAAATATTTTTGTTTTTGCGCTTCACTTCCGAAATATAAAATCGGCGCGGTCCCGACGGATGAATGGACGGAAAGGATGACGCCAATGGTCGCGCTGGCTTTGGAAATTTCATGAACAGCTATAACGTATGCAGTAAAATCCAGCCCCGCACCGCCGTATGTTTCCGGAATGGTGATGCCCATCAGACCGAGGGTTGCCATTTTTCCAAGTATTTCACGCGGGAACATGCCGCGCTCCATGTCGCCCGTAGCCGGCAAAATTTCTTTTTCTGCAAAATCCCGTACGGTTTTTCTTAACAAAAGCTGTTCTTCCGTAAACTGAAAATCCATGATCAGGTCCCCTTTTTTGGGTGGTCATACACGTTGAAGTTTTATTGCACTTCAATCATGACGGCATCGCCCTGGCCGCCACCGGAGCAGATGGCTGCGATCCCGGTCCCGCCGCCGCGCCGTTTCAGTTCGTATGCAAGGGTTAAAATAATGCGCGTGCCGCTTGCACCGATCGGATGGCCTAACGCAACCGCGCCGCCGTTTACATTCACCTTATCCAAATCGAGCTGTGCGATTTTGCTGCTGGCAAGGGCCACAGCGGCAAATGCTTCATTGATTTCAAACAAATCAATGTCATCAAGCTTTCTTCCTGTTTTTTTCAGGATTTCGTTGATCACAAGCCCCGGCGTCTGCGGAAAATGCTGCGCTTCCACCGCCACTTCTGCATGCGCCACAATATTTGCGAGCGGTTTCAATCCTGCTTTTGCAGCCCGTTCAGCACTCATTAACACGAGTGCTGCTGCCCCGTCATTCACGCCTGGTGCATTGCCGGCCGTGATGGTCCCGTCTTTGTCAAAAGCAGGCGGCAGCTGGGACAGTTTTTCAAGCGTCGTATCCGCGCGCGGCGGCTCATCCTGTTCAACAAGCAGTGCAGGACCTTTTCTTTGCGGGATTTCTACCGGAACAATTTCTTCGGCAAACTTGCCGGAATGGATCGCTTCCAATGCTTTCTGGTGGCTTCTTAATGCCCAGCGGTCCTGAAAATCACGGGTCAGCCCAAACGTTTCTGCCGTACGGTTTCCGTATGTGCCCATATGGACGCCGGAAAATGCGCAGATGAGTCCGTCATGGGTCATCATGTCTTTCAGCTGGACATCGCCCATTTTCAATCCCCATCTCGCCTTAGGCAGGAAGTAAGGGGCGTTTGACATCGACTCCATCCCGCCGGCAACGATAACTTCCCCGTCTCCCGCGCGGATGATCTGGTCCGCCATGGTCACACTCCTCATACCGGAAGCACACACTTTGTTCACCGTTTCCGTTTTAACTTCCCACGGAATGCCAGCGTGCCTTGCCGCCTGCCGGGATGGGAGTTGCCCCTGGCCGCCCTGCAGGACATTCCCCATAATCACTTCATCTACTTCCCCGTTTTCAACGCCTGCTTTTTCCAATGCATGCCGGATCGCAATCCCGCCTAACGCGGACGCCGGAAGTGCAGCCAGTTTTCCCCCGAATTTCCCAAATGGCGTACGCGCCCCATCGATGATCACCGTGTTCAACCAACTTCTCCCCTTTTACAATGGATTTATGATAAGCGCCGGCCATTTGCGCGAACGCTAATCATCGTTCATTCATCGTTCCTTTGCCATTCGTTGCCAAACAGCAGTGAGCCTTGTCATGTTTTTGGTATGGGTAAAGAATGCCTCTGAATCGCGTAAATACGCAATCCCCTTTCTTTGACTTGCTCTTTTGCCATCCCTGCTAAATTTGCAGCGAACCTCCCGATGCTTTTAGGATGGAGGAAAAGCGCCTCCCAATCGAGCGAACGCTCAATCATCATTCATGGCCCTTTGCCATAGATGAGCCTTGTCATGTTTTTGGTATGGCCTCTAAATCGCGTAAATACGCAATTCCCTTTCTTTGACTTGCTCTTTTGCCATCTGCTGCCAAATTTGCAGCGAACCTCCCGATGCTTTTAGGATGGGGGAAAAGTGTCTCCCAATCGAGCGAACGCTCAATCATCGTTTAATCATGGCCCTTTTGCCATTCGCTACTAAAAACAGCAGTAAAGTCTTGTTATACTGCGTGATTTATTTAAAAGCGCCAGCAATCTGCATGAACGCTTACATTCCTAACACCCTTTGTGATCTGCCGCAAAAAAGCGGCGGAGAACCTACCCAAACTTTTACATATCCCGTTCCCCGCCGTTTTTGCGCAGATGATTTGCCGGTTTAAAATCTACCATGATCTGCTTTTCCTGCCGAGCATCCCGTTTTGCGGCGGCATCACCCGCTTAAGAAACTGCAGCCGTCTGCCCCGGCGCCCCGCAGACCGAACGTTCCAGAATTTCGGCGACATCCAAGGTTTTTACAGTGTCTTCCACTTCTTTCGCTTTTGTGCCATCAGAAAGCATTGTCAAGCAGTACGGGCATTCCGTGCTGATAACGGTCGGATTCACAGCAAGTGCCTGTTCCGTCCGCGCCACATTAATCCGGTGCCCGGTATCTTCTTCCGTCCACATTAATCCGCCGCCAGCCCCGCAGCACATCGCTGTTTCACGGTTCCGCTCCATTTCCACAAGCTTTACGCCCGGGATCATTTTTAAAATGTCACGCGGCTGGTTATAAATATCATTGTACCTGCCGAGGTAGCAGGAATCATGGAAGGTAACCGTTTCATTGACTTCGTATTTCGGCTTTAAGCGCCCTTCTTTCAGCAGCTCGTAAAGCACTTCGGTATGATGGTACACTTCCCCTTCAAAGCCAAAATCTTTATATTCTTTCTTAAATGTATTGTATGCATGCGGATCGATCGTCACGATTTTTTTCACGCCGTTCTTTTCAAACTCGGCGATGTTCTGACCGGCCAGTTCTTGGAATAAAAACTCATTGCCAAGCCTGCGTGCCGTGTCACCGGAGTTTTTCTCCTTGTTGCCGAGAATGGCGAATTTCACGCCCGCTTCATTCAGCAGTTTCGCAAACGACTGCGCGATTTTCTGGCTGCGGCTGTCGTAAGACCCCATTGATCCGACCCAGAATAAACATTCGAATTCCTCATCTGCTTTCTTCATTTCTTTGACCGTCTTGACCTCGATATCTTCGCGCCCTTCACGCCACGTTTCGCGCTCTTTCCGGTTCAGCCCCCAAGGATTGCCCTGGCGTTCGATATTTTGAATCGCCCGCTGTGCATCCGGCTTCATTTTTCCTTCCGTCAAAACGAGATAGCGCCGCAAATCGATGATCTTATCGACATGTTCGTTCATAACCGGGCACTGGTCTTCGCAATTCCGGCAAGTCGTGCATGCCCAGATCTCTTCTTCTGTTATGACATCGCCGATCAGGCTCGGGTTATAATCGAGCGCTGCAGCTGCCTCTTCCGCCCCGCGACTTGCACTTTCCCGGGCGAGCCTATTTCCTGTCGTGTTGGCAAAAGCAAACGCCGGAACCCACGGTGCTTTAGACGTAACGGCCGCGCCGTAGTTGGTCAAATGGTCCCTTAATTTAATGATCAAGTCCATCGGTGAAAGCATTTTTCCTGTTCCGGTTGCCGGGCACATATTCGTGCAGCGGCCGCATTCCACACAGGCGTAAAGATCGACAAGCTGAAGCTGCGTGAAGTCCTCGATTTTGCCGACGCCAAAACTTTCCTGCGATTCGTCTTCAAAATCGATCGGCCGTAATTTCCCGGTATCCCCGAGCCGGTTCAGATACACATTCGCAGGCCCTGCAATCAAATGGGCATGCTTCGACTGCGGGATATAGACAAGGAAAGTAAGCAGCAGCAATAGATGGATCCACCATGCGACGTAAAACACAACAGCCGCTGCAGTTGGTCCAATCCAATGAAAGGCCGCTGCAATCCCGGCTGCCACCGGTTCCGTCCATGACGGCTCCTCAAAGTGCCAAATAATTTCCATGCCGCCCCCGACCAGAACAGAAACCATTAGCCCGCCGATAAAGATGAGCACAAGCCCCGCTTTAAAATCTCGTTTTAAGCGGACGAGCTTCTCAATGTAGCGGCGGTAAAACGCCCAGCCGACCGCAAATAAAATGACGAGCGTAACGATTTCCTGAAAGAAAGTAAATCCGGGGTAAAGCGGCCCGAGCGGCAAGTGCGAACCCGGCGCAAGCCCCTTCCATATGAAATCGATCGCGCCGAACTGGACGAGAATAAACCCGTAAAACATCATCACATGGATGGCGCCGCTCTTTTTATCCTTAAGCAGTTTTTTCTGTCCGAAAACGTATACCCATATTTTTTTGAGCCGCGCCTTGACATTGTTGTCGAATTCCTGTTTTTTCCCCAATTTGATATACTGGATCCTTGTCCTTACCAAATACGCAAAAAGGCCAATGCCGTAAGCGGTTACAGACAGAAACAACAACCAGTTTAACCATAATAAGATGTGCATTTTTCTCCCGACGCTCCCTTCGTTCATTCGTGCTCGCACAAAAAAGCAGGTAATTTTCCGAATCTTGCTTACCTATATTATATAATGAATGAGCATTCAGTCAATCCTTTTTTCTTTATTTTTTTGAATTTCTTTGTGCCTGTTTCCGGCTTTTGTAAGTAGAATCGGCCGCATTTGGGGAAGAATAAAGACATGGACTCGGCCACGGAAAAAATCGATTGAAGCGGGGAAAAAAGATATGATTTTGCTCTTATTCCTTTCTGCCGTCATAGTACTCATCATCTGGCTTTTCACCGATTACACGCTTGGAAAAAGGCATTTCCGCAAAACTCGCAAACAGCGCCAATATCCCGTACGGCACGGAGATTTTACTGTTTTTACATGCGGAGAAAATCTGTTTCCCCACTACTTTTCCGATATCCTGCATGCCAAAAAAAGCATATACGTCCTGTTTTATATTGTAAAAAATGATGAAATCAGCCGTGAATTTTTCAGCCTGCTCGCAAAAAAAGCGCGCGAAGGGAAAGAAGTAAAAGTATTGCTCGATTGGGCGGGCAGCCGGAAGGTCACAAAACAGATGATTGCACAGCTGAAAAACGCTGGCGCCTCGTTTGCCTTCAGCAACCGGCCGAAGTTCCCTTTTTTCTTTTACACGCTCCAGCAGCGGAACCACCGGAAAATAACCGTCATTGACGGGGAGACAGGCTATCTTGGCGGTTTCAATGTGGGGAAGGATTATATCAATGGCAACAAGTCGCTGTCTCCTTGGCGGGATTACCATTTCCGCTTAACCGGCGGAAGTATCCGCGACTTGCAGGAGGAATTTATCAGGAACTGGGAAACGGCTACAGGAGAAAATATGCCATTTGAAACACATCTCTCTCCCCATGAGGAGAAAAGCGGATGCCGCCACCGGATCATCCCGACTGCGGGCGATGAGCTTGAGCACCTGGTTTGCAGCCTGATTGATGAAGCCCGTGAATCGATTTTTATCGGTTCCCCGTACTTTATCCCGACTCCGGCCATCCACAAAAAACTGGTACAGGCTTTGGCACGGGGCGTAAAAGTCACAGTGCTCACCCCCGATAAGGCGGACCATCCGCTTGTCAAAGAGGCCGCAAGCCGCTATTTCCGGCAGCTGCTTGAAAATGGCGCAGACATTTATTTGTTCAAGCCCGGATTTTATCACGCGAAAATTATGATCATTGACCGGACCGTCTGCGATATCGGAACGGCTAATTTTGACCGGCGCAGTGTCCGTTTAAACTTTGAAGTCAACTGTCTTGTATACGACAACGCGTTTATCCAAAAAATGTGTGCGATCGTAAAAGAAGATATGTGCCACGCTGTCCCGCTTACAGCAGACGACCTGAACCGCCCCGGATTGGCAACGAGGCTGGCTGAATGGGGTGTGAGGGCAATTGAAGGATTTTTGTGATAAAAGACCGGCTCTGGGTCAGTCGGCGCGATCAAAAAAAATTGCTCCCTGAAGACTGGGGCACTGCCAGGCACATTAGGTGGTTAACAGCTAAACCATCGTTTGGGCTGTCCTTGAATACCATCGCCCCTTAAAAGCTGTCACGGAACCCCAGGCACGTAACTGCACGTCATCTTGCTATTTGCATTCCATTTTGCTTTTCTTAAACCCAATAAACCATTGCGCACCAAAAAAAGCCGCCCCCTGAACCTGTAAACGGATGGGGACGGCTTTTTTCTTTACATTTTTTCCGGTGCGGAAACGCCGATCAGCTGGAGCGCGTTTTTCAGCGTAATTTGCACGGCCTTCACGAGGGCAAGGCGCGCTTTGGTGGCGTCCGCATGCGCCGGCTCGATCACTTTCACAGCATTGTAAAAGCTGTGGAAGTTGGCGGCAAGTTCGTTAATATAATTTGTAATGCGGTGCGGGATCCGCTTTTCGGCCGCATCAGCAATCACCTGCGGGAATTCTCCGAGCTTTTTCAGGACATCCGTTTCCTTTTCAGACCGGATCACGGAAAAATCGGCGCCTGTATCCGGCACAAACCCTTTTTCTTCCGCCTGGCGCAAAATACTGCAAATACGGGCATGGGCATATTGCGCATAGTAAACCGGGTTTTCATTGGACTCTGAAACGGCAAGATCAAGGTCAAAGTCCAAATGCGTATCCGAACTTCTCATCGCAAAGAAGTACCGGGTTGCATCAAGCCCGACTTCGTCAATGAGTTCACGCATCGTGACCGCTTTCCCAGTCCGCTTGCTCATTTTCATTTTTTCGCCGTTTTTATACAAGTGAACAAGCTGGATGATCTCCACTTCAAGATTGCCGCTGTTATAGCCGAGCGCTTCCATTGCCGCTTTCATCCGCGGGATATAGCCGTGGTGGTCAGCGCCCCAAATATTAATCACCGTATCGAAGCCGCGGTCAAATTTGTCTTTATGGTAAGCAATATCCGGGGTCAAGTACGTGTAAGTCCCATCGTTTTTGATGAGCACGCGGTCTTTGTCGTCGCCGAAAGCCGTCGAGCGGAACCACGTTGCCCCGTCCTTTTCATAAATATGGCCTTTTTCGCGCATCAGTGTCAGCATTTCGTCAACTTTTCCGCTCTTATAAAGAGACGTTTCCGAATACCAGACATCAAAACGAACGCGGAAGTCTTCAAGGTCTTTTTTCAGTTTCGCCATCTCGTAATCAAGGCCGTACTGGCGGAAAAATTCGTAACGCGTTTTTTCATCCGTGTCCACAAATTTCCGGCCGTATTCATCGGCAAGTTTTTTTCCAAGGTCAATAATATCCTGGCCGTAATAGCCATCTGCCGGCATTTCCTTTTCCATCCCGAGCGCCTGGAAGTAGCGCGCTTCGACTGACAAGGCCAGATTGTGGATCTGGTTGCCGGCATCGTTAATATAGTATTCACGGGTCACCTCATACCCTGCTTTTTCAAGAATATTGCACAGTGAATCCCCGACAGCGGCGCCGCGCGCATGTCCGAGGTGAAGATCACCGGTCGGGTTCGCCGATACGAATTCAACCTGGATTTTTTTGCCCCTGCCGGCATCTGAACGGCCGTAATCCGCACCATCGTGAAGGATAGAAGGGATCAGCCGGGTCAAATACGTATTGTCCAAATAAAAATTAATAAAGCCGGGGCCTGCGATTTCCACTTTTTCAATCGACGTTTTCGATTTGTCGATATGTTCGACAATCGCTTCCGCAATCTGGCGCGGCGCTTTTTTTGCCGCACGCGCAAGCTGCATTGCAATGTTTGCGGCATAATCGCCGTGTGCTTTTTCTTTTGGCTTTTCCAGCACAATAGCCGGAATATCCGCTTCCGCAACCAAGCCGGTCTTCATCACCGCTTCTTTGATTTCCGTTTTCAGCGTTTCCTGCATTTGTTCCGCAATGTTCATTTTGCTGCTTGTACCTCCTCATAATGGATCTTCATTTTATATGTACCGACCGAACCCCCATGCATATAAAGCCTGTATCTGAGGGAAAGCTGCCCGGAAAGCGGGCCTGTGCGCGTGTGCACAATCTCATCTGCCGCCGCTTCAATCGGGAATTGGCCATAGCCGTTTTCGTAAGTCCCCGGGCGCCTTGTCCCGGCACGCAAATCAAGCCGCATGGAGACCGCACCGCTTCTCAATACAAGCGCCCTTCCGCTTGCCATTTTGACAACCGTATAAATTTTGCCGGCTTCCTGCACTTCCTCGTACTTTAAATAGGCCGAACCGCCTTTTTCGTAATAATGGCCGAACAAAACCAGTTCGATTTTTTCCGCTTCTTCCTGGAAAATCTCCGTGGTCATATGTATTTTTACAGGGCAAGAAACGGTTTCCCCCGCCATTTTCCCACATCCTTTATTTCATCCATTATAACCTTTCCGGCGGAAAAATAATATGGTAACTCTCCTCATTTTATCATATATAATGGAGCTGCTATCCCGCAAGCTTAACTTTAAAAACCCGGCACCCGCCCCCGCAGCCGGTGCCGGGTTTTCCGTTACTTCACCCAGCCGAGCATCATTTCGCGCACGAGCTTGCTAGCCGTATTGGCTGTTTGCTCGGAATGATCATATACAGGTGCCACTTCAACAAGGTCACAACCAATGACATTCACGCCGGAACGGGCAATCGCATGAATCGATGCCAGCAGTTCTTTTGAGGTGATCCCGCCGGCATCCACCGTCCCTGTCCCCGGCGCAAAAGCGGGATCGAGCACATCAATATCGACCGTCACATACACATGGCGGCCGGAAAGCGCCGGCAACACTTTTTTGAGCGGCTCAAGCACTTCAAATTTTGCGATATGCATGCCGTTTCTTTCCGCCCATTCAAATTCCTCTTTTAAGCCGGACCGGATACCGAATGAATACACATTCGCGGGCCCGATCAACTCCGCCGTTTTCCGGATCGGCGTAGCATGCGAAAGCGGCTCGCCTTCATAATCCGTGCGCAAATCGGTATGGGCATCAAAATGAATGACAGCGAGATCCGGGTATTTTTTGTAAACGGCGCGGATCACCGGCCATGTCACCAAATGCTCGCCGCCAAGGCCGAACGGAAATTTCCCGTCGTCGAGCAATGTCCCGACATAATTTTCAATCATATCAAGGCTTTTTTGCGGATTGCCGAACGGCAGCGGCATATCTCCGGCATCAAAATAGCTGATTTCAGCAAGTTCCCGGTCAAGATACGGGCTGTATTCTTCGAGCCCGATTGAAACTTCCCGGATGCGCCCCGGGCCGAACCGTGAACCCGGGCGGTAGCTGACTGTCCAGTCCATCGGCATGCCGTAAAGCACCACCCGGCTTTTTTCATAATCCGGGCTTGCCCCGATAAAAACATGGCCTGAATAAGCTTCGTCAAATCTCATCTTTTTCTCCTCTTTTTCACAATTTCGGACACATGGAAAAAGTATAGTGAAATTCCGAAAAAAAGCAAGAATCTTTTTACAGCGGGCCACCCTTCCCATAATCCTTTTTTCGGTTCCGGTGTTTAAAATTTCCTCTCTTACTAAATACTAAGGAAATAAGGAGAAAAAGAGGTGCGGATGATGGAGACACAGACAACACCAAAGATCCGGAAAGCCAAATGGGGCCTGCGCCTGATGCTGTTTGCCCTGATTACTTTCGCCATCCTGCTGTCTGCCTTAACGGCAGCTGTCTATCTGTATGCAAAAATTCTCGGTCCGCCGCCGCTGTCCGTACCGCAATCAACGCTTTATTATGCACAAAACGGCAAACAAATCGGCGAGTCGAACAGCGGCCAGCAAAGATACTGGGTGCCGCTTGACGGCATCTCCGAAAACGCCATTGACGCGACCATTTCAATCGAAGACCGCAACTTTTACCATCACCACGGCTTTGATTACCGGCGCATGGCCGGGGCGGTCGCTGCCGATATGAAAGCAATGGGAAAGGTGCAGGGCGCAAGCACCATTACCCAGCAATACGCCCGCAACCTGTTTTTAACGCTTGATAAAACATGGGAAAGAAAATTAAAGGAAGCATTCTACACGGTCCGGCTCGAGTCCAGCTACAGCAAAGACCGGATTCTGGAAGGCTATTTAAATACGATCAATTACGGGCATGGAAAATACGGGATTGAAGCCGCAAGCCGGTACTATTTCGGGAAAAGCGCCAAACAGCTGACACTTGCCGAAGCCGCCATGCTTGCCGGGATTCCAAACGGACCCGGAGTCTACTCCCCTGTCATTTCGCCGGAAAAAGCGAAAAAACGGCAGCTTGCTGTTTTGCAATCGATGGTGAAAAACGGCTATATTACAAAAAAACAAGCAGCAGCAGCCGCCAATGAAACGGTAAAAATCATGCAAAAAGCGGATCCGGATACAAACCGGATCGCCCCTTATTTCCAGGACCTTGTGAAAAAACAGCTGAAAACAAAACTCGGGTTTGATGACCGGACGATTGCGCTCGGGGGATTAAAAGTATATACCACCCTTGATGTGAAGCAGCAAAAAATTGCCGAAGAAACAGTGAAGGAAATCATTCCGGCATCTTCGCAAATCCAGCTCGGTTTTGCGGCAATCAATCCGAAAAACGGCTTCGTAACCGCACTTACCGGGGGCCGCGATTATGCGGAAAGTTCCTTTAACCGCGCCACACAGGCAACGCGCCAGCCCGGTTCCACCATGAAGCCGCTCCTTTATTATGCTGCATTGAACCACGGATTCACGCCGGCAACGATGCTCAAAAGCGAACCGACCGTTTTCCGGCCGGGCGGATCTTCATACAGGCCGCATAATTTCAACAGCCAGTATGCCAATAGGGACATTACGATGATGCAGGCGCTCGCCGTTTCAGATAATATTTACGCCGTGAAAACCCATTTGCTGCTCGGACAGGATGTGCTCGTCCAAACCGCAAAACAATTCGGCCTTACAACCCCGATGGAAAAAGTGCCGTCACTTGCGCTCGGCACATCCGGAGTGCACCTGCTCGATATGGTGAACGCCTACAGCCTGCTTGCAAACGGCGGCACTCAAAACGGGCCTGTTTTCATCACAAAAGTGGAAGATTATAAAGGTCACGTCCTGTATGCATACGACAAACACGAGAAAAAACGAGTGCTGGACAAAGCGGCGGCGTTTGTCACCTCGCAAATGATGACCGGTATGTTTGACAAGCGCCTGAACGGCTATGCCCGTGTCACCGGCGCCTCCATTGTCAAAAGCCTCACCCGCCCGTACGCCGGCAAATCCGGCTCCACCAACACGGACAGTTGGATGATCGGGTTTTCGCCCCAGCTCGTGTCAGGCGTTTGGGTCGGATACGACAACGGGCAGGAAATCACGTTGGCCGCTGACAAAATGTACGCCAAAAAAATATGGGCCCGGTTTATGGAAAAAGCACTTGCCGGGCGCCCTGCCGCGGAGTTTAAGCCGCCCAAAGGCGTAACCGGCGTTGAAATCGATCCTGAAACCGGGAAAATTGCAACCGAAAACTGCCCGGTGGCAAGGCTGACATACTTTATATCCGGTACCGAACCGGCCGAGCCCTGCAGCAAACATCCCGCAGCAGGAGAAAATGAGTTGTATCCGAAAAAGCACCGTAACTGGCTTGAAAAACTGTTCCCGTTTTTTTAAAAACAGCAAAAAGAAAGGCCTGGCCGCTTTGCGGTCAGGCCTTTCCTGCTCTTTCAATCCATCTTGAAATTCCGGCCGGTTCCTCGCACAAAATGCGCGGGGTCAGGCCTTTAATGCTTCTTTCAATTCATCGCTGGATAAATCCCACATCTCGCTGCTGTGGCCTTTTAAGAAATCCGCCAGCACCTTCTTGGACCGATCATCCATATGGTCGACAATGATATGGCCCTTCATCGACTTGTCGAGGCGGTTGACATGCTCTGGCAGCGATTTGTAGCCGCGACGTTTTTCCTTGTTGACCACCATTTCGCAGGCTGTCACCCCGTGATAATAAGGGCCGTTTTCGCCGCGTTCAATTGTCACCCACACAAGCCAGTACGGTTTTGCCCCCTCTTCCGGGACTTCCGAACGGTCGGGGGAAAATCTCACCCGCTTTTCCACGGCGCTCCTTGCATGCATCGCCCCAATATCGACAACCGCCGTACCTTCATTGACATCAATGATCACCGGCGAGACATTTTCAAGGTTTAGCGCCCCGGTGCCAAAACTTTTATGGCCGTCGGTCGGCGCATTTTTAATAATATTAAATTCCGCTTTTTTCTTTTTTTCAGCCATCTTGCACATCCCCTTTCTCTCAATGGCAGTCTATCCGAATACGGAAACAATCGACTGGAATCCCTTCATAATCGACGGGACCGCACTGTTAATCAGCGGCGAGATCGTATACCGGCCAAGCGGCGTGATAAGCAGGACCAGAAATACAACGATGCTGTACTGCTCGTACTGCATCAGTTTTGCCCGTACCCCCGGCGAAACCAAATCTTCTATGATCCGGTACCCGTCCAGCGGCGGAAGCGGAATTAAATTGAAAATAAACAATACGAGATTCAGCCAGACAAAATAATTGAAAAAGGAAAGGACAAACCATGGCAGGCCTGCGCCAAGCCCGGTTGCCACGAGCACATAAAAAATGATTTCCCCGATAAACGCCATCAAAAAATTGCTGGCAGGGCCCGCAAAGGATACCGTCACCCCTGCCAGGCGCGGATTTTTGAAATGGTAGCGGTTTACCGGGACAGGGCGCGCCCAGCCGAAGCCGGCGACAAAAATAAGCAGCGCGCCGAGCGGGTCAATATGCTGCGCCGGGTTCAATGTCAGCCGCCCCTCGCGTTTAGCAGTCGGGTCGCCGCACAGATAAGCCGTATAAGCATGGGAAAATTCATGGACGGTAAAAGCAATGATCAACACCGCCGCGACAATCGGGATATCCCTCAACGGATATGCCAAAAACTGTTGTAATTGTTCCACGTACCGGTCTCCTTTAAAAACAATATATTGACTATAGTATACAAAATTTTCATTCGGTATTCACTTGTTTTAAAAGTGCCACTTGCAGGCGGGCAAAAAAGACTTTACAATTTTTATGAAATCATCTAAAAGGAGATGCACCCGCATGCCATATGTAACCGTCAAAATGCTGGAAGGCCGTACAGACGAACAAAAGAAAGCGCTGGTCGAAAAAGTAACGGCCGCGGTCAGCGAAACCGTAGGCGCCCCAAAAGAAAACATTACCGTGTTCATTGAAGAAATGTCAAAAAACCATTATGCCATAGGCGGCGTCCGCAAAAGCGACGAATAGGGGCGGAAAAATCGCTATGCCTGCTGGACAGGGCTAGCGATTTTTTTCAATTTTTCTATGTAATCGTACGCCTCGTTGATTTCTTCCTCCGTATAACGCTGCTTCGCCTTTAATGTAAAGATTTTCTCCTTTACTTCCTCTTTCGGAAGCATATCAAAATACATGACGGTTGAAACAAGCTCAAGGAAGCGTGCATTTTGCCCATTCATTTCTGCCAGGCACGCATCCAGCCCCGACAGATCCGGTTCGTACATTTCCAGAAATTCCCGGCCCTCGTCTGTCACCGTATACCGATATTGGACATATCCGCCTTTTTTCTCTTTTACTTCGTTTACAAACCCGAGGTTGGTCAGCTCCTCTACTTTGAGCGTCAACTCTTCAGAATACGGGCCGTAAAAGTGGAACTCAAATTTTTCCTGGAAAGGGAAGGATAATTTTTTCGCAATATAAATCATTTTTTGCAGCTTTTTACGCCCGACAATTTCTCCGCTTATGGCAAGCGCACCCATAATTTTTACATGATCTTCTAACACAAACCATTCACTCCTGACTAAATTTCCGAACTCCGGGGCAATTTCAGCAAAGCGGCAATTTCCCTTTTCTTTTCCCCGTGTGTCGTTTCGTCTTCGATCAAATCAAGCGGAAAATACAATTTATGATCCGTCCTTCTTTTCCCCGAAATCGCGTCCACAATATCCGATTCCCTTGATAATTCTTTCAGGTCACCGTTTCGCATCAGCAAATTGATCGGCAGCCGTTCCCCTTCCTCGCCCGGCCGGTAAAAATCGTACGGAAGATCTGAGGACGAATCAATGACTAAATAATAGTTCGGGTCGATCCCGGCTTCTGCAAAAAGCTTTTCAAGCCGGCTGTGCACCTTAAATTCTTTTGCCGGGTCAAACTCAATGTATTTAAACAGATTCCGGTTTACAAAGCGGGCGCAAAGGTCCCGCAAAACCGGGTCATCTTCCTCCTGCCAAACCTCAATATAATACAGCATGACGTGCTCATCCAGTTTTAAATAATCACGCAGGCTGAGTCTATCTTCAAAAAGCGACTGGAAATGGCTGGGCCCGTGCTTGAACGGGTAACGGGCATCGTACAACGTTTTTGCGCGGTGCAAAATTTTTGTTAAAATCACTTCTGCGCTTCTTGTCACCGGGTGAAAATACACTTGCCAGTACATTTGGTAACGACTTAAAATATAATCCTCGACCGCATGCATGCCGCTGTATTTAAAAACGGCCTGGTCTTCATGCGGGCGCATAACGCGGAGCAGCCTTTCAATGTCAAAATGGCCATAGCTGACCCCTGTATAATACGCATCGCGCAACAAATAATCCATCCGGTCCGCATCAAGCTGGCTTGAAATCAGGCTGACCACCAATTTGTTTTCTGAAGTTTTCGCAATCACTTCCGCCACTTTTTTCGGGAAATTTCTACCGACCCGCCGCAATACTTCATTGACTTCCGTCTCCCCGAGGATGATTTGCCTTGTAAACTCCTCATGGTCCATGCCAAACACTTTTTCAAACGAATGGGAAAACGGGCCGTGGCCAAGATCGTGCAAAAGCGCAGCGCAAAGCGACAGCAGCCTGTCCTTTCCGTTCCAGTTCACCCGGTCTTTAAAAACATCATCTGTAATTCTCCTGACAATTTCATAGACGCCAAGTGAGTGGCTGAAACGGCTGTGTTCCGCCCCGTGGAAAGTCAGGTAAGTCGTGCCGAGCTGCCGGATCCGGCGCAATCGCTGGAACTCTTTTGTTCCGATCAAGTCCCAGATCACCCGGTCACGCACATGGACATAGCGGTGGACAGGGTCTTTAAACACTTTTTCCTCACTGAGCTTAAGTTTGGCGTATTCCATGCTTTACCCTCTTCCTGATGTCGTAATTCTATTATACCGGGACAGGCCGGAGAAAAAAAGCTTGTAATATGCAGATAGGCAGCTTTTGAAATGTGGAGGTCGATTGACAAGTTTGGTTTTTCCGAAAAAAATCCCAATAAAAGGGCGCATCTGCGAAAATGCGGGATGCTGCCCTTTCTATCTGCTGCATCAGGTTGCAATGGCTGCATTTTTTAAAACCTTTGCATTTAAAGCCACCAGAATCCTTGCCTAGGCAATCTTAATGGGCTTTTTGGCTTCCCGTGTGTGCCCCCCAACTGTGTTGCTACAAGCAAAAATCCGTTTGTGCGCTAAAATTCTATTATTTTTTTACCATATTGGTATAAATTGCGTGTTTTTTGTCCATTCTCTTAGTACAAACAAAAAATTTACATTTTGGGGGTAATGAGAATGAAATCACGTCAAGATGCGTGGAGCGAAGAAGATGATTTGTTGCTGGCGGAAACAGTGCTCCGCCACGTGCGCGAAGGAAGCACACAGCTGAATGCTTTTGAGGAAGTCGGCGATAAACTGAACCGTACATCCGCCGCCTGCGGTTTCCGCTGGAATGCGGTTGTCCGCCATAACTACGAACAGGCGCTGCAGCTTGCAAAAAAACAGCGCAAGCAACGCCAACGCCTGCTTGGAAAAGACCAGGGCGGGAAAAAGAAACTGCTGTACCAGCCGCCGGTTCCAACACTCGAGGAAATTGGCGAAATACCGCTTGCTGAATTTCCGGAACAACCGGCTCCGGACGGGGAAGAAGCTGAAAACAGCAGCCCTCAAGTTTCCCAGGCGGCCGAAAACAGCGGGGAAATGAGCCTTGTCAAGGTCATCAGCTATCTGCAATACTTGAACAATACGCAATTCCAAAGCACGATTTTAAAAAGTGAGAATGCAAGATTGAAGCACGAAAACCAGGAATTGAAAAAGGAAACGGAAGAATTGAAAAAACGCGTCGAAGAGCTCGAAGAAGGTTCGGTTACCATGCAGGAAGACTACGAAACCTTGATGAAAATCATGAACCGCGCGAGAAAATACGTCCTTTTCGAAGAAGACGAAACCGGGGCAACCAAATTTAAAATGGACCGCAACGGCAATCTCGAAAAGCTGGCAGAATAAGTTTCGGGCGAGTAAACACAAACACCCATTGGGCGATGCATGCTCAATGGGTGTTTGGCGTGCAAGGCGGCAATCTCCCGGCTTTTGTTGCATGAAAGGATAATTGGGACGTTCCCTAGGTGCCTTTTGGCTTTTAAGATGTTCTAAAGGACAGTTTGTTTGATTCACAGGCGCTTTTTGGCTTTTTGAGATGTTCTAAAAGACAGTTTGGACGCTGTCAAGGTGTCTTTTGGCTTTTTGAGACGCTCTAAAGGACAATTGGCACGTTCCCCAAGCACCTTTTGTCTTTTTGAAACGTTCTAAAGGACAGTTTGGATGATTTCCAGGTGCATTTTGGCTTTTTGAGATGCTCTAAAAGACAGTTTGGACGCTACCAAGGTGTCTTTTGGCTTTTTGAGATGTTCTAAAAGACAATTTGAACGCTGCCTAGGTTTCTTTTGGCTTTTTGGAACGTTCTAAAGGACAGTTTGGATGATTTCCAGGTGCATTTCGTCTTTTTGAGATGCTCTAAAAGACAATTTGGACGCTGCCTAGGTGTCTTTTGGCTTTTTGAAACGCTCTAAAGGACAATTGGCACGTTTCCCCAGCATCTTTTGTCTTTTTGAAACGTTCTAAAGGACAATTGGGCTGATTTCCAGGTGCGTTTTGGCTTTTTGAGATGCTCTAAAGGACAGTTTGGACGCTACCAAGGTGTCTTTTGGCTTTTTGAGACGCTCTAAAGGACAATTAGCACGTTCCCCGAGCACCTTTTGTCTTTTTGAAACGTTCTAAAGGACAGTTTGGATGATTTCCAGGTGCCTTTTGTCTTTTTGAGATGCTCTAAAGGACAGTTTGGACGCTACCAAGGTGTCTTTTGGCTTTTTGAGACGCTCTAAAGGACAATTGGCACGTTTCCCCAGCATCTTTTGTCTTTTTGAAACGCTCCTAAAAGGAAAGTTTGGTCGCCGCCCAAGTGTCTTTTTGGAGCCACGTCTTAAAAATGTCTTTCATTCGTTTTATGAAAGACAAAACACAATCGCCTCAACCCCAAAATGTCCTTCATTCGTCCGATGAAAGACAAAAAATGATTGCCACCGCTTTAAAATGTCCTTCATCTTGTACATGAAAGACAATTGCCAACCAGCCGCGCTTCAAAATGTCTTTCATCCACTTTATGAAGGACAAAACAGAGACCATCTCCGACCCCAAATGTCTTTCATCCGCTCCATGAAGGACAAAACAAACTCGCCATAACCCTAAAATGTCCTTCATTCACCCGATGAAGGACAAATCAAAGACATTACAGACCCCAAATGTCTTTCATCTGCCCAATGAAGGACAAAACAAACTCACCATAACCCTAAAATGTCCTTCATTCACCCAATGAAGGACAAATCAAAGACATCACAGAGCCCAAATGTCTTTCATCTGCCCCATGAAGGACAAAATAAAGTCGCCACAACCCCAAATTGTCCTTCATGCGCCAGATGAAAGACAAAAACAGCCTACCATCACTTTAAAATGTCCTTCATCCACTTCATGAAGGACAAATCAAAGTCATTACCGGCTCCAAATGTCTTTCATCCACTCCATGAAAGACAAATCACAATCATCACGACCCCAAATTGTCCTTCATCTCGCACATGAAAGACAGCAGGCAACCGGCCACGTTTCAAAAATGTCTTTCCTCAGATCAGCAGGTGGCCCTTGATCGTTCATTCTTCACAAAAACCGTGCGTTTCTTTCCAGCATGCGTTCATAATATTTGCCGTACCATTCCGTTTCCTGTTCCGAAAGCGGACGGGACACAAGCCGGCCCCCCAACGTCTTCAGCGTTTGCAAAAGCCGCATGAACACATCCTGAACCGTGAGTGTTTCCTGTAAAAGCTCCGCCAAAGAAGCCATCACTTCAGGACGGACACATGGGTATTGCAACTTTGTCTCCGCACCCTGTTTTGCCCGCTCATAAAAATCCCGAACGAGTTCTGCCCTGTCGGCGCCGCTTCCCGTCACACACAAATAAATCTGGACGGCCACCCCTCTCCTGACCCGCCGCTGGGAGATGCCGGCGAATTTTTTCCCGCCAATGCTCAAATCATAGCTCCCCGGGCAGTACGAGCCTGCTATTTCCCCTGCTTCAATCACAACGGGAAAATCCGAAAACATCATTTGGACCAGCTTCCACATCGCTTCGTAACCACGGTTGATATCCATTCCCTTTTCCGTATCCGGCACCACAAGCGAAATGTTCAGCACGCCTGTATCCAATACAACGGCAAGCCCGCCCGAATTACGGACAATATACCGGAACCCTCTATTTTTAAGAACAGCAAGCCCCTCCTCAAAAAAGGGCAATTTTGTATCCTGAATGCCAAGGCTGACGGTGTCGTGATGCACCCATGTCCGGACAACAGCCGGGGATGCATTTGCCCCGACAGCGGTGCACAATGTGTCGTCCATCGCAAATGACTGGGCCGCTTCAAACTGCGGGCCCAACCCGGACTGGTCCATCACCCGCCACTCGGGCTGCTTCAGCAATTGCAGCGCTTCTTCCATGTTGATCTTTCCCCCATTTATTTTACTACTATCATATCATGACGGATTGACTACCAAAAAGCTGCGGCCGAAATCCCTTTACAATGGGGCTGAACCCATAAAAACTGCCCGGCCGCACTCCAATTCCGGGTGCCATCAAATTCAGCCCAACCTCCTTTTCTCCCCAAAATCTTCCATTATAAAATGGCTCCGCCCAGCATGCCGTATAAACCAGAAAAAAGGTTTGGCATCATCCAAAAGCCAAACCAAAAAAGGCGAGCATTCTAAGCCCTGGTGTGCAAGCTGGAAAAGAAGAGCCTCGGCCACATACCAAGGTCATTTTCCCCCGCAATGTCCCACAGCTTTACTTCCCTTTTCCGTTCGTACCCATTCTTTGCACATCGGTACACCCTTTTTTCGTTTTTGTTAAAAAAATCACAAAGCAGCCAGACGCAGACATTACCGGTAATTTGTCAGCCGGACACCTCCCAAAAAATCAACACGCCCTTCTACAAATGCTGTCCAACCAACCGACAAGACTGCTGTCACGGTTCAGATTCAGCCGGTTCAAACATATAAGGGATTCAAGTATAGGGTTGAGATAAGAAGGCTGCTTTCCAGGAAAAAAACCTAAATAAAATGAACTTAAGTTTTTCGCGTCCAAAATTCATTACAATCAGGTTAGACATTGATTCTGGCAACACTGAAAAAATAATATTGGTTTGTTCAACTTATATAAGCCTCTTTTTTAGTTCTCCTCCCACCGCTGTCCATTCAACAGCCGGAAGCCTGGCAACTCCCTTACAAACTTTGTGCTGCGGAAATCAAAGCCAAATGATAAACATCTTCCGCATTGCAGCCGCGCGACAAATCGTTGACAGGCGCATTCAGCCCTTGCAAAATCGGACCGACTGCTTCAAAACCGCCAAGACGCTGGGCCATTTTATAACCGATATTCCCCGCATCCAGATTTGGAAAAATAAACACAGTTGCATTCCCCTGAATCACGGAATCCGGCGCTTTCTTTTGCGCCACAGCCGGCACATACGCGGCATCAAACTGCATCTCGCCGTCCATGACAAGCTCCGGATCGCGCTCTTTAGCCAATCGGACTGCCTGCGCCACTTTCTCCGTCTCATCGGAATGGGCGGAACCTTTTGTTGAAAAGCTCAGCATTGCAATCCTCGGTTCAATATCAAATGTCCGGGCAGTTTTCGCGCTCTCCACGGCCGTTTCCGCCAAGTCTTGGCTGTCCGGTGAAATATTGATTGCACAATCGGCGAAAACAAATTTCTCTTCGCCCCTCACCATAATGAAAACGCCAGAAACTTTTTTCACGCCCGGTTTTGTTTTAATGATCTGCAATGCCGGCCGGACTGTATCTGCCGTTGAATGGATGGCACCGCTTACCAGACCGTCCGCTTTTTTCAAATAGACGAGCATGGTGCCGAAATAATTGACGTCTTTTAAAATTTGGCGCGCATCTTCCTCCGTCGCTTTGCCTTTTCTTCGTTCCACAAAAGCCTGCACCATTTCTTCAAAACCGGCATAGTCTTCCGGGTCATACACTGTAACGCCCTTGACAGAAACACCGATGGCCTGGGCTTTTGCCTGAATTTTATCCTTGTTCCCGATTAAAACCGGCCGGAGTACTTCATCGGCTGCAAACCGGGAGACGGCTGTTAAAACCCTTTCATCCGAACTTTCCGGAAAAACAATCGTTTTGTTATGTCCCCGCACTTTTTCTTTTATCCCGTCAAAAAATGTACTCACGCTCAACACTCCTCGTTTACGGTATCCATTTTAAGGATAATCCATTTTTCCGGAAAATCAAAGGCAAAAGAAGGCTTCTTTTAGACAATTTCGCGGTAGCCGTAATATTTTTTCCCTTTTCTAACCTGTGTTATAGTAAGGGAAGAGAAAAACATTTGGAGGGAAAAAAATGAGCGAAGCAGCAGAAACACTGGACGGCTGGTACTCACTGCATGATTTCCGTTCTCTCGACTGGGCGGGCTGGAAGGCGCTGCCTGCCGAGGAAAGGGATGCTACGGTGAAAGAATTCCGGCAATTTCTTCAGCAACTGGATGCCATCCAAAGCAAACACGAAGGGGCTTATGCTTTATATACCATCACCGGCCAGAAAGCCGACTTTGTTTTATGGACGATGCGGCCGGCCCTGGAAGACCTCGAAGAAATTGAAACAGCCTTTAATAAATTAAGGATTGCTGATTTTACCATTCCGGCATATTCGTACATCGGTGTAAATGAACTGAGCAACTATGTGCGCGGCGGGAAAGCGGACGAGTCTGCGTATGAAAATCCGCGTGTCCGCGAGCGCCTCTACCCGACATTGCCGAAATCCAAATACTTCTGTTTCTACCCGATGGATAAACGGCGCGAAGGCAATGACAACTGGTACATGCTGCCAATGGAGGAACGCAAGGAGTTAATGAAAAGCCACGGATTGATCGGCCGCAAATATGCCGGCAAGGTAAAACAATATATTCTCGGTTCCACCGGGCTTGACGACTACGAATGGGGTGTGGCTTTATTATCCGATGATGCCCTGCAGTTTAAAAAAATCGTCTATGAAATGCGGTTTGACGAAGCCAGCGCAAGGTACGGAGAATTCGGCCCGTTCTATGTCGGCAGCCTGCTTGACGAAGAACGGTTAACCTCCTATTTGCATATTGGTTAAGAAAAATCCTTCCAGCCTGCTGGAAGGATTTTTTCACGAGAGATCTTAAGCATAACCCGTTTCCGGCCGGCATACACATAAATGTAGTGAATGCCCTTGTTTTTTGTGCATTTTACAAAAACCAGGGCAGACCGATATGCAAAATGGAGGGGGAAATCAGTTGGAAAACGGCAATTACACACCGCCCGTATACGGATATCCTTATTATTACCGGCAGTCCGCACAGCCTTATTACGGAGGATATTATCCGCCGTACCAGGTTCCCGGGGGGCAGCAAGCGCAGGCACCCTCACAGAACCTGCCCGGCCAGCTTCCGCTTGAACAATCGTATATTGAAAATATTTTGCGGCTGAATAAAGGAAAACTGGTCACGCTGTACGCCACGTTTGAAAACAACCGGGAATGGAATGCTAAAGTGTTCAATGGCATTATTGAAGCTGCCGGACGGGACCATGTCATCCTTAGTGATCCGCAAACCGGGCAGCGTTATTTAATCCCGATGGTCTATGTTGATTACGTTGTCTTCTCTGAAGAAATCGAATATGAATACCCATATGGTAGCACAACGCAAGCCGGTCAGCCGCTGGCAACCTATCCGCCGCGGTGATCAGCGAAAGAAAAAACAGCTCCGAAACCGGGCTGTTTTTTCTTACATCCACTTTACCGCCGCTATAGCAAGCAGTATCCAGGAAGCAAGGAACGCGACGCCTCCGATTGGCGTAATCGCACCAAGCACACTGATTTTCGTTAAGCTTAAAACATAAAGGCTGCCGGAGAAAAGGACGATGCCAATCAGCATCAACCATCCTGACCAGCTGAGCAGTGCGGATGATTTGAGGATGCCGGAAAGAATGCCGATCGCAATCAACCCGAGCGCATGGTACATTTCATAACGGACGCCGGTCTCCCAAATATCCAGATACTTCTGATCCATGATCCCTTTCAACCCGTGGGCCCCAAAAGCCCCGAGCGCAACAGATATACACGCGTTCAGTGCTCCAAAAAAAACAAAAATATTCATGCGATGCACTCCCATTTTTTAATGTAAAACGCTGTAGAAGCTTAAAAACAAGTCAACATAAATGTTCATGATAAAAAGCTAGATACCATGATAGGTATACAAACCGTATAAGAAGCTGCAGAGAAGACAGGAACGCCCGCTTTGGTGGACGCTTGTTTCAATTGTTTGCGATTAAAAATCAAAAATAGAGTCTCCGTTTGCACCATCTTCCATTTTCAACGGCTCCGGTTTCAGCACCGTTTTCGGCACAGAAGGACTGGCAGGCAATGGCTCTTCTGGCTGTACCGCCTTTCCGCTTTCCAATAAAACTTCACACAAAGCTTTTACCGCATAGATATGCTCCCTGAATTGTTCCGCCGGCATTGCCTGTTTTGCCTTTGCCAATTCCTGCTCCATTTTTTCCAAAAGCATTTCCGTTGTAATGGCCATTTCCGCACCTCTGTTTAATTTCTATATAAAATAAATGAAATCTGTTGCCTACTGCAAAAAAGTATGAGCAATGAATATAAGTTTTTCCCCCAAGCCCGCGTTCCATTTGCACGATGACATTTTTTCCGAAGGCAACAGAACTGCGATATTTTATTCATTTTATATAGCCTGAAAATTTGTTTTCATCCCGCTGCTGTGATGCGTTCCCTGTAGCATAGGCGTCCAACCTGAAATTTGTAATCGCTAGGTTCATGACTTCCGATCGCATCATGGCTGCAGGGTGCCGGTCCTGACAATGTTTCCTTCCTTTGCTGGCCCGCATTTGTCGTTTGCTTACATTTATTTTAACAGAGGACAATTATCCGAACAATGCGGAACGCTGTCATACCTTGCAAAAAAATCGCCATGTTTCACGTGGAACATTGTCGGATTTCCGCGATGGAATGCGTTTTATATCTTTTCCTGTTCCGGCAGCTGCCAGTCGATCTCTTTTTCTTCCAACTTGCGCAAAATATTGTTGGTTTTTGAAAACGGACGGCTCCCGAAAAAACCGCGATGGGCGGACAACGGGCTTGGATGGGCAGCAGTTAAAACAAAATGTTTGTTGGTGTCGATCAGCGCTTTTTTGCTCTGCGCAGGCCTTCCCCATAACAGAAAAATGACAGGTGTTTCTTTCGCATTGATTTTCCGGATCACTTCGTCTGTAAAAATTTCCCATCCCATTCCTTGGTGTGAATGGGCCTGCCCTTCCCTGACAGTCAACACGGTGTTTAACAGCATCACGCCCTGCTTCGCCCAGCTGACCAAGCACCCGTGCTGCGGAATCCTGCATCCAACATCGTCATGTAGCTCTTTGAAAATATTCCGGAGCGAAGGGGGAATATCCACCCCCGGCTTTACTGAAAAACTAAGCCCGTGAGCCTGGCCCGGTCCGTGGTAAGGATCCTGGCCAAGGAGGACAACCTTAACATCCCGATAAGCCGTATAGTGAAAAGCATTAAAGATATCGAACATATCAGGATGGATTCGCTGTGTTGCATATTCTTTTTTGAGGAACTCCCTCAATTTTAAATAATATGGTTTTTGGAATTCCTCCTTTAAAAGCGGGCCCCAATCATTTTTAAAAATGTCCTTCATTTTATTTACAGCCCCTTTCTTTCCTATACTTTCATTTTATCAGTTTCCTTGTCCGGCGGCTGTAAAACTTTTCTTTGTTTAAGGACGGCAGGAAGCGGTTATATAAATGTCAAACAGTATCATCATTTTTCGGAAGGAGGAAGACAGGTGCATAAAGTAGAAGTGGTCGAAAACGGGCTCGAAGCGACGAAAAAGATAACAGAGTTTGAAAATGAAGGATTTGCGAAAGACAATATTTATATTTTCTCGCATGACAAAGACCGTTCAAAAGATTTAACCGACGCAACGGAAACGGGATCTGTCGGCATGGAAGAACAAGGAGTCATTGATTCGGTCGGCAATCTGTTCAGGGAGCGAGGGGATGAACTGCGTTCGAAAATGCAGTCGCTCGGATTGTCGGAGATGGAAGCCGTACAGTATGAAAAAGTACTCGACGAGGGGCGCGTTGTCGTCATCGCCACGGATAACCAGGAGGGGCCTGAACACCTGCTATAAAACCGGACCGGGCCGGCGTTCCTTAAGCCGGCTTTTTTCTGCTTTTATTAGGTTAAATGGCTCATATTCAGCCATCCTGGGACGTGTCTTTAAACCAGGCCAATTAAACTAACAGTTGCAAAAATTATAAAAACAGGTCACTTAAGAGAGACAAAAAACTGTCAGCTGATAATTCTAGTCTGCTCAATATGTAAAAAAAGGTAAACAGACTGGGTAGTACTTGACCTTTTTCAATCCGATGAACCGTTTTTTCGGATAATATGTTGCCTGCAAGATCCTTTTGCGTCAAACCCTTTTCTAATCTGGCAGTTTTTACTGCTACCCCTACATTTTCGGCATTTATGATTTTTTGTAAAAACATTTCCTCTGATTGAAATTGTTTGTCTTGATATACCATCAGCTCCCACCCCATATGATTTGAGTATTCTATTTTTGATTTACAAGTTTTGATTTACAAGCTTATCATTTCAAATTAAAAAAACGAACAATTAAAAATTCAAATCAATCACAAAATCTTTCGATACTTTTTATTTTAATAAATTACTGACTGTTGTCAACGAAAAATTTTTCGGCATCACTAAAGATATATGCTGAAATCTATCAGACACTTTTTCCAAAAGCTTTACTTCATCACCCATCCTTCTGTTTTCAGGTATAACTGGACACATGTGTCTATTGTCAACAAACACACATTTTAATAACATACACTTGAACAAATTGATAATTTCCAAGCAATAAATGATATAAATGTGCATAACATTTATATAAAAGTTATTAAAATAGGCCCTTCGGGTTAAATTAAAATAATAAAAATATTAAATTTTAAAAATGTAACTAATCCCGAGGGTCTACTTTTAAAAGGGAGGTGAATATAATATGGGATTATTCCACGTTGCATCTAAGTTTCATGTTTCTGCAGGAATAGCATCTGGTGTTGTTACAGCTGTATTGCATGCTGGTACTATAGCATCTATAATAGGAGCCGTCACAGTAGTTATGTCAGGTGGCGTTGATGCAATCCTCGATATGGGATGGACAGCGTTTATTGCAGAAGTAAAACATTTAGCTAAGGAATATGGCAAAAAAAGAGCTATTGCTTGGTAAAAACTGGAACAGCCAGGATCTACAGTCCTGGCTGTTAAAAAACATTTATTGATTTTTATTGTGGAGTGATGTTTATGGGGATTTTTAGGCTTGTTATGCTATATATCATAAATACATACTCAACCCGAGGTTTTTTAATAAAAAAGGTACTGAAAATAAAGAGCACTAAAAAATACATTCTATTGAGTTTTTTGTTTGAAGTCTTTATATCTGTATTTTTAATTTCTATTTTTAACAGGATCTTTTTACCGGACCATAAAAATATTCTTATTGGAGTGGCTCTGATTCTGACTGTTGGCGACCAAGTGAAAGCTGTTATGACAACAAGAAAAATGTTAGATGAAAGGTACTTGGTCTATCATTTTAGCAGGTATCTCGGGAAGAATAACAATTTAATGAAAAAGGTTATACTGCTCGACTGGATGGTTAGCATGGTGCAAAGTTTAACCAAAATCGTGCCGTTTGGGGTGTTTTTTTATTTACACAGGATGGGAACGAAGTACATATTGATTGTGATTTTGTTCGAACTGCTCCTGTTTTGTATTCATTTACTTGGAAAATCGTTATCTTATCATAAAGGTTTCCGTATTGTACTAAACCTGACAACAAAAGCTTTGTTATGCTGCTTCGTTTATACCGTTGCTTCCATCTTCATGCAAATCATTTATGAATCAAGACGTAACATATCTACTTATGGATATAAATTAAAAGCCATCACAAATTTAAATAATCAAGCAAAAGAAATACTTCTAAGCTCAAATTTGTTTATCATTTTTAAAAATGCAGCCTTGTTTGTTAGCCATATGCATATTCTCACGGCTACTTTAACCGTGGTATTGCTATTCATCATTAGTATTATCATTTTTGCTTTCTCAAAAGATACGAAGGAAGTTTATTATCAAACGCCCTTCTTTGGTTTTTTATATAAAACATTGAATAAGGAGCACTATTATACCTATGCTGACTACTATTCTTTAAAAGCAAACTCAAAAGAATTACTGAACAATCCTTTTGACCTGTTTATCACGGGAGAACTTTCTGTCAGTACAGGAATTTCATTGGCCTCGGCACCTTATATTCATAATATCATCGTTACCCTTATTTTTATGTTTTTTCAGCTCCACATCATTCTGAAGGGAGCGATAAGCACTACAAGCTTTATCTACAAAAAAATTTTTAAGCTTGAACAAGAATGTTCTATGATGGAAATTTTTAAAATATATGAGTTAAAAAAGAATGGTATTCTATTCTCAAAATATGAATTATTAAAAAGAACGATCAATATATATTTATTTTGTCATTTGTTTTTGTTCTTTATTGCAACTTTGTTTATTTCGTTTCAACAAAGTCTATCTTTTTTGATTTTAATTCCATTTTTTTATGCAATAAAAAACGAATATGTTTTATACTCACTTAGAACCAATTATGACGTTTTTGTTTTATTACTTAGCAAAAGTAATCCTCCCAAAATTAACAGGCTGAATGAATTCGATGGATTCTCTTTAATTGCTACAGCGAATAATGTATTATCTAAGCTTGTAACCCAATTTACAATATTAGGGTTGATCATAATAGCGATGTTCAAATTTATCTCGGGGATTTATTGGCTCTGCCCCTTCTTGGCTATCGCCTTTACTCTTTTTGGACAAGTAGTTTACAGCAACAAGGATTACAAAAAAATCAAACAGTCCTGTCAATAGGTTTATTAAAACAAAAAATAACTAAACACGGGGATTTAAGAATTTATGAAAAATATAATTACCACATATAAAAAATACTTTTTTGTTTCTTTAGCCGTTTATTGTATTAGTTTTATAACCGGAGCATTCTTATCAAAATTTTTAAGTTTCAAGTATACCGAAAATGAGCAAAGATTTGTTGACCTGTTTCTTCATAATTATACATTGGGGCTTAAAATCATGGTATTAGGTTGGATTAGTTTGGGTGTAATTAGTATAATATATTTGGGGTATAATGGGGTTTTTTAGGTGCTTTCTCATTTGCAATTATAAGAAACCATGGGCTCAAACCTGTATTAACCGGAATAATCCCACATGGGATTATAGAAGTAATTGCATTTTTGCTTTTTGCAACAATTGGCTTTGAAAGCCTGCGTTGCATTAACATTTTAAAATTGAATTCTAAAAGTGAACAAGAGTTAAGATATAAAGTTGAAATTATAAAGTTAGTATCGATTTTTCTTTTCGCAACCATTTTATTGGTAATTGCTGCATGGATTGAAGCGGACATATCACATGTATGAACGGAAGTGAAATAGATATGGAAAGGATATCAATAAAGCATTTAACTTATGGTTATGAAAATCAACCCAGGTTATTTAATAACGTAAATATCGAGATAGATCAAAACAGTATTGTAAGATTATATGGAAAAAACGGTTCAGGAAAGACTACTTTGCTGAAAATCATTGCAAATATTATAGACGATCCTCATCTGTCTTATGAGTTGCGGTTTTTTGGTGAAAAGCTAAGTTTTGCAGACATTCGCAAGCGTAGAGTATTTGTTGGAGACTCTCCTGTATTTTATGAAGAATTAACAATGGAACAAAATATTCAATTTTACAATTTGTTATTTCATTACGGCCCTGTATTCAGCAAACAAGTATATGAATACTGTAAAAAGTTTGATGTTGATGCCTATAAGAATGAGCAAGTGAAAAATTTGTCATTAGGGACCCGGCAAAAAATCTTTTTATCCATTAACTTATCGATCCCTTCAGAATTGGTCTTATTGGATGAGCCGTTTAATTCCTTGGACACTTCCAGTAGAAAAGTTTTATCTGACATCATCACACAAAGTAAGCAAAAAACGTTTGTTATTGTGTCACATGAAAAGGAAGCAAGCCTGTCTTTCACACATGAATTAAATAGCGAAAATTGGCAGTTAAAAAGTTTAAATAACACGGATGGGGGTGTGGGAGAATGAAATCCGCCATGTTCACGCTGGTACTAATCGCCATTTTTGTTTTTGTCTATATTAAAAAAACGGGGATTTCAAATATATCTATTCCAAAGTTATTGTTTATACCGGCGATTTTTATCGCAGCCTATTTTATAGACAAAAAGTTGCAACAGAAATTACGAAAATAAGCATTCATACCAGCAATTTCCTGGGCCAGTTGCCAGATTAAACATAGGTAAAACAACGATGGGAATGCACTTTTAGAAGAAGCTGGTCCGGAATTGCGCAAATTCATCGTTGCGGAACGCGACGTGAAGCAGGAGCAGTTTCCTCCCATAAACTAAAAACGCCGCACAAGATTGTTTCTTTTCACAAAGGGCATTGAAAAAAAAACACCCATTTTGTAAAAGAAGGATACGTATGCCCTTTTTGAAGAAAAATGCCCTTTTTATTTTTATTGAATTTGAAAACCTGGAAGGAAAGCCAAAAATACGGGATCATTCATTTTCCAGCGCCTCGATTAAGGGTAATTTTTAATTCAAATAATAACATTTATGGAATCCTCATTTTTATCATTTTTTCAGTTATAAAAGCGCTTTTTGCATATAATGACGGAGACTATATAAGAAATACCAGCAGTTAATAAAACACAAAGCACAAAATAAAAACCTAATTTTAGGTTAGAAGATTGATGAAAAAAATTTGAAATCTTTAAGGCTGAATGATTAACTTTGGAGAGTATAAAAGCAATCAAAATTATCAATATGACAGCAATAGTTAATCCGTTTTGATTGAACAAGTATATAAATGGAATTAAAATAAGCATATACATTAAAGAAATACACAGGGTTAAAAGCCCTATAAATAAGTAAGATTTTAAAGGCAAATTTTTATAAAAGACATATATAATTAAATTAACTAAAAAAGAAAAAATGCTTGAGATAAGACATAACGAAACACCCGTTAAATAACGTGCAAATACTATCCTATTGAAAGATACACCTGTTGTATTTAGAAAGTCTAAAAAGCCGGATTTATTATCATCATTAAATAGTGACTGAATACTATTTAGAAAAAGCATAGTTATAAATATTGAAATTACAGCACTGTCTTGGCGTAGAAATATTATTGCCAAAATTAAGGCCGCTACAAATAATATTACGAACTTTAATTTAAACCAGTGTTTTCCCAATAATAATATATCTTTTAAATATCCCCCTATCATATTGATCACCTCCTTGCTATTATATTCTTCAATTCCGATTCCAACTCATTTGTATTACTTATATCGGAAACATCTTTTTCTAGTAGCATAGAACCTTTATGTAAAAATATAACCTTATCTGCAATTTTAATAATATCGTCAAGTAGGTGTGTGCTCATAATTGCAATAGATGAGGTTGTCTTTACATATTCCTTTATAATGGTTAACACAGTATCCCTCATTAAAGGGTCTAATCCACCAGTAACTTCATCAAGTAATAATAATTTTGGATGGTGGGATAGAGTAACAGCAATACCCATTTTGGTTTTCATTCCCTTCGAAAAATATTTAATGCTTTGAGTTTCGGGTATTTCAAATTTATCTAGATAATCCTTAAATTTTTTTGAATCCCATGATTTAAATATATATGGCATAAATAAATTAATATTTTTCGCAGATAATTCCTCGGGAAAATGATTAGTGTCAAATTGAAAACCAATTTCATTCTTGGGAGGAACCAAAAGTTCTCCTGAATCCAAAGAAATTGTTTGAGAAATAATCCTTAAAAGTGTTGTTTTCCCAGCTCCATTTTCACCAATAATTCCTACTATATTTTTAGGAAATGCTGAAAAACTAATATTATTTACATGAAATTTACCGATTTTTTTAGATACAGATTCTAACTTGATTGGATTTGTCATATTCATTTTTTTCACGCTTTCCCTATTTAATAAAATAAGTTAGTGATATTGCAATTAGTACATAGGAAAGAATGTGTGATGTATTACTATTCCCTGTAAAAATAAATGAGCATATAGTTGCAATGAAAACTAAAAAAACGATAACCCTTAAGATGATTGCCATATTGAAGTTGGACTCCTTTTTCTACAGTCTATTCGAAACAAGCAATGTAAGTGTTATAAGCTTAACGGCTGAAAAAGCGATGCCAAAGTACATTAACCCAACAAGTAAGCTTATTAAATTTAGACACAACTAATCCTAAAATATATCCATAGATGGATTCTTTTTTTCTTGTTAACGTACTTGGTGAATTATTTTGTTAAAGTATGATCGATCTCCTGTGACAATGCAATCCGCTTATTATATTTCGAATGAATAGAATATATGATTGTATAGCCAATGCCGATGATCAAATTTAAAATTGCAAAAACAATGAACAGCATAGATATGCTTAAATTATATAAATATCCCCCCACTGGACCTCCAACCGAGTCACCTACCAATACAGAAGATTGAACGATTCCCAAATAAAGGGTTAATTCTTCCGCAGGAAACATGGTATACTCCATTATTTCCCTCACTATTTGAAATCCTGTTATGAGGATCGCAAATAAAAAAACGGGAAGGATGATCATATGACGCAAATCCATTACGCCAGTAAAAGTAAAGATAATAAAGATTACCAATTCTATTATTAAAAAGAAAATATTTGGCCGCTGATTCATTTTCTTATTGCGAAAGAACAAACTGCTAAGCATTTGAACAACAGAAACAATTGTCATCAGCGTACTGACAAATGATATATTAAATTGGCCTACTTCCTTTAATATTATGGGCAAATAAGGTTGCACTAAGCCAAGATTCATTCCGATAAGGATTCCTAAAGTATATACAAGAATTGCTATCTTTTTGTTTGATGGCAACACTGTTTTATTTCTTGTCTTTTTAATAATGTGATCATCCGGATAATCACGGATGAAAAAAACACCAAATAAAAGAATCGGAGCCATGATCAACAAACTAATATAAGATGCACTGCTCTCTCCTAAAAAATATAAGGCCTGCCCACTGAGAAATGTAGTGGAGATCATAGCAATTTGAGAAATAATGGCCTTTGATGATATTAATTTTGAACTTATTTCCGGATGATCAGCTATCAGTGCAGCGATCCAGGTTCGGGTAATTAATAAGACCGTTGCTGCCCCAATCCCTGATACGGCGCCGGAAATTATCGGAATAAAAAACGGCTGGGGAAAGATCCTGAGCAACATGCCTGCCATATAAAGCGGAATAAAAATAAATATCCCTTTTTTAATACTTAACTGATTTACTTTCTTTCCTAATAGAAAACTAAATGAACCTGCTACCGCCATGGCGGAATAAGATAAAGAAAAATTAAATACGCTATCGTTCTTTTCAAACCAAAGTATCTGGATATACTTGGATACCCCCATACTAAAGTAAAAAGTAAACAAGAAAATGGTTAACGTTTTAAATTTGTACATTACGAAACCTCTAATTTTTAAAGAATAAATAGAAGGCACGAACAATTTTGAAATTAATCAAATAAAATATTGTTTTCACAAGACATGGTTCTTTATCATGAAATTCTTATTTTTCTCAAGTTAAAATATAGTACAGATGATTAAATAAGTCAATATTTACTTTCTATTTTAAATATTACAATACCTTCTTTTGAAAGCCGGTCATTCTAAAGTTCGGTTCGCGGCCCTGCTGTGTGACTGGCAGATCATCCCCTGTTCATCAAGCATTCGGCCGCTTGATGCACGCCCCCGGGATTTGTATTTTTCATGGCAGTATTATATTCTAAAATAGTGTAAAGCTTATTTTTAAAGGAGATGGGTGCGTGATGGGTTTAAAGAAAACTTTTACGCTGGCTGGTTCTGATTCGAGCGGCGGCGCAGGCCTTCAGGCGGACTTGAAAACATTCCAGGAACTCGGGGTTTACGGCATGTCCGCGATTACTTCCATCGTTGCGATGGATCCAAAAAACGGTTGGCATCATAATGTTTTCCCGATTGATGTCAATATTGTCGAACCGCAGCTTGAGACCATCCTTTCTGTCGGAATTGACGCGATGAAAACCGGTATGCTCGGTTCAGTGGACATTATTGAACTGGCCGCCCGTAAAATAGATGAATACCATCTCGACAAAGTGGTCATTGACCCGGTTATGGTATGTAAAGGCGAAGATGAGGTATTGCAGCCGGAAAATACGGATGCAATGCGCGAGCTTTTGCTTCCGCGGGCAACGATTACAACGCCGAACTTGTTTGAAGCCTGGCAGCTGGCCCAAACCGGCCCGATTAAAACCGTTGAGGACATGAAAGAAGCAGCGGTCAAAATTCATGAACTGGGCGCGAAAAATGTTGTCATAAAAGGCGGCAGAGGGTTGGATACGGATCAGGCCATCGACTTGTTCTATGATGGGGAAGATTTTGAAATTCTCGAATCGAAGAAAATCAAAACAACGTATAACCACGGTGCAGGCTGCACATTTGCCGCTGCCATCACGGCCGAACTGGCAAAGGGCAACACCGTGTCTGGTGCAGTGAAAGTGGCAAAAGAATTTGTCCATATGGCGATTGAACACGGCTTTAAGCTGAACGAATATGTCGGCCCTGTGATGCACGGCGCATATACCCGTTTCTCGCATACCAACTCTTAAGTCAAACCGGGCCCTGCCGGAACATTCCGCCGGGGACCCGGTTTTTAATTTTTTCTTAAAGTGCTGCCGGTTGGTATAATGGAAAGAAACAGGAGCGGACGGCCAAAAGGAGGAAGAAAATGGAACCGATACAAAAACAAACAGCCCAAAAATGGCTGGACGAACTTGCCGGAAAACCGGTGTATATCCATTTGGAAACAACCAATGGCGCCTATGCCTCCCATGTCAATGAGTCATTTTTCTCTGCAGGCGCCTATATCCGCAATGCGCAAGTATCCTATGAACACGGAAAAATTGTTGGGGACGGCCCTTACCGGATCGGCTTGAAAATGAAAATTGGCTGGATTTATGCAGAAGGCCTGACCCACTTTGAAAAAGATGAATTCGACCGCTTGCTTTTTGCCGGCCATGGTTATGACGGGAAGTTGGCTGTTGCCCTCGAATTGAGCATGACACCATTTGAGTGAGGAGATGAGAAAAATGGAAAAAGAGCGCCATGTTCTGGTGATTTTCCCGCATCCCGATGACGAGGCTTTCGGTGTATCCGGCACGATCGCAACCCATGTGAAAAACGGCACGCCGGTCACTTATGCCTGCCTGACGCTTGGGGAAATGGCGCGAAATCTCGGCTATCCCCCTTTTGCCACAAGAGAATCGCTGCCGCATATCCGGAAAAAAGAACTGCAAAAGGCGGCCGAGATTATGGGGATTCAGGATTTACGCATGATGGGGTTGCGCGATAAAACTGTAGAATTTGAAGACGATGAGAAGATGGTCAAAATGGTACTTGACCTCGTCCATGAGCTGAATCCGTCACTTGTCATTACCTTTTACCCAGGCTACTCTGTCCATCCTGACCACGAAGCAACCGGAAGAGCCGTTGTCCGCGCGCTCCGCCGAATTCCTGAAAACAAACGCCCGAAACTCCACTGCGTTGCTTTTTCCAAAAACCATGAAGCGGAGATCGGAAAGCCGGATGTCCGCAATGATGTAAGCGGCGCAGCTGAGCAAAAAATCGGCGCAATGAAAGCCCACCTATCCCAGACCGGCTGGATGATGGCAGAGCGGGAAGAAAAACTGAAGCAAAAAGACCCAGAAACTCTGGAATGGCTCCATTATGAATACTTCTGGACGTATGACTGGGAAAACGACCGGGTCCGATAAGGGTAATTAACCCATAAAGGCGCCAATCGTTGAGTCGTGCAAGGAACTCTGCCTGCCAGACCCCCTGCCCTCGGTTTATCAAATATAAACCGGGGCGGGGGCAATGGGTTCTAACCCATTTCAAGCATTCTGTAAATCGCTTTTGCCACGCCGTCTTCATCATTTCTTTTCGTCCGGTAGCGGCAAATTTCCAATACTTCATTTTCGGCATTTCCCATCGCAAACGGATAGCCCACCCTTTCGAGCATGGAAATATCATTTAAGTTGTCCCCGATAGCCATCGTTTTCTCCATTGAGAGCCCGTGTTTTTCCGTGTATTCCTTGAGCGCAATCCCTTTTTGCGCCGACACATGGTTGATTTCAATATTACGGAATCCTGATGAAGTCACTTTAATATCGGGAAAATCTTTTTCAAGGTGCTTGCCGATTTGTCGGAGCCTTTGTTCATCTTCATTGAAGGCCAATATTTTGTAAAACAAAATGGACGGATCGTGAAAAATATCCTTTGTATCTCGAATATTATGGACGTATCTCCGGATGCCGCGCTGCTCAATATAGTTCCGCACTTCTTCCACCGGCACTTCGGGGTTTGCGGTATGGAACAAATTGACCAGCATATCCATGTTTTCCTCGTAATCTTCCGTATAGGTACCTTTATTGGTAAAAAATTCATAATAAATGCCGAGTTGGTCGAAAACATCGGCCACCTGGGAAGCTGTCAGGGGATCCAGCCCGCTTGTTTTGAGTAATTTTCCCTTTTCATCCCGCACTTCGGCCCCGTTCAGCCCGATTACCGTACAGTCAATGCCGACAGGATCGAGCACAAGCCGCGCTTCTTCATAAGACCGGCCTGTTGTCACGACAAAGTGAATCCCTTTTTTCTGCGCCAGTTTAATCGCTTCGGCATTTGCCGGGCTGACTTCCTGCCTTGAGTTGAGCAAAGTGCCATCCATATCGGATGCGATACATTCAATCATGATGTCAATCCCCTCCAGATATATATGATGCTGGTTTTTCTTGTTCCGCATGATGCTTCCTTTCCTGTAAGAAGGCCCGGATCATAAAATAACTGACCTCATCCGGCAACAATTCCTTTATCGGCGTTAGCCGCCCGGAACCTGCCCGGTTTATGGCATCCGCGATTCGCTCCCGGTACCTTTCGGGAATAAAGCGGCTCCATTCTACCGGAAATCCCTCGTCTGAACATTTGATCACATGCGTTTCAATCGTTCTTTCCGACATGCCGCGGATTTCCGCGATTTCACGGATCGTTTTTCCTTCTTGCAACAGGCGGTATGTCACATGATGGCTTTTTTCTTTCCCGTCTTCATGCACCTTTTTTGTATGCGGCAATGCTTTCGGCTGCGCTTGTGCTTGTATCCCTTCTTCTTCCATGTAAGTCCGGATCACGCGCATAAACAGCTCGGCGTACTGTTCCACCTTTCTTTCCCCAACCCCTTTCACCTGCAGGAACGCTTCCCTGGTTATAGGCATTCTGGCACTCATTTCCCTTAGCGACTGGTCGGAAAAGACAATATAAGGCGGTATTTTTTCACGGTCAGCAATCTCTTTGCGAAGTGTCCGCAGTTTTTCGAATAAAAGGTTATCGGATGCAATTTGCTGCGCCCTGACACTTTCTTTCCGGAAAACCTGTTTTTTTGAAAGCAGGACTTCCACTGCCTTTTTGGTCAGCATAAGCACCGGGTATGTACCGTCTTTGGCACGCAAAAAACCGTCAGCTGTCAGAAAATCAATCAGTTCTGCCACTTCTTTTTGCGTTTTGTCTTTCATAATGCCAAAAGTGGACAGCTTGTCAAAACCGAATTGCCTGATTTTCTGGTCGTTTGATCCGGCCAGTACTTTTGCAATCATCGTTTTGCCGAACCGTTCCTGCATCCTTTTGACACAGGAAAAAACCATTTGCGCTTCTTTTGTCACGTCTGTTTTTGCGCGGGTATCCAGGCAGTTGCCGCATTTACCACATGGCTGTGTCTCTTTCTCGCCGAAATAATGCAAAATGAACTGCTGAAAACAGCCTTCCGTATGGCAGTAGTCCAGCATTTTTCGTAACTTGGCATACTCGCCCGGTTTTCTGTCTTCATTTGCTGACTGCTCGATTAAAAAAGTTTGCGTATGGATATCTTGGGGGGCAAACAGCAAAATACAGTCGCTTTCCTCCCCGTCGCGCCCGGCCCGTCCTGCTTCCTGGTAATACGCCTCCATATTTTTCGGCAAATTATAATGGATGACAAACCGCACATTGCTTTTATCAATCCCCATTCCGAACGCGGAAGTGGCGACCATTACGGAAATATCATCGTATAAAAACCGGTCCTGAAAGCTGTCGCGCTCCGCTTCTTTCATCCCTGCATGATATTTTCCCGCACGAATGCCATTTTTAACAAGAAAATTGTAAATACGTTCGGTCTCTTTTCTCGTTGCCGTGTAAATAATCCCGGACTGGTTTGCATTTTTCAGGATGTAATCCAGCACAAAGGCATCGCGATCCTGGCCTTTCACCACCTGCAAATGCAGATTCTCACGGGCAAAACCTGTCGCCACTGTGTTTTCTTCCGGAATCTGGAGCAGCCGGCAGATGTCTTTCTTTACCTGCGGCGTCGCTGTAGCGGTTAAAGCAAGCGTCACCGGCTTTGGCTTAAATTGTGAAATCAATTTTTCGATTAAACGGTAGCTTGGGCGGAAGTCGTGGCCCCATTGTGAGATACAATGCGCTTCATCAACAGCAATAAGGGAGACATTGATGTTTTCGAGAAGATGTAAAAAAGGAGGAAATTCGAGCCGTTCCGGTGCGAGATAGATTAATTTGTATGCGCCTTTTGATGCAGCCGCAAGCCGCTCATCGATTTCTGCCGGGTTCAGGGAACTGTTCACATATGTTGCCGGTATCCCAATGTTTGCCAGTGTATCCACTTGGTCTTTCATCAAGGAAATCAGCGGCGAAATGACAAGCGTAACCCCTGATAAAAGCATGGCTGGCACCTGGTAGCAAACCGACTTTCCCCCGCCGGTCGGCATCATGCCCAATGTATCCTTGCCATCCATGATCTGGCTGATAATGGCTTCCTGCCCGCGGCGAAAATGATCATAGCCATAATATTGTTTTAAAACCTGTCTGGCTTTATCCATTGCTGCCACAAGGCTCCCATCCTTTCCGCAAAATTTGCCTCTATTATAACAGATTTTGCCGGGGCGGTATACGGAGAAAACCACCCCGGCAGTTGTCCGGCCCGGTATATATTATTTTTTCAGCCCCATCGCTCTCAGCAAAGCATCATGGATATATGTGTTTTCATAAGTGCCTTCAAACAACGATGCGCCGCTGCCTGTCGCCGTGAGCGGGATATCGGCTGCCGTATGGCCGGAAGTTGTCCAGTCCACGACAAATTGCGCGCTGGAACCCGCCACCTGGAACGGCCCGTCTTCTTTTGAAATGCCGTCCCCGGATTCGTCGCTGTTATCGGCACTTTCAACCGTCATGCCGCCGCAGTCATGGTCGGCCAGGACGAGCACAAGTGTATCCGGGTGCTTTTTCGCATAATCCTTTGCCACTTTTACGGCATGATCCAGTTGCCGGCCCGCCTTGATCAGCTGGGAGGCGTTATTTTCATGGGCCATTTCATCGATCGCTTCTTCTTCAACCATCAGGAAAAAGCCTTTTTTATTTTTTGACAGCGTGCTGATTGCTTTTTCCGTCATTTGCGGAAGCGAAACAACCGGGTCATACTGGTCGCCATGGCCCTCCTCTCGCTGTTCAAACATTTCTTCATTGGCAAAAAGGCCTAAAAGCTTATTCCCGCCTGCCTTTTTCAACCCGGAAGCATTTGTCACATACTGGTAACCGAGCCGTTTCGCTTTGCTGACAAGATTTCCTTCCGTGCCTTTGCTTGCTTCGGAAGGATCTTTTGCCGGATGGTCTTCATAAGCGCCCTGTGAGCCTTTCGGGTACCAGTAATCTTCCCCGCCGCCGAGCAGCACGTCCACTTTGCTGTTTTCCAAGTATTGCTTTGCAATTTTGCTCTGTTCGGAACGGTTTTTGACATGGGCACCGAAAGCGGCAGGCGTTGCATCTGTGATTTGACTTGTTGTGACCAATCCTGTTGCTTTGCCGGCTTGCTTTGCTTCTTCAAGAACGGTCTTTTTGCTTACTTTATTGGCATCAACACCGATTGCCCCGTTATACGTTTTGACGCCTGATGCCATAGCGGTCGCAGCTGCAGCCGAATCGGTCACCACGGAGGTGGAGCTTGTATGTACAACCCCCGTATACGGCATTTTGTTCATTTCAAGGTCCCCGCTCAGGCCGGTTGAAGCAAGGCGGATCGCATCCCGCTGCGCAGCCCCCATACCATCCCCGACAAACAGAATCACGTTCTTCGTCTTCGCGGAAGTTGCGTGACCGGTGTGTTGCGAAGGCTTGTAAGCTTTTGCATTTGCAATCCCGGATATCCCCAATACCGCCACTGCAGACAAGGCAATTGCCGCTTTCATCATACGGTTCTTTTTACCCAATGTTCTTCCTCCCCTTTTTCGTTTTGTGCTTACGCCTCTTATTGTAAAAAAGGATTTTGAAGGAAGTATGTTGGATTTGTAAAAGAAAGATATAAATCTTGTGTAGGGGCTTTTACAAAATTCCCGTTATCTTCGCAGCCTGAGGTATTCGTTTCTCGTTTCATTGTAATACTTCAAAATGTCTTCCCCCTTGCGCTGAAAAACACTTAAATAGAGCGCGTCAATGATATTCAGCTGCGCCATTCTCGAAGACGTCGTTCCGATCCGGAAATCTTCCTCGGTTATCGGCGTGCAAAGCCTGATATCCGCTTCTTTGTACAGCGGGGATTTCTCCATATTCGTGATGGCAATCACTTTTGCCCCTTTCCTTTTCGCAAAATCAGCGAGTTCGAGCACATCCTTCGTCCGCCCGGAAACGCTGAGCGCCACAAACACATCCATCTTATTCATGTAAGGGATTAGGGAGATTAGATAATGATAATCTTGGGAAAAAATGGACTGGCACCCCAGCCTTGTAAATTTATAGCATGCATCGACAGCGGCAGTTACCGACCCGCCGACACCAAAAAACACCACTTTTCTAGCATTTTCAAGCACGTTGGCGGCTTTTTCCAGTTCTCTCCTGTCAAGGGAAGAAACACACGATTCTATCGCCTTCTTATTCCCATACGTAACTTTTTGGAATAAATCATAAGGAGAATCTTTTTGTTGCAAAATTGAAAAGTCTGTCATATGACTTTCGGTTAAAGTTAAATTTTTCACAAGCTCCAGCTTAAACGTCTTAAAGCTCGCAATGCCGATCGTTTTGCAAAACCGGACAACGCTCGACTCGCTTACACCGGTTTTTTCCGATAAATCCTTTGTGGTCATTGTCGGAACCATTTCGGGATGTTCCAAAATATATGTGCCAATTTTCTTCTCTGTGCCCGTAAAGTGATGCATTTCCTTTTGAATTCGTTCAAGTATTGAATCCACAACTTTTCCTCCATTTATAACCATCATTGGTATACGCGAGGCAACAGGCGTTTTCCCGCCTTTACGCCTGCCTATTCACCAGTAAAGAAAACAGCGCTTTCCAACATCATAGAATGAAACTTTTTCTCCGTCAATGGCATCGGAAAAATTCTGTTACAACCGCTTTCTCCCTATTCCCTTTCGCTACTTTGTATGATAAAATAAACATCATTTCGCAGGAAAGTTACACCATGACTTCCATCAAGGGGTGTTAGCATGCCATATATCCAGCGTCGGAATGCGATTCTGGCCATGATTTGTTTGTTTCTTATGCTCAGCCTTTCAACTGTATGGTTTTCCTATCGTACGGACAAAAGCAATGCCGCTGCGGCCCCGCCGGCACAAAAACCCGTTCCGACTGTGTTCGTACACGGCTATAAAGGAACGGCCCGATCGTTTAATGGGATGCTCGGTCGGCTGGAAAAAAGCGGAACCGCTGAAAAAGCAATGGTGATTCGCGTTACAAAAGACGGGATGATTGTGGTCAATGGGGAAATTTCCAACCGGGCCCGGCATCCGATGATCCAGGTCATTTTTTCCGATAACCGTGCAAGTTTCCGGCAAACGGCCGGCTGGCTTGAAAAAACCATGCACATTCTTTATACGAAATACGATGTGAAAGAAGCCAATCTCGTCGGGCATTCGATGGGCGGTTTGATTTGCACAAAATATATTGAAGACACTTCCGGCAGGCGGCAATATCCGGACATTCAAAAGCTTGTCACGATTGGCAGCCCTTATGAAGGCGTGCTGACTCGTGTTTTTAAGCAAAATCCGAATAATACCGGCGATGCGGCGCGCGACCTGCTTCCGGGTTCCGTTGCGCTCAAAGCTTTGTATGCCAACAAAAGCCGGTTCAACCCGCATATTCAGGTGCTTGCCATTGCAGGCGTTGTGAATAAGCCGGCATCGGGGGATTCCCTTGTATCCCTGGACAGCGCGCTCTTCAGCAGGTTCATCGTGCCGAAAAAGCAGTACACGTCTAAAATTGTTTACGGCAAAAACGCGCAACACAGCAGCCTTCATGAGAATAAGCGCGTGGACCGGCTTGTCGCGGACTTTCTTTGGCATGCAAAAAAATAGAAAAAACGGCGAAACCTGCGTAAAAGCAGCAACCGCCGCTTTTTTATTTAGTCCGAAGAAACCGCTTTCTATTTGCTGCCGGAACTGGTTCTTCAAGTTTGATTAGGGCTTGCTGAATAAGCAAAATTTCTAGATTTGGCAAGGATGTTCACGGCTTTTGCTTAAATTGAATGCAAGGGTTTATAAAAAATACAGGGAAAAGCTTGCACTTGAAACGCACCCTATGTGAAGGAAGACCTTCATTTTTCCGTGCTTCCTAACGTAGACAGCCTCTATGTGAAGAAAGGCCGTCAATTTTTTGTTCTTCCTTAACATAGACACGCCCTAGGTTAAGGAAGGCCTTCATTTTTCTGCGCTTCCTTAACGTAGACGCCCTCTATGTGAAGAAAGGCCTTCGTTTTTTCGTGTTTCCTTAACGTAGACAGCCTCTATGTAAAGGAACAACGTTATTTTTTCACGCTTCCTTAACTTAGACGCGACCTATGTGAAGAAAAGCCTTCAATTTTCCGCGCTTCCTTAACGTAGACGGGCTCTATGTGAAGGAAGACCCTCGTTTTTTCGTGCTTCCTTAACGTAGACGCCCTCTATGTAAAGGAACAACGTCATTTTTCCACGCTTCCTTAACGTAGACGGGCTCTATGTGAAGGAGGACCCTCGTTTTTTCGTGCTTCCTTAACGTAGACGCGCCCTATGTGAAGAAAGACCGTCCATTTTCCTCGCTTCCTTCACATAGGGCTTGCTGAGAATAAGCAAAATTCCTAGACTTGGCAAAAATTTAATCTTGCACTTGAAAACTGGTTCAAAGTATAGAGCAGACAGAATCGCATTTTCAAAGATGGATTCTTCTATATTTTTAGACAAATCTTGTTGACAAATTGGGTACAAACTCAGAGTCGGATTCGTTCAGCAAGTCCTTATTAAAGTTGAAGCGATCCGGTGAAAAAGCAATCTGCCCTCTTCTTTGCAAGCAAAAGATTAAAAGCGGTCCAATTGCTGATACAGTTTCTTTAATGCCTGTTCAATCTCCGCGAGCTGTTTTTCAAGCGGGTGAAGGTTGCCCTTTACATACTCCAATTTCTCCAAATCTTGCTGCAGGCGGACATAATCCGCTTTCAAATCGGCAATTTGGTACTCTACTTCCCGTTTATCCATGTTGCTCCCCCTTACAGAAAATGATGGAACATGTCACGCATCTGAAAAATCTCACCGTCTTTGGCACGGATCCTTTTCAATGTATTAAATCAGCATAGTTTGCGTCGGCGGCTTTTAAAAGATCACCAGGCGCCAAAACAATTTGCGTGCCGATCCGCCCCGCGCTTACGATCACTTCATCAAGCGTTGCTGCACTCTCATCGACAAATGTCACATAGTGCTTCTTCATGCCGATCGGGGAACAGCCGCCGCGGATATAGCCAGTATATTTTTGGATATCTTTCACATGGACCATTTCGATCTTTTTCTCGCCCGCTGCTTTTGCGGCTTTTTTCAGGTCGAGTTCTGCCGCAACCGGGATGACAAACACATAAAGTTCGCCGCTGTGACCCTGCGTGACCAGCGTTTTATAAACGGCTTCAAGCGGTTTTCCGATTTTTCCCGCAACGGAGATGCCGTCGATTTTCCCGTCCTTCACCTCATACGACAGCATGCCGTACGGGATTTGCTGCGCATCAAGCAGCCGCATCGCGTTTGTTTTTGCCGTTTTTCCCAAATTCACCACTTCCTCTAAAAGCCTGTTACTATAAGTGTACCGGTTTCGGAGCGGATTTTCCATCATAACAAAAAGCCGGCCTGCATGGGGCGAGGCCAGCTTTCCTTTATTTACGCACACCTTTTTTCTTTTTCTGGTCGATTTCATCTTTTCTGCCCGTGGAGAATTCCACGAGTTCTTCTGCAATCTCATTTCCAAGCTTGGCATTTTTATTCCGCTCAGCATTTTGGTTTCCGTATTTTTGCCTGCCCATTTGCACGCTCCTTTCCTTTTTTACAGCTATATTTTGCATTGAAAAAGGAAGAATATGCGGCGTTTTAGATTAATGAATGATATGGGATACCATCCACGGCGTAACAAAAATGGAAATAGCCGCAACGATAATCATGCTGACGCTGGAAATGGCGCCTGACCGGGCACTGAGTTCGAATGCTTTAGAAGTGCCGATCCCGTTCGCATGCGTTCCAAGCAGGATGCCGTGGGCAATTTCGTTTTTAATGCGCAAATGCTTGATCAGCCACGGCGCCATCACAGAGCCGATAATGGCGTTCAAAATCACAAAGACAGCCGTAACAGACGGCACGCCGCCGATTTTTTCAGATACGCCCATTGCAATCGGGGTTGTGATCGTAAACGGGATGATACTGTGCTCCAGGCTTTTGCTGAAATGAAAAAGCGTGGCGATGGCCGAGGAAAGGAATACTGCCATCAGCCATCCCGCCCCGATGCCGATTAAAATTTCAACCGCATATTGGCGGACGATTTTAAAATGGCGGTAAAGCGGCACAGCAAAAGCAACAATGGCCGGCTGCAGCAAATCCGTTAAAACAGAGGTGCCTTTCTGGTAGTCCCGGTACGGTATATCTTCCCCGAGTAAAAAGGCGCCTAATAATACCGGCGTGACAAGTAGTGGGGAAACAAAGATTTTTTTGTATTTCCCGTACAGTTTTTTGAAAATCCAGTAACTTCCAACCGTTAACAGCAGGCACACGATTTTAACGATCACGCATTCTCACGCTCCTTCGATTTGCAATTTTGTCCGCAAGCCATCCCGAACAGGCCATCGCGGCAATCAGGCTGATCAAGATCACCACCAAGATTTCCGGGCCGTTATGGACAAGCAGGTTTCTATACTTCACCATGCCGACTGCTGACGGGATAAAAAACAACAGCAGCTCCGCCATCAGGAAATTAGCCCCGATTTCAATCCAGCCCATTTTTACGATACCGAATTGCAGCAGGAGAAAGAGGGCAATCATTGCCAGCATGCTGCCCGGCAGCGGGATGTGCAACAGTTTTGCAGCTGCGCCCATGACTTCAGCGAACAGATACAAACCGACAATCTGTAACATTCCGATCAGGATTTTTTTCAATATTTTCACCTTCTATAACTAGTTTACCGCGCCGGCGATAATAGGTAAAATGAATATATAGAATGGTAAAAATGCCTTTTATCTATACAAGGAGGGTTCCAGTTGGATATCCAGCATCTCCAGTACTTTGTTTCCGTTGCCACTCACGGCAGCTTCACGAAAGCCGCCCGGGAATGTTATGTATCGCAGCCGACAATCAGCAAAATGATAAAAAGCTTTGAAGAAGAACTCGGCGTCCCCTTGTTTAACCGCGCCGGGAAAAAAATCGTCCTCACCGATGCCGGACAGGCCGTTTTTCAGCAGGCGCAAAAAACGCTGAAAGCTTTTCGGCAGCTGACAGATGCGATCAATGATGTGGCCGGCCTGAAAAAAGGCAAAATCCGGATCGGGCTGCCGCCAATGATCGGGTCGCGCTATTTTCCCCGGGTCATTGATGAATTTCATCATGCCTACCCGGACATTAAAATCCAGCTCGTGGAAGATGTTACAAGAAAAGTGGTACATGATGTTGAAAATGGGACATTGGATCTCGGCGCCGTCGTGATGCCGGTTGATGATGAGGTGTTCGGGCATTTTTCGTTTGTCCATGACCGGCTTGTGCTGCTTGTGCACCCTTCCCACCGGCTTGCAGGCTGCTCAAGCGTCCGGCTGAAACAGCTGAAAGAGGAGGAATTCATTTTTTTCCATAGAGATTTTGCCCTTCACGACCAGATTATAAAGGAATGCTTGAAGCTCGGGTTTATGCCGAACATTATTTACGAAAGCACCCAGTGGGACCTCATCTGTGAATTGGTAGCGTCCAATCTCGGCGTTGCCCTGCTGCCAAGTACAATATGCCATGCGTTTAACCCGGAACGCGTCAAAATCATTCATCTGGAAGAACCTGTCCTCCCGTGGAATCTGGCAATCATCTGGCCGAAACACCAATACCTTTCTTTTGCGGTAAAAGAGTGGATCCGGTTTACAAAGAATTTATTCGGCCGCGGGATCCCGCCTGCCGTGCCGCAACCGGAAGAAGCCATGAAAAAAGAAAGTGAAAAATAGGGGCGCGGGTTCAAAAAAGGGGCGGGTTTTGAGGCACTGCGAAATACTTCTGAAAGGCAGGTGAAAGGTGTCTACATAATAGCCGTAGTGATGTTTGAGACAATGCGAAATGCGTCTGAAATCCAAAAAAACCGGCTTGAGGCAGCCGGCTAAGCCTTAATGTCAATCCTGTATGTTTCAAACCAGTAATGGATCTGGGCGAGGTAGGCAAGCAGCTGCGGGCCCGTCATCAGCTGTCCGAACCACGGTGTCCGGAATGCTTTCCCATCTGTCTCCATCAGCTCCATTAATTGATCGCGATGCAGAAATTCATACAAAATGGAATCTTTCTGTTCCAAAACTTCACCGAGCCACCGCTTCACTGCTGCCGTGTAAGCCGGATGGTGCGTTTTCGGATACGGGCTTTTTTTCCGGTATAAAATCTCTTCCGGCAAAATGCCTTCCAGTGCTTTCCGCAAAATGCCCTTTTCCCTGCCGCCGTACATCTTCATCTCCCACGGTATATTCCAGACGTACTCCACAATCCGGTGATCGGCAAACGGTACGCGCACCTCGAGGCTCGCCCCCATGCTCATCCGGTCTTTCCGATCAAGGAGTGTTGCCATAAACCAAAGCATATTGATGTAAAACAGCTGGCGACGCTTTTTTTCCAAATCGGTTTCGCCATCTAAAAGCGGCGTTTCCGCGACAGACGCTTCATATTTCGACATCACGTAATCTTTTAACTGCAATTTTTCCTGCCAGCCTTCTTTTAACAGGCCGATCCGTTCATCGAGGGACCGCATCCACGGGAAGCCTTCACGGTTCAAATCATCTTCGCGCCGGAACCACGGATACCCGCCGAAAATTTCATCCGCGCACTCACCCGAAAGGCTGACGGTAAAATCCTTTTTGATCTCGCGGCAAAACCAGAGCAGCGATGAGTCAACATCCGCCATTCCCGGCACATCCCGGGCGAGAACAGCCGCTTTTAAAGATTCGGCCAGTTCTTCCTGCGTGATCACGCAATGATGGTGGACTGTATCAAATGCTTCTGACATCTTGCGGATAAATACCCCGTCAGCATCCGGCTGAAAATCATTCGCTTTGAAGTATCGGTCGTTCCCTTCGTAATCAATGGAAAAAGTATGCAGCCGCCCTTTTCCTTCCCTTTGAAAATGGCCTGCAGCAATGGCGGTAATGGCGCTTGAATCGACGCCGCCGGATAAAAACGTGCAAACCGGGACATCCGAGACAAGCTGGCGGACAACCGCATCCTGAATGAGCGAACGGATCGTTTCCGCCGTTTCCTCTGCTGCCTCCGTATGCGGCGCGCTTTTCACGTTCCAGTACCGCCACACTTTTAATCCGTTACGATCCATCTTCAGCGCATGTGCCGGGCGCAGTTCCGCCATGCCGCGAAATATTCCCGTCCCCGGTGTTCTCGACGGCCCGATCCCCCATATTTCGGCAAGCCCCGCCTCATCCACTTCCGCTTTTACATCCGGGTGAGCGAGCATCGCTTTTACTTCCGAGCCGAACAAAAGCCCGCTTCCGTGTGCTTTGTAAAAAAATGGTTTTACCCCAAGGCGGTCGCGTGCTGCAAATACCTGTTCCTTGTTCCCGTCCCAGACCGCAAACGCAAAAATGCCGTTTAGGCGGTCCACACATGCCTCTCCCCACTCGATATAAGCGGTTAAAAGCACTTCCGTATCCGAGTGGCCTTGATAAGTATAGCCTTTTTTCAAAAGCTCCGCGCGCAAATCTTCCGTATTGTACAATTCGCCGTTATAGCAAATTGTATACATCTTTCCGTCCTTTTGTCGCGTCATCGGCTGCACGCCGCATAAAGGGTCAACAACGACGAGCCGTTTATGGCCGAATGCCGCATGCGGCGAAAGCCAGTAATTCGTATCATCCGGTCCCCGTTTGGTCAACGTCTCTGTCATTTTTTTGACCGTTTCCAGTTCACTCCGCAAGTCTTTTTGAAAATCGACCCATCCGGTTATTCCGCACATTCCGGCTCACCCTTCCTGAATTTCTCTTCTTCCTGCAGCCCATAAAAGCCGCTTTGCCGTGCCATTTTTCTTACCGGCTGTATTAGTATATAGGCGCATGCCCGGAAATGTGCATGGCCCGTATGTGTAAAATTTTACGTGAAGGGGTAACGGGGTGGAAAAAAATGGGAGGCTGTGGTGTGAAACGAAGTGAAAATGTCTTTTATGGTAAAATAAAACTATATAAAATGGACAAAATATTGCCGTTCTATTGCCTGCCGCAAAAAAGTAGTTCTCATGCAAATGGATGCTCGGGCTTGATGTAAAAACTTAAGTTCATTTTATATAAGTTTTTTTACAGAAAGGGTTGAGCCGATGATTTCCGCTTTGATCATCATCCTGGCGCTCGTCTTGTTATTGCCTTTTTTTGTGCCATTTGTCGAGCGCAATTTGGAAATATTTTTGTTTATCATGGGATGGGCTGCGGCCATTGCCGGCGGTGTCCTAGACAAGCCTCTGTTGAGAAAGGCTTTGGAAGACCCGGTTAACATCACCATTGCCGTATTTGTAGCCGGCCTGTTGTTCCGCTGGCTGGAGCGGCCGCTTGAAAAAGTAATTTCCGCCATTAACCGGGGGATACCGTTTCCGCTTCTGGCTGCCTTGACGGTAATCATTCTCGGGTTGCTTTCGAGTGTCATCACGGCCATTATTGCCGCTTTAATTTTAGTCGTGATTGTCAGCGTGCTGCGGCTTGACCGGAAATCGGAAACACAGCTCGTCGTCTACTCCTGCTTTTCCATCGGGCTCGGCGCCGCACTGACGCCGATCGGCGAACCGCTCTCCACCCTTGCGATCAGCAAGCTGGGGGAGGACTTTTTCTATTTGCTTCGCCTGATCGGGCCGGAAGTCATTTCGGCAGTTGTGATTTTCGGCATTCTGGCTGCCATTGTGATCAAACCCGAACAGTCGGCGATCGGGCTGAAAACGGCGCATAAACGAGAGTCGTATGTGGAAATTGCGGGGCGGACAGTGAAAATTTACTTGTTTGTGATGGGGCTGACCCTGCTCGGCGCAGGGTTTGAACCGCTCATTAACCGCTTCCTGCTCGATTTGAGCCCGTTTATTTTGTACTGGATCAATATGATTTCAGCCGTGCTGGACAATGCGACACTGGCAGCAGCAGAAATCAGCCCGAAAATGGCGGACAAAACGGTACAGGCCATTTTGCTCGGACTGCTGATCAGCGGAGGCATGCTTGTACCCGGCAATATCCCGAATATTATCTCCGCCGGAAAACTCCGGATCACAAGCCGGGAATGGGCCCGGTTCGGCCTCCCAATCGGCCTCGCCGCCATGGCCGTTTATTTTGTCGTGATTTTGTTTGTATAAGAGGGTTGAAGACAGATTTACAAAAGGATAGGGATGGCTCCCGCTTTGTTCTTTTTCTGTTATGAAAGACATTTGCGCGGCGGGCTATCCCTTTTTTCTTTATCCCTGTTGTGAAAGACATTTTGGGGGGCGAGGGATACTACGTTTGTCTTTCATCCGTGTTATGAAAGACATTTGGGACGCGAGGGATTCTCTTTTTGTCCTTCATCCCCGTTATAAGGACATTTGGCTTGGCGGAGCTTTTCCGTGTGTCCTTCATTCCCGTAGTGAAAGATATTTTCCGCAGCGGGATTCTTCTCTGTGTCCTTCGCCCCTATTGTGAAAGACAGGTTGCATGGCGGTATCCTCATCGCCATTGTGAAGGACAATGCTGGTTCCCTCCACAAATTCTATACAAAATGAAAGCTCCAGTACAGAAGACATATTACTATAATAACTCCGAAAATAAGAGCGCCAATATAAGGAATCATTTTTAACTTTCCAGGCTCTTTTCTAATAAAAGAAACAATACTTGCTAAGAAGCTAATACCCCAAGCAAACCAACCCCAATGGTGAAAACGAGTATAATATTTTATATCTTGGCCTGTTAAAAATAGGGTAATAGCAATTATAAAAAGAATAAGCCCAAGGATAAACATAAAAAAGGAAACTTTAACCTGAATTATTCACAGAAATTCAGAAACTTATTATAACTTATGGATTACCAAGTCTTTTCGGCTTTATTGTAATTCATTAAAAAAATGAAAAAAGAATCCATTTCTGTTAAAGTTAAAGTAACCAAAACAAAAACCAAACAGAAAGGATTCTTTATATGGTTACTTTAACGCAAAAAACACTTGATTTCAATCACTCAACTTTCGCAGACTGAAACAGGTAGGTATACCTTGATATAATTCGGCAGACCCGCAATCCATTGTTGTAGTTGACTTTTGATCAGTTGTTGAATTTTCTTATTACTTTTATCCAGAGTATCTTCAAGAATCTCGACTAACTGCTG